>Ga0326728_10001728_pt1 | contig 75830 bp, 60 predicted proteins | sample MB3enrmetagenome_FD_207602 | JGI IMG/M metagenome (GOLD analysis project Ga0326728, IMG submission 207602) | Lab enriched peat soil microbial communities from McLean, Ithaca, NY, United States - MB31MN | ecosystem: Environmental > Terrestrial > Soil > Wetlands > Peat | place: USA: New York...
ACCCAAAAATCGTACCTTTTCCTTCATGACCGGTTCCTCTCCGCTTGTGGCTCTGAACTGTGATCCTTCTCGGCTCACAGCTTAACCCACGGCCAGCGCATTGGAACCGGTCACTCCATGATGACTAATGGAGGCACCCCCAGCGCCGATAACCCCGGTAAGGAGTTGAAAAGCTCAGGGGTGTCCAATGAACAGAAGTCGCTTTGAACATCGCCCCAACGGACTGCGGCGCGCGGCAGTGCGCCTCATGCGGACGGCTGCGCTGGCGCTGATCGCGGTGCTGGCCATCCCTGCCTGGACGGCTGGCGAGCGCCCCGTCAAAACGCGAATTTCGCCCGTCTATCCGGAAATCGCCAGACGCCTGAAAATCACCGGCAACGTCCGGCTCGCGGTCACAGTGGATGCGGAGGGCAAGGTGACCGGCGTTACAACGGTCAGCGGGAACCGCTTTCTCTCCTCCGCCGCCGAGGATGCCGTGCGCAAATGGAGATTCGAGCCCGGCTCCGGCGCCTTCACGGTGGAAGTGTCCCTTAACTTCTCACTCTCCCAGTAGTCGGAGCCGCCCGTGTTCTGCCTGTCTCAGGTTGAACCTGCCGGCGAAGCAGGCAAATGGAAGCCACCTATGCAATGCCCGTCCCTGACCAGATCTCCGACGCCCCCGGCGGTGCAGTCGTACTCTCCGCCGCGCTCATCGATCCGGACGATCAGCGCCGCAGGGAGGTAGCCGGCGCACTGGCCGGCTTCCAGGGCACAACCGTCCGGGAGTTTTCTGCCTTCCCTGCCGACCTCGACGATCTGCCCCAGATGCTGGAGAAGCGTTTCGACACCGTCCTCATCGGCCTGGACAGCGATCCGGAGTACGCCTTCGATGTGGTGGAGAGCATCTGCGCCTTGAACTCCACAACCGTCATGGTCTATTCGGCGCAGACCAACCTGGAGTTGGCCATCCGCTTCATGCGCGCCGGCGCCCGCGAATTCCTCACCCTGCCCCTCCTCCGTGCCGACATCATCGGCGCCCTCGCCAGGGTCTCTATCCGCCACTCGTCCGCTCCCCACGGCAGAAGAACATCCAGAAAGCTCTTCGTCTTCCTCGGCGCCAAAGGCGGCTGCGGCGTCACCACCATCGCCTCGAACTTCGCCATCGCCCTGGCCCAGGAGTCCGGCCAGCGAACCCTTTTGATCGACCTAGGACTCCCTCTCGGGGACGCGGCCATCAACCTTGGAATGACCACTCAATACTCCACCGCCAACGCTCTTCAGGATTCCAGCCGCCTGGATGCGAACTTTCTCCGTTCGCTGCTGGCCAGGCATAGCTCGGGATTGTCCGTGCTACCGGCTCCAGGCGAGTTCTCGCCCCTTCAGGCCTCCAATGAAGCCATTGACAAACTCCTGGCCGTCTCGCGGCAAAGCTTCGATTATGTGGTCGTTGATGCCGGTTCGAGAGTTGATTTGAAGGGCACGGCTCTCTTTGACGATTCCGCCATCCTCTACCTCATCACGCAAGTCGGCGTCTCCGAGCTGCGCAACTCCAATCGCCTCATCGGCCAGTTCTTTTCTGCGCGCGGCCGCAAACTCCAGATCGTGCTCAACCGCTACACGCCTCATGCGCTGCTGTTCGATGAACAGCAGATTGCCAAGGCCCTCACCAGGCCCGCCCTCTGGAAGATTCCCGACGACTACGCCACCGCCCGCCGCACCCGGAACACCGCCAATCCGGTAGTGCTTCAGGACTCGCCCATCTCAAGGGCGATCCGTCAGATGGCCAGGACAGCCTGCGGCCTGCCCGCCGGCCCGGAGAAGAAGAAAGGCTTCAGCTTCTTCCGAAGAAAAGCGCGTTGACCTTTGCGCAGCACCTTGCGCCGGTGTGAAACGAGTGTGCTTCGCCGCCGCTCTAAAGAACCTTTGCACAAGTTGATGTTTTGAAAGGGCACGGCTTTAGCCGTGCCGCAAAGAAGGAACTCCCCGGCTGGACAAGACCGCAAAAACACCAGGGCTTTAGCCCCGGACGGAATGCTGCTTTGAATATGGCATTTGTTCAGAGGTTCCCTGAAGAACGTCTGCCGCAACGGCCTGCCTCCTGAAAAATAGACTCTGTCGATGTGGCGATCTCGGGGTAGACTAAGCACTGTTGCAGGCAACTGGGAGTCGCAATAGCCCTATGCCAGGTTTCCCCAAAGTTCCTGGCGCCCATGGCGCCGGCGGTCTATCCATTGCTCTGATCGGTCCGGATGAACAGCGCCGCAAGGCGATATCCGGCGTTCTGGCCGAATGTCATGGCGTGGCCACCAGGGAGTTTCCTGCTTATCCTGACGGCCTCGACAAACTGCCCCAGATGCTGGAGGAGCATTACGACGTTGTCATCGTTGACATAACCAGTGACCCGCAACTCGCCCTCGGCATCGTTGAGAACATCAGCAACGAAGGCTCTCGAACAGTGATGGTCTTTTCGGCGAAGGCCGATCGGGAACTGGTGATCCAGTCCATGCGCGCGGGCGCCCGCGAGTTCTTCGTCCTGCCCGTGCCCATTGCGGACATGGCCGATGCTCTGTCTCGCGTCACTGTCCTCCACCCTGGCTCCCGCTCGGGCAAAAGGCAGGCCGGCCATTTGTCCGTGTTCCTCGGCGCCAAAGGTGGCTGTGGAGTCACCACCATCGCCTCCAATTTCGCGGTATCGCTGGCCAGGGAATCCGGTAAAAAAACGCTGTTGATTGACCTCGGACTCCCCTTGGGAGATGTGGCAATCCACCTCGGGATCGTCGATGAGTTCTCCACAGCCAACGCTCTTCAGGATCCCAGCCGGCTGGATGCGAATTTCCTCTCTTCGCTGCTGGCCGAACATTCCTCGGGGTTGCACGTACTCCCGGCTCCGAGGGAACTGCCCAGCTTCCGCGTCACCATTGACGCCGTCGATAAGCTGCTGGCCGTCGCCCGCCAGAGCTTCGAGTACGTGGTAGTCGATGCCGGATCGAGGCTTGACTTGATGGGTTCGGCCCTCTTTAGCGTCTTCAGCACGGTCTACCTGGTCACTCTGGTCGGCATCTCCGAGCTGCGAAACTCAAATCGCCTCATCACCCGCTACTTCGCCTCCAGGGGCCGCAAACTCCAAATCGTCCTCAACCGCCACGCGTCTCCTCGAATCCCGCTCTTCGATGAGCAGCACATTACCAAAGCGCTCACCAGGGCGGCCCAGTGGAAGATTCCCGACGATTTTGACTCTGCCCAGCTGGCTCGAAATACCTCCACGCCCCTCGCCATGGAAGACTCGCCCATTGCAATCGCAATTCGGGCGATGGCCCGTAAAGCCTGTGGCTTGCCAGAAAAGCACGAGAAGAAAAAAGGCTTCAGCCTCTTCAGAAGAAGAGCGCGCTAGGCAGTGTCTGAGGAATACCAAATCGACCTGCTTTGTGTCAGGGCACGACTTCAGTCGTGCCGAAAACCAGCAAAATCAACGGGGCTTTAGCCCCTGCGGTAGATAACCTTCGCCTTGCCGAATGCTCGACAGATTCACCAGACACTGCCTATGGCATTTTCGGAAATGCAGTAGACCGGATCCATGGCCTGAAGCTGGCGCGACCATCAGGGAGCGACAGCCCACGATGCAACGATGAAGTTCACACTATTTCCGAAAATACTCTAAACAAAAATCCTGACCGAGTCTCTATCGGGGGGTGGCTCAAGCCTCAACCCACTATTAAAGATGGACGCCCCTGATCTGGATTTTCAGAGTTGGGAAACCACAGACCTTTGACTTCCTGGAACGGGACCGACCGGCCCCGACCAGTCTAGTAAACTAATAGTGCGATGCTCGACTTGGGATTTGTCCGTAACAACCTGGAACTTGTTGAAGAGAAACTGCGCGCGCGCGGGGCCGACCCGGTGGCGCTGCTGGGCGATTTTCGCGCCCTCGACCAGAGCCGGCGCGAGGCCATCACCACGGCTGAGCGGCTCAAGGCCCGCCGCAATGAGCTGAGCCAGCAGGTGGGAGTTCTGAAAAAGGCCGGCCAGGACGCGACGGCGGTGATGGAAGAGACCCGTGCGCTCAAAGACCAGCTCGACGAGCTGGGCACGGCCGCCGAGACCTTCGACGACCGGTTGCGCCAGTTGCTGGCCGGCATTCCAAACCTGACCCGCGACGAAGTGCCGGTTGGCCTGTCCGAGGCCGACAACCTCGTTGTGAAGACCTGGGGCGAGAAGCCCGCCTTCGACTTCGAGGCCAAGCCGCACTGGGAACTGGGCGAGGCCCTCGGCATCCTCGATCTGGAACGCGCGGCCAAGCTGAGCGGCGCGCGGTTTGCGGTATACATGGGCGCGGGAGCGCGGCTGGAGCGGGCGCTGATCAGCTTCATGCTGGACCTGCACACCGCCAAAAAGGAAGCCGGGGGGCACGGCTACACCGAAGTGCTACCGCCTTTCATGGTCAACTCGAAGTCGCTCTTCGGAACCGGGCAGTTGCCCAAGTTTGCCGAAGACCTGTTTCGCTGCTCAGACGCCGACGCCGAGGCTGTTGCCCGCGGGGAGTTCAAGGACAACGACCACTGGCTGATTCCCACGGCCGAGGTCCCGGTTACAAATTTGTATCGCGACGAGATTCTGGATGAAGCCCGGCTGCCGATCCGTCTGACGGCTTATACGCCCTGTTTCCGCGCTGAAGCGGGAGCGGCGGGCAAGGATACGCGCGGCATCATCCGCCAGCATCAGTTTCAGAAGGTGGAGCTGGTCAAGTTTGTCCGGCCTGAAGAGTCGGACGTCGAGCATGAGCGGCTGACCCGCGACGCAGAGGAGATTCTGGAGGCGCTCAAGCTGCCTTATCGCCGGATGCTGCTGTGCACGGGCGACACGGGCTTCTCTTCGGCCAAGACATTCGACCTGGAGGTCTGGCTCCCCGGCCAGCAGCTTTACCGGGAGATCTCCTCCTGCTCAAATTTCGAGGGCTTCCAGGCGCGGCGGGCCAATATCCGTTACCGGCCCGGCGGCGCGGGAACCAAAGGCAAGGTTGAGTTCGTACACACATTGAACGGCAGCGGACTGGCCGTGGGCCGCACCTGGCTGGCGATCATCGAAAACTACCAGCAGGCCGACGGCTCTGTCCTGGTTCCCGAGGCGCTCCAGCCCTACATGGGCGGGCTGGAGCGCATTACCCGGTAGGGGAAACATGAAGAAGATTCTGAAGAGCTATTTCTACTGGACGTACCCGCGCGGGTGTTTTCACTACGACATCATGGTGACGATGATCTTGGTGTTCATCTTCGTCACGCCGCACGTTTGGGACTTCGGCGACAAACCTTCGAATGCAGCAGGCCCGCCGCATCCCATCCAGGTCATCGGCGACGGCGGACGCGGGCTGATTGTTACCGTGCAAGCCTCCGACGTGAACCTCGATCTGAACACGACGGCCCCGGACCAAGTGGTAAAGAGAGCCCTGCGCAAGGCCATCGAGCCGGTAACCGGCGACGCCGTCTCGGTCAACAGTTGGCAAACCGTGAAAGACGCCCAGGGCAATATGGCCTGGAAGGTCTGGGCGCGCCGCTAAGAACAGCTTCCAGCTTCAAGTCTTCAGCTAGCCGCGCAACAACGAGCAGCATTCAAAAAAATGAGGCCAGCGGCAAGGCAAGAGCGTCAGTCCAAGAGAAAAGCATTTACCACAACTAGAATGAGCTGGAAGCTGGAAGCCGGCAGACAGGACAAGGAAACCTATATGCATAAGGCAGGAAAGGTTGTTGTTGCCGCGTCGGTTGCGTTGCTACTGCTTGCGGCGCGCGCGGCCATTGCCGCCCCAACGGAAGAAAAAGAGAAGGAGAAGGTGCTGCACAGGCTGGACGAAGCCGCGAAGAACTTTCACTCCACCGCTGCCGACTTCGAGTTCGATTCCGTCGAGACCGATCCCATCTACGACAAAGACGTGCAGAAGGGGACTGTCTACTACGAGCGCAAGGGCACGGCCTTCCAGATGGCCGCGCATGTCGGCGAGCACAATGGCAAACCATCGCCCAAGGTGTATACCTATGCCGGCGGGGTCTTCAAGCTCTTTGAGAGCGGTATCGACCAGGTCACGACCTTCAGCAAGCTCAGTAAATTCGAGAGCTACCTGATGCTCGGCTTTGGCGCCAGCGGCAAGGATCTGGCGGAAAAGTGGGAGATCAAGTATCTGGGTTCCGAAGTGCTGGACGGCGTGAAGACGGAAAAGCTGGAACTGGTGGCCAAAGACCCCACGGTCCGCAAGAATCTTCCCAAGGTGACTGTGTGGATGGATGTTGAACGCGGCGTGAGCCTGAAGCAGGTCTTCGACGAGGGGCCGGGACAGTTCCGGGTCTCGGTTTACTTCAACATCAAGGTCAATCAGCCCCTGCCCGCCGACGCCTTCACCTTCAAAACCGACAGCAAGACCCAGTACGTGAACCGGTAGAGCGCAACGCCGCCCAGCGCAAGCAGCATGGGGAAGCACTCCAGCGTGTAGCGCGCCTCCGGCCCAGCCACGCTGATCAGCAGGGCGCTGCGCAGCAGCATGTAAGCCAGCATCGGCCGCCAGAAGCGCGGCCGCAGGCAGAGTCCGGCAATTCCCAGCAACAGATAAATCGCGTTGAGCCCGGCATAGGCCCAACTGAAGCGTGTCTCCGCGCGATGGTGCGCATAGACCCACCAGTCCAGGTCAATGGGCAGGTTCTCCACGCGCGGCCTCAGCCACATGTCGACCACCCGCCCCAGCGGCAGCCAGAGATAAGAGCGCAGCGGATGGGCGGCGATCCGCTCGTCCGCCAGCTTGCCAAAGCGCGCATCGAGCTGGGGCGTGAGCGTTTGGCTGGCGTTGTAGTCCTCGGCCAGCGCAGCGGTTTCGGCGTACTGGGCCGGAGAGTCGAAGGCGCGGGCGGGCAGTTTGGCCATGTCCAGAATGTCGCCGGGAACATTCCAGTAAACGTAGTAGGTGGAGACGAAGTCCAGGCACCAGCTCTTTACCCAGCGCTCCCAGCCGGTGTGGGGCTCCTCGCCGGGATCTGTAGCCAGCCTCGGCGCCAGCGGCTCAAAGACGTGGAAGACCTGCCAGTTGCGCCAGGTCCATGCGGCAAAGGGCATGAGCGCCAGCAGCACGCAGACCGCGGCAATGCGGGCCAGCTTTTTATAGGGGATTGCAGCCTGACCCTCCCGGCGCTTCAGACCGATCAGCAGCGCCGGCGCCAGCGCCACGGCCGCCAATGCTCCGTCAGGCCGCAGAAGGGCCGCGTAGGCGACCGCAAAAGTGAAGGAGAGCGCGGGTCCCCATCCTGGCCGGGCACGGAAGCGCGCCGCAGACCAGAGCGCCAGCGCCAGCACAAACAGCGTCGGCGCCTCTGTGAGCGGCTCGACGGCATAGATTGCGGTGAAGGGGCAGAGCGCGGCCAGCCAGAGCGTGCAGTGCGCGGCTCCGCGGCTAAGCCTGGCCGGGGCGATGCGGCGCGCGAAATCGGCCAGCAGAAGACAGCCGGCCAGCTCCAGCGCAATCTGCACCCAGCCGGCCGAGGCGTAGTTTTCCATGCCGAAGACCCGGAAGCAGGTGGCCAGAAACAGCGGGTAGCCAGGCAGCCGGATCAGCGTAGGATAAATCTCGCCGCTGTCCACGGTGAGGGCATAGCGGCCATGCAGCAGCAGGTTTTTTGCGATGCCGCCGTAGATCAGCGCATCTCCGTTGATCTCCAGGAACTTCTTCAGCATCCACAGGCGCAAAGCCAGTCCCGCGGCCAGGGCCAGGGCAACTGACAGGCCGGGAAGCACGCGCGCCAGGCGCTGGCGCCAGGCTGTCGATTGACTCTCGTGGGCAGCTTCCATACGATTCGTAATGTATAGCGTAGACTGTTTCAGCGGTTTTCGCGCCTTCGTTTTCGCACTCCCTTTTTTGCTAGAGGAAAAGCCAGACCGTTCATGCCGGATAAACAAATCTTCTTCGACCCGCAACGCAAGAGATGGAAGCGGCTGCGCCGCATCCTGGATGTGACCGCCGTCGCCTTCACCCTGGTTCTGGCCGTTTTCATCTTCAACGTGCTGCGTTATCAGCAGTTGCCGGAGCTGTTGCTGCCGGCACCCAAGCACAACTACAAGGCATTGCCTGACCGCTCCACGCTTCTCCGCGGCGCAAAAGACCAGCGGTCCACGCACCGCCGGACTGGCCGCAAACCCTCCGATATCCCCTTCAACACCGGCGAAGGTTTGCGCGCGGCCTACTACGTCCCGGATGACCCGGCCAGCTACTCCTCGTTCAAGGAGCATGTCCGGCAAATCGATCTGCTGTTTCCCGAGTGGCTGCACGTCGACGCGCCCCAGGGAACTCTGCTGGCGATCAACGGCGACAGCCACCGCGAGTACGCGGTGATTGACGGCGCAACCGTTCACGACCCGGACGAACTGAACAAGGTCAAGCGGGTGATCCAGGCGGCCAGGGAAGACACCGAGGTCTTTCCTCACCTGAACAACTTCAACCCGAACCTCCAGCGCTGGGATCCCGCCATCGCCGCCGTGCTGGACGACAGCCAAAAGCGCGCGGCACTGCGCCAGCAGATCGTTCGCTTTTTAACGGCGTTCCCGGCCTATCGCGGCATTTCGCTGGACATCGAAAGCCTGCCCGACGATGACACCCAGGGTTATCTGAGTTTCATCCAGGAGCTCTATGGCGACTTGCACGCGCGCAATCTGCGGCTCTATGTCAGCACCATGGTCTCCACCACCGACGACGACCTGAGGCAGGTTGCCGCCAACTCCGACGGCGTAGTGCTGATGAACTACGACGAGCACGAGCTGGAAACCCAGCCGGGGCCGATCGCCAGTCAGGAGTGGTTCGTCAACAACCTTCGCCGGGTCCTCACAGTTGTGCCCAAAGAGAAACTGATCTGCGCCGTGGGCAACTACGGCTATGACTGGACGCTCTCGATCCCCAATCCAAAGGACCGCAAGAATCGCAAGCCGCGGGTCCTCGGTACTGAGGATCTCTCGGTCTCCGAAGCCTTGCAGCGCGCCTCTGACGCTGACGCCGACCTGGACCTCGACTACGACACGCTCAACCCGCACTTCGAGTACATTGACGAGGACTTGAATCAGCGCCACGTCGTCTGGTTCCTGGATGGCGTCACGGTGCTGAACGAGCTGCGCGCCGCACGCGGCCTCGGCCTGCAAACCTTCGCCCTCTGGCGCCTGGGCGAGGAGGACAGCTCGCTGTGGAGCGTCTGGGACAAGCCAAGCAGCCCCGACTCGCTCCAGGCGCTCGGCTCCGTTCAGCCCGGCCACGATGTAGACGACGAGGGCGACGGCGACATTATCCGCGTTACAGGCCTGCCTCAGCTCGGCAAGCGCACCGTCTCAGTGGATACCGACGAGCCCGACCCGCGCAAGAAACTCATCGTCGATGAGCACATGGATGTCTACCCGCGCACCTACACCATCCAGCAGTACGGCTACCACCCCAACCAAGTCGCGCTCTCTTTTGACGACGGACCCGACCCCAAGTGGACGCCGAAGATTCTCGATGTTCTCCGGGACAAGGGCGTCAAGGCCGCCTTCATGATGATCGGCGACGAGGGCCAGAAGAATGTCGGAATCATGAAGCGGGTTGTCCGCGAGGGCCATGAGATCGGCAACCACACATGGACCCACCCCGACATCAGCGAAATCTCAAACCAGCAACTGGACCTCGAACTCAAGCTCACTGAGCGCCTCTTTGCAAGCAAACTCGGCATTCAGCCGCTCTACTTCCGGCCGCCCTACGACATCGACGAGGAGCCGGACACCGACGACCAGGCCGCCCCGGTCGTACGCATCCAGCAAGCCGGCTACACCATCGTCGGCAGCAAGATGGACACCAACGATTGGAACGAGCATCCCCACAAATCGCCGGCCGAGATCACCCAATCCATCCTTGACCAGTTGGAGACCATGAAGGCCAAGCCGCAGTTCCGCGGCTCCATCATCCTGCTCCACGACGGCGGCGGCGACCGCTCGGCTACCGTGGCTGCGCTGCCCATGCTGATTGACGCCCTGCGCGCTCACGGCTACTCCATCGTGCCCGTCTCCACGCTTCTGGGCAAGACAACCGCCCAGGTCATGCCCAAGCTCACCTTCCGCCAGTACCTGCGCGCCTTGCCCGACTCCATCGCCTTCTCCAGCCTGGCCATCGTCGGCCAGTTCATCGTGCTGGTCTTCTTCGTGGGCGACATTCTCATGAGCGCGCGCCTCCTTCTGGTTGGCATCCTCGCCGTGATTGAGCGCTTGCGCAAGCCCCACGCCGTGGCCTCGCCCGGCGTCAACCCCCGCGTAGCGGTCCTCATACCCTCTTACAACGAGGAGAAGGTGATCGTCCGCACCATCCGCTCAGTACTCAACTCCGACTACGCCAACCTCCACGTCATCGTCATCGACGACGGCTCAAAGGACGGCACCGCCGAGGTGGCCCGCCAGGCCTACGCTGCCGAGATCGCCGCCGGCCGCGTCCAGGTGCTCACCAAGCCCAACGGAGGCAAGGCCGCCGCCCTGAACTACGCTCTCGACCGGCTCACCGAAGAAATCTACGTAGGTATCGACGCCGATACCGTGATCGCTGCCGACGCCATCTCCAAGCTCATCCCGCACTTCGAAGATCCGCTTGTCGGGGCTGTGGCTGGAAACGCCAAGGTCGGCAACCGTGTCAATCTCTGGACCCGCTGGCAGGCCCTCGAATACATCACCAGCCAGAACTTCGAGCGCCGGGCACTCGACCTGTTCAACGTCGTCACCGTCGTTCCCGGGGCCATCGGCGCCTGGCGCACAGGCCCCGTCAAGTCAGTCGGCGGCTATCCCATCAACACCGTGGCCGAAGACGCCGACCTCACCATGGCTCTGCTGGAATTGGGCCTCAAGGTAGTCTACGAGGACCGCTCTCTCGCCTTTACCGAAGCTCCCATCGACGCCAAGGGCCTGATGCGCCAGCGCTTCCGCTGGTCCTTCGGCACGCTCCAGGCCATCTGGAAGCATCGCGCCGCCTTCGTCCGCAACAAGGCGATGGGCCTGTTCGCGCTGCCCAACATTCTCATCTTCCAGATGCTGCTGCCGCTGGTCTCGCCGTTTATCGACTTCATGTTCCTGGCCGGCGTCGTCCACTACTTTGTCGACCGGCACTTTCACCCCGAGGCAGCCTCGGCGGCCGACTTTGAAAAGCTGCTGGTCTACTTCCTCGGCTTCCTGATCATCGACTTCGTCACCTCGTCGATCGCCTTCAGCCTGGAGCGCCGCCATCCAGCCAACAAGGGCGACGGCTGGCTGCTCTTCCACATTTGGCTGCAACGCTTCGCTTACCGGCAGGTCTTTTCCATTGTCCTGTTCAAGACCCTCAAACGAGCCATCGACGGAAAGCCCTTCAACTGGGACAAGCTTGAACGCACGGCCAAGATGAGCAAAGCCACCGAAGCCCTCACCGAGACACCATGAGTCGGTTGGGCCTTGCGGGTTGCGGAAAACGCGGGTTTCCGGATGAAAATGGCGGAACGCTAAAAACCGCGTTGACTTTGCTGGCTTTATGCGGGGGTTGAAACCCCCGCTTCCCTGCGGGATCTTCCGCTCTAAAACGCGTTGAGATCGAGGATGGCCTTGAGAATGGTCTCGGGCTGGGGCAGAATGGCGTCCTCGAGCAGTGGCTGATAGGCCACAAAGGTGTCCATGGCGCCGATGCGGCGGACCGGGGCGTCAAGAAATTCAAACAGCTCATCGGCGATGCGGGCGGCGATCTCAGCGCCGTAGCCCCAACTGAGCATGTCCTCGTGGGCCACGATGACGCGGCTGGTCTTGCGGACGGATGTGGCGATGGCCTCCCAGTCATACGGATTCAGCGTTCGCAGATCGAGGATTTCGACATCGACGCCGTGCTGGCGCTGGGCTTTCTCGGCGGCTTGCAAGGCGCGCGGCACAAGAGCGCCGTAGGTGACCAGTGTGATGCGCGCGCCGGGACGCACAATCCGCGCCTTGCCAAAGGGGATGGCGAACTCCGGCCCCGGATAAGGCGCGCGGTCGTGGGTTTCGCGATAGAGGCGCTTGTGCTCGAGAAAGAGCACCGGGTCGTCGCAGCGAATAGCGGTGCGGAGAAGGCCGTTGGCATCCAGAGCATTGGATGGAAAGACGACGCGCAGCCCAGGGATGTGAGTGAAGAGGCTCTCGCCCGACTGCGAGTGGTAGATGGAGCCGCCGGTAAGGTAGCCGCCGATGGGTACGCGAATCACCACCGGGCAGCCCCACTCCCCGTTCGAGCGCCAGCGCAGCACGGAGAGTTCGTTGTGAATCTGGTGATAGGCGGGCCAGATGTAGTCGAAGAACTGGATTTCGACCACCGGCTTCATGCCGCGAAGGGCGTAGCCGATGGCGCGTCCCACGATGTTGGCTTCGGCCAGGGGCGAGTTGAAGACGCGCTCGGAGCCGAATTCCGTCTGCAGGCCGGCGGTGAGCTTGAAGACGCCGCCCTTGCCCTTGACCTCGGCGAGAGCCGCTTTGCGGCTGGCGTCGGCCACGTCTTCGCCGTAGACGACGATGCGGGGATCGCGGCGCAGTTCGTCGTGCAGGCAGGCGTTGATGAGATCGGCCATGGTGCGTGACTTCGCGTCCGGCGATTCCATTTTCTTCTGCTCGGTAGCAAAGGCGGCGCTCGTTGGGTCAAGGTCTTCGGAGTAGACGTGCCTGGTGATGCTCTCGACCTTGGGCAACGGAGCTTCCAGAGCACGCTCGGCGGCTTCGGCGACCTCGTGGTCCAACGAGTGCTCCAGCGCGACGATCTCGTCATCTGTCAGGATGCCCTCACTGAGCAGGCGCGCCCTCATCCTGGCGATGGGATCGCGCAGGGCGTCGGCTTCGCGCTCGGCTTGGGTGCGATAGAGCCGGTCGTCGTCGGAGAGAGAGTGGGAGTAGGCCCTCATGCAGTGGCCATGGACAAAGGCCGGCCCCAGGCCGGCGCGGCAGTGCGCGACCGCGGCTTGAAAGGCCCGTAAACTGGCCTCCGGGTCGGTGCCGTCCACTTCGGCAAAGTAGAAGTTGGGGAAGTTGGCCACCAGGCGGGAGATGTTGCCGCCGGGCGTGTTCACCTCGACCGGGGTGCTGATGGCATAGCCGTTGTCTTCGACACAGATGACGACCGGCAGCTTCCGGTTGGAGGCGGTGTTCATCGTCTCCCAGAACTCGCCCTGGGAGGTGGAACCCTCGCCCACCGAGGCATAGACCACTTCATCGCCGTGAAACTTCACGTCGCGGAAGGCGCGGTAGTCGCCGGCGGCTGTGGCCGCGGCTTCGGGATGGCGGCTGAAGTAGCGACCGGCCTCCGCGCAGCCTACGGCATGGAGCAGTTGGGTGGCGGTGGCCGAGGAGAGGCTGACGATGTTGAGCGAACGGCTGCTCCAGTGGGTGGGCATCTGCCGGCCGCCGCTGGCTGGGTCAGAGGCCGCGCCCACGGCCTGCAGCATCATGTCGACAGGCGTGAATCCCAGCGCCAGGCAGAGCGCGCGATCGCGATAGTAGGGGAAGAACCAGTCATAGCCGGGACGCATGGCCAGGGCCGCGCCCACCAGCAAAGCTTCGTGGCCGGCGCCGGAGATCTGGAAGAATATCTTCTGCTGCCGCTTGAGCAGGATTTCACGGTCGTCCATGCGGCGGGAAAGAACCATTAGCCGGTAGATTTCGACCAACTGTTGAGGGCTCAGGCGGCCGGAGGCGTTGGCCGCCGACACGGACTCGCGAGCGCTGGAAGCTGCCAGTTCCATACCCTTCACTCCTAAAAACCCTGATTTTCTCGCTTGCGGGGATGTTGAAGTTCCAGTCCCGATTGTAACAACCGCGCCATGGGGCCAGAACGGCACACCCGCATTAGTGAAACTGAGGAGAAAAAGACGGCGAGAATCCAGGCATTCTCTGCACGGAGCTGCTCATCTTTTCCTTCACGCTGCGCGCCAGCTTTTCGATTTCGGCCACTTTGTGCAATTGAGCGGCAGTGAGCGAATCGGGGCTCGTGCGGCTGATCTCATCCTGCAACTCGCGGGCCAGCCTGAGCAGCTTGTTTGTGTCGGAAACCATCGATTTTTGCCGCTCGGCATTGATCATGCGCAGTTGCTTCTCCTCCTCGGGGGAATGGCCGTTACCGAGTTGCTCCAGCGATCTGGCCGCCTGCTGGCCCGCCGTTTGCTGATAGGGCGGGGGCTCCGGCGCCGAATGCTGGGCACGGCCCGCCAGAGCCAGAGCCAGCAGCAGCGCCAGCCATAGCGCCCGGCCCGCGGCGCGGCTTGCCTGACGTCTTCTGGACCGCATGTGCCGCGTCTCATCCGCGGCGAACCACGCTCGAAACTGGCGATGCACTCGGAGCACTGCCCGTCTCCTCAGTTTGCCCCCATGGGCGGCTTGGTCTTTTCCCTCACGCTGCGCGCCAGCTTCTCAATGGCGTCAGCCTTGCGAATCACGGCAATCGAGAGTGTATCCTTGGTGGTCTTGTCCACCTCGGCCTTCAGGTCGGTGGCCAGCTTGAACAGTCTGGCGCTGTCATCGGCAATCTGTTTCTTCCGTCCGGCGCTGGCGGCGCTCAGATTGCTGGCGCCGGACGTGCTGGCCGTTGCGGCGGGAGGCGGCGAAGGGGGCTGGACCGGCTGCTGACCTGCAACCGGCGCAAGGGCGGCTGCTGCCACCAAGCCGGCTAAAGCGCCAAAACAGAGCAGCCTTGCGCGCGGCGGGCGGCGATTGACGATTTTACGCACCCGCTGAAACCTCATGGGAGGGCCTCCTGCGTTGTGCCTAGGCTGATGATTCGATTACCGGAAGAACCTCGAGGATTCGATTACCGGAATGAATGTGGGAATGATGTCCGGACATTCCTGCGCACAGTCTAGTCTAGAGAGAGGAGTTTTGGGATGCATCCATTGGCGTTTTTGTTTACGGCAAGGACGGGCTGGTTTGCGGAAGGGCGTTTTCTGGGCCGTGTTTTGGACGAGTGGGTTGTCGACGCCCAGGAGTTCATTCGCACCAGGCTGCCGCACCTGCTCATTGTGGCCGTTATCGGCTTTGTTCTCAGCCGCTTGCTGCACTTGGTGACGGCCAGGATGATCCACCTCGCCGAGCGGCACGCGCCAGAAGCCAACCGCATCTCGCAGGTAAAGACCCTGGCTGGCGTGATTCGCACCACCGGACTGGCGATTATCGGCGTTCTTGTCAGCCTGCAATTCCTGGCCGCGGTGGGGGTCAATCTCGCTCCGTTGTTGGCCTCGGCCGGAATTGCCGGAGTAGCCATAGGACTGGCGGCGCAGAATATCGTACGCGACATGCTCAACGGCATGCTGATCCTCATCGAGGATCAGTTCAACGTGGGAGACACGGTTCGCGTGGCCGGACTGGCCGGGACCGTGGAGGCGATGACCCTGCGCAAGACCACGGTCCGCGACGCGGACGGCACACTGTACATCATTCCCAACTCGCAGATCACCACCGTGGCCAACCTGAGCGTGGGCTACTCGGTGGCCACCGTCAACGTGAGCGTGGACTTCTCGGCCGATCCCGACCGTGTGCTGGAGCTGTTGAAGGGCATCGCCATGGAGGTTCGCGGCAGCGAGGAGTTCCGGGCGGTCTTTGTGGCCGACCCGCAGATTCTGGGTGTGGATGCGATCAAAGGCTCGGAGTTGATCTTCCCGGTGGTCTTCAAGACGCTGGCCACCAAACAATACGCGCCGGTGCGGGAGTTCCGGCGCCGCGTGCGGCTGGCTCTGGAAGAGAATCACCTGCTGCCGGGCGATCCCTTCCGTGTCTTCAACTCGTTTGAGGGCAAGGCGGGCGGCAGCCATGGCGGGCCGGCCATGGAGACGGCGCCGGAGCATGACCCAACGGCGCTCAAGCCGCAGGAGGGGAATCCCTTCACGGGCGAGCAGAGCGGTTCTCCAGTTTAGGCGGCGCTTCCGGCATCGCGAAAGACGACGCAGTTCCTGCCCGACGCTTTAGCGGCATACAGGGCGAGGTCCGCCACGGCCAGCAGGGACTCGACACTTTCATGTTCATCGGACGGATTGAAGACCGTGGCCCCTATGCTGCAAGTGATCTGGAATTGGCTTTCCTGCGTGCTTACCTGCAGATTGGAGATGGAGGCGTGGAGACTCTTCAGCCTCTGATCGGCAGCCTCCTGGGGAACCTGGTTCACAATCAGCAGAAACTCCTCGCCGCCGTAGCGGCCGGCATGGTCGTAGGCGCGGATGGCTTTCTTGACTGCGGAGGCGAACCTTCGCAGCCCCTCATCCCCAGCCAGGTGCCCGTGTGTATCGTTCACACGCTTGAAGTGATCCAGGTCGACGAGCGCCACAACGAAAGTTCGTTTCTCCCGCCGGGCGCGGTCCATCTCCGCTTCCAGCGCGTCAAGGACAGCCGCGCGATTCAGCAAGCCGGTCAGTCCGTCGTGGGTAGCCTGAATGCGCAACTGCTCGCGGCTGAATTCGAGTTCCTGGGTGCGCTCCTGCACCAATCGCTCGAGATCCCTGGCTCTTTGCCGAAGGTGCTTGACGGAAAGCCAGCCCGCGCCTGCCAATAGAGCCAGAAACGCCAACCCGCTCAATGTGTAGGACCACCAGGTCATCCACCAAGGGGGAAGAATCCTGATCTGCGCCCTGACAGTGTCGGAACAAGCTTGCAAGCCCGGATTGCATGCCATGGCGGTGAAGGTATAAACCCCAGAGGGAAGATTGGAAAAGGTAGCAATGCCACTTTGAGTGTCGACCCAGTCTTTTTGGCGCCCCTCCATCAAGATCCTCAATACCAGTTCGCTGCGATTGCGCGTTGTGGGGGAGGCTACCTGGAAGCGCAGCGGCGTGCCAGGCCATGGCAACGTGACCTGCTGGGCTCCCGTATAGACTTCGTTTCCGTGCCGGATCTCCGTAATAGAGATGGCCAATGGAACAGAATCGAAGACACGCTCCGGGTGGAGCAGGTGCGCTACGCCGCCGCTGGTTCCGATCCACAGCGATCCGTCGGGACCGGAGCACAAGGCTCCCTGATTCACATCGTTCCAGATCAGGCCGGTCTCCTGAGTAAGGTGCCGCCAGTTCTGTCCGTTCCACACCAATAACCCGGAATCAGTGCCCAGCCAAACCCAACCGCGTCGGTCCGTGAGGATGGCCAGGGGAGCGATGGAGGAAAACGCCGGGGGAAGCTGGAGTTGCCAGGCCCGCATGTGATCACCGCCCGGCGTCAGACGCCAAATGCCGTCCTGGTCGCCAGCAATCCACAGCGCGCCATCCTGGGCACAGGAGATGGCGAGCAGCGATCCGCGCAATGGAGGCAGACCCTCGATGCGCGGCGCGGTCCATTGACCGTTCAGCCCGCGCAGAAGGCGGTCGTTGGCCATAAGCCAGATGGCGCCGTCGGGCGCCTCACAGGCCGCTTCGGTCTGGACAGAGGATCCAAGCAATGCATCCACGGCGGCAATGTGTTGAGGCGCGGATTTCGTGGCTCCGGCTGCGCGTACATAGACCCCCTGGTTGGTGGCAAAGAACTCGCGGCCGGCTGAATCCTGGAGAGCGTAGGTGATGAGGGCGGGCAGCCTTGCCGTCTGCTCGGTTCGGCCGGTTCTGGGATCGATGCGCAGGAAGGCGCCGGAGAAGGTAGCGGCCCAAAGGGAGCCATCGCGATTGGTGCCCATTGCACCCACCTGACCAAAGGCCCACTTGTATCCCTGAAGCAAAGGTCCGGAAGAGCCGGTGCGCGGATCAATCCATGCCGGTCCCTTGTCTGTTCCGACAAACACCCGGCCCTGGCTGGACGGAAGGATCGACCAGACCGAAGCAGAGGGCAGACCCTGCTCAGCGCCCCACCCGATCCAGTCTTCATAGCCGGCCCAATTGTAGAGTCCATCTCCGCGGCAACCCAACCAGAGGTCGCCAGCCGCGTCAAATGCGAAACCCACAATGTGGCTTGCGTGAAGCAGCCCGTTGGGCCGACCGATAATCTGCCAGCCTGCGCCATCCCAGCGAGCGATTCCGTCCTCAGAAGGAGCCAATATTCGGCCTTCCCGGTCTTCGATCATCGGGGCGTGGCTGTAGACGCTCTCCAGGTCGGAACCGGGGATGGTGCGGTCAATAAAGCGCGCGGAGCCGCGCGGCAGCACGGCTATGTGTTTCTGGCCGGCAGCCCAAAGGGTTCCGGCGCGGTCCATGAGCACCGTCTGCCAGTCATCCTGGAGAAGGCCTTTGTCTTGCCCCCACTCGGTCACCGCACTGTCACGCGGTTGGCCGGGAGCGGCAGTTCCGCCATCCAGCCATGAACAGAGTTTTTTGCCGCATCCGATCCAAGCACGCGAACCATGGGGTGACTCGTCCACCAGACTCACGCTGGAGACATTGCCCAAATCCGGATTGGCCGCAATCAAGCGATCATCAAACACCGGCCCGTAGCTGAGCATTCTTCCGCTGGCATCGTGCTCCAGCCTGTAGAGCCGGTGCTCATCCACAACCAGCAGGTGGCTGGAATCTTCGACGGCCAGCAGGTGGCTGGCATTTTCGACGGCAATGCTGTGCAAACCGCGGACGTGAATCGGTTTCTCTCTGGCAGGAAGAAAGCGCTGGCCGTCCCATCGATAAAGATTATCGAGAGTTCCGACCCAGACTGTTCCGTTGGGGTCCGCAACGATGTTCCGGGCATCGAGATCCGCAATGCCCTTCTCCCGGCCGTACTGCTCAAAGCTGGAACCCAGAAACCGGTAAACGCCATTTTCCGTGGCCACCCAAAGAAATCCGTTGCGGTCTCGAGTCAATGCATTGACCGCCAGGTTCTTCAGCCCTTCGGCTTGTCTGTAGGCGCGGAAGACATATTGCTGTGCCTGCAGGCAGACTGCGGAGAGGGCAAACAATCCAGCAATGAACCGGATTAGTAGAAGACGTGACAAGTCCAGCCTTGTGCGAGATGAAATACCACAACTGCCTTATCGGCAGATCGGGTTGAAAGAAAAGAGGAGATCTTTTCTTATTTTGCCTCACGAGTTCGCCGCACGCGGTCTTTTCCTGTCTGGAGGGATTACCATGGCGTCTTTTCAGAATTACCACTCGATACGTCCTAGGACTGGCCGTCGCCTTCCAGCGCTTCGCGCAGCTCATCAGGGCTGGTAATCGGCGGCAGGCAGGCGCGGTCGCGGCAGACCAGAGCCCAGGCTTTCGCTCCGTCCGGATGCGGAGCCTGGAGCAGGACTTCAGACAGCGCATCGGGAAGGCCGCCTTTGACAAGCAGCGCGGGAGCGATGCGCATTACGGTCTTGTTGACGGCAAAACGGGCCAAGGCCAGAGCCTCAAGATTTTCGGCCGCAGGACCGGAGCCAACCACCATCACCTGTACCGGATCGAGCAAGAGGCGCTCCAGGGCCAGCCCGTAACTGCCGGCGTAGAGGCCAAAGTGCTCCACGATTCCAGAAAAAAAGTCCAGCGTATATTCGGCGATCTCGCGAAACTCCCTGCGTCCGCTCAGGGTCTCAAGGCGCAGCAGGGCAGAAGCGGCCGTGGGGTTTCCGGCAGGGGTGGGCGTGTCCTGGAGCGGCTTGCGTCTTGCGGCCAGCGCGCCCAGCATAGGCGCACCAGGCAGAGGCGCGGCAGCATCGTAGAACGCTCCTGTCCTCCGGTCGTAGAACAGGGCAATCATGGCATCGGCCAGCTTGACGGCCACGCGGTAAAAGCTCATTTTGCCGGTCGCAAACCAGGCGTCGATGCAGGCGTGGACCGTAAAGGCGTAGTCGTCCAGCGTGCCCGGTATCTTCTCCGGCGGCCTGGCTCCCTCGGCGGGCCGTGCGCCATAGGCGATCACGTGGCGCAACTCATGGTTTCCGTCCCATGCCTCGTTCAGCAGCCGGTCCAGTGTGAGCAGCGAAAAGTTCCGCGCCGAGTCCATGCGCAGCAGGCGCGCTGTTTCCAGGTAGGCCGATACCGCCATGGAGTTCCAGCCGGTGTAGAGTGTCCGGTCAATGAACGGCGTGGGCCGCCAGCCGCGGACCGCCAGCAGCGTGCGCCGGGCAGCTTCCAGAATCGGGCGCAATGTGTCCAGGCTCAGGCCGGTTTCGGCCGCCAGTTCCGGAATGGTCCTGTTCAGGTGGAGAACATTCCTGGCCGGGTCGTGATGCATGTCGCCCAGTTCCCGGATGTCCCAGTAGCGAATGGCCAGGTTCTGCTCGGATGGGGCGAACCCAGCCCTGCCCAGCGCCTGGCGCGCCTCGGCCAGCGTCCAGGTGAAGTAGTCGCCGTCGTCGTCCAGGTTGACGTCGGCGTCCTGTGAGGCATAAAAGCCGCCGCGCTCGCGGTCGCTCATGGTCCTGTCAAGCCAGCCCACGATGTCCCTGGCGGTGACGAGAAAATCCTCGCGCTGAAAGCTCTGGAAGCCGTGCAGGTAGTTGCGCAGCAACTCCGTGTTGTCGTAGAGCATCTTCTCGAAGTGCGGAACGCCCCAGTGCTCATCCACGCTGTAGCGGTGAAAGCCGCCGGCCAGTTGGTCGTAGACGCCGCCCCGCGCCATCTTTTCGAGCGTGGTGGCAAAGGCCTGGCCGGCCTGCTTGTTGTCGCGGTTCATGGCTACTTGCAGCAGAAGGTCCAGCGCGGCCGGGTGAGGAAACTTGGGTTGCGCGCCGAAACCGCCATTCCGGGGGTCGAACTTGCTGAGGGCCGAGCCGGCAATCTTGTCCACCAGGGCCAGTGTCAGGGCCTGCCCCTGTTCAGGTCCGCGCCCTGGAAAAGACTCATTGTGCTCGATGGCGGCCATTGCGCTGGCGGCCGTTTCCAAAGCCTCGTTGCGCCGCTCCCGCCACACCTGGGCCAGGGTCCTGAGCACGCGCCCAAAGCCCGGCCGCCCATAGCGGTCGTCGCGCGGAATATATGTGCCGCCAAAGTAGGGCCGCCCGTCCGGCGTGAGAAACGCCGTCAACGGCCAGCCGCCCTGGCCGCTGATGGCCGACACTGCGGCCTGATAGCGCGCATCCACGTCGGGCCGCTCATCGCGGTCCACCTTCACGGCCACAAAAAGTTCGTTGATAATAGCAGCAATCTCCGGGTCCTCGTAGGACTCCCGGTCCATCACGTGGCACCAGTGGCACCAGACCGCGCCAATGTCCAGCAGGATGGGCTTGTCTTCTGCCTGCGCGCGGGCAAAAGCCGCCTTGCCCCAGGGGTGCCACTGAACCGGCTGATGGCACGCCGAGCGCAGATAGGATGAGGCCGCTTCTTTGAGCAGGTTGCCATCGCCCGGCCCGGATTCAGCGGGTATAGGAGAAACGTCCTGATCCATGGGCTGAGGATACATCCGCTGCGCCAGTTGTCGCCAGAGGCACTCTCTTCCAATACAAGATGAGCCAAAAGGCGCGGGTTTGCGAAATCGCCCGGCGGAGGGTGCGGCGCCCATCCGCCCCAGAGACCGGAAACGAAACGCTCCCGGCTGGAGGTCGTCTACGCAGTGCGCCTGTGCCCCAGGGCCATGTCGCGCGCGGCTCCGAACAGCAGCGAACGGTGCAGCGGGTCCAGGCTGGGCAGCAAAGCCGCAATCTCAGCCAGCAACGGATCGGCCAGAATCGACGCGACTTCTTCGTCGCGGCGGCTGCGGGCGTCGCGGACAAGTTGGCGCACATTCACACCCAGAGCCGCGGCCAGACGCTCAAGAGAGCCCAGAGTGGGGATGGCCTTGCCATTCTCAATCTTCGAGATGTAGGTGCGGGGAACCTGCATGCGTCCAGCGAGTTGACGCTGGCTCAGGTGGCGCGCGCGCCGAATCTCCTTCACCTGGCTGGCCACCCTGAGTCCGGCTTCGGCTGAAGGGTCAACGGGGTGATTTTCAACCGGGATCGGGCCCGGGCTAACTGGCTCCTCTACATCCAGGGGCCTGTGGCATTTGACGCAATGGGAGTTGCTCGGCCTGAACTGAACCAGCTTGCAGTCGGCGTATGAGCAGCGAACGACTTCACGTGTTTCCACGCTCACCGGGTTGGTAGCCATGTGCGGCGTGCGGAGTGCCAGAGCAAGGCCTCCACGGCGCGTAGTAGCACCGCGATATGTGTTACCTTCGGGGAAGTGAACCATAATTGTCAAGTGAAATCATAGATTCAAGCCGAAGTTTCTACTATCATAACCGGAAAATGCCGGAAAAACCAGATAAGGCGCGAACCAGATTGCACAACAAAGAGGCCCAGGAAAAAATGAGCGATTGCACTAAGAACAATGCACCGGGAAGCGTTCTCAGCTATGGACGCGAACAGGCCTGGCGGCTGCTCACCGAGTGGACACAGAGCGAGAACCTGCGCAAGCACGCGCTGGGGGTCGAGATCTGCGTCACGGCCTGCGGCGAGGCGGAAGCTGATCGCCTCGGGCTGGCCGCGGAAGAACGCACAGCGTTCGTCGAGCTTTACTCCACCACCGCGCTCCTGCACGACTTCGACTACGAACGCCACCCTACCGCCGAGGAGCATCCATTTGTTGGGGTACGCGAACTGGAGCGGCTGGGTTGGCCGGAGGCGCTGCGCAACGCAATTCTGGGGCATGCGCAGTACTCCGGCGTGCCGCGCGTTACGCATTTGTCCAAGTCGCTCTTTGCCTGCGACGAGTTGGCCGGCTTTCTGACCGCCTGCGCGCTGGTGAAGCCAACCAAGGCGATTGCGGATGTGGAAGTGGCCGGCGTGCGCAAGAAGATGAAGGACAAGGCTTTTGCCCGTGGCGTGAACCGCGAGGATATTCTCCTGGGCGCGGCGGAGTTGGGTGTCGAGCTGGACGAGCACATCGGGTTTTGTTTGGCGGCGATGAAACGGCGGGCAGGAGAGGTGGGGCTGTAAGTTTGTGTTATCGGGAGTGGCTCCCTGCGATAGGTAGTATCTGTCTTGCGATACGGAGTAACAATATGCCGATCAAAAATGCGCAAAAGAGAGCCAATTTGAACGCCGTATGCACTTTTGTGCGCAAAAGCTTCCGATAATAGAAATCTTCCGGCTTCGCTGGATTGTAACGGATGGTTACCGTCTCTCCGCCGATGAGTTGATACAGAGGAGAATCATCGGGGACGCAAAACTCGGCGCGTTGAGGTTTCCCCAGCTTGTCGGTCCAGACCAATACGTCATCCGATTCAGAGGTCGATCGACTGGAAGCTAATCACCGAACTGGCGGTGAATTCACGCCAGCAGGCGGTGGAAAAGGTGCCATGGTACGCGCTGCGATGGAAGATAGAGATCTTCCATAAGATTCTCAAATCGGGCTGACGAGCCGAACAAGCACGGCTAAGGACCGCTTCGCGTCTGGTGAATCTGCTGCCGTGTTTTGCACCCTGAGCTGGCAGGTTTTCTGGCTCCCCTTAACCAATCGCATCGATCCTGACGCCGATTCTGGACTGGTCTTTACGGATCTGGAACTGCGCATTCTGGATCGATTGGCCGCCGACAGGCCCACTGCCCACCTGCCGCAACACTTGCTCTCGCATTATCTGATCAAGTTGGCGCGACTGGGCGGCTATCTGGCGCGAAACTCGGACCCTCCACCCGGCAATGAAACGATCAGGAGAGGATTAACACGCATGGTTGATATTCAACTGGGCGTCATCATGGGTGCTGAAATTGTGGGTAATTGAAAGGGCAGAGCCGTGGGATCTCCCGTTACGTTAGATGACGACTCCCTTTCTAATAATCAGATTTCCATAGATGCGTGTTTCGCCTGATATGAGAACGCCATAAGCGTTCCGAGCACGTTCATAAAACGCGTAACGCTCGATGCGCTGTGGCGCCAATATCTGTGGATGGTATTTGCGGATGGCATTCATGTAGTCTGCTTCAACAGCAGGATCCATAATATCTCCAGCAGCAACCTGCATCATGAAAAGCGGGTGATCATATTTGTCGAACGGAAAGAGTGGAGCTATTCCAGACAGTAAATTCGCAATGGATATTCCATCAGCTCTGACGAGCCGACGCGCGATACTTACACCTGGAAAGTTCGAGTCTGCCAGTACAAGTTCGTCACCATGTCCCATTTCGCAAAGCATTTTTAGCAGATCAGGGCTGATGAGATGTGAAATTCCAATGAGCATAGCCTTCTTTGCCTCCTGATTCTTAAAAGGATTACGTCAAAAATGCCTCTTCAGCGCGAGGCTTAACTCTTAGAAAGTTGCTTTGGTCAGGACGCGCCGGCGACAACGATCCAATACTCATGCTCTCACCTCGCCGGGGATATCATTCGGACAACTACGCGGCCTCAGTTGGCATCCCCAGAAGGCATAGGCGCACACAACCAGATAACAGACCAGCGGCACGATCATTGCCATTGCCATGCTCTTGGTGGCTTGGTTGACAAAAGCAATCAGAGGAGTAAAGACCGCGCCACCTATGATCGCCATGACAATGAGCGAAGCGCCCGACTTGGTGTTCGGACCCAAGCCGCGAATGCCCAGGGCAAAGATCGTCGGAAACATCAGCGACATGAAGAAGCTGGTCAAGAAGATCGCCCAGAGGCCGACCCAGCCGGGGCAGGCAATGCCAATCGTCACCAGGCCCACATTGATAACGGCAAAGATCCCCATCAGTGTGCCGGCGTGCACTCGCTTCATCAAAGCGCTGGAGGCGAAGCGGCCCACACCGAAGCCAGCCAGAGTGCCGGTGAGAAAGTAGCCGGCGATGCGCTCGGGCTGATGGGTGTAGTCCTGCACGTACTGAATGAAGTAACTCCAGGTGCCGACCTGAGCGCCTACATAGCAGAACTGCGCCAGCACGGCGAGCAGGAAGTGCGGATAGCGGAGCAGCGCGCGATAACTTCCCCTGGGTTCGCTGTCTTGTGCCGAACGCACCCCGGCAATCGCCGGGAAGGGAGTGCGAGCGATCAGGAATGCCCAAAGCAGCACCAGCAATCCGAGAATCAGATAGGGTGGAACGACGCGCATCGTCTCCTGGTGGAGATAGGCGTTGTAGGTTCCCCCCAACTTCAGCTTGGCCACTTCGACAGGCTTCAGTTCGACTCCGGAGAAGATGAATAAGGTGCCGATTAATACTCCTGAGATGGCTCCGATGGGGTTGAAGGCCTGCGAGAAGTTGAGCCGCCGCACGGCACTCTCGGGGGAGCCAAGTTGAGCGACCAGAGGATTGGCACCAGTCTCCAGAAAGGCAAGCCCGCTGGCGATGACAAAGAGCGCCAGCAAGAACAGGTAGTAACTGCCGACATAGGCGGCGGGCCAGAACAGGAAGGTTCCCGTGCCGTAGAGCAACAGTCCAGCCACCAAGCCGAATTTATAGCCGCGGCGCTGCATCAGCATCGCCGCGGGAACGGAGAAGGAAAAGTATCCAATATAGAATGCCGACTGCACCAGGCCGGCCTGCAGGCGTTGCAGCTCGAAGGACTTCATGAACTGCCGGATGAGTACGTCATTCAGGTTGTTGGCTACTCCCCACAGCAGGAACAGTCCAGTGACAAGCAGGAACGCGGTCTTGCCGCGGGCCGGAAAGATTGAAGAGTGATGATCTTGTACGCCGTCATTCACAGGCAAAGAAGCAAGCGCCATCGGTCATTCCTTTCCTGGGCAGACTGCGACCTTGCCGCAGTGCCCCGAGGCCATCAGGGCATAGGCTTCCGCGGCAGCGTCAAGTGTAAAGCGATGGGTAATTATCTCTTCCGGATGCAGCTTCCAACGCACGAGCCGCTCGACGAGTTCTTCCATCAGCCAGGTGGATGTGACCCATGATCCATAAATCGTTTTTTGGTCGTGGATGATATCGGGCGATGGGTTGAAGGTAACCGTGCCGCCTTCACCGATCATCACCATCTTGCCCCACTTGCGCGTAGCGCGAATGGCCGTGGCGCGGGCCTGCGCGTTTGCCGAGCAATCGACTGCGCGCTCCACTCCCTGTCCGTTGGTGAGGTCGCGAACCTCAGCGACATTGTTGTCGCTCGAGGTCAAAACGGTGTCGCACAGTCCCAGCTTCAACGCCAGATCCATGCGCTCCTGAAGAACGTCAATGCCAATGATGCGATTCGCTCCCAGCTTTCGACAGAGAGCTCCCGCAGCCAGTCCCACAGGGCCGAGGCCGGTAATCAGCACATCGTGATTGCCATTGATTCCAATCTTCTCCAACCCCTCATAGACCGTACCGAAACCGCATGCCACCTGCGCACCATCGGCATAGGTCAATGCTTCAGGCAGCGCAATCAGATCTTTTTCTTCGGCAATCATGTACTCGGCCATGCCGCCATCGCGCTGCCAGCCATAAGCACGGCGGTAGGTTGTGTTGGTGCAGGAGATCATGTAACCGCGACGGCAGTCATTGCACACACCGCAGCCAGAGATGTGATAAACAATCACGCGATCCCCCACCTTGAAGTGGCGGCAGCCAGGTCCGGTTTCAATAATCTGTCCGGCAGGCTCGTGGCCGGCGATCACTCCCTGATAGCCTTCAGGCCCCTTGCCTAGATGCTCATGATAGATGCAGCGGATGTCCGATCCGCAGATGGTGGATGCCTTCACCTGCAACAGAACCTCGCCGTGGCCTGGCGCTGGCACCGCAACGGCGCGCATTTCGACGGTGCTGTCACCGGGCAGATAAGCTGCCTTCATTGTGCTGCTCATGAGTGCTCTCTCCAATCAATCCAATCGTTGAGGTTGGCTCTATGCCGGCGTGACAACGCCGTTCACATCCCACAGATCTTCCCAGCTCTGGCTGTCCTTCCACAGAAAGACCTGCCCCTTGATGAGGCGGCAGTTGCGATCTATGGCGGCAATTGCCTTCATCTCCTCTTCGCTTAGAGGCTCGCTGATGGCCGCGCGCAGATTAGCCAGATAGTTGCGGCGCGTGCAGGAAAAAGGAATCGGCGTCTGACCGCGCTGGATAGCCCACTGGATGCAGATCACTGCAGGATGCACGCCACGCTTTTCCGCAATAGCTCGGATCACGGGGTCTTCTGTCGGCGAGGTATCGTCCGGCGTGCGGTCGCGCTCGGGTCGAGCTGGGGAACCAATCGGCGAATAGCCAATCGGCTCGATGCCGCGCTCTTTGAGATATGCGAAGAACTCCGGCTGCTGAAAATGCGGATGCAGTTCCATCTCGTTCACCGCCGGCCGAATGCGGGCATCGCGCAACAGCAACTCCATCTTGGGGATGGTCATGTTTGAAGTGCCGATATGCCGCACCAAGCCGCTATCAACAAGCTCCTCCATCTGCCGCCAAGTGCGCATGTAGTTCTCATGGATGTACGGCACCGCATGGGGATTGCGCACACTCACATCGCAGCCCGGCGGATGATGATTGGGGAATGGCCAATGCACCAGGTAAAGATCAAGATACTCGAGACGCAGATCCGCAAGCGAGCGCTGGCAGGAGCCAATAACGTCGTCGTGACAATTGTTCCAGACCTTCGACGTGACCCAAAGCTCCTCGCGGTGAAAGCCCTGGTCAAAGAGTTGCGCAAAGCTCTGACCGATCTCTCTCTCATTGCCATAGACCGAGGCGCAATCAATGTGCCGATAACCGGAGATGACCGCATCGTAGACCGCTGCAGCGACAGTTTGAGGGGTAACATGATCGGACCCAAAGGTGCCCAGGCCGATGGCCGGCATGTAGGCGCCGCTGGCTAGCTGGCGGCGCGGCACCAAATCGGGACGGACCGCATCGGCTGCAATAGGGTGGTGCAAAAAAGGTGCTTCCATGGCCATTTCCTGCCGGAGTTAACGTTAACTTTACCAAGGATGAGAGTATGTCGCCAGGCGGTAAATTGTCAATTGAAATCCGAGTCTTTCTGAATCCATGTGAGGTATTCTTGGGATAGTTAACGTTGAAGCGCTAGCATCAAGGAAGCATCAGGTCCATGCCCGTCCGTCTAAAAGACATTGCCAATGATCTCGGCCTGTCGGTGGTCACCGTCTCCAAGGTCTTGCGCAATCATCCCGACATCGGCGAAGTGACCCGCAAACGGGTGCTCAAGCGGATGAAGGAGATGAACTACCAGCCCAACCTGGCGGCGCGCGCGCTGATCACCGGACAGACATGGACAATGGGCATCCTTGTTCCAGATCTGCTGCACCCGTTCTTTGCCAGCATTGCGCAGGCGCTCTCCCATGAGATTCGGCCCAAGGGATACAGCCTGCTGATCTCATCCTCGGATGAAGATGCAGAGCTAGAGCAGCGCGAGATCGAGCATCTGCTGGCGCGCCGTGTCGATTGCCTGTTCATCGCATCATCGCAGTGGAGTGTAGAGAGTTTTCGCAACATTGAGGCCCAGAAGACGCCCTACATCCTGCTTGATCGCCGTTTTCCAGGACTGGTAGCGAACTTTGTCGGCGTCGACGATGTGGCAGTGGGAGAGTTTGCCACGCGCCATTTGATCGAACAGGGGTGCCGCTGCATCGCGCATATTCGCGGCCCCGAAGTCAGCACCGCGCAGGGCCGCCTTGAAGGATACCGCCAGGCTCTTCATGCAGCTGGGTTATCGCCCATGCCCGGCCACATCGTTTCCCTCGGCAACTCCGGAGATCATCGCGGCGAGCTGGGCGGCTATGAGGCTGCTCAGCGACTGCTGGCCATCAAGAATCGCCCGGACGGCATCTTCTGCTTCAATGATCCCTCGGCGCTGGGAGCGATGCGCGCCATTTTGGAAGCAGGTCTGCGCATTCCGGAAGAGATCGCCGTGGTGGGCTGCGGTAATCTCTCCTACTCCAGTTTTCTGCGCGTACCGCTCTCTTCCGTCGATCAGGGCAGTGAAATGATCGGCAAACAGGCCGCCCAGATGGCGCTGAAGCTCGTTGGAGAAAAAGGCATGCAACATCCGCTGAATCAACTGGTCAAGCCTCAGTTAATCATAAGAGCCTCCAGTTCCCGGCGCTTGCGGGCATAAACTCCGCCGGTACGGATTCGTGTCGGTTTGTTGCGCGTGGGAGTGACGGCACGTAGATTGCTTCCCACTACCTCTGCTATTTGGGAATATATACAATAAAAATTTGAGGTAGTGGAATTCTCAGAAAACAGCCTCTGCCAAGCGTCGGTCTTCCCGCACCCATCACTCTATCTATTCCACCCGGATGCGCAACTGGCTTGTTGCGGGCGCGCCGCAACAAGCGCACTGCGAAAGGTAGAATCCGGCCCACTGGGCCGTGGGCAATGTGCTGGTGAACCCGTCCTAAGACGGTGGAGCTCTCCGCGGTTCATTAGGCATTCCGGACTGGCGGACACGGCACACAGAACCGATTGTCGAGTTGAGCCCCTGTTCATTGAATGTAGGTTCAACCAGCGTTGACTACCCACCTGCTTTGCAGGCCGGCTTCTAATGCGGATACTATGGGTCTCGGCCGGAAAATACAAGTCTTGTGCGGAATAGGCGCGGCGTGCTACGGTTTTGGACCGCCGCATTTTGGGAATCACGCACCCGAAATGGCCGGCTGCTGATCGCCCCCTAGAGCGGTCTGTGCGCAGGTTTATCGGTGCTGGCGGACTTTTCCGCAGCCGCCGCCGGCTTGCGGCTGGCTGCTTCGGCCGCCCGCGCAATCAGCTTCTTCAGCTTCCCCTCGATATCCGCATCGCCCACGTGTTGGTCTTCGAGAACTCCATCGGCGTCGATAGTGAACGTGGCCGGAATCACGTCGACGCCGAATTGCTTGGCAACTCTCCCCCCGAAACCTCCGTCGCGATACTGCAGCCACGTCATTCCATTCTTCGCGACGAACTCCTTCCACTTGGCTTCGTCGTCGTCCAAACTGATGCTGAGCACCACAAACGGCTGCCCGTCGAACTTCTGCGCAATCTTCCGGATGTGCGGCAGCGCCTCGCGGCATGGTCCGCACCAGGTGGCCCAGAAATCGATCAGCACCACTTTGCCGGCAAAGCTATCCATGGAGACTTGTCGGCCGTCGAGCGTGGTGATTGAAAACGGCGGCGCCATGGTGGCCCGAGCCAGTTCAATGCGCCGCAGGTACCGCTCGGCGCGATCGTGCAGGTCTGGATTCCCCTTGTCCTTGTCGAGAAAGGCGGCGAACTCCTGGCGAGCCGTATCGTCCTGATGAAGATGCGCCAGCGAAATCCCCAGCGAGTAATGCACACCCGTCATCTCAGGCTGGGCCGCCAGCGCGGCCTTGAACTCATCACAGCTCTCGCTGAAGCACTTGTCCTTTTTGTTGCCAATGCCCTCTTCCTGAAAGGCCCGCGCCAGCACGAAATGGACGCCGGCCTTGTCATCGCCGGTCACCGCCTGCGGCATCATCTCGCGCGCAATCTCCTCCGCATCCTTGAAGGCGCCGATCGTCATCGCCAGCCGATAGGCGCGGCGGAGACATTCGGAGCAATGCCCGCCGTCCTGCTTGTTGGCCTTGCGATAGTCGTCCAGGGCCGCGGCAAAGCCGTGACGCTTTTCCCATTCCATGGCCGAGGCGAATGTTTTGCGTGCCTTGGGGTCAGCAGGCTCGCCTGGCTTCTGCGCATCGTTTTTTGGGGCCCCAGCGGCATGAAAGCCCGGCCCAGACGCCAGCAGAAAAAGCGCAACGGCAAAGCATCTCCAGGGGGTAAAAACGGAGTTCCGGAACATGCGCATCTCCTCGCAAGCTATCTTCGAGGCCAGCTATCTTCGAGCAGCCCGGATAGAAGCATCTTCGGGGCAAACCCGGCGCAGACTACGACGCGGTCTTACGCTCTTCTTCGAGCACCTCATCCAGCAGCCCGCGGAGAGTGGCCGCGCGCGCATGGCCCAGTTGCGGATCGGCGCCGACGGCCCCCGCGGACCGCAACAGCTCGTCGGCCTGCGACAGCTCGTCGGCAAGATTCAGCGCGGCCAGCACGGCCACGCGCAGCGAGTCCACGGTGCGGCCCTGCGCCGCGACGGCGCGCATCCGGGAATCCACCAGCTCGGCCAAGCTGCGAATGTGCTCCACATCCTGGCCGGAGAGGTGATAGGTCTGATCGTAGATTTGAACAGTGACATACGCCTTTGCGTTGCCGTATTCCTCTTTAGCCAAGGCTGACCTCACAGTTCGAGCGCGTCCAGTTGAGAGAGCAGCCGTTCCACGCGCTGCCGCACCTGTTCGCGCTCGGCGCGCAACTCGCTCACTTCCTTTTGCAACTGCTCGGCCAGCGGCGCCTGCTCGCGCACTTTGGCATCCGCCGCGCTGGCGCGCTCCTCGGCCGCGGCGCGGGCCTGCCGCTCCCACTTCACCAGGTTTACAGCCCGTAGAATTCGCTCCTCGAGCGCGGAAAAATCTTCCATGCTCAGCGCCACGGCACCCGATTCAGCGGCCGGCTCTGTTGCAGGCTCAACTGCAGGCTCCGCCGCCGGCTGTTCCGGCTGCGCTTCTTCCACGGCCTCTGTCTTCCAAAGCGACTCCATAATCGAAAAACCTCCACGTAAATGCGACTTGTCCGTGCAAGTATAGCGCTGATGAAGCCTGTTTCCCGCCTAGCTCCGCAGCCGCGCCCCAACTTTGCCAACAGCTTCCACCACCCGCGCCTGGAAGCTCTGCAGCTCTTCCTCTCGCAGCGTGCGGTCCTGCGCCTGGAAGGTTGCGCCCATCAGCAGCGAGTACTCGCCCGCGCCCAGCTTCCGGTCGCGAAAAACCTCGCGCACACGCCACTCCACCAGCTCGGGAATCTGCAGGCCGGCCACTGCCTGGTCGATCTTTTCCCACTCGATCCTTTCGTCCAGAACCAGCGAAAAATCGCGGCGAACCGGCTGGAAGCGCGAGATTTCAAGCGCTATCGGCTTGTGCAAGGACAGCTTGAACAGCCGGTCGAGATAAAGCTCGCCCACCAGCACCGGCTCCTTCAGCTTGCGTGCCGCGGCCTCCCGCGGATGCAGTTGTCCGAACCAGCCCACCGTTGCGCCATCGACGGCCACCCGCGCGGAGCGGTAGGGATGCAGCCACTGCGGCGTGATTCCGGCCTCGGCCGGGAAGCGGTCAAAGTAAACAGCCCGCGTCTGAAAGCGCGCCAGCACCTGCTCCACCACGCCCTTCATATCGTGAAAATCGACGGTGCGCGTTGGATGGAGCGGACTCTGTTCCGGCAAATCGCCAGCCGCTCCGAAGGACAGCCCAGGGTGCTCGTCAACTTTCTCTGTTGTGCCGCTAAAGACCGTGCCCAGCTCGAACAGCCGCACATCGCTCACGTCGCGGTGCAGGTTGCCGGCAATCATCGCCAACATGCCGGGCACCAGCGATGGCCGTAGCAAGCCTGCCTCCTCGCTGAGCGGATTGCCCAGAGGAACCGAGAGCCCCGGCTGCGGCTCCGTGAGCGCAGCCTCGGCCGCCGAGCAGAATGTGCTTCCGATCGCCTCATGGAAGCCAGCCGCCAGCAGCGTACGCCGTACTTCGGATTCCTGCTCTGCCCAGGGAAGCGCGCGCACACCTTCGCCAAAGGCCGGCAGCGTGTTGGCAAAGCGGTTATACCCGTAGACCCGCGCAACCTCTTCGATGAGATCGATCTCGCGCTCCAGATCCAGCCGCCAACTGGGCAGCGTCACTTGCCAAGCCACTTCATCTGCGCGCTGACTCGCTGACTTGCTGACTTGCTGACTTGCTAACCCGCACCCCAGCGCGTTTAGCACTTCCTCGACGGTCGCCGCGCTGATGCCTTCCTCGTCAACGGTCGTTCCCAGAATCCGCCAGACCTCACTCAGCGCGAGCGCCACAGGCTTACGGATGGCGGTACGCGCCTCTATAGCCGGAACGCGCGCATCCACAAGTTCACCCTCAATCCAGCCGCCGCTGGCTAGCAGAAAGCTGCTCACCAGGTCCGAGGCAACCGGCGCGGCATTGAAGTCCGCGCCACGCTCGAAACGGTGACTGGCGTCAGTGTGCAGCCCGTGCCGCCGCGCCGTGCGCCGCACGGCCACGGGGTCAAACCACGCGGCCTCGACCAGCACATTCGTGGTCGAAGACGTAATCATCGTGTCCCAGCCGCCCATCACACCGGCCAGTCCCAGCGCCTTGGCCTCGTCGGCCACCACCAGGTCCTCAGGGTCAAGCACGCGCTCCACGCCGTCCAGCGTCTTCAGCCGCTCGCCCTGGCGCGCGCGCCGCACTACGATGCCGCCCTCGATCTTGTCCAGATCGAAGACGTGCGTCGGCTGGCCCATCGCCAGCCATGCGTAGTTGGTCGCGTCCACGGCGTTCGAGATCAGCTTCTGTTCGAGAAGACCAAAATAAGTGGCCACCTCCGCGCCTGCAAACCAGTCCCGCGAGCCGCAAATCGTCACGTCGTGCAGCACCCGCGCCGTAAACCGCCCGCAAGCGTCTTCGGCCTCAATGCGCACAGGAAACGCCTTGGCCGCCGGCCTTGCCGCTGGCAACGCATACTCGAGCGCCGGCAGAGGCAAGCCATAAATCGCCGCAGCCTCGCGCGCCACTCCATAGTGGTTCATCGCGTCCACGCGGTTGGTGGTGATGTCCATCTCGAAGTACGAGCCGTTGCCCTCGCCGAGCGGATAAATGCCATCCACGGCGATGCCGCGCAACGTCAGGTCCTCCGCCAGTTTCGCGTCGTCCACCGGCAGTCCCGGCAAATAAGCCCTAAGCCATTTGGTAAGTATTTTCATCGGTAATCCTTTTTTAGCAAGTCAGCGAGTCGGCAAGTCAGCGTGAAAGCTTCTCATCCTTCCAGCTTGGCGAGCAACCCGTTGATCAAACGCGCAACTTCTTCCGACTGCGCCATCATCTTCGCAACCGCATCTTCATTCAGATAGCGCAAATCTTTTGCCAGTTCCATCTGCGTTTGCAGTTCAAAGAGCGAGCCCCTCGCAGTGCCAAGAAACTGCCGCATATACCCGTCGTTCAGCCGTCCATGCCCTTCGGCGATATTGCTCGGAACTGAGACGGCGGCTCTTCTCATCTGCACCAGCAGGCCAAAAACCTCCGTCTTCGGCAACTTATCCGTCTCACAATAAACACTACGGGCCAACTCCATAGCCTTTTGCCAAATCATCAAGTCGCGATAATGCCGCGTCCTTCTGTCAGTCCGCAAAGCATCTTTCTTCTCCATTTACGCATCCCTTCGCTGACTCGCTGACTCGCTGACTCGCTGACTCGCTGACTCGCTGACTCAAGCAAACTGCCCCAGGAACCTCATATCCCCCGCATAGAACTGCCCGATTTCGCTGATTCCGTACTTCATCATGGCGATGCGCTCGACGCCCATGCCAAATGCAAATCCTGAGATCTTCTTCGGATCGTAGGCAGGCTGCTTTTCGGCGGCAAACGCAAAGACCGCCGGGTCCACCATGCCGCAGCCCAGCAGCTCAATCCATCCCGAATCCTTGCACTTCCGGCAGCCTTTGCCGCCGCAGAAGATGCAACTGATTTGCACGTCGGCCGACGGCTCGGTGAAGGGAAAGAACGACGGGAAAAAACGCGTCTTCACGCTCGAGCCGAAGAAGGCCTTCATCGCGTAATCCAGTGTGCCCTTCAGGTCGCTGAAGGTGATATTGGTGTCCACGCAGAGGCCCTCGACCTGATGAAAGATCGGCGAATGGGTCGCGTCGGCCGCGTCATTGCGGTGCACCTTGCCGGGAATCACAATCCGCACCGGCGGCGGCTGCGACTCCATGGTCCGCATCTGCACCGGCGAGGTGTGCGTGCGCATCAGCAGCCGGTCGCGCTGCGTGCGCCGCTCCTGATTCGCGACAACCAGCGTGTCTTGCGTGTCGCGCGCCGGATGCCCCGGCGGAAAGTTCATGCTCTCGAAGTTATAGAAGTCGGTCTCGACCTCTGGCCCCACGCCCACCGAGTAGCCCAGCGCCGCAAAGACGCTGGTGATTTCGTTGAGCGTCTTGGTGATCGGGTGCTCGGCCCCAGTCAGCCGCCGCGAGCCGGGCAGCGTGATGTCGATCGCCTCGCGAGCCAGCGCAGCGTCCGTCGGCCCGGCGCCCAGAGCCTCATCCAGCAGGCCCTCCACCACAGCCTTGAGCGCGTTGAAGCGCATACCCACCAGCTTCTTGGCCTCCGCCGGCGCAGCCTTCTGCCACCTGCCGGAAACCTCTTTGAGCAGCCCCTGCTTGCGGCCAAGCCACTCCAGCCGGAAGGCTTCCACAGCCTCGTCGCCGTTGAGCGCCGCCGCTGCCTCGCGCGCCTGCCGCTCCAGTTGGGCAAATGCCCCATCCAGCGCAGCCTCATCAAATGCCGTTAAATTCGGAATTTCTTCATTCATAGCGTAAATAGCAGGATAAACCACTCAACCATCTGCTCAAAAAACGCTGTAATTTATGGGAGTCCGCGATTACGCCGGAATCGCCAACCGCATCACCTGCGTATGCGGCTCTGGAATCGGCAATCCATCCTCACGCAGTCCTTCAATATGGAATTCAATGCCTTCACGAAGCAGTTGTTCCGTCTCCTCGAAGGTTGCGCCCGCCACGCCCAGCCCCGGCAGGTCCGGAGCGTAGGCGCTCCAGCCGTTCGATGTTTGCTCGAAGACCGCGGCGTATTCCTTCATTTCAATCCCGCCTGTTTGAGAATGTTACCGCAAAAGCCTATCAGTAAAGAATGTAGCGCCGACCTCCCGGTCGGCTGTGCTGTGGGCCTCCTGGCCCACAGAATACGTCTGGAGGTGTGGACGCCGCTCGTACAGCCGGCCTCTCACCCAAAGAACCAAAGACACAATGCTTTACCATAGTTTGCATGAAGAGAGCCTTTCTAGCAGCCCTGTTTGCCCTGAGTACCGCCCTTCCGGCCTCTGCCCAATCCGCCGTCTACCCGCAGCAGGAGGGCTTCGTCGATGCCCACGGCGTGCTCATCTACTACAAGACGCTCGGCCAGGGATCACCGCTGGTCATCCTGCACGGCGGTCCCGGCGCCAGCCACGACTACTTTCTGCCCTACCTTCTGCCCCTGGCCCGCACACACCGCCTCATCTTCATCGACGAGCGCGGCTCGGGCCGTTCTGAGCGCCTGCAGGACACCAGCCTTTACACCGTCGAGGGCGACGTCGAAGACATCGAGGCCGTGCGCGTAGCCCTCCATCTGGGCAAAATCTCCCTGCTCGGCCACAGTTGCGGCGGCGTGCTGGCCCAAGCCTACGCCCTCAAGTATCAGCAGAACCTCTCCCACCTCATCCTCAACTCGACCTTCCCCTCCACCCGCCAGATGAACGAGGTGCTGGCCCGCGAAAAGGCCCAGATGCCTCCCGCCAAGCTGGCCCGGCTGAATGAGCTGGAAGCTGCCGGCCTCTTTGGCAAAGGCGAGGCCTGGGAGCACGGCCGCTACTTGGCCGAATACGAGAACCTCGCCTGGGGTCCCGGCTACTTCCCCTTCCTCTACGGCGCGCGCCCTGATTCCAACTACGACCCCGCGGCCGGCAACGCCCCCACCAACTGGGAGCTCTACCGCGCCATGTGGGGCTCGGACGGCGAGTTCGTCATCGACGGCAACCTCAAGTCCGTCGAGTACGTAGACCGCCTGCCCTCCATCCACGTTCCCACGCTGGTTCTGGTCGGCGACCACGACGAGTGCGACCCGTCGCTGAGCAAGGAGATGCACGAAAAAATCGCCAACTCGAAGCTCGTCATCCTCCCCAACTCCGGCCACATGAACTTCGTGGACCAGCCCGAGATGTGGCAGAAAGCAGTCGAAGGGTTTTTGAGCGACAAGTAGGCGCCCAAACGCGCCCAAACGCAGAACGGCCCGGAATCCTCAGGATTCCGGGCCGTTTTTGCTGACTCGCTGACTTGCTGACCAGCTGACTCGCTTTTTACGCGGCCTTCTTCTCCGCAGCCAGAGCGGCCTTGGCCTTTTCGACCAGAGCGGTAAAGCCCGCCGCGTCCTTCACGGCGATATCGGCCAGGATCTTGCGGTCCAGCTCGATGCCGGCCTTCTTCAGGCCGTTAATCAGTTGCGAGTAGCTGAAGTTGTTCAGCTTGGCGGCAGCCGAGACGCGCACGATCCACAGGGAGCGGAACTGGCGCTTCTTCTGCTTGCGGCCGGTGTAGGCAAACTTCAGGCCGCGCTCGACGGCTTCCTGGGCTGCCTGGTAGAGCTTGGACTTCGTAAGGAAGTATCCACTGGCTCTTTCAAGAATCTTCTTGCGGCGGTCACTCCGCTTGGTACTGCGTTTTACGCGGGGCATAACGATTTCTCCATTTTGCGTTCGGTGATGCGGCTGGAGGCAGGAGGCCAAACCCTTTGCGGGCCGGGCGGTAAACCTCTTCACTCGCTTTTATCAAGCCTTGATCTCTCGTTCCCTGTAAACAGCCACCTGGAAAAGGCTGCCGTCTGCAGAATCCGGGGGCCCGTGCAACGCGTTTGCCGGAGCCCTGAAGCGCCGTCTCCCTGCGGAGCCGGCTCAGCGATCAGGCGTAAGGAATCATGCGCGCGACCTTCGCGTAGTCGCCATCGGAAACGAGCACGGTCCTGCCGAGCTTGCGTTTCGTTTTTGGCGCCTTCGACGTAAGGATGTGACGCGTCTTCGTCTGGCCCCGCTTGATTTTGCCGGTGCCAGTCTTGCTGAAGCGCTTCTTCGCGCCCGTATGGGTCTTCAACTTAGGCATTTTCTTCTCTTTGTCCGCCGGAGTGGGTCACTTCAAGTTTGGGTTACTCTGGCGCGTTTCCCGTGAGACAGGGACTTCCCTGCCCTCTTGAGGCTTCAACCAGTATAGCGCAAAGGGAGTTCCGGAGCGAGGATTTCATTGTCTAGCGGCTGACGCGGCCTTGTATTGCAAATTGAGAACTCTCAACTGATATCCGCTGCGCATCGGATAATTGAGTGCGTCGAGATTCTTGGGCAGATGCTTTGGCTCCAGCAGCCGCCATGCTTCCGGGGCCTGCCACGGATCATAGCCAGCATCGGCCATCAGGGACAAAGCAACCCGGCTGGTCTGCCCCGGTATTCCTCTCAGCTCTCTTGCTGCCGCCGTGTCTCCCCCAACGATGGGAGCCAGACCGAGCCCAGGAACGAAGCCTCCGGCAATGTTGCCGGCGATTCCTGTTACGGCAGAAATACGACGTGCCGCAGCGATCCGCGCGGCCATTCTTTCCAAATTGAAAGCCACGCCATCTGCCAACACGGCGGCAAGTTGGTCGTCGTTCTTCAGCCGCTCCACCACTTGAGTTGGAATGAGGATTAGTCCGTCGGACGAGCAGATCTCCGTGCGGTTTTTGGGGTCGTCGATGGCATAGAAACGAAAGTCAATCTTCGATGGATGATCGGCCGCCAACCGTTTCTGATAATCGGGAACCAAGCGCATTCCCACATTACGGACGCGGTCCTGAAGCGATTGGTTGGCTGGAACCTTATGCAATTCACCCAACGGGCCCAGCTTGACTCTGCCATCCTGCGTCAGAACGACCTCCTGATCGGGAGCGTCACTGGGAGGCGCATTGCTGCCGGACGAAGTGTCGCCTTTGAGAGAGGCAAGGGGAGGCTCAAACTCTTTGACGGGCGTCTCCCATCCTGCGATAGCTTTGAAGTGGGCCGGCTTGGCAGGGATGAATTCGACCCGTGAAGCCACCACGACGCCCGCCGTGTCCCGGTCACCCTTGTAGTCCATCCAGGTGTTCGCGCCAACATCGGCCAACGTTTTGAGGCCTTCTGAAAAAGTAACCTTCGTGGCTGAAGTGATACGAATCCGGTAGCCATCTGCCTGGAAGACAGGCTCCGGTCCATTGGCGATGACCTTGTCGATTACGCTAAAGCCAGAGGGCGGTCGATCCGCGTCCTTGGAAAAGAGCACGTCTTTCGCAAGAAGGGGAGTCATGACTTTGTTGAGCCGGTCCTTCGCGCCGACAACCTGGACATAGGCACCCACCCGCAAAGCGGGGCACAAGGAGTTGTCGCTGGCCGTGATTTTGCATTCGATTAATTCATAGCTCAAATCGCGATAAGTGGTTCCGGCGAAGATGAGCACATGCTCTCCGTTAACGTCGAAGCTCGTCGGAGGATGAATAGCGGTGATGTAACCCTCTGTCGCAATGTCGGGTTGCTCCTGCGCAAGGGCACATTGCGGAAATATGCCGACCGCCAGCGCAAGAAAGACGGAAGCCAACAGTGATGGCATAACAGCAAGCCGAAAGCGCGCCGAAAAACGCTGTATCACACTAAAACTCCTGGCGGGAGATTGAGACAAGTATAGACGTAGCCGCCCTCCGAGTGACGGAGGGCAGCCTAAGTGAATTGTGTGAGGAGAGTTTGAGGCCTACTACGCCTGAGGAGCCGAAGCTGCGGACTGCGGAGCCGCCGCGGGCTTGGGCTTGGGTGCTTCCTGCTTCTTTGACGGCGCGAGGATGGCGTGCAGAATGGTGCCTTCCATGCGCGGCATGAACTCCACAATTCCCGCGTCGCCGATGTCCTGGATGAGCCGGTTGACGATCGCGTAGCCCAGATCACGGTGCGCCATCTGCCGGCCGCGGAAGCGCAGACTGGCCTTCACCTTGTCGCCGCCGATGAGGAATTTGACCGCCTGGTTCTTTTTGGTCTGGTAGTCGTGCTCGTCCACGGTCACAGAGAATTTAACCTCCTTGACCGTAATCACCTTCTGCTTCTTTTTGGCCGCGCGCTCGCTCTTTTCCTTCTCGTAGAGAAAGCGGCCGTAATCCTGGATGCGGCAGACCGGGGGAACTGCGTTGGCCGAAACTTCCACCAGGTCGAGGCCGCGCTCGCGTGCGATCCTCAGTGCCTCAAAGGGCGCGAGGATGCCGAGTTGTTCGCCGTTTTCGTCGATGACGCGAATCTCGCGCGCGCGAATCCGGTCGTTGATGCGGATAAAGGACTTTGCCGAACGTTTGTCGAGTGCGATGGTGCTCCTCCAAAAGTCGCCGCTGCCCGCCTCCGGGATCTTCCGGAATCGCCGCGGGCACACAAGCGCACCCTGAGTATAGCATTGCTCCGGCTCTCGGGAACAAAGGGTTTATGACGGATTTTCATCCGCCGCAGCCAAAATGAGGATAGAGAAGATGCGAGACGTTCCATTCCAGGAATTCAACATGGAAATCTCACAATTCTAAGGAGAGAATCGCCAAAAATGTGCGCAGCCCGCGCTCTGCAGTCTCTAGCCGCTTCGCCTACTTTCCCACCACATCGGCAATCGGCGCGCCCGACATGGGCACGGCCGCATGGTAGTCCTCGCCCAGCAGGGCCGCCAGCGTGGCCGCAATCTGGCTCTCGGTAACCGGGCCAGCCTGTTTGCGTTCACCGAGAGCGGGCGTGTCGGGGCCGAGAAACGCCATCCAGGTCTCCTTCGATTCAGGAATCTTCTCCCCGTGGCTGGTCCACTGCGCTCCCACGCCGCGCCCATGGTCTGGCAGCACGATCAGCGTGGTCTTGGCTCGATATTCCGGCATTGACTGCACAAGCTCCCAAAGCTCGCGCACGTAGCTGTCGCCCAGATGCGCTGCATTCAGATACTCGGGATAAGAGCCGGCATGGGCCCAGTCGTCGGTCTCGCCCAGCCCCACAAACAGCACCCGCGGCTTCTCAGCCTTTATATATTCAACCGCTGTATGAAACGGCAGCGGGTCAAAGGGCTCATCCGGCCAGATCCTCACCGTCTCCGCCTTCAGTGCATTTAGCAGCTTCAGTTCTGGCGTGGCCGACCCAGCGGTCAGCGGATCGTAGCCCGCATTCACCACAAAGCCGCACCGCTCCCGGTTGAAGATGCCGTTGAAGACATCCCATGCGCCGAAGGCCGCCACCTTGCCCGCGAAGGCAGGTTTCCGGTTGAGCCACTCGAAGACCGTCACGTTGGGATTGGGCACATTGTCGTTGGAGTGAACCCGCGGGTCGGCAAAGCCCGTGAAGGTCTCGCTGTAGCCGGGATAGGAGAAGTTCAGCCCGTTGATCACCTGCGAGTTCGAGCCAAGATCGCGGTTGCCGAATATCTGGCCCTCGGCGGCCATCACGCTCCACAGAAAAGGCATCAGCGCCTGTCGCCCTTCCGCCGCGGTCTGGCGCCCATAAGCCCTCTGGGCGTTAGCGGCGCGCTCTTTGGGGTCGCCCAGAGCCTCCGGTCCAAGCGTCTTGAGCAGTTCAGGGTCCGCGCCGTGAAAAACCTCTTGCCAGCGCAGCCCATCCAGCATCACCACAATCACGTTTTTCGTCTGATGCACGGCCAGCGTCTGGGCCGTTCCAGCCAGCCCAAGCGCCAGACCCATCCCGGCCAGCAATCCGCCGCAGAGGAAGCTCCGAACCATCTTCCTGATTCTCATGGCTCTAGACTGACACAGAAGCTTCGAAGTTCAATGAATGTGGAGTGAAACCGAGGGCTTTCTCAGAAAATGCTAAGCCGCCGCTTCCGCCGCCTCCAGCGTCCCAGCGGCGTTCAATCCGGTGATCCGCACCCGCACCAGCCGGTTGGCGGGCAGGTTGCCGCCAATCTCCGCAGGCAGAAAGTTCTCCGTCAGCGCTGCGGTGCGGCCCCGCTCACCCACTTCCGCCGGGGTGTGCAGCGTGATGGCCTCCAGCTCCCGGCCCACATAACGCCTCCGGTGCGCCTCACTTTTTTCCGCGGCAAGAGCGCGCAAAGCCGCCATCCGCTCCTCGACCGCCTCAGCCGGTACCGGCCTCTCGGCGTGCAGAGCCCAGCCCGGCGTTCCCGGACGCGGCGAAAAAGGAAACAGGTGCAGGTAGCCGAAGGGCAGCGCCCGCACCAACTCCAATGTCTCGCGGAACTCGGCATCGGTCTCGCCCGGAAAGCCCGTCATCACATCCGCGCCCAGGGTCAGTTCCGGCCCGGCAGCGCGTCCCAGCGCTTCGACCTTTTCCACGTAATGCCAGGGCCGGTAACGCCGGTGCATCCGCCGCAGCACCGCGTCCGAGCCGGACTGCAAGGGCAGATGCGCGTGCCGAGCCAGCCGCGTGCCGCCATACTCCGCCATCAGCCCGATCAGCTCCGCGTCCCAATCCATCGGCTCAATCGAACTGAGGCGCAGCCGTGCGAGCGCTGTCCGCTCGAATATCTGCCGAACCAATTCGCTCAGTGTCCGCGGAGCCGAATCCGGACTCGATGTTTCATCAGAGTTGGGTACCCCATTCTTTGCGCGTTTCTCAGCCGAAAGGGTGGGAAGCCATGAAGTCGCAATCGTGCCGCCTGAAAAAGTACCGGAAAAATCCCGACCCCAGCGCCCCAGGTTGATCCCCGAGAGCACCAGTTCATTGCCCCCGGCGGCTACAAACCCCTCCACCTGCCGGAGGACGCTTGCGGCGGGCAGGCTTCTGGAAGAGCCCCGCGTCTGGGGAATCACACAAAAAGTACAACGGTTCCCGCACCCTTCCTGAATCTTGAGGTTGGGACGGGTCTGCGCGCCAGGCTCAACCTGCGCCCCCTCAAGAAATGAGTGGGCAAAACGGTCGTCCGCCCAGATGGGCGCGGACGACCCTCCAGAAAGCAACGAATCCGCTCGAACCAAGGCCGGGCCGGCCAACCCGGCGGATTCAGTTGGACCATCCCCATCCTGGCCACGAGCCAGGCCCAAAATAATCTCCGGCGCCAGCGCCTTATGGCTGTTGCCCACTACGGCGGCCACGCCGCCCAAACCCGCCAACTCCTCCGGCGCGCGCTGGGCAAAACAGCCGGTCACCACGATCCGCGCCTCCGGATTCAGCCTGTGCGCCCGGCGAATGAAGGCCCGCGCCGCCCGGTCGGCCTCGGCCGTAACGCTGCATGTGTTCACCACCACCACATCGGCCACCGAAGGCTTCTGCTCGCAGAGCCCTGCAGCGCGCAACCGGTCGCTCACCGCCTCGCCATCCGCGCGGGCTGCCCTGCAACCGAAATTCTCGACATGAAAACTTGCCGACATGAATCCAGTCTAAGACCTGGCCATTCCATCCGGTCCAGGAGGCGCCCCGTCTCGCCTTTGAGACCTGGGTTCGCACGCACCCTCTCCGATATACTGGGATTGACCGCATCGATCCGCCGGTCGTCCCCTACCCCATGGAATCCTCTGCCGCCCCCAGCGCTTCAGTCCCATCCTCTACCCCCGCAAAGGGCAGCACGCGGCATATCCTCGGCTTTGTCTATTTCACCTTTGTGGTCTATCTCTCCGTCGGGCTTCCGCTGGCCGTGCTGCCGCCGTATGTGCATCTGCGCATGGGTTATAGCGCGACGCTGGCCGGCCTGGTCATCAGCATCCAGTACATCGCCACGCTCGCCAGCCGCCCCTGGGCCGGGCGCATCTCCGACCGGGCCGGCGCCAAGGTCTCAGTGCTCTGGGGCATGGGCGCCTGCTCCGCAAGTGGAGTGATGCTGGTGGCCGCGGCGGCCTTGCACACAATTCCCTGGCTCAGCCTGGCCGCTTTGCTCCTGAGCCGCCTGGTCCTGGGCGTGGGCGAGAGTCTCGGGTCCACCGGCTCAACACTCTGGGGCATCACCAGCGCCGGACAGGCCAGCACCGCCAAGGTCATCTCCTTCAACGGCATCAGCACCTATGGCGCAATGGCGCTGGGCGCTCCGCTGGGCGTTGTCCTCGACCAGCAGTGGGGACTCGCCGCGATTGGCCTGCTTATCCTGCTCGTCGGCGCCTTCAGTCTCGGCCTGGCCAGCCGCAAGAGTCCGGTCACCGTCGCCCCCGGCGAGCATCTTCCCTTCAGCCATGTGGCTGGCCGCGTGGCCCCGCACGGCATGGGATTGGCGCTGGGCGGCGTGGGTTACAGCACGCTGGCCACCTTCGTCACCCTCTTCTACCTGAGCCGCCACTGGAGCGGCGCCGCCCTCTGCCTCACCGGCTTTGGCCTGGCCTTCATTGCTGCGCGCCTGCTCTTCATCCAGACAATCAACCGCTTCGGCGGATTCCGGGTGGCCATGGGCTGCCTCACGGTCGAATCCCTGGGATTGCTGCTGCTGTGGGGCGCGGCTTCGCCATGGATGGCCTTCACCGCCGCCGCATTGACCGGCTTTGGCTTTTCGCTGGTCTTTCCCGCGCTGGGCGTGGAGGCGGTCAAGCGCGTCACGGAGAACAATCGCGGCGCGGCGCTGGGCGTCTTCACCGCATTTGCCGATGTCTCCTTCTTCCTCACCGGCCCTCTGGCCGGCGCGGTCATCGGCGTCTGGGGCTACGCCAGCGTCTTTCTCTTCGCGTTGGGGTGCGTGCTGGCCGCGCTGGGAATCGTCGTCGTCCTCAGGCGGCTACAGAAGAAAGAATCTCGAAGCTTCTGAATCGAAATCCGCGATGATAGAGCCCGACAAAGGCCATCAAGCCAGAAAAGACGGGGCTGGCCTGGCCTTGATGCGCCAAGCCAGCCCCGTCTTCAGGCTGGAATTTCGATCGATCCTTCAGGCCGCCATCTTGCTCTTCAGCATGACCGCCAACCCGGCCAACCCGCTGCCCAGCAGCAGGAAGCTGGACGGCTCCGGCACCGGAGGAGGAGGCGCTTCGTAGCCAAAGTCCGCCCCCCAATAGCCATCGTTCACGTCGTCGGTTGGGATAATGCCAGTGTCGTCCGCCGATGAGCCGCCATTTTGAGAATAGTTGTCACCCAGCAAAGTGATGTCTGCATTTGTCGTAAACCCGTTGGTATTCCAGGTGTACGGATCGTGCAAGCCGCTGGCGCCGTCGATCACATAGGTTTGGCCGGCGAGCAGCGTGATCTGCGCGATCTGGTTGTACAGAAAGTGAGCCGAAGAATTGGTTGACCCGCTCGTGATGGTCGTTGTAGCCAACTGAACTCCGTTCTCGTTGTACAAGGCCACCTGGTGGTTCTCATTCATGCCGGCAGACGCGTCGTAGAAGTAGCCCAGATAGTCGATGGTGATATTCTGGCTCCCCACGGTAAACACTTCGCCGAGCGAAAAACCGCCGCCAGTGTTGAGTTCGTTGTTTGTGGAGGTGAACTCCCAGGCAGGCGTAACGCCGTCGGCCTTGGCAGCAACGGGCAGCAACAGGCCCGCAAGGAGAAATAGCCCACAAATCTTTCTATTCATCGTTCCCAGCCTCCAGAAAACGCAAATCTCTTCATGCTCACTCTCTTCGCTATCCCAACGCCGATCCTTGAGGCTTCGCCCTTGGGAAATACTTGCCAACTGGACACGCTCTTGCGGGTGCCCTGCAAAGCACATGGATCGGTTATGAATCGGCAGATGTATCCTGCCGGCAAACTTCACCCCTGGACATGCACGTTCGGTTCCAACTGGAGTTCTTTAATTTGAAGAGCTTGAGCGGAGCAGGAATCCACGATGTGCAAACTTTTGCGTATCGGTTCCAGTAAAACTCCCACTGGGGGCAAACGCAGAACGGCCGCCCCGTCTGAATTCCGGGGCGGCCGTTCTGTGTCTAGCTTGCGGAAAAAGCGCCTTACCGCTCGCTCTTCCAGTTGATCAGGTCGCCAAGGGTCGTGGTGGAGCTGGAGACAGGAGCCTTGTGGCTCTCTTTCTTGTAGCTCTCCACCTGGGCGCGGCTGGCCTCGTGGCCAACGGCGCGCAGGCTCAAGCCTACCTTCTTCTCTTCCACGTTGATCTTGATGATCTTGAACTCGTGCTCCAGGCCCGCTTCCAGCTTGGATCCGCCGCCTTCGTCGCCGGCCTCGGAGATGTGGCACAAACCCTCCACGCCCTCCGCGATCTCGACAAATGCGCCGAATTGCGCTGTCCGCAGCACCTTGCCATGAACCAGGTCGCCCACCCGGTGGGTCGCGAAGAAGCTCTCCCAGACATCGGGCTGCAACTGCTTGATGCCCAGGCTCAGGCGGCGGTTCTGCGGCTCCACGCCCAGAACGACTGCCTTCACCTTTTCGCCCTTCTTCACCACTTCAGAGGGGTGCTTGACGCGCTTGGTCCAGCTCAGGTTAGAGACGTGCACCAGGCCGTCGATGCCGTCCTCGATTTCGATGAAGGCGCCGAAGTCGGTCAGGTTACGCACCCGGCCTTCAACCACCGTCCCTGCGGGATACTTCTCGGTCAGGTTCTCCCACGGATTTTCGAGCAGTTGCTTCATGCCCAGCGAGATGCGGCGATCGGCCGGATTCACGCTCAACACAACCGTCTCCACTTCATCGCCCGGCTTGACCAGCTTCGAGGGATGCTTCAGGCGCTTGGACCAGGTCATCTCAGAGAGGTGAACCAGGCCTTCGATGCCCTGCTCCAGCTCAACGAACGCACCGTAGTCGGTAACCGAAAGAACGCGGCCATGCACGTGCGCACCCACCGGGTAGCGCTCCGTTGCGTCCAGCCACGGGTCGGGCGTCAACTGCTTGAAGCCCAGCGAGACCCGCTGCTTGTCCTTGTCGAACTTGAGCACCTTCACCTGGATCTCGTCGCCTACGTTCACCAGATCGCGGGGATGCGTCAGCCGGCCCCAGCTCATGTCGGTGATGTGCAGCAAACCGTCGATGCCGCCCAGGTCGACGAACGCGCCGTAGTCGGTCAGGTTCTTCACCGTGCCGGTCAGCACCGCGCCCTCGCCCAACTGCTCAAGAGTCTGCGACCGCTTGGCGTTCTGCTCTTCTTCCAGGATTTCCTTGCGGCTGACCACCACATTGCCGCGCTTCTTGTTCAGCTTGATGACGCGGACTTCAATCTGCTGGCCGAGATAGCCGTCCAGGTTGCGGACCGGGCGAATCTCAAGCTGCGAGCCGGGCAAAAACGCCTTCAGCCCGATGTCCACGGTCACGCCGCCCTTCACGCGGCTCACCACTGTGCCCAGCACCGGCGTCTTGTCGGCGGCGGCCTTCTCGATCGTGTCCCAGACGCGCAACCGCTGCGCCCGCTCATAGCTCGCCAGGTAGCCGCCTTCCGGCTCCTCGCGCTCGATCACCACATCGATCGCATCGCCTGGCTGGAACTTCACCGCACCGGTGTGATCCAGAACCTGTTCGAGCGGCACCAGCCCCTCGGACTTCAGGCCTACATCGATAACCAGATGCTTTTCCGTCTGCTTGATCACCGTGCCGGAGACAATCTTGTCCCCGTAGGCTTCAACGGCAGCGGCCTCGGCGGCCTGCTCGCGCTCAAACGCCTCCAAAGCGGCGGAAAAATCTTCCGCGCCTTCGATTGCGTGCTCTGCATGCGCTGCCTTGGCGGACGCCGGCGCTGCTGCTTCCGCGGCAGGCGCCGGTTGCGCGGCAACTTCCACGGCAACTTCGGCTACAGGCGCGGCCTCGGCGATATGCTCCGGTTCTGCGGGAACTTCCTTGATAACTTCGGCTACGGGCGCGGCCTCGGATTGAGGCTCGGTTGGGGCATCGGCGTCCAGCGCGGCCAACTCAACTGCAACGGCGGTTTCGGCGGTCTCTGTTGTGGACGTGGATTCTTGCAACGGCTGCTCTTGCTCCGTCGCAGGTTCGAGGGTTGGGCTTTCCAATTCTGTGTTCAGGGTTGTACTCTCGGTTTCGGGATTGAGGACGTTTGCCATCACTGCCAGCTCCGGGATTCCTTGCTCCCGCGACTTGAACCTGCCTGCCGCTGGGGGTGGTCCCCTGTTGCGATTGCCGCCAACGAGGGTTGCCGAAGGCCATCTCCCCGTGGGCAATCCGTACCTGTTTCCGCGGTGCTTTCACAAGGGACAGTCCATCCAGCCGGTTGGGCTGGCGTGGAAGGTGTCTGGTCTCCTTGGGAAACACCCGGCAGGCAACGCTTTGCTGGAGGGCGGCCGCAACTCACTGCTGGAATCCGCGCAGGAAGCTACGCTCACGAGTGTAGCAACCTCAGCTTTCCCCCGTCAATGCAACAGATTGGCCAAAACTGATTGCGGACTGCCCGGTAAACGGATTTTCACACACGCCGCGCGCAAAGCAATGGACTTGCAGCCGCCAGCCCCGGCAAAAAACATCATCCTGGGCAACAACCGGTCATCATGAGCGTAGCAAGTTGATGAACCTGCGTTTGCCATTGCCCCTCACCCCGTCCTTTCCGCTTTTTTTCTGCGGAAAGGGTGGGAACCAACGAACACCGGGCGCCCTTGAAGCCAACAACAGCACCCGCGCTCATCGACCTTCTATACTGATGCAGACGGACCCCACCCATGGATACTCTCTGGACTCCCTGGCGCTATGCCTACATCACCTCGGCGGATACGGCCACGCGCCCCGGCGTTCCCGCCAGCCTTTCAGCGTGGCCGGGCGACCACGGCTGCGTCTTCTGCAACCTGATCGCCTCCATCGATTACGCCATCGCCAATGGCATGAGCAACGACCAGGCCGAGGCCGCCGGCGGGCTCATCCTGCGCGGCAAACACTGCTTTGTCTGCCTGAATGCCTTCCCCTACACCTCCGGCCATGTGATGGTGATGCCCTACGCGCATCTTGACCGGCTAGCCGCCCTGCCCGCCGATGCCGCCCATGAGCTCATCGACCTGGCGCAGCGCACCGAACTGGCGCTGGAGCGGCTCTACCGCCCGCACGGCTTCAACTTTGGGATGAATGTGGGCAAAGCCGGAGGCGCCGGCGTTGCCGGACACCTGCATCTCCACGCCCTTCCCCGCTGGGCCGGCGACACCAACTTCATGACCACGGTAGCCGAGACGCGCATCCTGCCCGAGGATCTCGAAACAACCTGGAAGCGCATGCGCCAGGCGTTTGCGGAGTTGGCTGAATAAGCACTAGTGTCCTGAGTCGTTAATTAGTTAAACAAATCCTGTCATCCTGAGCGAAGTTTGGCGCGTTTTTTGCGCCAAACGGAGTCGAAGGACCTGCATTTTTATCACTTGATTCTTTAGCGAATTTCTGACTCAGGACACTTGCTTGTCGCTGGCATCCAGCAAGCGGTCCATTTTTTCTCTGCCCAGGAAGAGCCGACCCTATAAACCCTCGACCATATAGACCGTTATGAATATGTGGCTTGACAGCGCTGAAATGAAAAGAAGAGACTGCTTCTGTAATCGTTTTCAGGCTTGTATTCATTCCGGATTCTCGGGGGGGCCCTCCTGTGAAATCTCTTCTTCGCCTTCTTCCTGCTTTCCTGCTTCTATTCACCCTCACCGGTTGCGGCGGCTCTTCCGGCGGTAGTACGACGACGGTTTCCAGCAGCCTTGCGATCCAGTTGTCCGGCGCGACCGTTACCGTTTCTCAAGGTTCGAGCGCCAGCGCCACCGTTGCCGTGACCCGCACCGGAACTACGGGAAGCGTCACTCTCAGCGTGATCGGACTCCCCGCCGGCGCAACCGCCACCTATCAGAATCCAGCTGCCGGAAACAGCGGCCAGATCACCGTTGCCACAACCGCCGCGGCTCTTCCCGGCACCTATCCGCTCACCGTGCAGGCAACCGACGGCACCTATTCAGCCTCGGCGAGCCTGAGCCTGGTCATCACCGCCGTTTCCAACAGCCTTGCGATTCAGTTGTCCAGCGCAACGCTGACCGTTTCTCAGGGGTCGAGCGGCAGCGATACAGTTACCGTGACCCGCACCGGAACAACGGGAGACGTGACTCTCAGCCTGAGCGAACTGCCAACAGGCGCAACCGCGACCTATCAGAATCCAGCGGCCGGAAACAGCGGCCAGATCACCATCGCTGCAACCACCGCCACTGCTTCCGGGACCTATCCGCTCACGGTAACGGCGACCGATGGCACCTATTCGGCCACGGCGAGCCTGAGTCTGGTCATCAGCGCCGTCCCGCTGATTCCTACCTCATATTCCTGGACCTCGACTGGCCCCATCATCAGCGCCAAGTCCGACGCCACCCATGACATCATCGCGGTCAAGGATCCATCGGCCGTCCTCTATAACGGCCGATGGGTCATCTATGCCTCTACCGTCAACAGCGCTGGAGATTACGGCATGGAATATCTGAACGTTGCCGAAGACTGGAGCGATGCCTCTACGGCAACACCATATTTCCTGGACTATCTGCCGGGCACGGCGCCGCAGGTATTCTATTTCGCCCCGCAGAACAAGTGGTATCTGATCTACCAGTGGACTCCGCAGTTCTCCACCAATAGCGACCCAACCCAGCCGCAGAACTGGACCGCTCCGACAAATTTCTTTGCCTCGCAGCCCTCCTCGGTAAGCGCCTGGATCGATTTCTGGGTCATCTGCGATTCCGAGAATTGCTACCTGTTTTTCTGTGGCGACAACGGAAACTTCTATCGCAGCTCGACCCCCATCGGCGACTTTCCGAATGGTTTCAACACTCCAGTGATCGTCGATTCCAGCAGCGAGTTTGATATGTTCGAGGCCGACAATGTCTATAGCGTCGAGGGAACCGGACAGTATTTGGCAAACATCGAGTGCCTTGGGCCCGACGGGCAACGCTACTTCCGAGCCTTGTGGGCCAGCAGCCTCGGCGGCACCTGGACCTCGCTCGGTAATACCGACGCATTTTCGACTCCCTTTTTAGGAGAGGATAACGTCACATTCAATAGCGGTGTCAGTAACTGGACCACTTCCTTCAGCAGCGGTGGTTTGCTCATCGACGGCAATGACCAAACTGATTCGGTCAACCCCAACAACCTGCAATTCCTCTACCAGGGCGACAACCCCGCCGCCGACGCCTCCTCCTACAATGCAATCCCGTGGCAGTTGGGCCTGGCCACCGCCACCAGCAAGTGAGCCAGCTTTGAACAGTGAGTAGTTTCACGAAGAATCAGATTTTACAATCCCCCTGGGCGCGTCATTGCTGTCGCTCCCAGGGGGATTTTTCTATGCACGACGATTTTATGAAGTCTCTTCCCCGCTCTCTTCCGCTTCCGCGGGTGCCCCACCTTCGGCGCGTTTTTGTCTTTGCGCCTAAGGTGGGATAGACTCACCTATCTATAGCTTTTAGGTCTTTATAAATCTTCTTCGCCGCTCTCTTCCGCTCCAGCCGCCAGCGCCAATCCGGGCTGCTCTCCCTCAGATAAATCAAGCAAATCGCGAGGCAGAGACTTGCTGGTTCTGATTCCCAGCTCTTTCAGCATCTCCACCTGCCGAAGCAGATTCCCCCGCCCTTCGCTCAGTTTCTTCATGGCATTGGTATAACTCTGGTCGGCTCCCCGCAGACTCTTGCCAACGGCTTCCAGATCGTTCACAAAGCCCACAAACTTGTCGTATAACTCGGCGCCGCGATTCATCACGTCCTGCACGCTGCGCGCCTGTAACTCCTGCTGCCACAGGTTATCCACGATGCGAATGACAAACAGCAGCGTCGTCGGCCCCACCAGCAGGACTTCTTTCTCGTATGCGTAGCGCCACAGCCCTTCGTCCTCCTGCAATGCCACCAGAAAGGCCGGCTCGACCGGAATGAACATCACCACGAAATCCGGCGTTTCCAGTGCAGCCAGCTTGTGATAACGCCGCGCGGCCAACTCGTCCACGTGTTCGCGCACGCTGGCCAGGTGCCGCCTGACGGCGGCTTTGCGTTCCTCCTCGGTCCCTGCATTCACAGAGTCGGTATAGGCATTCAACGATACCTTCGAATCGATAATCAGGTGGCGTCCGCCGGGCAGAGAAACGATCACATCCGTGATGGCCACCTTGCGCTTGCTATCCCCTTCGCCTTCGCCCGCCGCAAATCTCTGCTGAAAGCTGTACTGCTCACCCTCGTGCAAGCCGGCCTTTTCCAGCAGGTCGCGCAAGATGAATTCGCCCCAGTCGCCCTGCGCCTTCGACGATCCACGCAGCGCAGTGCTCAGGTTGCGCGCCTCTTCCGAGAGCTGTTGATTGAGACCGCCCAGCGTACCGATCAGCGTCTCCAGCTTGGTGACGCCGGTCTTCGAGTCGGTCTGGGCCTGCTCCACCTTGTCGCGGAACTCCTTGATCTGCTCGCGCAGCGGAGTCAGCAGCGTCCCCAATTCCTTCTGGCTGCCTTCTGAAAAGCTCTTCGTCTTCTTCTCCAGGATCTCGCCAGCAAGCGCCTCAAACTGGTTGGCCAGCGACTGCTTGGCCGCCTCCAGCAGCGCCAACTTTTCCTGCAAGCCCGCGCGCTCATTCCGCAGTTCGGCCTCCAACTCGCTTATCCGCGCCGAAGAACGGCTCTCCACTTCGGCCTTTGCCTGCCCGTCCAGCCGCAAGGCATCCCGCTCGGCGGTCAACAGTCCGATCGTCTTTTCACGCTCGGCAGCCAGCGATTCAAATCCCGCTCGCCTCTCCGACTCGGTCTGCGTCTCAGCCAGTTTGGCCCGAACACTCGTAAGATCACCTGCCAACTCCCCGGCGCGCCGCTCCAGTTGAGACTTCTCCGCTTTGGCCCAGTTGCCCCTCAACCAAAAACCCAGCACAATTCCTGCAAAGGCGGCGGCAATTCCAAGAATGAGAGCCTGCATCAGTCTTTCCTTTCCCTACTTCGCCTAATGTACGCCTTCTGACTGTGCATTTCCTGTCAATTTCCGCCTTGATTCCCCCTCCCTGTTCCTTGCAAGTGGCCCGGCAGGCGATTTTTTCTCGTTGCGGTGGCTATTCCCTTATTCCCCCGCCCTGAAAGTCTTTACACACCCTCATCCGCCCGGTAGACTTGAAGTTTCGGGGACATGCGCGTTTTTTTGGGCGTATCGGTTGTACATCCCTGCCGCGAGCCGGTATGGTAAGCAAGCGGAGTCTGGACAGGCGAGCCCCGGAGATTCCCAAGTTTTTGAAATTCACGAGGAGAAGCACGCATGGCCGTTGAAGAAAAAGTAAAACAGATCATCGTCGAGCAGTTGCAGGTGGACGAGGCCGAAGTCACCCCCGGCGCTAGCTTCCAGGAAGACCTGGGTGCGGATTCGCTGGACGTTGTCGAGCTGGTAATGCAATTCGAAGAGGCCTTTGACCTGGAGATTCCCGACGAGGCCGCCGAGAAGATCAAGACCGTGAAGGACGCGGTCGAGTACATCGAGAAAAACGCGAAAGGCGGCAAGTAGCCAGTGACCCGCCGAGTCGTTATCACCGGCCTGGGGTTGGTCTGCGGTGTGGGCAACACAGCGCCCGAGGTTTGGCGGCAGCTTTTGGCCGGCGCCAGTGGTATGGGACCCATTCAGGGCTTCGATGCCACTGGCTTTACGACCACCTTCGCCGCCGAGGTTAAAAACTTCGACCCGCTCAACTTCGTGGAAAAAAAGGAAGCGCGCAAGATGGGGCGCTTCATCCACTTCGCCTTTGCCGCCACCCAGGAGGCCATGGCCCAGTCGGGACTCCAGATCACCCCGGAGAACGCCGACCGGGTGGGCGTCTTCATCGGCTCCGGCATCGGCGGCTTTGAGATCATCGAACGCGAGCACTCCAATCTGCTTGCAGGCGGCCCGCGCAAGATTTCCCCCTTCTTCATTCCCGCGGTCATCGTGAACATGGCGGCCGGCCAGGTGAGCATCCGCTATGGTGCCAAGGGGCCCATCTCGGCCACAGCCACGGCCTGCGCCACCAGCGCCAACGCCATCGGCGACTCGGTGCGCATGATTATGCACGGCGACGCAGACGCGATCATTGCTGGCGGCGCGGAGGCATCCGTCACGCCCCTGGCAGTGGGCGGTTTTGCCGCCATGCGCGCGCTCTCCACACGCAACGACGATCCCACCCGCGCCAGCCGCCCATTCGACAAGGACCGCGACGGCTTTGTCATCGGCGAGGGCGCAGGCATCCTCATTCTTGAGGAGTTGGAGTTCGCCAAGGCGCGCGGAGCAAAGATTCTGGCCGAAATCATCGGCTACGGCATGAGTGCCGACGCCTATCACATCACCGGCATCGCCCCCGAGGGACAGGGAGCGCAGCGCAGCATGAGAGCCGCTCTCAAGGACGCCGGCATCCGGCCGGAGGAGGTGGGCTACATCAACGCCCACGCCACCGCAACCCCCGCCGGCGACGGCAACGAATCGCAGGCCATCGAAGCGGTCTTCGGCGAGCACGCACTCAGCCACAAGCTCAAGATTTCCGGCACCAAGTCCATGCACGGCCACCTGCTGGGCGGCGCCGGCGGCTTGGAAGCAGGCATCACCGCGCTGGCATTGGTTAACCAGATGCTTCCGCCCACCATCAACCTGGAAAACGTCGATCCCGAGTGCCACTTGGACTACGTGCCCAACAAGGCCGTCGCCCACAGCTTCGATATCGCCATGTCGAACTCGTTCGGCTTCGGCGGCATCAACGCCACTCTGGTCCTGCGCCGCTGGACCGAGTAGCCGCACAAGAACATTGCAGACTCAAACAGCGCGAATCCCATCGGGGTTCGCGCTGTTTTTTCCTTTTCCAGTCAAAATTACGGACTCCCATTTTCAATTTTCAGGCCGTGGATTCGTCCGGGCGGTCAACCCAGCTTTCACCCTGTAATCGCCGCGATTCCCGCGCCCAGGAGCACAAAGATCGCCCACCATCCAAAGACCGCGATGTACCCGGAGGTGCGCTTGACCCCCGCCACTATCGCCGTCCCAATTCCCAGCAGTACCAGCGTCCAAATCGTAATCACGTCCAGAGAACTCGTCAGGGAATAGAGAACCTTATTGGCTTCAGCCGGATTGGGATAAAGAAAGGCCGCCAGGTTCGTCGGCGCAAAATTCTTGATGTTGAAAGTGTCCGGCTCACCTCCCGCAAAGATCACGATCGTCCCCAATAGTGTCTTTACAACGGACGGCAAACTGGCATACATCCATACCGTGAAGATGCTCCCGAAGGTTGCCTTGCCGCCGAAGGCAAAATTGATAGTGCCCCACAGACCGAGCGACAAGAGAGCAAAGCCTCCCAGCACCAAAGCCGGGTTGGCGATGAATATGCCTTCGGTGATGTACAGGGAAATCTTGGCGGACATCTCGCGCTGTTCCGGCGGCGCTTGCGCCAGCTTCTCTTCCTGTGCAGGGTTGAGGTGCATCTGGTTGTCCACCACCTGTTGCATGCCAATCTTGAATGCAACAGCCGCAAAAAGGATGTAGCTGACAACCGCAAAGATGACAAACGGCATCCACCAGCTTTTGTTGCCGCGTTTGATGTCTTCAAAGGTCTTCGACGGCGCGGTGAAGATATTCGTTACGCGCTGCCACTGGGAAAGGCCTTGGGACGCCTCACCCGCAGGTTGAACTCCAAGTTCGTCCATAGATCCGCCTTGTTCAGCCACACACGGCTATGGCCGCGATTGTACCCTTGAAGGGCCTATCCGGCACAATCAAAAATTTGCTTGCGCTGCTTGCGATGGAGAATATGCGGGCGCTACTGCCCCTGGACGACGGCTTCGGCCTGCGCAACGGGAGTGCGCGGCTGCTGCCGGGGCTGCATCAGCTTTCGCTGCCACACCCAGGTCTGTCCAGCCTGGCCTTGCCCTGCCTGGCTTTTCCCGGTCTGGCCCTGCCCTGTTTTGGCTGGCGCGGCCGCTGGCTGCGCCACGGCTGTTCCCGGCGAATTGGGCGCCACATAGCTCTTGTAAACCGTAATGTGGAAGCAAGCCTGCTGGAACTCTTCCTCCACGTCGATCTTGCCGGCCTGTTCGAGCGGCAGCAGCCAGCCGCGCATCCAGCCAATCTCCTGGGCCGTCATTCCATGCTTGGCGATGTCGATGGTGGCGCCAGTCAGATGCGGGCTGGCGACGTCGCCCTCGGCCGCCGTCGCGTTGCCGTTGACCTTCATCAGTTGTTTTTGATAGGCAACGGTGCGCACCGCCGAGCTAACCTCAAGGGACCCGTGAAACTGCGCCGCATGGGCGTGAGCCAGGTCGGAGAGAAAAGTCGCCGTCCAGGGCCGGCAGTAGCGCCGGTTTACCGGCAGGTTTCCGTTCACGGTGAGCGCCGGGGAGACCGGAACCGGAACCAGCATTCCGCGGATGATGCGGTCAATCAAATCGTTGTCGTCCTGGATCCGCTCCAGGCCGTCGGCCTCTGTCCTCTGGTTTTGCCGCACCAGCGACTCCATGCTCCCGCGCAGAGGAGGCGGCATAACCACCCGCGTCTTGCTGAGCGAAGCAGTTTCGACCACGGCGGGGTGTGCCGTGGCATCAGTCTCTGTGGCCTGATGCAATTTCGTGGCTCGACGCCGGTTCGCAACTGAAGGGCGGTCCGTGATGATGCGGGAGGCGAACTGGCGTCTCGCCAGCCTCCGATGTGCGTCCGCGCCCACTGCGCGCTTGCCTGCGGATGCCCGGCCAGATTCATGCCCGGCTGCACGCACGGCCGTATGGCTTCCCGAGTGCCCTGCATTTTTATGAGAGGCGGCCGCGGGCACACCACCCTTATGCGGCTTTGCCTGATGAGCCGGCAAGCCATGGGCCGAGCTCACACAGAGCACAGCCAGCAGCAAAGCGATGATGAGTAGGTTTCGCCGCATCAAGGAGCGTGCGGAGAATCCAGAGCAATTTCAGTGTAGGCTTTTGCGGCGTCAATTTCGAGTGCCTGATCGGGTACGAACTAGTCTGATAATAGGCGGCATTCAGTGGACACTCTGTCCTCGCCACCGCGCCATCGTCTCAACCCCTACAATGATTGAAGTCCCAAGAGGAGTTCTGACGCCCGTGTCAGTTGGAAAGAAGTGGGTAGTGTGGGCGGTTCTCGCCCTGGTTGCCGTGCAAGCCTTGCAGATAGTCTGTGTCGTTCACCGCGAATCGCTCACCTGGGACGAAGACGACCACATGTTCGCCGGCTACATGATGTGGAAGACCGGCGACTACGGCCTCAACCCTGAGCATCCGCCACTGGTCAAGCTGCTGGCGACGCTCCCCTTGCTGGGCGAAAAGCTTTGGGTTCCGCAGCTCCAAAACCGCGACTTCAAGGCTGAAGCTTATATGGGCGGCCGCGACTGGCTGGCCCGCAACGACGGCGCCAGTCAGCGGCTGGTCTTCCGCATGAGGCTTGCAGCCGGTCTGCTGGCCCTGGCGCTCTCCTTGCTGATCTTTTTTGCCGCGCGCGAATGGTTCGGCACGCCCGCCGCGCTTGTCGCGCTCGTGCTGACGACTTTCGACCCCAACCTGCTGGCTCACTCCGCGCTGGTCACCACCGACATGGGCGTCTCGCTCTTCTTTCTGGCCAGCATTTACGCCTTTTATCGCTATGTAAAGCAGCCCACGCTGCTGCGCTTGCTGTTGGCTGGCATCGCGGCCGGCATGCTGCTGGCCACCAAGCACTCCGGAATCCTGCTGGCCCCCATGCTGCTCTTGCTGATCGCCGGGGAAATCGTATTTGCACCCAAGGGAAACCGGGGCCGCACCGCCCTGCGCCTGAGCGGAGCTTTCGCGGCCATCGTCGTCATCGGAGTCACCGTTCTCTGGGCCTTTTACGGCTTCCGCTACGCCGCCCGGCCGGCCGGTCTTGCGCTCAGCACCTCGCTGGCCGACTACGCCAAGCCTCTGAGCCATTTCAACTCAACAGCGGTTCTCGCCATCGCCCATCTTCACCTGTTGCCCGAGTCCTACCTGATGGGCCTGGTCGATGTGAAACTGATGGCGCAGTACTACTCTTCCTTTGTCTTTGAGAAGCTCTACGCGCATGGCGTCTGGTGGTACTTCCCTGTTGTCATTCTCATCAAGACCACCCTCGGACTGCTGGCGCTGCTTGCGCTCGCGGCCGTTGCCATCTTCACCGGCTGCCTCCGCGGCAAGCGCCGCGAACTCCTCTACCTCCTGGTGCCCGGAGCCTTTTATCTGGCTGTCGCCATGCTCGCGGGGATGAACATCGGCGCGCGCCACATCCTGCCGCTCTATGCCATGGCCGCAATTCTGGCGGGCGCCGGCCTGGCCGCCTCCGGCCGCCGCTGGGCCAGAATCGTAACCTGGGTGGGTGCTGCGCTCGTAGTGGCTCACGTCGCCTCAGCGCTCTCCGTCTTTCCCAATTACATGGCCTACGCCAACGAAGCCTGGGGCGGACCGAAGAACACCTACAAGCTGCTCAGCGACTCCAATGAGGATTGGGCTCAGCAGCTCTATCAGGTCAAGGACTGGCAGGACCGCCATCCGGGCGAGGAGTGCTGGTTTGCCTATTTCGCTTTTCCGGTCGTCGATCCCGCCGTTTACGGCATTCACTGCCACCACCTGCCCAATGCAGACACCGGCTGGTTTGGCAGCCCCGAGGTCGTTCCTCCGGTCATCAGCGGCGACGTGATTCTCAGCGCCGCGGATCTGATGGGCAGCGAGTGGTCCGACAACCGCCTCAATCCCTATATGAGCTTTCACGCGCTGCAGCCGGACGCGCAAATCGATTACAGCGTGCTCGTCTATCGCGGCACATTTCACATCAACCAGGCCGCGGCCCTCAGCCGCGTGCAGCGCGCCTACGGGTTGATGCGCGCGCGCCAACCCGAACAGGCCCTGGCGCTGGCCCGCGAAGGCGCCGCCCTTGACCCCGAAGGGATCGAAGCCCAAAACGCTCTGGGCGATATCGCTGCCGTCCTCGGCCAAAAGGACGATGCCCGCAAGGCATGGATGGCTGCCCTGGCTAGCGCGCGTCTGCTCGCCCCCGACGCAGGAAACGGCTACATTCTCGACATTGGAGCCAAGCTGAAAAAACTCTGAATGGATGTTTGAGAAAACTGCGGATGAGATTACAGCGAAACCCCAGGTTGTGAATTCAAGACATGCAGTGCCTGGCAATCAGTGCCGCGCCCCACGAAAGAATATTGTCCTCTATGTGGTTGACCGCTGCTTGAGCTGGTTGATGATCGCAAACACTTCGTCGGACGAATTCACCACAAAGCTGTCGGCGCGGGGAGGAATCCTGTCGGCTTTAATCTTGCGAAGCGCTTCCAGCAGAAGCACCTCGACAACCTCGAGCTTCTGTACATCCAGAAACGGTTTCACTTGCAGCATTGTTTCCATAACGCGCACAGCATCGTACCGGCTCTTAAAGAACCGGACTGGCCTTCGGCCGGGAAAACGGCGGTCGGGAACGACGAGATATTTTCCACTCCCGCTCCGTATCGCCCAAAACATTTGCAGATCAGAGTATTCCCTAAAAAGCACATCAAGCGACTGCGGCTGGATCATCCGTACTTGCCTCCTGCTGTCCTGCGGTGGCCCGGACCGTCTGCCAGAACCGCTTCGCCCCTGGATAGTGCCACCATTCCCAGCGTCTACCCCGCGAGTAGCCTGGAGGGGCTTGGTGCCGAGACCCGCTAAACCCCAGCATATCACTGCAATAAATATCTTTGTGTCAGGGCACGGCTTCAAAGTATGCCTTGAGCCTGTCGAAGGTTGCGGAAGCCGAAACCCAGACAATCCCAGGTTTCATCGAATTGGATACCGTAGCACTGCTGCGCCAAAAAATAAACTAAAGTTTAATGCTTGCATTGTCCATAACACCGTGGTAATGTGCTTTCGGTGACTTGACATGGTTACACAAGTGCACCAAATCCCCAGAAAATCAAAGATGAAAGGAATCGACTATGTCCGAGAAGGAAGTGGTTGGGATTTTTCACAATCCCGAATATCTGAAGGGCCTCGCGAAGCAGCTTCGTGAGGAAGCGGCGCGGGCCGAGGCTCGGGCCTCGAAGATCGAGTCAGGGGCCATGGCCGTTGGTTGCGCGTCAGGGTGCTGGAACGTCCTGAGCACATGCATTGCCATTCAGCCGCTCTAAACCTGTCTGTTCTTCAATAACCGGGGAAAAATGGGGCGGAATCGGTCTAGAACGATTCTGCCCCACGTTTGCTATCGGGATGAAAAAAATGGCCATATTCCTTGTGTTTCCCCAACTTAGACAGACCGCGAGACTCAAACGGGTCCGGGACTACGTTCTGGTGTACGGCCCGCATCCATCGCAGGTCGCACGAATCCATCCCTCCTGCGCTCTGGTGTTAAGCCTCTGTACCGGCGGTCACTCCGCAATGGAGATCGCCTGGCTCTATGCACAGACCTACGACATCCCAGAAGAATCCGCGATTGAAACGGTCAAGACCATCCTCACCAGATTTCCGTTTGCTTTGCTGCTCCTGCCCACCCGTGACCCTGCACCAATTGAGCGCTATTCCCCAAAAACATTTCTATTTCCCGGAAGTAACTCCACCTTCGATTCTTCGCGGAATGAACCGTTCGAGGTTCCAGCCGGGATCAACCTCAACCTCACGTTCGCCTGCAATTTCCGGTGCATCTATTGTTACCAGGTTGTTACTAACGTGACTAGAGAAATGCTTCCGCTCTCAAAGTGTCTCTCGCTGGCCGAGGAAGCTTCCACGTGGGGTGTCGTCTATTTTGGCATCACAGGGGGAGAGCCTACTCTGTTCCCCGGCTGGCTTACTCTGGTTGAAAAAGTGCTTTCCTGCGGCATGACTCCTGTCATGACCAGCAATGGAGCGGTCATTGGCAGCTCCCCATCGATCGCCCGGCGTCTGAGCGTGGCCGGCATGGAGCGCATGACGATCAGCCTTGACGCTTCATACCCCGAACTGCATGACAGGATGACGCAATCGACAGGAGCCTTTCCTCGGGTAGTCCGCGCGATTCAATACCTGGTCGAAGCCGGGATTCGAGTGGTGGTGAAACTTGTTCTGACGCCGATCAACTACGCGGATTTGGAGGATTTCATCGATTTTGTGGCCGGTTTGGGAGTGGAGGAGGTGGGCATCTCCTTCCAGGAAGGCGGCGCCACCGGCTCGCCGGCCAATTTCCTGCACTCCTTGACGTCCGCGCAGATTGAGGAGGCCGGAGCGCTGGTAGCGAAGAAGGCCCGGCTTCTTGAAGGGCGGTGCGCGATTCATCCGCCCAAGCCCCCGTCCCTCGCGTGGACCGATGGCGTCATGCCCTGTGGCAGCCTCTTGATGGGGATGTCCATATTCCCGAATGGCGATGTCGGAATATGCGACAAACTTCCCAACGCCAGCGAATTCCTGTATGGCAATGTGCTGCGGCAGGGGCTTGAAGAAATCTGGAATGGGGAACAGCTCCAGCGCATCCGCTCTCGGACGGTTGATCCGTCTCAGATCGACGCACAGTGCAGTTCGTGCACCAGGCTGCACGAATGCAGAACCGGTTGTTTCGTCGATTCGTTTAACGCCGCCGCAAACTACTTCGCCAAGCATCCTGATTGTGGAGGCCCCTTCTCTGATCCGGGCGGCGCAACACCGGAGAAGGGCCAATGGAGGGAGAACTCATGCAACTAGCTCCGGAATTCGCGCTTGACATTCATGCGCAGCTCACGCAACAGGCAAATGAAGGAATGCTGAATGACCAGCAACTTGCACTCGTGATTCTGGCAAACCTGCTTCAGGACACGCGCCAGACCGAGAGTTGGATTCACTTCGATAACTGCGCCTTTCCCGACGGAATCGAATACATCGCCGGACAATGGGACCTGATTCGAGAGATTGGAGACCCCTATAGCACGGAGTCTCTGGGCGCGTTCGGTCAACTGCTGCACACGGTTCAAGACTTCTACGCGCACTCCAACTGGATTGAGCTCCACACCAATCAGAGCCCCATTCCGGTTTGGGACCTGGTGCTCTCCAGCCTTCCTCCGGAAATCGTCAGCGGCACGTGGTTCATCGGTCATCCCAAACGGTGTGCCGCGGGCGCGCCCACGCACGCCCAACTGAACAAGGACTCCGCGGACTCGGCGGAAGGATCGAAGATTGTGCCGAGCGGACCCAACCAGGGCAAATCGCTCTTTCAGTTAGCCTTCAACACAGCTCTGGCGGCTACCAAAGTACAGTTCGCCCATCTACGCGCAATACCCGTCGCCGCGGGCATTTTGAAGGGAACGGGCAAGGCGCTTGTCGAGGGGGCATCGCAGCTTGAGCTTCTGCAGGCGTTCATCGAATCGATGCATGCGATCAAGCACTGATCTTCAAAGACGGCCAGGGCAAAGCCGCGATTTCCATGCCCGAGTGGCCTCATCAAGATTGGAGTTGAAATCGGCAATCCCCAAAGAAAGAGGAAAGGTGTGTTATGGCAAAGACGATCACACTCAGTGATGTTCACATTTCGAACGGCGACCCGCAGTACAGTTGGTTCCTTCCGCCGCTCGATGCGAAACTTGTGCAACTGTTGAGCCAGATTGCAAGCGACCCATCGGTTACCGAGCTGGTCCTGCTCGGCGATTTTGTGGACTTGTGGTTATATCCAATCAACGTGGTTCCCTACACGGTGGCCCAGATCGCGAGCGCCAATCCTGGAGTAACGCAAGCTCTGCAATCCTGCGTGGCCAAGATTCCCAACGTCTATTTCATCAACGGCAACCACGACCTGGAGGTCACACAGGACGATCTGCAGCCGTTCAGCGCGGGCGGCAGGCAGATCCAGCGCGTCACGGCGGACTGGTACAACTCGCAGCATCCAGGCTGGCACCTAGAACATGGCAACGCCGTGGATATGTTCAACGCTTACGATCCGTCGCCGGATACGCTGGCCGGATTCCCTCTCGGATATTTCATCACCCGCCTGGTAGCCAGCGCCGGAGAGAATCAGACAGCAATATGGAACGCTTTGTGGGCACTCATCCATGCGTTTGGAACGGCGCACAAGGCGTCGGCGCCTATGCTTGCCGGTCAGGGCGCGGAAGGCCAGATCAACCTCGTCGCCGCAATCATTGGCTTGCTGCAAACGCTTGCCGGAGTCAGCGACGACTGCAAGATTCGCTTCTCCGATCCGTCCATCGATAACAAACACACAGTGAGCGAGATCCGGGATTGCTATCAGAGCCTGTTCAACACCTGGCAACAGAAATGGCCCAACAATTTTGCCTCCTGCATGGCGGCCGGATTCTTGAATCAAGGGCTGGATTGGTACGCAAAGATTCTGAACGACCAGTCTGACGCGCCCAGCGTCGTCGTCATGGGACATACACATTTCCCCGAGACACAGGGAGAGTATGTCGCAGCGTACGCCAATGATGGATACTGGTGCCACCCGCTGGGTGCCAGTTCCTCGGAAACGAGTTATGCCGAAATCTACGGCAACTCCGTAACCGTGATCAAGTGCCCCTGATAGGACCGGGTGCCGGGTGCCTTCCCAGGTCTCGCATTTGAGACCTGGGAAGCCTCGAATCACTGCAACAGCGTAGGCTCGTCGTCCTTGCCGTTTAACTCATCGGGCGGAATGATCACCGCCGCGGCCACCTTGTCATCCGGCTCCAGGTTCAGCAGGTGAACGCCCTGCGTGGCACGGCCGGCGGCACGGATTTGCTTGGTGTCGATGCGGATGATCTTGCCGAACTGGCTAATGACCATCAGTTCGCTGGTCTCGTCCACCAGTTGAATCGTGTTGACGCGGCCAATCCGCGGCGTGACGGCCATGTTCTTCACGCCCTTGCCGCCGCGCGTCTGCAAACGGTACTGCTCCACATCGGTGCGCTTGCCAAAGCCGTTTTCGGTGATAGCCAGAATCCGGTACTCCCCGGGCTCATGCTCCTTGGGCGTCACGGCCAGGCCAACCACGTAATCGTTCTTGGCCAGGTCAATGCCGCGCACGCCGTAGGCCGGCCGGCCCATGGAGCGCACGTCGTTCTCGTCGAAGCGGATGGCTTGCCCCAGGTGCGTGGCCAGGAAGACGATCTGCGAGCCGTCGGTGATGCGCGCAGCCACCAGTTCGTCGTCCTTATCGATGCCGATGGCGATGATGCCGCGGGACATCACGTTCGAGAAGTCCTTGAGCGGCGTCTTCTTCACCGTGCCCTGCTGCGTGCTGAAAAAGATGTATTTGCCGTCTTCTTCAAGGTCGCGCACGGGCAGGATGGCACGCACGTTTTCGCCCTGCTGCAAATCGAGCAGGCTCTGCATTGATTTGCCTTTGCCTGCCGCGCCCACGTCGGGAATCTCGTAGACCTTCAGCCAGTAGACGCGCCCGGTGTTGGTAAAGCACAGCAGAAACGCGTGCGTAGAGTCGACAATCAACTGCGCGACAAAATCCTCCTCGCGCGTCTTCATGCCCATGCGCCCGGTGCCGCCGCGCCGCTGCTGGCGATAAATCGAAATCGGGGTCCGCTTCAGGTAGCCCTGGTGGCTGACCGTCACTGCGACTTGCTCGTCGGCGATCAAATCTTCAAGCTGCAACTCGGCGCTCTCGTCGATGATCTGCGTGCGCCGCGCGTCGCCGTACTTGTCGCGAACCTCTTCCATCTCCTTCACGATTACCGCGCGCAGCTTGGTCTCGCTGCCCAGGATCTCTTCGTACTCGGCAATTCTTTTGCGGATTTCGGCGAGTTCGTTGAGGATTTCGTCAACCGAGAACTGGGTAAGGCGGTAGAGTTGCAGCTCGAGGATGGCATCCACCTGGCGAAGGGTCAGGCCCTTTTCCTCGTGGGGAAGCCGCTCACGGCCAAGGTTGATGACAATGTCTTTGCCTTTGCCCCAGGCGTACAAGTTTTCGCGGGCTTCAGCGCGCGAACCGGAACCGCGAATGATGCGGATGACGGTGTCGAGGTTGTCGATGGCTATCTTGTAGCCTTCAAACTGGTGTTCGCGCTCGCGTGCCTTGCGGAGCAGGAAGACCGTCCGCCGCTGCACCACGTCGATACGGTGATCGATGAAGCAGCGAATGGCCTGATCGAGTCCCAGTTCCCGCGGCTGCCCGTTCAGCACCGCCAGGAAGATCATCGAGAAGCTCTCCTGCATCTGCGTGTTCTTGTAGAGCTGGTTGAGCACAATCTCCGGCTGCGCGCCGCGCTTCAGCTCGATGACGATCCTCATGCCGTCGCGGTCACTCTCGTCGCGCACGTCGCCGATGTCGTCGATGATCTTGTCGTTCACCAGTTCGGCGATCCGCTCGATGAGCTTCGACTTGTTCACCTGATAGGGAATCTCGGTGACGATGATCGCCTGCTTTTCCTTGGTCAGGCTCTCCAGCGCTGTCTTGGCGCGCATCAGGAACCGACCGCGCCCGGTCTTGTACGCCTGGGGAATGCCCGATTTGCCGTAGAGGAAGCCGCCCGTCGGGAAGTCCGGCCCCTGCACGTGCTTCAGCACTTCAGCCAGACCCGCGTTCGGATTCTGCACCAGCTCGATAGCCGCGTTCAGCACTTCAGTCAGGTTGTGTGGCGGGATGTTGGTCGCCATGCCCACCGCGATGCCGTTTGACCCGTTGACAATCAGCGTCGGAATGCGCGTCGGCAGCACCGTCGGCTCGTCGGTCGTCTCGTCGAAGTTGGGCATCATGTCGACGGTTTCCATCTCGATGTCGGCCATCATCTCTTCGGCGATGCGCTCCATGCGGCACTCGGTATAGCGGTAGGCCGCCGGCGGATCTCCATCCACCGAGCCGAAGTTCCCCTGCCCGTCGATCAGCGGATAGCGCAGCGACCACGGCTGCGCCATGCGCACCAGCGCGTCGTAGACTGACGAATCGCCGTGCGGATGATACTTCTTCAGGCACTCGCCCACCACGCCGGCACACTTCGAGTACCGCTTGTTGTGCTGCAGGCCCTCGCGGTCCATGGCCGTGAGAATGCGCCGGTGCACGGGCTTCAGCCCGTCGCGTGCATCGGGCAGCGCGCGCCCCACGATCACCGACATGGAGTAGGCCAGGTAGGAGTGGCGCATCTCCTCTTCAATGTTGATGGGGATGAGGTTCGTGCCGCTGTTTGGCGGTGTGCCGCCTTCGAGAGGGAGGAGGGGATTCTGATCGTCTGCCATAGGGGTCTTTTCAGGCCTGCCGGGAGGCGGCATAAAGTGTCGGAAAAAAACGGGGCCGACCTGGTGCAGGCTGTACTTCTATTTTACTCGTTCGAAAGGGGTTTTAGCAAGGCGAACATCAAGAAACAAGTCCTTATATTACTTGAATTTATAGACTTTTCAGAGCGCATTTCCCGGAGCTTCTTTCCTCTCCGTTCGCACGCCGGGTGCTGGCCTTCACTTTCGCGGGAGTTCCAGCTCTCTGACGCTCTCTTTTTGCCCATCGCGGACCAAAAAACACGCTGAAAGCCCACCCCCTACAGCAGCCCCGGCAAACTCAGCACGCAGAACACGGCCTGCAACAGCACTATGGCCCCTGCAGCGCCCAGCGCCAGGCGCCCTCGCTGACTCTCGTAGGCATCGGCAAAGACCCCGCCCACAAACGTAAGCAGAAACGGCAGCGCCCACAACCACGGCGCGCCGGGAACGCCTGTCATTACAAGCAGTATCAAAACCGAAGCGCATAGCAAGGGAGTTGTATTGCCAAAGTAACGCGACTTGCGCAGCCCCAGAAACAGCGCCAATGCGGCAGCCGCCGCCACCGTAATACCGGCGTTCGGCAGCGCTGAGAAGAATCGCCGGGCCGGGTCCGTCGAAACCCACAGGAAACCCGCGGCCGAGCGGAAGAGGTAACTGAATGCGTCCGGCGAGAAGCCGTAGCAGGCAAAGACCGCCAGCAGCGCCCCGGCCGCTGCCGCCAGCACCACCGGCAGCACCTGGGCTCGGTGCCCCTCCGCCACCCACAGCATGAACGCCAGCCCCAGCAGAGCCGCTATGGGCAGCGCGGCGATGTGCGAGGCCGCCGCCAGGCCGAAGGCCGCCGTCAGCAGCACAATGCGCGGCCGCCACTTGCGCCTGGGTCCCTGCATGGCATGAGCCACCCCGATGCAGGTATAGACGCCGCCATACACACCCAGCGCCGCCAGCACCTCCGGGTTGGGCTGCCCGCTGGCCCGCAGCACTGCGGGAGAAAAACAGTAGAGCGCCAGCGCCGTGTAGCCGCCCAGGTTGCCGTAGAGCCGCCGGGTCACCCACCACAGGCCACCGCCCAGCAGGCACCCGGCCCCCAGAAACGGAAGCCGCAACAATAGCAGCGTGTGCGTAAGCTGGTGGCGCAGTTCCCAACTGCTCAACTCGCCGCCGGCCTGCACCACCCGGTCCTCGGGCTTGCGGAAGCGGTCCAGCCCCCGCTCAACCAGCAGATTCAGAGTCAGCGGCAACCCGGCCAGCCGGTAGGCCAGTATCCCGTCGTGAATATTGCCGCAACTGGTAAAGTAACCGGCCAGTTGCGACGGCTGTTCCCACATCTCGCGCCCGCAGCGCGCATATTGGTAATCGCGATCCGTCAGCGTCTGGCGTCCAGTGATCCACAGCCCCTGAATCAGAAACACAACCAGCAGCCCCGCCGCGATACGTTGCGGCAGATTGAAGCGAAAGCGGCGGAGAATTCCGAACCGGTGGGTCATCGCGATCAAATGGACTTTCTTCAGTCTAAACGGCTCTCCCTGCATCCTCTCGAATGAGCGGTGGACAAACGGCGCGCAGCCGGTCCGTTGTGGATGCCGTCACATCGAGAACAGCGAGTACATCGTGGCTTTCGTTGCTGGCGGAAGGCAAGGCGTAGGCATGACAGTTCCCACCTTCCCTCCAGACGCGCGAAAGCCGCTCCGAAGAGCGGCTTTCGCGGTCATAGCAAGGACATCAGTTGAAGATCGCTCCAACGGATACGTTCGAGGTCGGGTTGTTAGCCGAGGGATCCCCAAGCGTAACCGTGCAGGTCGATGCCAAAAGATTTGATCCGCAGTTCCAGGACCAGCCGCCGAAGGACCCCGTCGGGGCATCCTGTGTAATCGTCACCGTAGTCCCTATGGGATATGTTGCCGTACATACGGAGCCGCCTTGCATGGCCGTTGGATATCCGGGTCCGCAGTGGATTACATCCGGCGTACCCGAAGCAGATGGAGCGGTCATCTGCCAGTTGGCGGTGTTCAAGCCCGTGTTATAGACGGTCAGCGTAACCAGCAATCCGGGCGCGATCGTCAGGTCGTTGCACGAACCGGGGTTGGTCAAGGTTGTAACGGTATTGGGAGGTGTGCCGGTGGTGGTGTAGGTGGGCAGCACCAGTGGGCAATTGAACGTCACGATTGGGCTGTAAACCAGCGTGCTGTCCGGGTTCGTCGCTACCGCGTAGATGTCGTCGGTTCCGGACCCATAGGCAGTGGCAAGTCCGCCGGTGGCTCCCTGGGCTCCGGCCGAGTCGATCGGGAAGATTTCCTGGGCGGTGGAGACCCAGTTGACTGGCTGCCAGGGGCACGGGGCAGCGGTGCAACTGGCGGGGAATCCAACGTGAGAGAACCCGTTGGTGATGTCCAGCACGGTTGGAGCCGTCGAGAAGGTTCCGTATGCCAGATACTGCGCGGTGCCATATAGATCGTTGATTGTGGTCGCGCCCGGCAGAACATCAATCGAAAGCAGAGGCTCCGCAGCAGCTGTAGTTGTCACTGTAACCGACCCTGTAGCCGTCACCACGGTGGTATCCTTGTTCGTCCATTTTGCCGTGATGTTGGTTGTGCCCGCGCTGACGCCCTTGGCCTGTCCGGCATTGGCCGCAGGATAGGTTGCTATCGTTGCGTACGAAGGAATGCTGGAACTCCACGCAAGCTGCGGCGACTGTGTCACATCCTTGATAAGGCCGGTGGTTCCGTCGGTGCCCAGCGCAACAAACTGGCCGGGTTGCCCCGTCGCGGACAGCGACAGCGAACCCGGAATGATGGAAAGGGCTGTGATTTGCTCCGCCACTCCGTTTGTCACCGTGAAGGTTGCAACGCCCGTCACCACGCTCTGGTCCGTGTTCGTGGCAATCGCGGTGATGGCTGCCGTGCCCTCGCCCACTGCCGTTACAAGCCCTGGCGTTGTTGGGCAGAGTACTGGAACTGTAGAGGTAGCTGTTGCGTTGCAAACCGTGGCTACCGCCGCGTTACTGGAGATCCACGTAATCGGGTAGGCCGCGCTGTTCGTCAGATTCTGCGTAACCGGGGCATCCGAGAATGTCCCGATCGCGATCAACTGGCTGGTTTGACCCGGATATGCCACCGACTGGGTACCCGGCGTGATCGCAAGGGAAAGCAGAGGCTCCGCTTCCACGCCGTTCACCGTCAGGGTAGCCGTCGCCGTCACCACGTTGGCAGGAGTGCTGCCGACAACAGGGTTATTGAACTGAGCCGTGATGGTGGTCGTGCCCTGGCTGAGCGGTGTCACCCCCCCGGCATTGTTGATTTTGGCAACTGCCGTGTTGCTGGAAGTCCACGAAACTCCGCTCGTCTCGTTCTCCTGCTGTCCGCTTCCATTGGTGCCAATCGCCACAAAATTGGTCGTCGGCGCATTCGGAGTCGTCAAGGGCAACGTGACCGCCTGCGAGCCGGGAATAATCGCCAGCGATGTAATCTCCTGCGACGATGCTCCCGTCACCGTCAATGCCGCCGTCGCGTAGGATGCGCTTCCGTCCTTGATGTTGGTTGCAATAGCTGTGATGGCGGTCGTGCCTTGGCCAACCGCCGTGGCAGCTCCGGTGGAGTCGATCGTGGCGACGGAGGGAACGCTCGAAGACCAGGCAACTTTGTAGGTGGAAATGTTTGCCATATTCTGCGTGCCTGGAGTCGATGAAGTTGGAGAGAAAGTTCCTAGAGCCAGGAAATCGGTTATTTGGCCCACCCCTGCAACCGTTTGCGCGGCTGGAAGGATAGCCAGAGAAGTCAGAGGCTCCCCTGTTGAGCCGGTGGTCGGAGTCGTAACTGTGATGGTCGCCACCGCTACTAAGTTGCCGTCAACGGCCGGCGCAATGGCCGTGATAACGGCCGTGCCCGCGCCAACCGCCGAAACAGAGCCGCCGCTGGTAATGGAGGCAACGGATGTATTGCTGGAATTCCAGGTAACCTGGCTAGTCAGGTTCTGCGTGCCCGGAGTGGACGATGTCGACGAGAATGTGCCGATAGCGATCAGTTGGCTGCTCTGACCTTGCAGGATCGTTTCCGTGCCGGGAGTGATGGAAAGCGATTGCAGCGGCGACGTTGACGCTCCGGTCACCGTGAAGGTGGCTTGGCCCGTCGCCGAGGTTCCATCGGTGTTCGCGTAGACGGCGGTAATCGTCGTAGTCCCCGCGCCGACCGCCGTGGCAAGCCCATCGGTAGATGCAGTGCAGGGAGACGCGGAACCGGCTGAACAGATTACTGCAACCCCTGTGCTGCTCGAAGTCCATACAGCCGAGCTGGACAGGTCTTTCGTAGTCCCTGCTCCAGTCGTTCCAATCGCTATGAATTGGCCGGTCTGACCGACCGATGCAACCGTTTGAGAGCTTGGAATGATGGTTAGGGATGTAACGTCTGTGGATGAGCCACCGCCTCCGCCGGAGGATTGGGTAACGTTCACAGTCATGCTGCCGGAAATCAAGCCGTTGAATCCTGGTGCGCTGGCGGTGACCAGAATATTGGTGCAGACGTTACTACCCGATGTGATTAGCCCTGTGCTGCTGACAGTTACACACTCGGGGGTGGAACTCGCCCAGGTAACTTCGTCGGTGATGTTCTTGGTCTCCGCCGGGTGATTGGGGTGCGTGTAAGATCCGGTGGCCGTCAACTGCGTCGTGAGGCCTGCCCCCCCAAAGTTCATTGAGCTGGGGCTGACCACGATGGAGGTCAGCGATGGGGAGTCGCTGCAACTGGTAATTGGCAATACAAGGCCGGCGAGCAAGAGCGCTCCGAAGCAGAAGCGATTGAACATTGTAGGTCTCCTGGCGTTTTTCAACGGCTTCGGCTTCGCCATTACGCAACGAAGCCGGACAAGTTTTTCCACCTTCGACTATATACCTTCCAATTGCAGAAACGCTGAGCCCGCAAAAGCGGTCCCTTGTCATACGGAATCAAGACAGTCAATAAGCCATCCATCGGTGGTTCAGGCACTTGCCCCATGCGGGGTTTGCGGCTCTCTTCCGGAGCACGGGACGGCCAGCCCGCCGGCCCGACCTGAATGGGCGCGCAACCAGCCCGATTTGGCCCCTTCCACCGCCAGCGGCTACACTTCTCCTCAGCATGGCCATCGCACGCGACAACACTCCGGAACGGTTGGTCAGCGCCTCGCGCGCCGACGAAGAGCAGGGCTTTGAGCTGAAACTGCGCCCCCGCTGGCTTGGCGAGTTCATCGGCCAATCGAAAGCCAAGGAACAGCTCGCCATCGCCCTTGAAGCCGCCAAATCCCGCGGCGAGGCGCTGGATCACGTCCTCCTCTTCGGCCCTCCCGGACTGGGAAAAACCACCCTGGCGACCATTATTGCCAACGAGCTGGACGTCGGCTTCCAGCAGACCTCCGGCCCCGCCCTCCAGATCCAGGGCGACCTGACCGCCATCCTTACCAACCTGCGCGAGCGCCAAGTGCTCTTCCTGGACGAAATCCACAGGATGCAGCCGGTGCTCGAAGAAAAGCTCTACACCGCCCTCGAGGACTACAAGCTGGACATCATCATCGGCCAGGGGCCGGCGGCGCGCACACACGTCATGGAGATCCGGCCCTTCACTTTTATCGGCGCCACCACCCGCCCTGGTCTGCTCTCTTCACCCCTGCGCTCGCGCTTTGGCATTCTGCTGCGCCTCGAATTTTATACAGAGGATGAGCTGCGGTTCATTGTCACGCGCTCCGCCGAAGTGATGCAGATACCCATCGACCAGGACGGCGCGGCCGAAATTGCCCTGCGCTCCCGCGGCACACCCCGTATCGCCAACCGCCTGCTCCGCCGCGTGCGCGACTACGCCCAGGTGCGCGGTAACGGCGAGATCGACCGCCCCACCGCCAACGCCGCCCTGACTATGCTTGAGGTCGACGCCCACGGCTTCGACGAGATTGACCGCAAACTGCTTTTAGCCATCATCCAGAAGTATGACGGCGGACCAGTCGGCCTGAGCACCCTGGCCGCAACCCTGGCCGAGGAGCAGGACGCATTGGAAGAGGTCTACGAACCTTTTCTGATTCAGATCGGATTCCTCGACCGCACACCGCGCGGCCGCGTGGCCACCCGCCTGGCCTATGAGCACTTCGGCTTGACCATGCCGGGAAGGCAGACACCGCTGTTTTAGCAAGTCAGCCACGAGCCCCATCCTTTCGCTTTTTTCCCCGGCGGAAGGATGGAAAACAAACAACCTCAAACGCTCCGTCCATCAGGAGTTCCCCATGGCACTTACCGAATCCACAATGCTGAAACTGGGCACGACTGCTCCTGATTTCGCGCTCACCAACGTCGTTACAGGCAAAACGGTCCGCCGCGATGACTTCCGGGGCGAGAAGGCCTTGCTGGTGATGTTTATCTGCGCCCACTGCCCCTATGTGAAGCACATCGAGAAAGGTCTGGCGGCGCTGGGCAAGGATTACGCAGGCAAACCCATCGCCATCGTCGCCATCAGCAGCAACGATGCGGATACCCACCCGGCCGACAGTCCTGCCGGACTCAAGCGCCAGGCCGAAACCTACGGCTTCACCTTTCCCTACCTATATGACGAGACCCAGGCCGTGGCTCATGCCTACAAAGCCGCCTGCACCCCTGACTTCTTTCTCTTCGACGCAGATCTCCGCCTCGTCTATCGCGGCCAGTTTGACTCCAGCCGCCCCGGCAACGGCATCCCCGTCACCGGCGAGGACCTGCGCGCCGCCATTGACACAACGCTCGCCGGCAAGCCCCCCGTCGCGGATCAGCGCCCGTCCATTGGCTGCAACATCAAGTGGAAAGCATAAGCAGATGAGCAGGCAAGCTCACGCTGGGCCGAAGCCTGGATAAGGTTCGAGGGGAACGACGAACAGAATCTCCAGCATTCCGGCCTGAAAGATGGGCAGGGAGTCGAGGGCCGCGCGGACCTCGGCCTCGCCGGCCGCTTCCCACAGAATGGCTGCGCCGGGCATGTCGCCCCGCTTCCATATCTGGCGCAGAAGGCCGCTGGCATAGAGTTCCTTGATGCGGTTGCCCTCGCGGGCCATCAACTCCGGTCGAAAGGCTTCGGGCGGAAACGCATCCGTGCGGCGGCGGGAAAGCGATAGAAATTGCATGGTGAAATTGTAGCGTCTCCGGTCGTCAGTGACTGCTGGCCGGTTCATTGCCGCAGCGGACTCATGCGTCAGATTTCCGAAAACTGACAACTATCTCTTAAAAAACTTGCCGTGCCCGCCATTCGCCCAAGGATCGTAGTGCGCCGCAAAGTTGGCGCGCGTCTGGACGCTGGGGTGGTTGTACTCCCAGAACTCAATAAACGGGCTTGGATTCGGATCTTCCAGCCAAGCCTCGCCAAGGTGGTTGAACGCCGAGACGGCGGTCTTCTGCGGGTCGGGGACAATCCCGTGAATAGCCTCCTGGCCATAGACGTCGGCTGTGTGCTCAATATAGCGGCTGATCGTGTTGCTGGCCGGTTGCAGCATCACGCCGGCGACCGACAATGCAAAAAGCAGCACGACGAAGCCCTGGCGGCTGGCCAGTGCGTTCTGGCCGGCTTCGAGCCCGCGCAACCCCCAGCGCGCGCCCAAGCGCCGCGCCAACCACCCCGCGAATGCGGCGCAGCCCCAGAACACAAAGAACAGGCCAGCGGCGGAGAGGGAAATTCCCTTGGGAATGTGGTTGAGAACGTAGTGGCCGCTCTCGTGGCCGAAGATGAAGAGAACCTCGTCGTCCGGCAGCCGGTCGGTTGCGGTATCCCACATCACAAATCGTTTGGTGGCGCCAATGCCGGTGACGTAGGCGTTCAGGCCGTTGCTCTTGGCGCTGGCCTTCATCAGAAACATGCGGCCGGGAGGAATGTTGGTTCCGGTGCGGGCAACCACCGTCTCCAGCTTGTCCACCAGGGCAGGATGGCTCTTGGCCAGCGGCTCGAATTTGTTGAAGACGGGATCGAGCAGCGGAGACGCAAAGACCGAGAGCACCATGAGCGGCAGCGCAGTCAGCCACGCCCAAACCCAGTAGCGGCGCGGCGAAACGCAAACGATCCAGTTGAAGAACAGCAGAACGGGAGCGCCAAAGAGCAGCGAGAGCCCCAGGCCCTTGCCCAGATCCCCGGCCCAACTCGCCCAGCCCTGAACGCTGATGCCGTAGTGCCGGCTGACCATGTGGCCGATGACGTCCAGCGGCAGGCTCGCCAGCGCGGTCGCAACCAGCAGCACAGCAAAGAAGAGCAGTCCCTGCATCCAGCGGCGGCGCAGCAGACGCTCAGTCCATGCGGCCAGACCCGCGGCCCAGCGCATATCCAGCAGAAGCCAGAGCACGGCCAGGCCCCAGAGTGAGCCGGCAATGTCCAGCGCCGTGCTGATGTGGTTCAGGGTAATGGCCTTGGCCAGCTTGTCGGGCGGCAGGGAGTAAGCCTGCGTGCTGGCGGGCTGGGCCGGGGCGGCTGTCGAGGCCGGCGCCGGCTGGGATGGCGCCGGCTGGCCGAAGCAAGGACGCGGAGCTAGACTGAAAATGCAAATCAGGCCTGAAAATAGCATTACGAAGCAAAGCGTCGGCAGCTTTCTGCGCGCAAACATCATTGGTGGTTTCCTTTTGAGTAGCTTACTCTGAGACAATCCACCGTAAAGACTTTTTGCCGGAAACTTCAGCCTATGACAGAGATTCGTTTTGCCGCCCAGCGGCGGCCCGCCCCGATCTCCCGTATTCTCGCTCTTCTTGCCGCTTTTGCTCTGGCGTTGGCCGCGCCCCTGGCCGCCGGCGCGCAGCAGGCCACGCCCCTGCCCCACTCCGCCAACAAAGACCTGTCCGCGGGGACCCCGGTGCTCCTCGACGCAATGACCACCGAGTTGCACCGCGCCTTTACTTCGCTCGGCAAGCAGGGTGACGACAAGCAATTGCCGCCCTACTTCCTCAGTTACTCCGTGAGCGACGCAGGCTTTGCTACTGTCAGTGCGCAGTTTGGCGCGCTGGTCAACAGCTCGGAAGCCCACGAGCGCGTGGCCGACGTGCAGGTTCGCCTGGGCGAGCCCAAGCTCGACAACACCCACGGCACGCATCGCGGCTCGGCCGTGACCAACGCGGACCTGCCCTTGAACGACGACCGGGAGGCGCTCGCACGCTCGCTGTGGCTGGCCACAAACACCGGCTACGGGACCGCGCTGGACAACTACCTGCGCGTGAAAACCGAAGCCGAGGTGCGGGCCAAGGAAGAGGACACCTCGCCGGACTTCAGCCAGGAGGCGCCGCAGGTGCATCTTGACAAGCCTGCTCCGCCTGTAAAAATTGACCGCGCCGCCTGGGAGCAGCGGGTTCGGGCGCTGTCGCGCATCTTCCGTGAGTACCCGGATGTCTACCGGAATATGGTGGCGCTTAAGGTGCAGAACGAAACCGACTATTTTGCTTCGTCGGAGGGTTCGCGGGTGGTTGCACCGCACCTGCAGGCGCGGTTGGTCATCTTTGCCGTGACGCGCGCCGACGATGGGATGGACCTCTACCGGTCTCGCACCTTCGAGGCCGAAACAGTCGAGGGTTTGCCCGCGCAGGCCGAGATGGAAGCCGCGGTGCGCGAACTGGGCAAAAGCCTGGAGGCGCTGCGCACGGCGCCTGTGACCGAGCCCTTTAACGGGCCGGCGATTCTCTCCGGCCGTGCGGCGGCGGTCTTCTTCCATGAAGTCCTGGGCCACCGGCTCGAAGGCCAGCGCCAGCGCGGCGACGAGGAGGGCCAGACCTTCACCAAGGAAGTAGGTAAGGATGTGCTGCCCGCGTTTCTGTCGGTAGCCGACGACCCGACTCTGACCCGGTTTGAAAAAACCTGGCTCAGCGGCAACTATGAATATGATGACGAGGGCCAGAAGGCGCGCCGTGTTGACCTGATCCAGGACGGCGTCTTGAAAAACTTCCTGATGTCACGCATGCCGATTGCGAACTTCGCCTCTTCAAACGGCCACGGCCGCGCACAGACGGGCAAGGTGCCCACCGGACGCCAGGGTAACCTGATTGTGACCTCGGCGAAGACAGAGCCGGAGACCGAACTGCGCAAGCAGTTGATTGAAGAAGCCAAAAAGCAGGGCAAGCCGTACGGACTCTATTTTGAGGACATATCCTCAGGATTTACCTTGACCCAGCGCTATACGCCGCAGGCATTTGAAGTGATTCCGCTGGTGGTTTGGCGCGTGTATGTGGACGGGCGGCCGGACGAACTGGTCCGCGGCGTCAGCATTGTGGGTACGCCGCTGGCGGCCATGAAGAGCATTCTGGCCACAGGCGACAAGCGCGAAGTCTTCAACGGAGAGTGCGGCGCGGAGTCGGGCACGGTTCCGGTAAGCGCTGTGGCTCCGGCGATGCTGATGAGCGCGTTGGAGACGCAAAAGCAGCCGAAGGGCAAGGACCGTCCGCCCATTCTCCCCATTCCTGGGGCAAAGCAGTAGAGCGCGTTTTAACACCAGCTTTGTGTCAGGGCACGACTTCAGTCGTGCCGCAACAGAAACGTAAATTTGGGTGCCCCACCCATAAGCGCTAAGATAAGAAATCAATCTGCGGCCTCCTCTTCCGGTTTGGTTCTGAGAGCGATGCGGCAATCTGGTTCCATTGTTCCATTACAGCTTGCAACGGAAGAGTTGGC
>Ga0326728_10001729_pt1 | contig 75819 bp, 56 predicted proteins | sample MB3enrmetagenome_FD_207602 | JGI IMG/M metagenome (GOLD analysis project Ga0326728, IMG submission 207602) | Lab enriched peat soil microbial communities from McLean, Ithaca, NY, United States - MB31MN | ecosystem: Environmental > Terrestrial > Soil > Wetlands > Peat | place: USA: New York...
CCGCCTCTATGGTTGGCGATGTCTGCTCCTTGTCGCCCAGGCTGGCGAGACGGGAGAGATTGGTGAACCAGGCTCGGTCTTGCGCCAACCCTGCCAACAGGCCCTCGACATCGCGCGGAGGAGGATCCTGCGGTTGAAGTTTAGTCATTTCCTTTTTGACTTGGTCCGAGAATGCGGCATTGGCGAGGCTATCGGTCAAGGCCTCCACGGTGGCGAACTTCGTCTTGAGGTGACCTAGCAGCCTGAGCGTTTTCTTGAGCTCGTCGAACGGAGGCTCTTGACCCAGCCAATTAGCAGCGCTCATCACGTCGTAGTCGTGCTGCCATCCTTCGCTGAAGATGATCGCGGCCCGGGTCTTGTCGGTCAGGTTGGTCCCCTGGAGCCAGCGCTTGGCTACCTCCGGCCGGGCCTTCTGGTAGTCGAAGGTGGGCAACACACCCAGGTCCGCCACGTAACCCTGCTTGGTGCGGTAGCCAGGACTCACCGAGACGGTGACCGATCCCAGCAGTATCTTCCGGCCCGCGAACTGGGCCGCTTTCTGCGGGTCGCCCAGCAAGCGGTAGATGGCCTCGGTGGTTTGGTCTGCCGCGGCGATCTGCAGGGCCTTGGAGTTGTTGAGGGTGGGGTTGGGGGAGTTGAGCGTGCCAAGCAGGCCCAGCATCGGAGCAAATTGCGGGCTGCTAAAAACACCCGTGGCGTTCGTGAGCTGGGCCTGCGCGGCGGAAGCGTTGGGCAGGTTGCTGCTGTTGAGCGACGTGGCGGGGTTGGAAAGGCCGGGGTTGTTCTGGACCTGAAAAGCCAGGCTGAGCGACTGAACCTGCTGGCTGAAGGAGGCCGCCGCGGCCTGAATTTCCGATTTGGCTTCGGCAAAGTAATTACTGGCACCGCGCTGGAGGTTGAAGTTGAAATTGGTGCTCGGCTCGACCAGGAGCGCCGCGCTCAGGTGCATCGTTCCCCATTCCTCCACCCGCCGGGAAAGGCGGTCCATAGCCTCGCCCACGGCCTTAACGTCCAAGTTCGTTGCCGTCCCCGGGGCATTCGTCGCGTCAGCGGCGGCGACCGACCTTACCATGCCCGCAGCGAGCGCGAGCGCCAAGGATATTGATGCGGAAGAGCTCTTGCGCACACTCATATTGCGATACAGTAACTGCTTGGGTGCTTTTGTGACTTTTCCAGCTCCAGGATGAGGGCCTGGGGGCAGAAGTCAAACCGAAAACGGTGTGATTTGTATCCGGCCACACCACGCCTGCTAATCCTCTGCGAGTGGCTAGGTTCCGACCGTCGCCTCAGTTGTTGCTTTGGCGCGGGTGCCTTTGGCTCCGTGTGGCATACCTCCCGCGATCGGAGGTCAAGCCGTAGCAGCACGATCGATCCATGCCATGATGAAACAACTGCGGTTGCATTCACACGTTCCATTGTCGGTATCCTCCTGGCACACATGGAGGCGGGGTGCGGAATCGGACCAATCGCGGTGGCTCGGTCGTTGTCGGCCCTCGGTGACCCTTGAAGGCGCTTCGTCAGAAAAAACTGGAAAAAAGTGGCAAACAAACTGGCAAACGAGTTTGTAGATACTTCAAAATCCCAGCAAAACCGGGTATTTCACTTCCGTGTCAAGGAAGTGCTCTACCACTGAGCTAACCGCGCGACCGGCCGAGAATCTACCGAGCCCACCCCCCGAGCCGCAAGGAGAAAGGCGTCCAGGTCAACACCAGGCGATGAGCCGAAAAACCCTGTCGAACTGCCGCAAACTGAGGCCGACGTCAAGGGTTCTCCTTGAAGGTTTCCTTCAGTTGGGGTATTGTCTTGGCAAATCAACGAACAATTTCCCATCATTAGATTTTCGCGCAGCGTCTGTCTGGTGCGACACGGTGCCCCAGCGCGTTTTCCACTGGGGAGAATTATCGGAGCATCCGACAGGATAACGTCCTGGGCCTATGGCAGTCTTTCGGTCTTACCCAGATGACTCTTCAACTTGGTGCGAACTCAGCGCGTAGTTGCGCTGCAAAATCAAATTGCTCCCGGGCTGGTCAATCCGCGACCCTTGCTCCATGGGCCGACGATGCCTTCGGAGCCGGGAGCGCATTGACCCTGCAACGGGTTCATCCCCAAACCGGAGGTGGCAAGTGAAGCGGCCAGTTCGTTTGCGGAAGGCGGCGTCAAAACGCGAAATGAAGGCCGTGGAGAAGGAAGATACCGTTGAGCTTAGGCCGAAGCCGGACGGCATGGAATGGCGCGACTACCTCATCGAGCTGCTGCACATCGGGGCGGAACTCGAACACAGTCTGATGGTACAGTACTTGTATGCGGCGTACTCGCTCGACGATCAGACGGGATCAGCAAAACAGCGCGGGAAGGTCAGGAAATGGCGTAATTGGATTCTGACGGTCGCCAAGGAGGAAATGGGGCACCTGCTGACGGTGCAAAACCTCCTGTGCCTGCTGGGTGGGCCGGTGTGCTTCAAACGATCCCTTTTTCCGACGGACACCCTGTACCTGCCATTTCGGTTTCGCCTGGAACCGGTCAGCACGAACTTGCTGGCCAAGTATGTTTATGCGGAAGCGCCCGAGGACTGGCAACTCCTGCTGCGAACCCACAGCCGGAAACGGCTCAAAGAAGTTGACGCTGACGTCAAGCTGGTGGCAAGCATTGTGGGTCAGGAGGTGGTGAGAGGACACACCCATACGGTGGGCCAGCTCTATAACCGGATCCTGGAAGTCATCTCGAAACCGGAACGCATCCCCGACTCCGCCTTTCGGGCGGACACTTATGTGCACCAAGCAGCCTGGGATGATTGGGGCAGAGGATATGCGCCGCCGCCAGCAAGGCCGCGCGAGACGAAGCCTCCCAAGGTGCCCACCGGAGAACGCAGCAACCTCCTGATCATGCGGATGGCGACCCGGACGGAGGCGATAGCGGCCCTGCGGGAGATCGGTGGCCAGGGGGAAACCCCTCATTTGAGAGTGAAGGCAAGCCAGGAGCCATCGCATTTCGATCGGTTTCTGCGGCTGCTCAATGAGTTTCAGCAGCACGGAAACCATGGCAACGTAGTTCGCAAGGTTCCAGTGAATCCGACCACCCTGGTCGGCCAGGACAAGCCGAAGGGCTCAACCAGCATTAGACAGAAGTCCTCCCTCCTGTGGGCAAACCTGTTCAACATGCGCTACCGCGCCCTACTCACCTACCTCAATCACACCTTCCGGCTGGCGCGGCTTGTTGATACCCAGGAGCCCAACGTGCGAGGGGCGGTGATGCACAAGATCTTCGGCGAGATGTACAACCTCAAGGCCATCGCGGGAGTATTGGTGCGCCGGCCCCTGAGGAATGCAGCGGGTTCGGGCGAAGCCGACGATGACACTCCCCGTGCCGCTCCGCCGTTCGAGATGCCCTATACCATTGACCTGCCGATGGACGAACCGGACTGCTGGCGCCGTCATCAGGACATCCTGAATTCCTCCCTCGAACTCTGTCATGCCCTCCTGGCGGGCAAGGATCCGCATGGCCCGGAATTGACGGTCGAAGAGGTCAATTATCTCAGTACGCTACAACAGTTGGATCAGAGATCGATGGCTTGGGTGGAGGTTATCATTGGCGGACTCCGTGAGACTGGAGGGTACAGCACATGAATATCAAGGCTCTACGCATTCTACCGCCGATCGCGATCGGCCGGCTCGGTTCGGCCTCCGAACCGTTGGTGAATTACGAGATCGAGGCGGATCCACAGCATCCTCTCGATTTCCACCGCATCAAGGGAGCCACGACGTTTGAGGTGGATCGAGAGACTGGGGAGATTACGAGGTCCTTCATTCCGGAGACGGTCTCGTTCAAGGAGGTCCGCACGGCCGGGGGAGCGAGGTCGGAGCACATCCGACCGGTGGCGCCGTTCCTTGAGGTATGGGCGTTGGTTGATCCTGAACAATGGGTCCCGCTGACCGTCGAGCTCTTGCGCGAGAACGGCCTGACTCCAGCCCAGGTCCAGTGGGAGGTGTCGGTCGCAAACCGCAAAGTCGCCCGGCGCACTGCCAACCAGGACGACGAAGTGTCGGCGGAGACCGAGCGATTCTCGACCCATGTCCCCCAGCCCCTTCAGGGGGATTGCCCGAATTTTATCAGTAAGGACAAGTTTATCGATTTCGGACAGGTGCAGTACATCAAGCCGACCACAAAGCACCCCGAGATTCGCCTGCGGTTCACACCCGCGCAGGGCAAGATCTACGGGCCCAGGCTGGATACGAAGGAGTTGGAGAGCATCTACGGTAAGAACTGGCAGCAGGAGGTGTGGCAACCGCCGGCCGACCAGGCGATCTATGATCCGAACAAAGGTTGGCTTGAGTTTCCGAACTCCAAACCGATCAAGCTCGAAACGCGTCAGGCTCCGCCGACCGAAGGAGTCGAATTGGAGCCTCCGCAGGCGCGCGAGACGTTGCCGCCTTCGTTGTATGCCATTGTCCCTCCAGGCCCCTCCTGGCTGAATGACAACATTGCGGTTAGCCGTGGATATTTCGACGATACGTGCGACGGCGTGGTGGAGGTAAGGCTCGAGCTGCCCTCGGGGAAGAAACTCGATGCCGCCGCCCGGATCTGCTCCGGACCTCCGGCGGTGGTGCCAGACACCAGGTTTCTCCGCACGCTGGCGGACGATCTCGAGCAGGTCATTTATGGCCCGTGGGTGCCCACGGGGGAGAGCGAAGAGCAGACCCGCGCACGGGCCTTGGACATCGTGCGGCGCGCCTTTGACACGGTTCGATTCCTGAACGTGGCCGTGATGAACGGCAATCTGGTGAACGGGCGCCAACCGCTGGAGTTTGACACGATGCCGGCGGAAGAAGCGTTTGATGTCTTCCGGATGCTGCGTCCCGTGGTGCCCGAACGGACGGCGGATACGCTGATGATCATGGGACTTCACCAGCAGGTCTATGCGGCGTTGCAGGCCGGCGCGGCTCCCTGGTTTGCGCACGCCCTCCGGCTGCCGACCGAGGTAGGCGACTATACGGACCACGGCCGGCGGAAGATGCCAGCCATGATGTGCGGCGCGGATGGCGGATATCTGGCGCTGACCTACCGCCAGATTAACGCCATCCTGCGGTGCTCAGGTCTGCCGTTGCAGCCGCCTCGGCAGGCGGGCCATCGGGGCAAGAAGAAACGGCTCATCGCCCGCAATCGGCTCGATCAGCTCCACGATCAGCTCCATCATGTGGTGGCGGGCAATCCCTTGAGTTCCCGCCTGGAGATGACGGTGGGCAACTGCACTCCAGGATTGGAGATGGATTTCCGCGCAGTCTGGCGGCGGTTGTTCGAGGGCATTGTCCTGCGCGAGTACGATAACCTGGTGATGGAGGTGGAGCCCAACGCCAAGCTGCCGGACCTGGTGGGGCACCGGCTCCTGCGGGTGGAAGACCAAAACATGTACACGCAGATGATCGGTCCGTCGCCCACGAACATCCGCACCCGTTCGACGGTGCTGGCGTACTGCGGCGATCCTGACAATCCCCACGGGGTGGCTCCCCTGGAGTGGTCCAATGCGCTCGCCCGCATCCTGAACGAGTCGGTCGGAGATCCAGTCACCTGCTACTTCACGGCGAAACCGGTTTGGTCCAAGCAGGCGATCTGGGACGACAACGAAAAGGCGAAGTACCGCAAGTTTCGATTGAAGGTGCGGCCGTTTTTTGAGGTTGGGACCGCGATGATCTCCCGCGTGCTGGCCAAGCCTGGAGAACTCACGCAGGGACTCTGTTCCCCATGGCAGAACGATTACCGGGAGTGCTCCTGTTACTACTGGGCATCCGCTCGGCCGGACTTTATCAACGTGCAACCGAACGAGGCTGGCGCGAGTGTGGGTGACAACTGGATGCAGAAGGAACGCACGGGCGACTACGTGCCCGACGACTACCGGGATGCCCGATTGCTGAACTACGACGATCTATTCCGCGCATGGGAGAAGCACCTCAGGTTCCAGATTGGGGGCGTGGAGCGGGATCAGAGCCCGCCTCATCCGTTCCCCCCAGCGCCGTTGAAATGACACCGGGTCAAGCGTTGCGCGCGACGGCGCACAGCTACATGGCGCGGTCGGCGCCGCGCAGCGCCGAGCTGCATTGGTTTGAGACGGCCGGGGGCTGTCACGTATTCGTGGCGGATCGCAGCCGGCTCTTCGATGCGGATCCGGTCTTCTTTTCCCTCCTCGATACGGCAGAGACCGCCGAGGCAATGAGTGCGATAGTGCGCAATGCTGGGCTCGATGAGCCGCGGGCGATTGATGACACCGCGCCGTCGGAGCCGCCGCTGCATGCGCTGTCGCTCGCGGTGGCGCAGAAGTGCAACCTGGGCTGCTCCTACTGCTATGCTCAGCAAGGGGAGTTCGGCGGAGCGGCGAAAAACATGAGCCGGGAGACGGCCCTCGAGGCGGTAGCCCTGCTGGTTGACGGCGCGGAACCAGGGGCACGGCTCAACCTCGCGTTCCTCGGCGGGGAGCCGCTGGCAAACCGGCCGGTCCTGCAGGCGGCGACCCGTAGGGCGGCCGAGCGCGCCGCCCAGCGGGGCGTTAGCATCACCTTCTCAGTTACGACCAACGGCACCCTCCTGCGGCCGGCCGATGGGGAGTTTTTCGAGGAGTTTGGCTTTGCCGTCACCGTCAGCCTGGACGGACCGCGGGAAGCGCACAACGCGCTGCGTCCGTTCAAGGGAGGCCAGGGAAGCTACGACCGCATCATGGACAATGTGCGTCCATTGCTGGCCATCCAGCGGAAGATGCAGGTGGCGGCGCGGGTGACGGTCACCCCGGCCAACCTTATACTGCGCCAGACGCTCGACCAGTTCCTCGCCGAGGGTTTTCACAGCGTGGGCTTTTCCCCCCTGCTCCGTGCGCCCACCGGCCAGGGTGAAATGCAGCGGGAAGACCTGGCGGTGATGTTGGGCGGCATGATTGACTGCGGCCGCGAATATGAGCGTCGCGTCCACGCGGGGGAGCGCTACCACTTTGCCAACATGGTCAATGCCATGAAGGAAATCGCCAAGGGCACCCATCGCCCGTATCCATGCGGGGCCGGGGCCGGGTATCTAGGCGTCTCCGCGGAGGGCGAACTGGCGGCCTGCCACCGGTTTGTGGGCGACGCACAAGGCGCCCTGGGTTCACTCGCGGAGGGCATTGACCGCCAGCGTCGCGCCGAGTGGCTCCAGGCGCGCCATGTCCACCGGCAGGAGCCGTGCCGGAACTGCTGGGCGCGCTACCTTTGCGGCGGAGGCTGCCATCACGAGGTCATCCACCGTGGTCGGCCAGCCTGCGACTACATCCGCGGCTGGCTGCACTATTGCCTCGAGGCGTATCTCCGGTTGTCGGCCGGGCAGGATCAACCCCAGGTGCTCCGACCTGCCGTTGGCACCTAGCTGGGGCGGAAGATCTGCATGCCGACGACGACCGACATCTGTATCATCGGAGGTGGACCTGCGGGGTGCGTCCTCGGAGCCAGGCTGGCCCAATTCGGGCTCAGCGTGTGCCTGGTGGAGGCAGAGGCATTTCCCCGGCGCCACCTCGGAGAGTCGTTGAGTCCGGGGGTTATTCCGCTTTTGGCGAGCATTGGGGCGGGCTCGGCGATTGAATCGGCCGGCTACCCGCGCGTGCGAAAAGTCAGCGTGCGCTGGGAGGCGCAGCGGGAGCGGGAAGATCCGAACGGCCAGGGAATGCTCGTAGATCGGGGACACTTTGATCGCCTGCTCGTGGAGCACGCCCGCGGCTGCGGCTTACGCATCCTGCAACCCGCCACGGTGGAAAAGTTGGAGCGCCGCACGAGCGGTTGGAGCATTGTGGTACGGGCGGAGTGCCGCATGACCGAACTGGAGGTGCGCTTGGTCGCGGACGCCTCAGGACGGGCCGGCGTGCTCCGCCGTTGCCGCTGCCGGACCGGGCCGCAGACGCTGGCCTTGCATGCGTATTGGATGGGGAAAGGCCTGCCGGACCAGCCACAAATCGAAGCCGGGACCGCCGAATGGTTTTGGGGCGTGCCGCTGCCGGACGGAGTTTACAACACGCTCGTGTTTCTCGACCCACGGGACCTGCGCGCTATGCAAGGCACGCTGACCACGAAGTTTCACAGATTGATCGCCGCGTCGTCGCTACTGCCGTCCGGGGTGAACGCCCGCCTCGTCGGGCGGATTCAGGCTGTTGACGCGACTCCGTACCTCGATGAGGAGTGCGTGACAGAGGACTCGATCAAGGTGGGGGATGCGGCCTTGGCTCTGGATCCCATTTCGTCCAGCGGAGTGCAGAAGGCCCTTCAGTCGGCCCTTGCGGGTTCCGTGGTCGTGAACACCCTGCTGCAACGGCCGCGGGCGCAAGCCTTGGCGCGGCAGTTCTATCGCGAAAGCCTGTGGGAGGCCTCAACGCGGCACCGGGCCTGGGCACGCGGCCACTATGCCCTGGTTGCCGCCAACCGGTCGGCGAGGTTCTGGCGGGAACGGGCTGAGGCTGCGACTTTGCCGGACGCCGCTCCGCTTGGAGCCGAGGCCACGGTGCCTCCCGATGCGGCCTTGCGATTGTCGCCGGGAGTGGAGATCGTCGAACTGCCGTGCGTCGTGGATCGGTTCATTGAGGCGCGACCGGCGGTGCGCCATCCATCCCTGGCCTCCCCCGTGGCTTACCTGGGAGAGGTGGAACTAGCCCCGCTCCTGCGGCGTGTGCGGAGCGGAATGACGCCGCGAGACCTCGCGCGATCATGGATGCCGCGGGTGCCGCCCCGGAAAGGACTGGCCATCACACAGTGGCTGGTCTCCCGCGGCCTGCTGGTGTTGCAGGCGGACGCGCGGGTAGCGATGGAAGGGAGTGGCGCATGACGCGGACATTGGGCGGGTGGTTGAAGGCGAATGATCTCGCGGAGTTCGAGGCGGTCTTTGTCGAGAATCAGGTGGACCTGAAGACGCTGGAGGTCCTGACTGAATCGGACCTGAAGGAGCTCGGGCTGCCTTTTGGTCCGCGCAAGCGGATCCTCCGCGCGGTCGCGGAGTTGAAGCATCAAGTCGCTCTCTCGCGGGCGGAGACTGAGACGCCAGTGGCGACCGCCTCGTTGGGCGAGCGACGGCAGTTGACCGTGATGTTCTGCGACCTCGTGGGATCAACCGACCTGTCCATGCTCCTCGACCCGGAAGAACTGCGCGAGCTGATACACAGCTATCGCAAGGCATGTGGTGATGTGGTCGTACGCTATGACGGCCATGTGGCCCAGTATCTGGGCGACGGGCTGATGATCTACTTCGGTTGGCCCAGAGCGCAGGAGGACGCCGCCGAGTGTGGTGTGCGCTCTGCTCTGGAGATCGTGCGGACCGTCAAAGCGATACGCGCGGCGCGGCCTCTTGCGGTTCGCATCGGCCTGGCCACCGGAACGGTCGTGGTGGGCGAAGCGTCACGAAATGACGCCGCGGGGGCGAAGACGGCGCTTGGAGAGGCGCCTAATCTGGCGGCACGGCTCCAGGGACTGGCGGGCCCCGACGAGGTCGTCATTGCGTCGGCCACGCGGCGGCTGGTGGGCGACGTCTTCGCACTCACTGATCTGGGGACGCACCGGCTCAAGGGGATCACGGATCTCGTGCAGGTGTGGCGGGTGGACGCTCTGCGCCGGTCGGAAGGGCGGTTCGACGCCGCGCACGCCGGGAAGCAACTGACGGCGCTGATCGGTCGGGAGGAAGAGCTGGCGCTGCTCCTTCGCTGTTGGCAGCGGGCGCGCGACGGCCACGGTCAAGTGGTCTTGGTCAGCGGAGAGGCGGGGATCGGCAAATCCCGGCTTTGCCACGAACTGCGCAAGCGCCTCGCAGAGCCTAACACCACTCTCCGCTACCAGTGCTCCCCCCATTACACCAACTCCGCGCTATATCCCATCATCGAGCAGCTTGAGTTCGCCGCAAAGTTTGGTCGCGACGATACGCCTGAACAGAGGTTGGACAAACTCGAAGCCTTGCTTGCGGGCAGCGCGGCACAGATTGCCGAGTCTGCGCCGCTGATGGCGGCCCTGCTCTCCCTGCCCACCCACCGCTATCTGCCGCTCAACCTGTCTCCGCAGAGACAGAAGGAAAAAACGCTGGAGGTCCTGGTCGGGCAGGTCGAAGCGCTGGCCCACAGGGAGCCGGTCCTGATGGTGTTCGAAGACCTGCACTGGGTGGACCCCACCAGTCAGGAGTTGCTCGAGGCATTGGTTCCAAAGCTCCAAAGACTGCCCGTCCTGTTGGTGGCGACCCACCGGCCCGAGTGTGCCCCGCCGTGGGTGGGGCAACCCAACGTGACCAGCCTCGCCCTCCCCAGGCTGGAGCGGAGCAAGGTGGCCCAGTTCGTCGGCGAGATGACCGTGGGCCGGGTGCTGCCGCCCGAGGTGCTGGAGGAGATCCTCTCCCATACGGATGGTGTGCCGCTGTTCGTCGAAGAACTGACCAGGTCCGTGCTCGAATCCGGACTCCTGCGCGAGGAGGGGGACCATTCCACGCTCCAGGCCCCGTTGCCCGCGCTGGCCATTCCGACGTCCCTGCGCGACTCACTGGCGGCACGCCTGGATCGCCTCGCCCCGGTCAAGGAGATCGCGCAGATTGGTGCCTGCATCGGGCGGGAGTTCTCCCACGAACTCCTCACGCGCGTCGCGGCGCTGGACGGCGGGCAACTCGAGGCGGCACTCGACAGGCTGGTGGACGCGGGGTTGATCACTCGCCGCGGCACGCCGCCCGACGTCATCTACGCCTTCAAGCACGCGCTGGTGCAGGACGCCGCCTACGACCTGCTGCTCAAGACCAGACGCCACGAGTTGCACGCCAGCATCGCGCAAGCGCTGGAGACCGGCTTTACCGACGAGGTGGCGCACAAGCCGGAGTTGCTAGCGCATCATTACACCCATGCGGGCAATCTCGCCGCCGCGATCCCACTGTGGCGCAAGGCCGGGGCCCTCGCGATCGGACGGGTGGCCATGCGGGAGGCGGTGGCCCATCTGCAGAAAGCGTTGGGACTGACCGATCAACTGCCGCCCTCCTTGGAACGCGACACGCTCGAGCTCACGATCCGCGAGCAGCTTAACGCGGCCTGGGCCGGGTTGCGCGGATGGGCGGCTGAAGAGATCGGTGTGAACGCGGCCGCCATTCTCCGGCTGGCCAGCAGCCAGCGCAACGCACGGAGCCTGTTGCTCGGGCTGTGGTGGATGTGGACGAACACGATCACCCAGGGACGCATCGCGGACTCGCTGCCCTGGGCTCAGCGCCTGCTGGACGAAGGCGGCGAGGCCGAAGACGTTGATCTGCAGATCTTCGGAGCTGCCGCCACCATGGTCTCGCGGTTCTTCCTCGGCCAGTTGAGCGAGGCGCGCGCGCAGGCCGACCGCGTCCTCGCGTTGTACGACCCGCGGCGCGCCGAGCGCTGGATTCAGTTGACGGGACATGATCTGAAGACTTTCGTCGGGGTCTATTCGTGTCAGTGGATCTGGATGCAAGGCCACCCCGACCAGGCCAGGCAGGTGAGCGACGAGAGCGGCGCTCATGCGCGTACCGTCGCGCATGCCTTCAACCTCGTGTGGGCATTGACCTTCTGCGCATACGTGTTCGCCTACCGGCACGAACCCGAGCAGTTCCTCGAGCGAATCGGCACTGCCGACCGGCTCGCCCGCGAACAGGGTCTGGCGTTCATCTACCAGGTGTCGGTGCCGCAGGCCGCAGGCCTGGCGCAACTCCACCAAGGCCGGCCACTCGATGCCATCCCCCTGCTGCGGCGGGGCATCGAGAGTTGGACCAAGGCGGGGGGCGGAGTCCGCATCCCCTACCTGAAGTCGGCGCTGGCGGAGGCGGTGGCGCTCCAGGGCAACCTGCCCGCCGCCTTGCAGCTCATTGACGAGTGCCTTGAGCAGATCGAGCGACCGGCATTCCAGGAACGCATCTGGTTGCCCGAGGTCCTGCGGCTCAAGGGCTGGCTGCTGATGCGCCAGGGCCGCGACGAGGAGGCCGAGACGCAGTTGCGCGCCGCCGTGGATTGCGCACGTCAGCAGGGGACCAAGTCCTGGGAACTGCGCAGTGCCGTAACGCTGGCCGCACTCCTGGCAAGGCGAGGACAGCGCGACGCCGCGCGCGACCTGCTCTCTCCCATCTACGGGTGGTTCACCGAAGGCGCCGACACGAAGGACTTGATCGAAGCCAGGGGACTGCTCAAACGACTGTCCTCATGATCAAACAATCCGCGGGCCGTTTGACGGCAGAATGGATTCATGCAATTAATAAGGACGTTGTTTAGACGGCAGGATGGATTTTTACAAACATAGCACAATACCTCACCTCCAACAGGAACATTCAATCATGAGAAAGAAGCATACGGCACGAAGGGCGAAGCGGAAATTGGACCCTGGCCTGCTGCGCGCACACAAGGCTTACGAGTGGGCGATCAACTCGAACGACACGAATACCGTCATGGCGATGTACGACAAGGGTGCGAAGATCCTGCAGCCGTACGGCCCCATCGTTTCCGGCCGGAAAAACATCCGGAAATGGGTGCGCGACTACTTCAAGGCCTTCAAGACCCGCTGGAAGAAGGTCCCGCTGGAGAACTTCGTGCTCGGCGAATATGGCTTCGACGAGGGGATCGACACGGCAGTTGACGTTCCGCGTACCGGCCCAAAGCCCAGAAAGCCCATTTACTGGAACACCAAGGGGATTCTGATCTTCAAGCGGCAGAAGAACGGGAAGTGGTTGATCTTTCGCGATATCTGGAACAACAATAAACCGCCGGTTGGCAACTGAGCGGAGGCGGGGCAGAACGGCATTCCAGAATGCGCGAAAACCCTGTAAAAGATATACCAAAGAGATACCAAAGAGATACCGGGGATATACAGAGTATATAGGCAAGGGCCGCGCGCACCCTATGATGCACCCGGGTGCCCACCGTGTAAAGTAGCCTGGCTCCCGCCCATGCGTCGAAGGAGCCCTTGGTTTAACGGGTGCCGGGCCCGGTCCTCAGGGCGGAGCGCTTTGGAAGCTGTAGCTGCCGGACCCGACCCTGAACGCTCGGTCAATCAGCGAGTGGGAGACTAAAGGAGCTTATTTCCGGGGCAAGTAGTTTTGGTGGGGGATGGTCAGCCGCGGAAATAGAGGTAGGCGAACAGGATGCAGCCCAGGATAGCCACCGAGGCCGCCACTTCTTTTGCGCTCCAGCTTGCCCGCGTGCGGGCCTCGTCCGCGGCAGTGGCCGTGGCGAAGGTGAGCCCCGTGATCTGAGCCTCATTGGGCGGGGGCGTCAGGTAGCTGAAGATGATCATGACCAGGGCGGAGATGATGGTGATGAGAATGCTGAAGTATTGGAAGTTGATGTTGTTGACGATCCAAAAGAACGAGCCTTCGGCGTATTGGAAGTTCGGATTCAAGGTGCAGGGTGTGTCCACCAGCATGCGGAAAACGCCGACGATGAATCCAATGACCATGGCCCAGAGGCAGCCGGCGGCGTTGAGCCGCTTCCAGAACACCCCGAAGAAGAAGACCACGAAGATCGGCGGGGCCAAATAGCCCTGGATGGCTTGCAGGTAGTTATAGAGCCCGTGCGCGCCTTTCACCACGGGGATCCAAGCCATAGCAATACCGACCATTACGGCGGTAGCGATACGGCCCATGCGGACGATTTCGTGCTGCGATGCCTTGGGGCGGAGTTTCTCGTAGATGTCCACCGTAAAGAGGGTCGAGCAGGCATTGAAGACGCCGGCCAGCGAACCCATCAGCGCCGAGAGCAGGCCGGCGACGACGATCCCGCGCAGGCCCGGCGGCAGGAGATGCTGCACCAGCAGCGGGAAGGCGCCCTGCGCGCCGTTCGGCTGGTTGAAGCTCTCGGTCAGCGCAGGGAGTTTTCCGCTCTTGGCCAGCGCGTAGCAAATCAAACCGGGGATGATGAACAGGTAAACCGGGAACAGCTTCAGGAAGGCCGCAAAGATGCTGCCTTGGCGGGCGGTCTTTTCATTCGGCGCCCCCAAGGCGCGTTGGACGATGTATTGGTCCGTGCACCAATACCACAGCCCGATCACCGGCGCACAGATCGCCATGCCCAGCCAGGGGAAGTTGCCGTTAAAATACCAGGCCTGCCGGATAATGTTGCCGGAGGCATCCAGTTGTTTGATCGGCGCCCACGTGGCTTCCTGGCCCGCCGGCACGAGCGGCTTCCAAAGGTTGAACATGTCAGAGCCACAGATGCTTCGGAGTTCGCTCCAACCGCCCAGCTTGACCAGGCCGTAAACGGTAAGTAACGCGGACCCGGTAATCAGCACGAACACCTGAACCGCGTCGTTATAGGCCACGGCCCTCATGCCGCCCAGCATGGTATAGAGGCCGGTTAGCACGATGACTGCGATGGAGCCAAGCCAGAAGCTGTCAAGGTGCACGGAGCCCAAATTCAGGCGCAGTTCCGGCAGCAGGGTGCCGAACACGACGCCCCCGGCGAAGATGCCGACGGCGATCTTGGAGACAATGAAAGTGAGCAGCGAGGAAATGGAAAGGACGTAGCGCGACTTGGTGCTAAAACGCTTTTCCAGGAACTCCGGCATCGTGAACACCAGCGAGCGGGCGTAGAACGGCACGAAGACCCAGGCCAGCACCAGCAGGCACCAGGCGTGCAGTTCATAATGCGCCAGCGCCACGCCGTCCTTGGCGCCGGAGCCGGCAAGACCCACGATGTGCTCGGACCCGATGTTGGAGGCGAAGATGGATGCGCCGATGATCCACCAGCTCAAGTTGCGGCCGGCCAGGAAGTAATCCGCGGCGGTGTCCTTGCGGCGGCTGACGACCCACCACGCCACGCAGAGCAGGACGCCGAAGTAACCGGCAATGGCTAGCCAGTCGAGGCCGGTCAGTGTCGAGCCGCCCATCGCGAGAATCGGGTTCAGGTTATTCATACGTTGGTTGTTGTAGGTTCCATCTATCGCTGTCCGTAAGAGGCGCCCGGCCCGTGTTTGCGGTGGAAATGTTTGTCCAGCAAGTCGGACTGCAACGGCCTTGTCCTGGGATCAACGCGCAAGGTCTCGGTGTTGAGGCGCGCAACATACTCCAGGACACTTGCGTTGTGGACGGCTTCGCGGGCGTCTTTGCCCCAGGCGAACGGCCCATGGCTCGCTACCAGCACGGCTGGATGCTGCAGCGGGTCCAGGCCCTTGAACGTCTGGACGATGACGCGGCCCGTGTTTGCTTCGTAATCGCGCCTGATCTCGGCGGGCTTCATCCCGCGGGTGCAGGGCACCTGGCCGTACCAGTAATCGGCCTGGGTCGTGCCGTAGGCCAGGAGCGGTCTGCGCGCCTGCGCCCAGGCGGTGGCGTAGAGGCTGTGCGTGTGCGCCACACCGCCGATACCCTTGAAGGCTCGATACAAGATGAGGTGCGTCGGCGCGTCGGAGCTAGGCTTGAGATTGCCTTCAACGACTGCGCCGGTTCGCAGCGAGACCACAACCATGTGTCTCGGGCTCATGCCAGAATAAGGCACGCCGCTGGGCTTGATGACCACCAGGCCCTGCTTGCGATCTACGCCGCTGACGTTGCCCCATGTCTGGATCACCAGCCCCTCGGCGACCAGATCGAGGTTGGCCTGGCATACTTGAGCTTTGAGCTTTTCGAGCATGGTAGAGGATGGTTACGAAGAGCTGTAGGCAGCGTCATTCCAGAACAGTTCCTGCTTGAACTGCCTCACCTTGGTGTCGGCCCCAATCTGCAGCAGTTCGAGGTCGGCGATGCCAGCGAAGTCTTCGAGCATTTCGGCGCTTACGGCCTGGCTGAAGCCGGTGTGATGCGCGCCGCCGGCATAAATCCAGCACGTACAGGCGTCTTCGAAGTTCGGTTGGCACTTCCAGATCGCGCGCGCTACGGGCAGTTTCGGCATCGGGTGTTCTGGCGCGACTACATCCACCGCGTTGATGAGCAGGCGGAAGCGATTGCCGACATCCATCAGAGCCGCATTCAACGCTGGACCGGCGCTCGCGTTGAATACCAGCCGCGCCGGATCGGCCTTGCCGCCGATGCCCAGCGGATGCACCTGCAGCGACGGCTTGCCCGCCGCAATGCTCGGGCAGATTTCCAGCATGTGTGCTCCGAGGACGAGCTGGTTGCCCGGCTCCAGGTGATACGTGTAGTCCTCCATGAAGGACGTGCCGCCCTTGAGCCCTGACGCCATGACTTTCATCGCACGCACCAGCGCCGCAGTTTTCCAATCGCCTTCGGCCGCGAACCCGTAATTGTCCGCCATGAGCCGCTGTGGCGCGAGGCCGGGCAGTTGCGCCAGGCCGTGCAAGTCTTCAAACGTCGTCGTGAAGCCTTTGAAGTTACCCTCGGTCAGGAACGCCCGCAGTCCCAACTCGATGCGCGCCGCCTCGCGGACGGATTTGTGGCGCTTACCGCCCTTGCGCAGGTCGGCGGCCATTTCATAGGCGGCCTCGTATTCTTTGACCTGCTTGTCAATGTCCTTATCCGAGGCCGCATTGACGAGTTTCACGAGGTCGCCCACGCCGTAGCCATTGACGGCAAAACCGAACTGTACCTGCGCTGCCACTTTGTCGCCCTCGGTCACGGCCACTTCGCGCATGTTATCGCCGAAGCGGCAGAACCTGGCGCCTTGCCAGTCCGCCCATGCCGCTGCGGCGCGCGCCCAGGCACCCAGCCTCCGCTGCACCGCTTCCTCCTGCCAGAACCCGACCACCACCTTGCGATTCTTTCGCAGCCGGCTCCAAATGAAGCCATGCTCGCGATCACCGTGCGCGGCCTGGTTCAGGTTCATGAAGTCCATGTCTATGGTGGCCCAGGGGATGTCGCGGTTGAACTGGGTGTGCAGATGCGCCACCGGCTTGCGAAGCAGCTTCAGCCCGTTAATCCACATTTTCGAGGGCGAGAACGTATGGCACCACGTAATCAGGCCGATGCATCCCCGCGCGTTGTTCGCCGCCTGGCACAGCTCCGTGATGGCGTCGGGGGTCGTCAGCACCGGTTTGAAGCTGACCTTGACTGGGATCGCGGAAGCGGCGTTGAGCGCGCGGGCGATCGTTTGCGAGTGGGCCGCCACACCTTTAAGCGTCTCGGGCCCATAGAGGTGCTGGCTGCCGGTGACGAACCAGACTTCAAGTTGTTTCAAGTTCATGTAGATGGCTGAGGAGCGTTGATGGCTCTGGTTTTACCGCCTTGGGGGATTTTAATCAATCTGTTGCTTAAGAGGGCAGCGATTCAGATTGGCCCGGCGATTCTCACCGCTTCCTGGGCAGCGCGCGGGTCGCGCCGGTCGAAATGCCACCATCCACCAGCAGGGTCTGCCCGGTGATGTAGGCGCTCGCGTCCGAGGCCAGAAAAACCACTGCGCCGTCAAGGTCCTTGGGTTGACCGGGGCGCTTGAGCGGGATGCGGTCGCAGAGGTATTCCACCCATTCCCGGTCCTCGTACATGAGGGCGTTCTGCTTGGTCTTGAACCAGCCTGGTGCCAGGCAATTCACGGTGATACCGTGGACGCCCCAATCGTCGGCCAGGCTCATGGTAAGCTGTTTGACCCCGCCGCGGCTCGCGCCATAGGGCCCCAAGCCGGCGTAGCCGGCGACGCAAGTGACAGAGCCGATGTTGATGATGCGACCGTATTTCCTCGAGATCATCTGCCGTGCCACGGCTTGGGAGACGAAAAACGTGCCGCGCAAGTTGGTATCCAGGACGAGGTTCCAGTCATCCCAGGTGACCTCCAGCGCCGGTTTGCGGACATTGCAGCCGGCGTTGTTCACCAGGATGTCTAGTTGGCCGTAGTGCGCGATGGCTGCCTCGACCATAGTCTGGATGCTTTCGGAGCGGCGCACGTCCAATGCCAGCGGCAACGCCCGGCGACCCAGGCCCTCGATTTCGGCCCGAAAAGGAGCCAACGTGGCGGGCTCGCGGCTCGTAATGACGAGGTCCGCCCCGGCGCGGGCCAGCGCGCGTCCAAGGTACTGGCCCAGGCCGCGGCTGGTGCCCGTGACGACGGCGACCTTGCCGCTGAGATCAAATGGGGTGTTGTTCATATTCATGCTCGGCCGGAGCGCCGGCATGGTGCCGGCTTACGCGGTTCGAATGGTCTAAGCCGGCAGCATGCCGGCGCTCCGACATCGCATGCGTGAGAAATGCGGGCCAGGGGTGTCACGGTTTAAGCACGACCTTCATCAGGCCGGGCTCCTTGCGGTACAGGCGGTCGAACCATGTTGCCCCTTCCACGAGCGGAGCCGTCGCGCTGATCAGGGGCGCCGCATCCAGCGCGCCGCGGGCCAGCATATCGAGGCAGGCGGGATACTCGCCCTGCGAAGCGCATGAGCCGCGGATCGTCAGCTCTCGGGTGACCGCAACTTGTAAGGGCAACTCGACCTTCGGAGCCACATTGCCGATGAGGGTAACGGCGCCACCTTTGCGCACGCAACGCAGTGCCAGATCAACGGTAGCCGACACGCCTACCGCTTCAAAAGCCAGGTCAGCGCCGGATCCGTGCGTCAGGTCAAGGATAGCTTTGGCGGCATCGCAAGCCGCAGGGTTCAAGCACTGCGTCGCACCGGCCTTGGACGCCAGGGCGAGCCGCTCTGGCGCAATGTCCACCGCGACAAGCCGGCCGCAGCCACTTCGGCGCAAGGCCTGCACCAGCGCGAGGCCGATCATTCCGGCTCCGACGACCACGACCGTGTCGTTCAACACCGGAGGAGAGCGGCGGATTGCGTGCAGGGCAATCGCGAACGGCTCCACCAGCGCGGCTTGCTCGAACGTCAGCCCGTCCGGCAGCCGATACAGGATGTGCTGCGGCACGGCGACAAATTCAGCGAATGCCCCGTTCTGCCGGTAATCTTCGCACGAGACGCCCAGCACACGTCGGCGGTCGCACAGGTTGATAAGGCCCCGCTTGCAGAACTCGCAATGGCCGCAGTAGATCGTTGAATCGAAAGTGACGCGGTCGCCTGCCCTCCAAGCGCTCACGCCGCTGCCGACGCGCGCAATGGTCCCGGCGGCTTCGTGTCCCATGATAATGGGCGGACGCCGCCGCCCCGTGCTGCCGTCCATCCCATGAACATCGCTGCCACAGATGCCGCACGCCTTGACGGCGATCAGCACTTCATCCGGCCCTGGCTCGGGTACCGGCACCTCTTCGTAGGCGAACCGCTTATATTCCTTGAGAACCAGGGCCTTCATGATGACATCTCATCCCGGCGGCCCAGCATCGCTGCTGACGACAGTGGCGAAGCCTCAGATGATAGACAGGCCCGGACATTTGGCATGCGTTCAGTAAGGAGCATCGGCCGAATCGGGTCAAGCCGCGGGCTTGCGCCGCGGCCATTCTCGTTTTGTGCCGGAGCGCGGCTGTGTCGTCCCGACCAGCCGCAGCGCGCCCACACGGCACCTCGCAGCTTGGCGGCAGGGCACCGCTGCGGCTGGTGCTTCGCACACAGCCGCGCTCCGCAAAAAGAGAAGTGCTGCCTACGCCGGCTCCGTGGCAGGCGCGGTTGCAAGTTGCCGCGCAGCCTTTGGCAGCAGGAAGGCCAGCGCGGCGCCGATCAGCAGTCCCGTCCCCAGCGTGCTGAACGCAATCACCAGGCTCTGGTATTCCTGCTTCAGCCACCCTGTGATGTATGGCCCGGCAAACCCACCCAGGTTGCCGAACGCATTGACCAGTCCGACGACCATCCCTGCGGCAGCGCGGGGGAAGATTTCGCTCGGAATGGCCCAGAACGGTCCCATAGCCGCAAACGGGCCCGGGATGGCCAGGCACATCAGGCCGTAGGAAAGCCAGAAGTGCTCTTTGAAACTCACGCTCAGGATGAGACTGATTCCGCTGAGGCAATATACCAGGGCCACATGTCCCCTCCGCTCGCGGGCGAAGTCGGAATGCCGGGAGTTGAGAACCATGATGACCGCGGTCAGCGCATAGGGAATGCCGAAGAGAATGCCGTACTGCAGCCCGCTGAATCCTTTGCCTTTCAGGCTGCTCGTGAAGAAAGTCATGCAGCCGTAGGCCGCGCAGTTCTGCACAAAGTACATCGCGATGAGCACCCAAACGGCAGGCTGGCCGAAAACTCTCCAGCCCCCGCTGGCGTTAGCAGGTTTCAGCTCCTCGGCTTCCCGCTGCAAAGTGGCTTCCACGCAGCTCCTCTCCTCGCCAGAGACCCAGGCTGCGTCGCGAGGATGATCCCGGATGCAGAACCACCACAGAGGCAGCCACAGGAAGGGCAGCATCCCTTCGAGGATCAGCATCTGCTGCCAGCCATAGGCGCCCAGTAGCCAAGCGGTGAGGGGAGCCGAGGCGGCCACGGCCAGCGGCTGGCAAAGCGTCCAATAAGCGTTGGCGCGCGCGCGTTCGCCGCGCGGGAACCAATTGGCCAGCAGCACCAGCGTCGCCGGGAACACGCCGCTCTCGGCTACGCCCAGCAGGAAGCGCATGGCCTCGAATTGCCTGAAGCTGCGCGACAGGCCGCAGCCTATGGCGCAGGCGCCCCAGCAAATCAGCAGCACCGCAATGACCTTCCTCGGGCTCCAGCGGGTGGCCCAATACCCGCCGGGAATCTGGAGCAGCACGTAGCCAAGGAAGAAAATGCCAGCGGCTTCGCCTTTCATCCTATCGTCCATGAACAGGTCCCGCATCATGGAGGAAAGCGTGGGGTCGAGCGCCAGGGACACATTCGTCCGGTCCACATACGAGATGGTGTACATGACCAGCGCCACAGGAATGATGCGCAGCCAGCGTTGTTGGGTCATAGGCTCGGACGGTGCCCGCAATGCATAGCAGTTGGCCGGTCAAGCGTCAGCATCAAAACGGCCAACGCCTCTTGCCATCCGGTGACAAGGTATAACGGGTCAGCGAGGCCAAACCCTGGCGGTGCACGGATGGATCTAGGCCTGCAAGACGGCCTGCTGCGCAACCTGGACACGACCGTAACCCAACCGGACGAAGTGGCGGCCAGCTACCGCGAAGCCCTTTTCAAAACTGAGCTGAGCGTTGCCTCCTGACCCAAACCAGCCCGGCTGATCAATTAGCGTGCCAAGCCCGGCCCAGGAGCTTGCGTCATGAGCCCAACCTATGGTCGGACCCCTTTCATGAGCGCCAAAGCGAGAAGGAGACAGGCTTTTTGTGGGTCACGTAACCAAGCACCGGGCGTCATCTGTTTGCCAAAGCTCCGCCGCCATGTATATATTCGACTAAAAGCTCAGCCGTAGATGCATCAAGAACGTTCTTTCTTCTCTCCCGATCGCTATTCGGCCAAGAAAATGGCCAAGCCCGTCAACTTCGTGTGCGTCGCCCCGCACGCGAAGGCGGTCCATCTCACGGGCGATTTCAATGATTGGGACCCAGCGGCGCTGCCCATGAAACGGCAGCCGGACGGCGCCTGGCTCGTGCAGGTCTGCCTCAATCACGGACACCACCACTATCGCTTCCTGGTGGACGGCAAGGCGATGCTGGACCCGCGGGCACAAGGCGTCGCTCGGGACCACCAGGGAGAGAAGGTCTCCCTGCTTGCCGTCAGTTGACCGACTGCTGCTTCTGGCGCTGCTCGGCGAAGAAAATTTGCAGCAGCGAACGGCACTCCGGCTCGCGTACACCGGCGGTGATGGCACAGCGATGGTTCGAGGTCGGGAATTGGAGCAGGTTCAAGGCGCTGCCCGCCGCGCCCATCTTCGCATCGCTCGCGCCATAAACCACTCGCGCCAAGCGCACGTGCACGATCGCCCCCGCACACATGGGGCACGGCTCCTTGGTGACGTATAGCGTGCAATCCGAGAGCCGCCAGTCGCCGACCGCCTCCTCCGCCTGGGTCAATGCCAGCATCTCCGCATGAGCTGTGGCGTCTTTGAGCAACTCCACCTGATTGAACGCGCGGGCAATAATGCGGCCCTCGCGCACCACCACCGCCCCGACGGGCACTTCTTCCGCCGCATAGGCCTTGGCGGCCTGGCGCAGCGCCTCACCCAGGAAGTAGTGGTCGCTCTGAAGATCAATGATGGTTTCGTCCATAAGACTCCTCCAGCGTCCACTCGTCATGGCCATCCGGGTAGCAGTGGCAATGCGCCGCAAAAAACCCGCCGCGATGCTGCCAGAACCAGGGCCAAATGCGCTCGCGGTCCGTCTGTGGTATCTTCAGACCTGGCACTGCCTCGCGGGCGAAGAATTGAAAGCGGCCTTCCTTGTGTACGGGCGGCAGGGCGGTAAGCCGGCGGTTCACCTCGAACAGGAACATCAGCCAATGAGTCTGCCCCTGGTAGCCGTGCTCGCTTACCAACCCCGTCAGATGCAGGTCGGAAGCCGAGAACCTCAACCCCAGCTCTTCCTCCGCCTCACGGCACGCGCAGACATACGGCGACTCGCCCACATCCGTGTGCAGCTTCCCGCCGCAGGGGCTCCAGAGGCCGCGATTCGGCTCCTGCGCCCGCTCCAGCAACAGCGCATCGTCCTGCTCGTTGAAGCAGTAAAGCAGCGTCGCAACTTTGTAAGGCAAGCCTGGGCTACTCATGACATGCAGCACCCTCAAATGCCTCATCCGCGCCGGCTTTGCAACTTCAGCCTTACGGGAGGCATGCTCGGGGATTGTGGTTTAAGTCCTTCGGAACCTCCTGCACGTCACACGCTGGTGGCACTCCTTACGGAAAAGGGTCTGTCATGTTGTCCCCGCTAAGTCCCAAGCCAGGAGATGCCCGCGTAGGGCGGGAAAATGAGCCAAGAATAGAGGAACAATAGAGGAAGAATCGAGACACTCCCGCGGCTCCCACGCCACGCTCCCGCTGGTCTCTAGCCGCGCGCGCCGTCCGCGCCTCGCTTGCCAACCGTCGCGGCGGTATCGAGAGGCGCCTTGCGGAAACCATGCGTCCCGTTTCGCCTTCCCATCGGCACGCCGCACGGTATGTTCCGGCTATGGCGCTCGTGCGTATCCTGGTAGATGGCTACAGCCTGCTGCACAGTTGGCCGGAGTTGGCCAGCAGCCGGCCCCGCCATTCTGCCGGCGCGCGCGACGAGTTGATCCGCCGGCTCACCCTCTACCAGGATGCCTACGGCACGCCTATCACCGTGGTTTTTGATGGCGCCGGGGCTCCCAGCGGCACGCCCGCTGCTGCATCTACCCACGCAATGGAAGTGCTTTATTCGCGCCGGGGCAAGACGGCGGACCAGTTGATCGAGCGGGCTGTGCACCGCTTCAGCTCCTTTGGCGAAGTATTGGTGGTCACGGACGATCACGCGGAGCGTGAGACCGTCATCAGCCTGGGCGGCAGCGCGTGCAGTTGCTGGAACTTCATCCAGGACGTCGAGAATGCGCTCGCGGAGCAGGCCGAGGATATTGGGCATTACAACCGGCAGGAAAAGCACCGCTTTCAGCGAAGGAAGTAGATGAAGACGTTCCGAGTTCACCATTCAACGCGACTGGGCCTCGCGCCCTTAATGGCGGCCTTGCTGGCTCTCGTTATCCTCGGGCGCGCAGCTTCTCTCTGCGCTCAACCGGCGACGAGCCAACCCGAGCCGCCCTCGCACCGCTACCTGCTCATTGTGGACACCTCGCGCGCCATGCAAGGCCGCGAGCGCGCAGTGCTCAAGACGGTGGAGGAATTACTGAAGTCCCGCATGGGCGGCCAGATGAGGGCAGGGGATACGTTGGGAGTGTGGACCTTCGATACGGAGCTATACGCCGGGCGCCTTCCGCTCCAACATTGGTCGCCGGCGCAGCACAAGGCGATCACCGCCCGCGTGCTTGCGTTCCTCAAAGGCCAGCGGTTTGAGAAGTTCCCAGTGCTGGACAACGTCCTTCCGCCAATGGATAGCGTCGTCAGAAACTCGCACCTGATCACCGTCATCCTCATTACCAGCGGCGTTGGGCTCATGCAGGGCACGCCTTTCGACCACCAGATCAATGAGTTCTGGCAGCGCTGGCTCGATAAACAGAAGGCGGCGAAGATGCCCTTTGTCGTCGTGCTCCGAGCGCGAGAAGGGGCGATGAAGGATTACATGCTGAACCTGCCGCCCTGGCCTGTGCAGATGCCCTTGCTGCCAGCGGAAAGCCCAGTCGCCGCCGCCCTGTCCCAACCCGTCGCCCCCCAACCTCCGCCCAAGCCTCAAACTCCAGCGGCCCAACCGCTGATCATCTCGGGCAGGAAGGCCAAGCCTTTGCAGCCTCCTAAAATCGAGGAGGACCCAGCCGTGAGACTGCAGCCGTCCGTGAACGTGGCCACCAATGAGCCTGGCAACAAGCAAACCCCGCCTCTCTCGCTTGCACCAGTTCCCAAAGTCGAAGCAGCCAACGTGGAACCGCCGCCGGTAAAGCTTATCGTGCCCTTGCCCGTGTCAGTGCCAGCCAGCAATGCTCCTCCAGCGGGTAAGGCAGACCAGCCCAAGCCACCTGCACCCGTCGCCGAGACCGCGAAGGCCGGGCCCAAGCCAACTGCCCCTCCGATGCCCGCACCCCAGCCGCCGCCTGCCCAGACCACGCCGGCGGCTCAGTCCACCACTCCGCCGCCCACACCCGCCCCGAAGGCCGAGGCCCTGAACGCGCCCGCGGAAAAGGCGGCCGCAGCAGCTCCAATACAGCCTCCCGCTCCGCTTCCTCCAGCAACTCCAAAGGTGGAGCCCACAAGCGCACCCCAACCAAAACCGGCGCAACCTGCCCCAGTGCAGGTCGCCACAGCCCCTCTGCCCCCACCTCCGGCGACGCCTTCTGCCACGGCCATTGAGGCGCCCAAACTTGCTTTCGGACCCAAGCCCACTTTTGAAGCGGGCTCTACGCCGGCTCCGGCCAGCGTCGCTCAACCTGCTGTCCCCGCCGTAGCGCCCAGCGCGCAGACTGCGACTGCCCCCTCAACGACTATGCCCCGTCCCCAACAGTCCGCTTCTCCGCCGTCCGCTTCGGTAGGGGCTGCCGGTACCGCAAAGACGAACCCTGCGAGCGAGAAGAAGCCCGAGTTGGCTGCCGCGCCTCCGCTCTCCCGCGAGGTTGCAGCCGCGCCGAGCACACGTGCAACGAATGCGCCGTCCGACTTTGCTTCTGGACGCCCTGGTCCCGATCGGCTGCCTGCTTCCCCCGCACCTCCCGTCCAAGCAGCCGCGGCTACCCCGGCGGAGGGCTTCCTCAGCCAAAAGACCACCTGGATCGCGGCCTTCCTGCTGCTGGCGGCGGCGTTCGGCTTTGGCTGGCTTGCGTTGCGCCGTGCCCGCGCCACCGCGCACGCGAGCTTGATTACACGCTCGCTGGACCGCGGCAAGAAACGATGAACACCAACGTAGGGCAGTGCGTCCCGCCTGCCTTCCCGATACAAGCCTGGCATGGGGCAGGCGGGACGCACTGCCCTACTTCGGCGCCACGCCCGTGCTCATGGTCCCAATGTACGGCAAAGGGCCTTGGAGGCTACCCATGAATAGACGTGAATTCCTTCAGACCGCTGGCTCCCTTGCCCTGGCTGCTACCGCCGCGCCCGGACTGTCGCTGACCGCCGCCGAAATGCCAGCCGCAAGCCCCTGCCATCTGCCGCGCTGGCGCGGGTTCAACCTTCTGGCAAAGTTCGTGAAGCGCCGCTCAGGCAATCCGCCCTTTGCGGAGAGTGATTTCGCGCTGCTCGCCGAGTGGAAGTTCAACTTCGTGCGCCTGCCGCTTTCCTATCGCTGCTGGAGCGACCCGGACGACTGGCTGACGTTGCGCGAGCTCGAGCTCAAAGACATTGATCAGGCAGTTGAGTTCGGCCGCCAGCACGGCATCCATGTGAACCTGAACCTGCATCGCGCGCCCGGCTATTGCGTCAACCCGCCCAAGGAGCCGTTGGACTTATGGAAGGATGACAAGGCGCTGGAGGCTTGCGCGTATCACTGGGCGCATTTCGCCAAACGCTACAAAGGCATTCCGAACGAGCGCCTCAGCTTCGACCTGCTCAACGAGCCTCCCGACGTTCCGCCGGCGACCTACGTGCGCGTGGTCAAAAGCCTGGTCGAGGGCATCCGCCGCGAAGACCCGCAGCGGCTGATCATTGCCGACGGCCTCAATTACGGGCGCGAACCTGTCTATGGGTTGGTGGACCTGGGCATCGCCCAAAGCACGCGCGGCTATGACCCAATCCAGATCAGCCATTACAAGGCGAGCTGGATGCACGGCTCGGACAAATGGTCGGTGCCAACCTGGCCGCTTAGACCGGGTGAAAAGTCCGAGGTGGATAAGAATACGCTGCGTAAGGAACGAATCGAGCCCTGGAAAAAACTGGAGCAGAAAGGCGTGGGTGTGCACGTGGGAGAATGGGGCGCATTCAATCGCACGCCCCATAAAGTCGTGCTGGCCTGGATGGGCGACAACCTGGACCTGTGGAAAGAGGCGGGCTGGGGCTGGTCACTATGGGAACTGCGCGGGGCCTTCGGCGTGCTCAACAGCCAGCGCGAGGATGTGGAGTACGAGGAGTTCCGCGGCCACAAGCTCGACCGGGAGATGTTAACGTTGCTACAAGGCGGTTAGCCTACTCGACCCGCAGCCACACCGTCTTCAAGTAAGCCGGCTCAGCGCGTGAGATGGGGAAGTCGGGCGGTTGTGGAACGTAGTGCTCCTGAACGATCCTTCTTCCGGTCGAGTGGATGGCAGCTTTCACGACGGCGAGGAATGCTTCCGGCGCCCAGCCTGCTGCGTTGGAAGAGGCGAACAAAACTCCGCCTGGTATCAGCAGAGGCAACGCTGCCAGCACGAGCTTGCCATAATCCTTCTCCGCCCGGAACACGCCCGATACCTTTGACTGCGAGAACGTAGGGGGATCGAGCAGGATGACCTCGAACAGCCGTTGGCGTTTCGCCAAACGGCGCACCCAGTCGAAGGCGTCGCCGGCCATGAACTCGTGCCCGGCGGGCTGCGGTGCGGGGCTACCAGCAAGGTCCTTAGCCTGACCCGCAGGCTCCGTTATGGAGTGCGGCGGCAAGCGGAGCGCGACGCCGCTTTCACTGGCATGATCTGCCCTCGGTTGGAGCGGTGTAGCCGTTTTCAGCCAAAGCGGCGTCGCGCTCCGCTTGCCGCCGCACTCCATATAGAGGCCGAAGTTGCCCTTGCCCCACTCGATGTATTTGCGCGAGAGATCCAGGCTCGTCGTGCGGGCCCCGGCTTTCGCCGCGCACACAGAAAATCCACAGGTGTAGGCGAAAGTATTGAGGACGCGGAAGGCGGCAGGTTGCCCGGCGGGGCCAGGGCGGAGCAAAGGGAAATCAGCGGCGACATGGCCGGTCAGCAGACGGCGGCGGTTGTCGCGCTGGTCCAGAAACAGACCCACCGAGTACCCTTCAGCCAGGCTGAGCGCGAAAGGCACTCCGTTCTCCTGGATCGTGAAACGGTCAGGCGCAGGCTCTCCGAGCACCCGTTGCGGGGCGGCCTCTGCTGTGTTGGCCCGGCGCACCTGGCGCGTAAGGAGCTTATGATACGCCGCGCGCGCGGAGAAGGCTCGCGCCAGTCGCTCCAGCTCCTGCATTTGATCGGCCCTTAGCGGCTGCGCAGCCTGAGACAGGAGGTAGTCCCCCAACCGGTCCACGTACCAGCCGGGCCAGCCATCACTCGCGCCGTGAACCAGGCGATAGGCGTTGGTCAGCTCCGGCTCGATCAAACCGGAGCGCAGCAAGCCTCGCGCCTCGGTGCCGAAATCTGCCGGTGCCAACCAGGTCATTTCCCTGCCCGAGGCTGGATGGCTCAGGGTGAGCTGGCAGGCGTGCAAACAAACCCGTGCGGCCGGCGTGCCACCGTAGAGCGTGTCACCCAGGATGGGGAACCCCGATTGCGCGGCGTGGACCCGAATCTGGTGCGTGCGCCCGGTGAGCGGCACGGCAGCAACCGCCTGCCAGGCAGGCTCCGTGCGTCCCCGCCCGACCTCTAATCTCTGATCTTTGCTCCCTGCTCCATCCCCGCTCACCTCCTTGACTGCGACGGCGCGGAAGAGGGTCTCGGCTAGTTCACCCGCCGCGTGAACGGGATAGCTCACATACTTGCTGCCGGCACGGACCAACGTGCTTTTGACCACCAATTGATCTGGCGGCACGGGGCGGTCCGTGAGCAGCACGTAAGCCTTTTTGACGAGGCGCTGGGTGAACTGCTCGGTCAGCGCCCGGTTAGCCAGTTGCGTCTTGGAGAAGACCATGACGCCGGAGGTCTCTTTGTCGAGGCGGTGGATAATGGCGAGCCGTGCCCAGCGGGGCTCCCGATGCCGCAGCCAATCGTACAGCCCCTCACCGGCGAACAGGCTGGGCGCATGCGTGTTCAAACCGGCGGGTTTGTTCACCACCAGCAAATGCTCATCCTCGAAAATCAGGCACGGCGGCACAGGGGCATGAAAACAGGTTTCGGCAGATTTGAAACGCCGGAAATCGAAGGCCGCGCAGTGGCGCTCGACGGCAAGGTGGATAGAAAGATCCGCAGTCCGGTCGCATGCAAAGCGCGCACGAAAGGCGCGCAGAGCCCAAATAGGCGTTTACATGCTGCTGGGGCTGTGATTAGCCTCTGCTGCTTCGATAGTAATGAAGAAGTTCATCTTTCTGATAGTCCTCGTTGGACTATGCGCGGGCGGTTACTACGGATGGAATCGTTGGCGGAAAGCCAGCGAGGCCGCTGATGTCCCTGCCCGCCCGACCACCGCCACCGCGGAACTGCGCGACATTAACTTCTCGGTCAATGCCGCGGGGGAAATCGCGCCTGCGGAGCAAGTGTCAGTGCGCCCCGAAATTAATGGCAAGGTGGACCGGCTGCCCGTGGACCTGGGGGACCAGATCAAGAAAGGCGCCTTGCTATTCGGACTGGACGACAAGGAACTCCAGCAACAGCGGGCATCGAGTGTGACGGACATTGACAAAGCCAAGCTGAACCTGGAGAAGGCGGACCGTGACCTGAAGCGGGCGCAGCAGTTGCTCTCGGAAAAGCTCATCTCCCAGGAGGTGTTTGATGACACCAAGACCACCTATGATCTTGCCAAGAACGCCCTCGAAAGCGCCCAACGCGCGCTGGCGATTCTTGACGAGCACCTCGCCTATACCCAAGTGCGGGCGCCCTTTGATTGCACGGTGCTGACGCGGCCGGTGTCCATCGGCCAGGCGGTCTCCGGGTCGGACGGCTTTAACGGCGGCACGGAGGTTCTCACCATCGCAGACCTCAACGCCATGATCATCAACGCCCAGGTCAACCAGGCCGACGTTCCGCGCCTGAAGGTAGGCGAGAAAGTCGAGGTATCGGTCGAGGCGGTGGCGGGCCTGCGAGCCACGGGGACGGTTGAGCGCATCTCGCCTCAGGCGATCATCAAGAATAACATCAAAGGCTACCCGGCGCGCATTGTTCTGACGAACGTGGACGCGCGCATCCGCCCCGGTATGACGGCCAACGTGAAAATCCCGGTGGCCTCGGTGGGGAACGTCACCGCGGTGCCCTTGTCGGCGGTGTTCACGGAGAAGAACCAGGACACCGGTGAGATGGAACGCTTCGTTTATGTGCAGCAAGCCGAGGCCCTGGAGAAGCGCAACGTGAAGGTAGGGGTGTCGGATTACTTTTACGCGGAGATACAAGAGGGCCTCAAGGCGGGGGACGTGGTCTCGCTGGAGATGCCGAAAGACGAGCGGGAGAAGAAGGCAAAGCAAATAGCCTCCCAGAAGAAGAACAGCGGCGAGGCCGGCAGCCCGGGCGGAAAGCCCGGCGCGCCAGCCAGCGGAACGACCACCAACGCCAGCCGGGCCGCTGCCGCTGCTGGTTCGGCTTCCGAAAGCGCCCCGAAAGTCAGGTCGCCTGTCGCCAGCGCTGCGGCCAGCAGCAGCACCGCTACCCACTGATTCAGCTCAGGCTTCACGCACCACGTTTCACGTTTCAGGTCCCCCATGTCCCTCGTCGAACTCCGGAATGTCAGCAAGATCTATCGCCTTGGCGAGGAGGAAATCCGGGCGCTGGACGACGTGACGCTGGACATCGAGGAAGGTGAATTCATCTCGATCATCGGCCCATCGGGGAGCGGCAAGTCCACGCTCATGCATATCCTGGGCTGCCTGGATTCCCCCACGCACGGGACGATCCGGCTGGACGGGGTAATGATCGAGCGTGCGTCATCGCGGCAGCTCGCAGCCATGCGCAACCGGAAGATCGGCTTCGTCTTCCAGTTCTTCAATCTGCTGCCCAAGCTCAATGTGGTGCAGAACGTGGAACTGCCCATGATCTACAGCGGCATTTCCGGCAAGGAGCGCCGCCAGCGTGCTCTCGCGGCTTTGGAACAGGTGGACCTGGCTAATCGGGCCAAACACCGGCCCAGCCAACTTTCCGGCGGCCAGCAGCAGCGCGCAGCCATTGCCCGCGCCCTGGTTAACAGCCCGAAGATCATCTTCGCTGACGAGCCCACCGGCAATCTCGACTCGCACACCGGCGACGCCATCCTGAACCTCTTTCGCAAGCTTAGCACGGAGGGCCGCACCATCGTGCTAGTCACGCACGACCCGGAGATTGCAGTGGTTACCCCTCGGCGCATCGAGATCCGGGACGGGAAGATAGCCGTGAAGATTGATCTGACTTTGGCGGGCATTGATCGGCAGGCGGCCGCAGGTGGGGCCGCCTCGCCGAGGCGTCCGTCCCCGTCCGCCGCAGCTCCCGCCGCACCATGAGTGCAGCCCCGTTCGCAGCCTCGCCCGAAGTGCTGCGCAATTCGTGGGCGCAGGTAGGTATTTCGATCCTCGCGGGGCTACGTGAAATCTCGGCGCACAAGTTCCGCTCGCTGCTGACGATGCTGGGCATCATTCTTGGGGTGTCCAGCCTCGTAGCCATGTCAGCTCTAGTGTCGGGCATGGAGAAGGGGGCCAAAGAGGCGTTGGTAGCCATCGGCGGCCTGGAGAAGGTGCGCATCGAGCCGCAGGGCATCCCCGTCGAGCAGCGTCACTTATCCGACCAGGCAACCGGCATCACCATCAACGACGTGCAAGCCCTTGAGCACAGTGCGCCGCTGGTGACTGTGCTTTCGCCCGAAATGCGCGTCTTTGCGACGCTCACTGCCAATGGGAAATCGTTTCGCCCATGGAACGTCGTGGGCGTGTGGCCGGCGGCGCTGGGGATGAACGAGCACGTCGTGGAGCATGGCCGCATGTTCAACGCGCTGGATGACGAGATGGCGCGCAACGTCTGCGTGATCGGCACGGCCACTCGCGATGAGCTTTGGGGTGACCCCGAGAAAACAGGCCAGGAGATCAACCCGGTAGGCGAGACGCTCTACATCAACGGCGTTCCCTTCACGGTAGTAGGGATGTTCCAGCACTACGAAAGCGAGCAGGACCGCAAGGAGCGCGTGCTCACCCAAAGCCAGACCAATCAGCCGGCGGCGGGCGGCGTCGCTCGCAACCGCGGCTGGGGAGGCGGTCGGCGGCGCGGCGGTTTCGTCTTCTATCTCAAGAACGCCACCGTCTATCTTCCGCTCAACACCGTTTGGATGAAGTTCCGGTCCGGCGCCAGCCAGATAGCCATATCCTCGGGTGGGGGCACCCGCACCATTACCGGCACCACGGGCGATCCGCGGCTTTCGGGCCTGGAAGCGAAGCTCGCTGATGTGGACCTATTGCCGGAGGCGTTGCAGCAGGTCCGCAATGTCCTCATGACCACGCACAAGGGGATCGAGGACTTCACCTTCCGGACTCAGGAGGATTGGGCGGAGCAGATCACCAAGTTCATTCACAATGCCCGCTTGAGCGGCGGGCTCATCGCGGGCATCAGCCTGCTGGTGGGCGGCATCGGCATTATGAATATCATGCTGGCCAGCATCTCTGAGCGCGTGCGCGAGATCGGCATCCGCAAATCCGTGGGCGCGGCCACCGGCGACATCTTCACGCAAATCCTGGTTGAGTCCGTCGTCATCGCCATTCTCGGCGGACTGGCAGGGCTGGTCACTTCCTTCGCCCTGGTCAACCTTATCGCCTCATTCGCCCCAACGGATAACGCGCCGATCATTACCATCGCGGCGCTGGGCGTGGCGTTCGCCTTCAGCGTGCTCGTGGGCGTGCTGGCCGGCATCTTCCCGGCGGTGAAAGCGGCGAAGCTGAACCCCATACAGGCGCTGCGCTATGAGTGACAACGGAGCGGCGGAGTATTGGAGTATTGGAGGGTTGGAGTGCTGCATCGTGCCGCACGGTTCGCACCTCAATTGTCGCGCATCACGTGCCAGCTTGCTTCTCCACCACTCCGTCACTCCAACGCTCCATCACTCCGTCCCCTTTCCGCCGTGACCCTGTCCAACACCATCCTCGTCGGCCTGAAGGAAGTGTGGTCGCACAAGTTCCGCTCGCTGCTCACGATGCTGGGCATCATCCTGGGTGTGGCCAGCCTGGTCGGGATGTCGGCCATCATCAAGGGCATGGAGAACGGCATGCGCGAGACCATGATCGCGATGGGAGGGGCGGACCAAGTGAACGTGGACCAGCAGGACGTGCCTGCGGAACAAGAACACTTATCCGACCAGGCGCCGGGCAACACCATGGCCGACGTCACTGCCTTGCGTGGCTGCGCGCCGCTTATGCGGCTCGTGTCGCCCAAGATGGATGTGGACGACCTGATCGCGACGCACGGGGATAAGACTCTCATGGTCTGGGATGCCGCCGGCGTATGGCCCGCAGCCCTGGAGGTGTATCTGCACACGCTGGAGCACGGGCGCTTCTTCACCGATCTTGATGAAGAGAATGCCAACCCGGTGTGCGTCATCGGGACCGGCATCCGCGACGAGCTATTCGGGTCGCCGGAGCAAACCGGCCAGGAGATCATACCTGTCGGGGAGGTCATCAACCTGAACGGGCAGCCTTTCACGATTGTAGGAATGTTCACACACTACGAGAGCGAGCAGGACAAGAAAGAGCGGGAACAGGCCCGGAAGCATCCGCAAGAAGCGCAGGCCGGCCCCGCCCGCCGCAGAGGCTGGGGGCGTCGCGGCAATTGGGCCTTTGAGCGGAAGAATCTCACGCTTTATATGCCGCTCAACACCGCCTGGGTGCGTTTTCGGGCGGCGGGCGACGCCAGCGGCATCCCGGATAACCGGCTCTCCGACATCGGCCTGAAGGTCACCTCGCTCGAACAACTGGAGCCCGCCTTGCAGCAGACTCGCAATGTCCTCATGCTCATCCATCATGGCATCGAGGACTTCAGCTTCCGCACCCAGGAAAACCAACTGGAGAGCATCAACAAGCAGATTCACAACGCCCGCATGAGCGGGGGTGTCATCGCCGGCATCAGCCTGCTGGTCGGCGGGATCGGGATCATGAACATCATGCTGGCCAGCATCAACGAGCGCATCCGCGAGATCGGCATTTGCAAGGCCGTAGGCGCGACCGGGGTCTCCATCTTCACGCAGGTGCTCATCGAAAGCATGGTCATCGCCCTGCTTGGCGCCGCGATGGGCGTTGCCGCCTCCTACGGCTTCGTCCGGGTGCTGGAGCAGATCAGCCCTACAGCCAATGCGCCCGTTATCACACCCATCGCGATGCTCATTGCAGTTGCCTTTAGCGCTGCCGTGGGCGTCTTCGCCGGCCTTTTCCCAGCGTTCAAGGCGGCCCGTCTCGACCCGATCCAGGCGCTCCGCTACGAGTAGGGCCCTTAGAGCCGTTTGAAAGGAGAATCGGAACCCTTCGCGGCACGCCTCGAGTCCCGCATATGGGCGGTTTCAGCACCGCATCGCCTGAAAGCGGAACTCCAAACGGAATTGCCAACCAGGCGCTTAGAAACGAGAAGCTCGGTGACAGACACCTAAAAGGTGGGGGTGGGAGAACCCCGCAGAGGAGAACGCACTGTCACCGAGCATGCCCCAGCTTATGATGTATATAGTCCGTTACAACCCATCTTTTGGCATTTGCTTAGCTTGGTTTGCCAATAAAGCGGGACAGAATCGCGGGCTCGTTTTACCGCCAGTACCCGCCCACCCACACGTAGCCACGTCCATGCCTGCCCCAGTGCGGCGCAACCCACACGGCGTGCGGATGGGGCCCGATCACATACCTGCCCCCCATCCAAACCCAGCCACCGGCGCCCCAATACCAATACCCGGGCGTCCAGACATAAGCGTCACCAGGCGAAGGCGGGATGACCTCCGCTTGGAGGGGCGGCGGAGCTTGCGTTACTTCCGGCTGGGCAGGCGGCGCTTCCGGCACCGGAGCCGCTGAGGCCTGGGGCGGAGGGGCGCCGGCTGCAGGAGGCGGCGCAGCGTAAACCGTCTGAGGAGCCGGAGCCGGAACATAAACAACACGGTGTTCGACGCACCCGCTTGCCAGGACAGCCATGCTGCCGAGCGAGAGGGTCAATAACGCATATCTACTCATATCTTTCATAGTAATGTCTCGTACATAATTACACTCGTATAGACGAGCGGACCCGCCAAGGGTAAGGCAGAAAAATTCGAGAAATGTGGCAGGTGCGATGTAACCGTCAGGCGGACTCGTATGTCATAGCGCGGGTCACTGCAGGCATCGCGGGCCCCAACTTGCAGCCCCAACTTGCAACTTGAAACCCGCAGGCCAACACCCGAAACTCGCGCGGTGCATTGGAAGAAAGTCACATTGGTCGGTGTCGGCTTGCTTGGAGGGTCGCTGGGCATGGCCCTTAGGGAACGCCGGCTCGCCAAGTCCGTCGTGGGCTTCGTCCGGCGCAAGGCCGGTGTGGTGGAATGCAAACAGGTTGGGGCTGTTACCGCCGCCACCCAGGATCTGCTGCGCGCAGTCGAGGGAGCCGAGTTGGTCGTCCTATGCACGCCGATTGCCCAAATGCGGCCATTGGTCGAGCAAATGCTTCCAGCCCTGGCGCCGGGCGCGATTGTCACTGACGTAGGCAGCGTGAAAGCGAGTGTCGTTCGCGAGTTGGAATCCCTCGTAGCCAAAGCGGGCGCGCATTTCGTCGGCAGCCATCCCATGGCCGGATCAGAGAGGACCGGTGTCGCCGCCGCACGGGCCGACCTGTTCACCGATGCGGTCTGTGTGGTCACGCCGACGCGGGCGTCCAGCAAGGCGGCTGTGCGCAAGGTTGAACAGCTTTGGAAATCGGTCGGCTCGCGTCTGCTCCGGCTCACGCCCGAGGCGCACGACGATCTGGTAAGCCGGTCGAGCCATCTGCCCCACGTCATCGCCGCCCAATTGGCGAACCTGGTTCTTGGCCCGGGACACCCAAAAGAGCAGGGGATCCTCTGCGCCAATGGCTTCCGCGACACCACGCGCATCGCCGCGGGCTCGCCCGAAATGTGGCGCGACATCGCTATGGCCAACCGCGAGAATCTGCTTCGTGCCCTCGCCGCTTTCGGTCAGGGGCTGGACGATTTCAAGCGAGCGTTGCGGAGCCGTGATGACCGGACCATCTCGAAGTTCTTCGAGCAAGCCCGGCAAAGGCGCGATGCCTGGTCCGCAGGCGCAGGGTCGCCCTCACCCGAATGACGGCGCCGATGCGCTGAAAGCTGTGCCGCTCCCGGACCTCATTGAGATCGTGCCCCTGGACAAGCCCGTGCGGGCGGACATTACCGTGCCGGGCTCCAAGAGCATCACCAACCGGGCATTAGTCCTGGCCGGCTTGGCCGACGGCGAAACAGTGTTGCAGGGTGCGCTGTGGAGCGAGGACACGCAGGTCATGGTGGAGTGCCTGCAGGAACTCGGGTTCATGGTCAACGTGGCAGACGATCCGCAAGAGGCGGGCAATCGCACTATCACGGTGTATGGCAAAGACGGCGTTGTGCCGCGCGGCGGCACCGGGCAGCAGCCTCTGGAGCTGTTTGTGGGCAACGCGGGCACGGCGGCGAGGTTTCTGGCAGCGCTGGTTTGTTTGGGGCAGGGGGTGTATCGCTTGCATGGGGTGCCGCGGATGCACGAGCGCCCGCAAGCCGCTCTTTTCGCCGCGTTGCGTGAACTGGGATACGAGGTGGAATCCGAGAACAAGAACGAGAAGCTGCCGGCGAAGATTTCCACCGGCGGGCCGTCGTCCGGCGTCCAGCCGCGCTTGGCCGCAGGGGCTCAGCAATCGGCACGGTTCCCGAGGAGTTGCTCTGTGAGCATCGAGCAGAGCTCCCAGTTTGCCTCGGCCCTCCTGCTTTGCGCCGAGGCTGGCAACTGGCGAGTTGAAGTATTAGGCGAGAACGCGGAAGAATCGCCTTATGTCCGCCTGACTTCGCAACTGATCAAGGCCTTTCCCAGAACCGGCGGCGCCTTCCAAATCGAGCCTGATGCATCCAGCGGGAGCTACTTCCTGGCAGCCGGAGAGCTCCTTCCAGAATTGGAGCGCCTCGAATGGTCGGAGAAGTTTGGAGTGCAGGTTCCTACAGTGCTTTTGAATGCCATTCGCGTTGTTCACTGGCCGAGTTCAGGCTGGCAGGTGGATGAGCGGTTTAGCGAGGTCGTTCTCTTAACAACGCCACTCCACCTTGGCCTTTCCTTGGCTCGGGATGCGGGTCAGAACGACCTTCCGAAAGGCGCCTTGGAAGGGATCGGCGACGGGGTGATTTCCCGCGCCCGCGACCTTGGGGACAGCATCATGATGGCGATTGTGCTCGCGCCGTTTGCCACTGCGCCTCTGCGCTTTACTGATCTAGGCCGGCTCCGCCTGCAGGAGTGCGAGCGCGTCGAGGCCTTGCGCACCGAGTTGACGAAGTGCGGCGCGAAGGTCATCGAGGAAGGCGACACGCTGACCGTTTCTCCCTCAACCCTTCATGGCGCCGAGATCGAGACCTACAACGACCACCGCATGGCCATGTGCTTTGCAATTCTGGGATTGAAAGTACCCGGGATAAAGCTCAACAATCCTTCGTGCGTGAAGAAGACGTTCCCGAGCTTCTTCCAGAAACTAGCGGCGCAACCGCCTGGCGGGCTGGGAGCCAGAATTCTGGATGGGAAAAGCGGGCGCCTGTTGAACCACGCCGAGCTGTTTGCCGAATGAGCCCATCTAACGCGTTAAGAACTACATGTCGCAGTCCAGGACCAAGGCCCCGATGGTAATTGCCATTGACGGCACCAGCGCCAGCGGCAAGAGCACCAATTCCAAGCTGGTCGCCAAGGCGCTGAACTTCGTGCATGTGGACACCGGCGCCATGTACCGCACGCTGGCATGGTATTGCCTGAAGCATAACGTGGACGTGCAAGACCCCAAGGCGGTAGCGGTGGCCTGCCGCCGCTGGAAGACCGCGCTCAAGTGCTCCGAGAGCAACGCGTATCTCGTGGTAGAGGGTTATTACCCGGCCAAGGAGATAAGGACGGCCGAGGTCAGCGCCGCCGTCGCCCATGTGGCGGCAGTGCCGAAGGTGCGCGAATGGATGAAGCGAACGCAGCGTGAGTGCATTAAGTTCGGCAACCTCGTGATGGAAGGCCGCGACATCGGCACCAACGTCTTCCCGGAGACCGACTTCAAATACTACCTTGATGCCAAGCTCGAAGAGCGCTCGCGCCGCCGGGCAGCGGACGGCGTGCAGGAGAACCTTGCGGCCCGCGACCAGCGCGACAGCCAGCGCGCCGCTGCCCCGCTGATGATTGCCTTGGGGGCCAAGGTCATTAATAACTCCCATATGACCTCGGAGCAAACCACTGCGATGCTGCTTGCCGACATCAAGAAGCGGATGGCCGAGCGCGAGAAGACGGAAGGCAAGCGGCTCAAGGCGGAAGTTGGATAAAGGGGGGGGGCCAAGGTCCGAAGTCCCGGGTCCCAAGAGCGCAGTGGAAAGACTGGTCCTTAACTTGCTGCTATAGGCTGCCACGGCGTGAACATTCCCTACTTCATCGGCTGGTGCTCTTACCGGGCGGCCTTCAAGTTCTACTTCAGGTGGCGTGTCTATAACCCCGAGCGTGTTCCTCTGCAAGGCGGGGTGATTCTGGCCTCCAATCACGCCAGCTATGTGGATCCGCCTTTGGTCGGCTCAGGGATACGGCGCAGCATCAACTACCTGGCGCGAGAGAATCTATTTCGCTTTCCAGTCATGGGCTGGGTCTTGCGCCAATGGCAGGTTGTGCCCGTTGATCGCGACGGCGGCGGGGCAGCGGGACTCCGGGCAATCCTCGATCGCCTGCTGGCCGGCGGCGCCATTATCCTGTTCCCGGAAGGCACGCGCACGCGCGACGGCAAGTTGCAGCCGGCACGCTCGGGCATTGGCCTGACCGTGATCAAGTCCACCGCGCTCGTGATTCCGGTTCGCGTCTTCGGCACCTATGAGGCGTATGGGCGCCACATGTGGCTGCCGCGTCCGCGCCGCGTGGCGGTCAAGTATGGCCAGCCGATGCCGTTCACCGAACTGCGCGCCGAAGCGAAGGCCTGCTCCAAACCGCGCCTCAAGGAAATCTATCAGCAGGTAGCCGACGAGATCATGGCCGCTATTGCTAAGCTGGGGCCGTATGAGGACAAGGCTGAATTCCCGTAACGCCCGCCGCGATCACGTTTCACGCTTCACGGTCCACGCTTCAACCCTCAAACTTTCGGCTCCCACCCAGGCCGATATTCGCGGTTGCACAGAGCCGTAGCCGCTTCGTCCCCTGTGATCTTGCGCGTCTGCGAGTCGAAGTTGACGGTGTGCCCTGTGCGCCAGGCGATGTTGCCTAGATGACAGAGCACGGTGCTCTTTTGGCCCTCTTCAATCTCCGCTCGCAGTGCCTTGCCCTCGCGGATGCCATCGAGGAAGTTGGCGAAATGGATGGAATCGAAGTCGAATAACCCGTCATGTTTGCCCTTGATTTCCCGGACCACTTTGTTGTTCAGGTCGTAGCTGGTGCAGTTGTTCCCGGCGATGGCCATGGAGCCTTTCTCGCCATAGAAGTCCACGCCGAAGCTGGCGCCTTCGAAGCCGCGCGGGGCGCAGCTCTGGCCTTCCCAGGCGATCCCCTTGTCGCCGAAATCAAACGTGGCGACCATCGTGTCCGGCGTTTCCCAGTCGTCCTTGTAGAAGTAGCGGTTGCCGCCGCAGGTCACGCGGGAGGGGAGTTCGACACGCAGGCCCCAGCGCGCGAGATCGAGCGCGTGCACGCCGTTGTTGCCAAGCTCGCCGGTGCCCCAGTTCCAGAACCAGTGCCAGTTGTAGTGGATGACGTTGTCTTTGTAGGGACGCTCGGGCGCAGGACCCTGCCAGAGCGAGTAGTCGAGCCAGGCGGGAACCGGCACCTGCTTGCCGTGGCCAATCGAAGCGCGATGGTTGGTGTACCAGCCGCGGGCAAAATACACCTGGCCCAACTCGCCGTCGTGCAGGGCCTGGATGGCCTCGACGACCCAGGGCCAGCTCCGCCGTTGGTTGCCCATCTGCACCACCCGTTTGTATTTGCGGGCGGCGGCAATCATGAGTTCGCTCTCGCGCAAGTTGTGGCTGCCGGGCTTCTCCACATAGACGTGTTTGCCGGCCGCGCAAGCCAGGATGGTGGCGGGTGCATGCCAATGATCCGGCGTCGCGATCGAGACGGCATCCACGGCTGGGTCCTCCAGCATCCGCCGGAGGTCGGTCACGCCCTTGGGCTTCCGCTCCTGCTTTTTGGCAACCGCGGCGATGCCCTTCTCGACGGCGCGGCTGTCCACGTCGCAAATTGAAACAATCTCGGCGTTAGGCAGGGCCAAGTAGCCGGCGATGTGTGCCATGCCGCGCCCGTTGCAGCCGATGATGCCCACCCGCACTTTCTCGCTCGGGCTGGCCGCGGCTCCAAACGCGGGCGCATTGCCCAAGGTGGCCAGACCGGCAGCCAGGACGGATGTTTGCTTCAGGAAGTCACGGCGAGGCAGTGCATTATTCATAAGGCAATGGAACAGGGTTGGAGCCGCTGAGGCAAGAAAACTCCTTTGCCCGGAAGCCGGAGCGCCGGCATGTTGCCGGCTTTGAAGCTTCGGATGGTCTAAGCCGGCAACATGCCGGCACTCCGGCCTGTCGGCATTCCGAGCAGAACCTAAAGCACTGCTGGTTATATTCCCAGGTTAGCCAGCGTATTGCTGATGGCGTTGACGATCCGCACGAGCTTGGGATGCGACTCCTCGAAGCCGCGCACTGAGGAGCCCAGGCCGTCCAGCGAAAGTTTGAGCAGCTCCGGGTTCTGCTCCGTGCGCGTGGCCTCGTGCGCAGAGAGCTGCGTAAAGCCCGCGATGCTCTCAGCCTGCTCGCCGTGAGTCTGAGACAGCTTTGCCACCTCGGACTTGAGCGTGCCCAGCAACTGGAGAAGCTCCTTTCGGCGGTCCTCTTTAATCGCGTCCGCGCCCTGAATCCTGGCTTCGATTTCGCCTATGGTGTCCTCGATCATCGGTTTGGTTTGCTTTGCCCCTTCAACATAGTAGCTGCAGGCACACGAGCAAGAAAAAGCCGTCCAGCTAAAGTAAAGGTTCTACGGCTCGCCAGACGTTTGCTGCCACCATCGTGACGTTCCCCTCAGCCGCAATGGTCCTTACCCGGCGTGGCTCGCTCGCGGCGATTGCCTGATACCCTTTCTCCACGCGCTCGAAAAAGCTGCGATCCGCTTCCTCGATGCGGTCCCGCTTGAGCGCCAATGGCAGGCTGGGCTGGCGAGCCAGGCGCCGCGCCTCGCCCACGTCGTGAGGCACCAGGAACAGCAACGTCAGGTTTGGCCGGGTATCGCCTACCGCCACGCCGATGATGCCCTCGACCATCTTCAGGTCCAGCACCCGGCCATAGCCCTGATACGCCGTCGTGGAGTCATAGTACCGGTCGCACAGCACAATCTCGCCCGCTGCGAGCGCCGGCCGAATGATTTCCCTCACCAATTGCGCGCGGCTCGCATTCATCAGCAGCAATTCCGTCTCCGCGGTCATTGCGTGGTTCACCGAGCTATGTTTGAGCGTATGGCGGATTTCCTCGCCGATAGGTGTGCCTCCGGGCTCCCGCAATGTTCGCACCGTGCGGCCCTTGCCCCGCAGAGCTTGCGCCAGCAGGGAAACTTGCGTGGACTTCCCGCTGCCTTCCGTGCCCTCGAAGGTGATGAACAGGCCGCTCATGTCACAGCCGCTTTACCCTCGCACCCTTCGGCGTGTCCTCAATTACCCAGCCCTTGGCTTTCAACTCATCTCGCACGGCGTCCGCCCGTTTGAAATCCTTCGCCTTGCGCGCCGCCTGGCGCGCTTCGAGCAACGTCGCAATACCGGCGGGCACTTCCACTTCCGGCGGTGCCCCGACCCCGAGCACGGAATCCAGCTTCTCCCACGTGGCCAGAGCCGTAGCCGCGGCGGCGGCGTCCATAGCTCCCTCCGCCAGCTTCCGGTTGGTCTCACGGGCGGCATCGAAGATCGCGCCCCAGGCCGCGGAGACGTTTAAGTCATCATCCAGCGCGGCGAAAAATTGCTCCACCAGCGGCGGGTCCTCGTCGAGCTGAGCCGGGCGGGCGAGCTCTCGCAGCTTTCTCAAGCAGTCGTCAATCCGCGCCAGTGACGCGCGCGCCGCTTGCAGGCCCTCGATCGTGAAGTTAAACGTCTCCCGGTAGTGAGCCGATAGCAGCAGGCAGCGGACATCCCGCCCCGTAAAGCCTCTGGCCAACAGATCGCGCAGCGTGAAGAAGTTGCCCAGCGACTTGGCCATCTTCTTGCCCTCGACCAGCAAATGCGCGCCGTGCAGCCAATGCTTCACGAAGGGCTGGCCAGGCGCCTGCACCCCGGCGCCCTCGCTCTGCGCGATCTCGTCCTCGTGATGCGGGAACATGAGGTCTTCGCCGCCGAGATGCAGGTCGAAGGTCGTGCCGAGCAGCTTCATGCTCATCGCGCTGCACTCGATGTGCCAGCCGGGCCTGCCCTCGCCCCAGGGGCTGGGCCAGAATACATCGCCGTCTTCGGGGACCCGGGCCTTCCAAAGCGCAAAGTCGGCAATGGCCTCCTTCGCGTATTCATCGTTGCGCACGCGCTCGCCAACGCGCATCTCATCGAAGTTCAACTTGACCAGTTGGCCGTATTGCCCGCCTCCCGAGCGGTACTTCTCGATGCTGAAATAGACTGAGCCGTCAGCCGTTTTGTAGGCCAGGCCGCGTGCGACCAGCTTCTCGATCAGCGATATAATGTCCGGGATGTGCGCCGTAGCGCGGGGCAACTCGTGCGGCATCCGGCAGTTGAGGGTCTTGAGGTCATCGAAGAAAGCCGCCTCGAACTTCCCGGTGAACTCGCCCAGTGGCGTGGCGCTCTCGCGCACACGTTTGATGATCTTGTCGTCCACGTCCGTGATATTCATCACGTGCCGGACGGCGTAGCCCTTGAACTCCAGGTAGCGCCGTACCAGGTCGCCAAACACAAACGTTCGCCAGTTGCCGATATGTGCCAGGTCGTACACAGTCGGGCCACAGCAGTACATGCCCACACGCTTCCCGGCGGGGTCCAGCGGCACGAAGTCCTGCACCGAACGGGATAGAGTGTTAAACAATCTCAAGGCCATATCCGAATGCGCGAAAGCTTAGGCGCGGTCCCCGGAAAGAAAAGGCTAAAAGGGAGGACGCCGGGTTGCGCGCAAGCGTTCTGACAGGTGAACGCAAGCGCCAGCACCCCGGAGCGTCGGCATTCTGCCGGCTTACCGCCTCCGAACGGCCGGCACCGGCGACACCCCGGCTCCCCAGCGGGAAAGCTGGCCGATTCAGCAGGCAAAGTGCCCGCTCTACGCCCCGAAAACTCGCCTATCCCGGTGGCTTGGCCCCGCTGCTCATCCCTCCAGGCGCCTCCAAGTTCGCTTTGTGGCCTTCTGGCCCCGGTATATCTGCCTCTGCGCTCTCTCGCCAGTCCGGTGCTGGTGGCGGGGCTATCCCCTGTGCAGCCCTTGTGCACCCGGTGTGCATATAGGGAGTTAACGGTAAAGCTCCCTCGGCGGGGGCCTGCTGGCCTCTCGCCTGCAGCGATACACCTCCGCTGGTTTCTGGCTGTGGACTTTGGACGGCAGACTGGGGACCTGGCTCGTCTCGGGGAATAGTCGCATTGGTCTCTTTGAGGGGGCCTTCCCAGCCGTTCTTCTGCTGGCGGGTGACAATGAAGATCTTGGTGCCGGGACGCAGGGGGCCATACTTGGCAACGTACATGTCCGTGATGTCGGCAACGCCGTCTTCTGCGGGAGTGAGCAGGCCGAGGTAGCCGATGTTGCGGCGCTTGTGGCGACCGGGACTGCACGGGGCCTGGCCAAAGACCATGATGTCTTCGGTCACGGGGCCGGTCACAGCCAACAGGAGCCGGGGACCTTGCTCAGTGGTCGCCACGGAGAGTGGGCCGACGGGGCTGGCGGTAAAGGTCTCGCGCGTCGGCGGTTCCCAGATTGGAGGGAGCGAAGCGCAAGCCCGCGCGAGGTTCACTTGAATAAAGAACTGTTCGCCGGTAAGGGGACCGCACTGATTCAGAGTGGACCGGCTCAGGACGTTGCCTGCCGCCACGATCCAGCGCTCGCGCTGTTCTTGGGTGAGTATCAGGCTCCAGGCGCGGGCGAAATACGCCATGGAGCCCCACACGCGCTCGCGCGCGGCGGTGACCGTCCGCTTGGGGATCACTAGCGTCCTAAGGCATAAACCATATCTGCTCTGATAGGCGACTGCCGTCCCTAGCTTATTTACCCTGGGGGTGTCTAGTATCTTCATACTTTTGTGCTCTCGTTGCTGAAGGCTGGGCAGGGCGACGGACTTGGGACGCCGGGCAGCGTGGCCGGCACCGCTTCGTCACCGTCACAGCCAATTTCATAATTGCACGCCAAGGGTATCGCCTGACCGAGCGGCGTCAAGATCGAAATCACACCGATAGTGCGGCGACGCTGGGCCATTGACAAAGACCGCGGGTGCGGCGGCAGGGCAGGACCGGAGCGCCGGCATGTTGCCGGCTTAGCGCGTTCGGACGGTGTTAGCCGGCAACATGCCGGCGCTCCGGTCAAGGTGAGCCAGCTTTTTAAACGGCGCCGCTCAGAGCGGCTTCATGGAGAAATTGCGAATCCAACCCATGGTATCCATGCCCCAATGGAAGCCGATCCCCCCATGATCCAGCGACTGGCCGCCAATCGTCTCGCCCATCTTGTCGTCGGTGAGATCAACGATCTTCCGGTCGTCCACCGAAATCTGGATGTGCTCTCCGCTCACCTCGATCACGTATTTGTTCCCGTTCTCGCTGTCAATCTTCAGGCCCTCCCCTTGGGCGAGCTCGCGGTGGCCCTCCTTATGGACGTTGCCATAGCCGCACGGGACGGCGCAGTAGTCGTTGTAGGTGCACTCCAGAACCCATGAACCGTCGCCGTGAACGCTAAATGTGTAGGCGCTGAGGCCGCATTTGTTCCAATCTTCCTTGGCATCGGCCACGTGAAAAAAGATGACGCCATCGTGATAATCCGCAGGCAGCCCGTAAGGGTTCAGCGCCGGGTCAACGCCGGTCACGCAATACTCGAACTCGGCGCGGTAATCCTTGCACTTCGGGTTGCCAATGTTGGACATCAGCACCGGGCCTCGGCCGCTGCCGTTATGGCCGTAGTTGAATCCGGGCCGCGGCTTGGGCAGCGTCACCACCTTGTCCCCCTGCACCTCGAAGAGCGTTCTCCAGGGCAGCCAGTTTAAGCCGCCGAAGGCAAAGGCCCCTTTTTCCGCCGGAGCGAACGCCTGGTCACCGGTCGAGAACGTGACCCGGTCAATCTGCGCCATCTCGGGGGAGAGCTTGCCGAGCACCGTTTCAATCCGGAACTGGGGCATCTCCAAGGTGCCGGTGAGCTTGTCCCCGTTTTGGAGGCTGAGGATGACGCGCTCCTCTTTGTGGCGCACTTCGCACTCCCGGATTTGCTTGAGCGGGATATCGGCCTTGCCGAAGTCCAATTTGACGTGGAGCGCCGTATCGAGCGGCTTGCCTACCAGGCGCGAGCCGTCCGTCAGTTCCACCATCGCCTGCACAGCCTCTTTCTTCGGCATCTCTTGCTCCCCGGCCGTCGCGCAGGCCGCGACCGCGGTGAGCAAGACCAGCATTGTCAGGTTTCTGTGATTCATAACGCTTTTGGTTTGCACAAGTTTAAGTCATTTCTTTGCTTCCATCAAGCTCAGTCCACTGTGTTGGACGGAAACCGCGGTGGGGTGCTCCCCAGGCGCTCGCAGTCCTGCGGAAACTTGCCTCGATTCCTCCAATCGTATAGGGGATGCGAGCTGGAACGACGTTTATGAAAAGCAGTTCTCCTTTACCTGGCGCAGATGAAGCCGCTCGCGGCTCGAGAAAGGGGAAGTTGTTCTTCACGACCGCATTCGTCCTGTTGCTTGCGGCGAACTTCGTGAGCGCTGACGGCCCGAGCGGCCCGTGGAGCATCAAAGACCTGCAAACGCCTCCGCAAATCCAATGGGGCGAGCGATCGAATTGCGTTCAGTCGCTGTATTACCAGGGTGAGCCGCTGAACGGAAAACCCACGCGCGTCTTCGCCTGGCTGGGAGGTCCCGAGGGAAAAGGCCCGTTTCCCGCGCTGGTGTTGGTTCATGGCGGCGGCGGCAAGGCCTTTGCCAATTGGGCGGAGCATTGGGCCAACCGCGGCTACGTTGCGATATCCATGGACCTGGCCGGCTGCGGGCCCGCGGGGCCGTTGCCGGACGGCGGCCCGGATCAAATGGACAACACCAAATTCCGCCCGTTTTCTGAGGCGGACGCCACCAACATGTGGACGTATCACGCGGTGGCGGATGCGATACGGGCCCATTCGCTGTTGCTGAGCCTGCCGGAAGTGGACAAGCGGCGCACGGGCGTGACCGGCAATAGCTGGGGCGGCTACCTCACCTGCATCATCGCCGGCGTGGACCATCGGTTCAAAGTGGCAGTGCCTGTCTATGGCTGCGGCTTCCTGCACGAGGACAGCTACTGGCTGAACACGTTGAATGCGCTGCCGCCCGAGTGCCGCGAACGCTGGGTGCGCTGCTTCGATCCATCGCGTTACCTGGCACAGGTGCAGTGCCCGATTCTGTTCCTCAATGGCACGACGGATTTCGCCTACCCGATGGACAGCTACAAGAAATCCTACTCGCTGGTGAAGAGCCCTTGTTGGGTTTCGGTGCAAATTGGGCTGCCGCATCATCATATATGGAACTTCGGGGAGGTCCTGGCATTCGTGGATTACACGCTGAAGGGTGGCGCGCCGCTGCCGAGGATTTCCGAAATGCGGATTCGGGGCGGCAAAGCGCGCGCTACCGTGCGTTCCGACACCGGCATCGCCAAAGCCGAACTGTGTTACACGACGGACACCGGGGCATGGCAGCAGCGGAAATGGCAGAGCCGAGCCGTTCCCGCCGGAAACGGTAGGATCACGGCTACACTGCCGAGAGAGCGTCCGTTGGTGTGCTTCATCTCTGTGACCGACGGTCGAGGCTTGATGGTTTCAACCCAGCATGAGGAATTGAAGTGAACCGGCTGCTCGATGCTGCCAGTTGGGAAGGGAGTGACCGGTGAAATCCGAAACCCGAAGGCCGAAACCCGAAAGAAGTCCGAAGTCCGAAAGCCGAAGTCACCGACCTTATCGCCATTTTCGGAGAGGAGCGGCCGGTGGCGCTGTGGCCTGCTGGTCCCGCTGTGAGAGGGGCTTCCGGAAGCGCTGTGCTGCACAGCGACGGGCTGGCTGTTTCGGGTTTCGGATTTCGGCCTTCTTTCGGGCTTCGGGCTTCGGCCTTACCGGCCCGGCTCGGCTGAGAGCTTCGAGGAACCGGGAAGCCCTAAATGGCGCGAGCATCCCATCCCGCCGATTCCCCTGCCGCGCGGAACCATTACCTTTGTTCTTGCCCGCGGCACTCCATGAGCCTAATCTTGCGCTATGGTCAACGTCAAGGCAAGTAATTCCGCGTTTCTGGCCCAATACGCACTTAGGCCGAAATCGTTCCGTGTAATCAAATAGTTAGCTTCGAGCCTATGCGCGCCACGATTCAAAAAATCAACATGGAGCTTCCCTACTGTGACGCCAAGAGCAGCAACGACATTCTTTTTGTTTTCCGTCCCCCGCCATCAGGGCTTCATCTCGGCGACGTCATCGAGTTCGATCACCAGGTGCTTGAGAGGCCACAAATGGTCCGAAATATCAACACGGGGGCCGCTTTCACTGCGCAGTTTCGAGACCGGGACATTCACGACTTGCGGCTACCGGCCGCACATGGCTCCTCACGCTTTCCATCACCAGAGAGGTTCAATGAAAGCTAACCCGGCTCATGCACTGGACGGCGGGATTTCGTCGTGTTGTTATATCGGACATCGTTGGCCCGCCGCCAGTGATGAGCATCGTTCGCCTATCGAGTCGCATGACACGTGAGTACACCAAGCCGCTCGTGGTCCCATGCCCCCATTGCGGAGGCAGCAATGTGTTCAATCAGCCATATGCCTACCACGCAGGATTCGGCGACCAAGGGTTTCTCTATAATGGACCCGGCACCTGCACCCTTATCTGGAGTGCATACGATCCTGAGTTTGAGGCACTGGTCGGCAGGCATAATCCTTGGGCTCTGAGCCGGGAGAAGCAGCGCACTGTTGAGGAAGCTCTCCAACCTGCGCCGGACGGCAGTCGCTGGCTGTTTAGCAATCCCGCACGATGTCGGACCTGCGGGCATGCCATATCTGGGCCGATGGGCGAGACGATTTACTACTTGGAGTATGAGGGTAGCATCGACGTTGACCCTTTAGGCCATCCCGGAGCAGGACTAAAAGATGTTCTGCGGCGGGGAGGCGAACCAGGCGCTCCACCGAATGGCGGCCCCGCGACGCTGCCGGGCGATTCGGGAGCCGCAGAGGGGCCGCCATCGGTGAGCTGATGCTTTGGGCGTTTGTCACAGCATGAAGTCCTGCCCTTATTGCGGAGCACAATACGGCGATGACGCGGTAGCGTGCGCTGCTGACGGTTACCCCCTTGGCAACTTGCCCGATTCACAGGAGAAGTCGAGGGAGGTCGCGACAACTAAGGTGCAATGCCCCAACTGCGGAGCAACAGATGATTACGTGCCAACGGTGGACCTGAGAGGCTCGTTCAGTTGGCTCGTGTTCTTTGCAGGCGGCCTTTTGGCTGTGTTCTTCCGCAATGCAGGCCGGCAGAGGCGAGTGCGCTGTAACCAATGCGATGCCCTCTTTAGCGTTCGCGCACCTCTCTCCACGCTGTCTCGGGTCATCTTCTGGCTCCTGGTCTGTCCACGATAATAGCTCTTATTATCTGTCTGATGGTGCTCCTGCACGCTATTTTGTCGCATTGAACATGGGAGCGCCTATCCCGACCCGCCGCAGCTTGCTCAGCCGGTTGAAGCGCTGGGACGACCAGGAAAGCTGGCAGGACTTCTTTAACACCTACTGGAAGCTTATCTACGGCGTCGCGACCAAGGCCGGCCTTTCAGACGGCGAGGCGCAGGACGTGGTCCAGGACACGATGGTCGCCGTGGCTCGGCAGATGCCGAACTTCAGATACGATCCGGCCCGCGGCTCCTTCAAGAGTTGGCTCTTCCTGGTGACGCGCCGCCGCATTACGGACCATCTGCGCAAGGAATACCGCCGCGTCAAAGGTGCCGAAGCCGTCCCGGACAGCGTCGCCCGCACGCCTCTCCTGGAGCGCGTCCCCGATCCCGCTGGCACAAATCTGGACGCCATCTGGGATGCCGAGTGGAAGCGCTGGATTTTCGACGCTGCGTTGCGGCGGGTCAAACGCCAGGTTGAGCCTCTGCACTTCCAAGTCTTCGACTGCTACGTGCGCAAGGAATGGCCGGTCAAAGAGGTCGTTCAAGCCTTCCGCGTCAGCCCCGGACAGGTCTATCTCATCAAGAACCGCCTTTCAGCGCTGGTTGCCAAGGAGGTCAGGAAGCTGGAGGCAAGCCAGTAGCCCCGATGGGCGCGCAGTCCTCTGCGCGCCGAGCGCTACCCTGGGTAGGAATCGGTTGGGGATAAACCCTGAAAAGGTTATATCGGGTTGCCCCCTCACGCCCATCAATCCCACACCTGCCGTTCGTCGCATGCAAGGTGATGAAACCCTTTCAGGGTAAAGGGCTCTGGACGCCCACACCCAGGGTAGCGCTCGGCGCGCAACCCTGGGCTGAGTGATGCAATCCCTTCGGGATTGAGGGCTGAGTGGTGCAATCTTCGCGATTGCCTTCGGCGTGGCCTCATCTGCACTCGGCAGAATGTCCAAACTCCAAACGCCGCCGTGCCGTGACATTAGGCCGCTGGACAGTTCGCGGCGCGCAGTCCTCTGCGCGCCCTACCTGATGCCTTGACTCCGTGCAGGCTCCTGCGGATGCTCCCCGCGTGCAGGCCCTTGGAGCCATGTCCGATGCAGAGCCCCGTGAGCAGGCCAGGTCGGGCTTGCGCCACGTCACCATCCTGTTCTCGGATATCGTAGGCTTCTCGGACCTGACCCGGAGGGTCGGTGACGTCGAGGCTGCGCGGGTCGCCAATCGGCTGCTCACTTTGCAGGAAATCATCATCACTCGCGACGCGCTGGGCCAGGTACTCCAGTTCGGCGGCGATTCGGCCTTTGCGGTGTTCGACAACGCCTCCGTCGCCCTGAACCGTGCGTTGGAAATCCAACGTGTCCTGAGTTCCGTCGGCCCCGACGGGCCGGGGAACCCGCAGCCTGGCGTCCGCATAGGTCTCCACATGGGCGAGGTGCTGGTCCGAGAAGGCGAGCGCATCGAGATCATCAGCCGCCACGTTAATCGCGCCCACCGCATCATGGAGGCCGCTGCCCCGGGTCAAATCCTGGCCAGCGATGTCGTCGTGGATGCCGCGCGCGACTTCCTCGACATTCCCCGCGAACACCAGGCCATCCGGCATTATGGGGAATTCTACCTGCGGGGCGTCGGTGCGACCGGGCTATGCGAGGTGGCCGACTTGCGCTTCCGCCAGCCCGAGCCGCCGCGCGTGCCGGGCACCGACAACGCCGAAACCGCGCTGCTTTCCCGGCTCGAACTGGCTGGCTACAGACCCGTGGCACGCCTGGGCGAGGGCGCGTTTGGCGTGGTCTATCGCGCGGAGCGCGCGGACACAGGCCAGCAAGTGGCCGTCAAGGTTCTTAACCCCGCCCTGTGCGAAGACCAGGCCGCGCGCCAACGTTTCGCCGACGAGGTCGAACGCTCACAGCGGTTGAACGTGCCCGGCGTCGTACGGGTCATTGAGCGCCGTCTCGATCACCAGCCCCCCTTTTTCGCCACCCAGCTCGTCGAAGGCAAACCGGTGGATGCCGCCCTGGCTGGGGCTGCCGCCCAGCGGATTGCCCGTGTGTTCCGAAGCATCTGCGCCATCCTCGAACAGGCCCACGCTGCTGGGGTCATTCATTGCGACCTTAAGCCCGGCAACATCCTCGTCCGCGCCGATGACTCAGTGGTGCTTATGGATTTCGGCATCTCCGTCCTCGCGGGAACGACTCCAGCCGTCAAGCCGTCCTCCACGACCCTGCTCGGCACCCCCGCCTTCCTGGCGCCGGAGATTATTCAGGGTGAGCCACGCGGCCTGGCCACTGACATCTACTCGCTCGGCGCGTTGCTGTTCAAAGTGCTGACAGGCCGTGAGCCCTTCGTCGGTGAGACGGTGCATGACGTCGTCCAGGCTCACCTGTATGAAGACCCGCCGCCGCCCGTTGCGTTCAACCCGGATGTCGCCGACGGCCTCCAACGAATCTGTCTCAAGGCGCTTGAGAAGAACCCGAAGGAGCGCTACCCCGGTGCGCGGCAGATGGCGGATGATCTGGACCGCTTTCTGCGCGGCGAAATGGTCCGCACGCGGCCAACGGTCTATGACAACCTGCTCTACCACCGTGTGCAGAAGCACGTCGAGCAGATCAAGGAATGGACCACACGCGGCCTCCTCAACGCCGAGGAATCGCATCGCCTGCTGAGCTCCTACGAAGGGCTTCAGCGCCGTGGCTTGCCCGCGGTCATGGAGGGCCGCCTGTTTCGCCTCTGGCAAACGCTCGTGTACGTGGGCGGCTGGGCCGTGATCAACGGCGCCCTCCTGTGGCTCATGCAGCATTGGGACAGCCTCTCGCGTGCCGGCAAACTTTCGCTCGGTTCGGTGCCTGCGCTCACCACCTTTGCCCTGGCCGGGACCATGTGGCGCCTGGAGCGCTTCCGGTTGTTCTTCGTCGCGCTCATCGTGGCCGTCCTGGCCACGCCGCTCCTCACGGGCGTATGGCTGCATGAGTTCAACATCGCCGCCACGGTGCCGGCAAACCAGCTGGGTCTGGAACTCTTTCACGACAGCGCCGGCTCGACGGCGCTCACCAACCAGCAGATGCTGCTGACGGCCCTGGTCACGCTCATCGTGGCCGGGGGCGTGATGGCTTTCACCCGCACCACCACGCACAGCGCACAGGCGCTCACGGCGTGTGCGCTCTTTTACACCGCCTGCCTGCTTCCGCATGGGCTGCGGCCCCAGGTGGACCATGAGCAATGGGCCCGGATTGCCTTGGAATATGTGCCGCTGCTGCTGGCGGCTTCCGCCATCGGCGGCATGCTGCTCCAGCGCGAGGATCGCCATTACCAGGCCCCCCCTTGGATTTACTTCGCCGCCGTGCTCCTGCTGGCGATCCTGGATGCTGTTCCCCTGCACGGCCTTGAAGAATGGACCAGCCTGGCCCCCGAATACCGCACCCCGCTCTCCTTCCTCCTGGTTTCGGGCGCGGGCGCGGTGCAGGCGATGGCTGGCCTGGCGGCCAGAGGCCTGCTCCGGCATCGGTGCCGGCTGGCGACGCTCACGGTCATCTTCGCTGGGTTGGTCACCGTGCTGGTGGGCTTTGGGGTCGCGGGCTGGGAAGACACGTGGCCCAAGGCCTGGCTGCACCTGACCGTCCTTGGCAAGAGCGTGCCGTTTCCGCACGTGGTCCTGCCGGTGGCTGCGCTGGTGATTACTCTCGCGGCGTGCCGCTACCAGATGCTCGCCTTCCTCATGGTGGGACTTGCCGGGCTGGCCTTTTCCATTCACGTGCTCGGGCACCTCTACTTCAAGGAGCTGCCAACCTGGCCCAAGCTGCTCATGGTCCTTGGCGCCGCCTGCTTCTTCACCGCGCTCTACCGCGAGCTGCGCCGAACACGGGGCAACACCATTGACGACGTGGTCAGCCAGTCCCGCCTGTGAACACCCTTTGCTATCTGCCATTGGTAGCGCCCCACTTCGAATGGCTGTGAATTCTCCCGTGAACCCCCGCCCGATTGTCCCCGACCACGTGTTGCTCAGGGAGGTGGGCCGCGGCAGCTACGGTGAGGTCTGGCTGGCGCGCAACGTCATGGGCAGCTTCCGCGCGGTCAAGGTGGTCTATCGCGCTTCCTTCGACAGCGACCGGCCCTATGAGCGTGAGTTCGGCGGCTTGCAGAAGTTCGAACCCGTCTCGCGGACGCACCCCGGCCTGGTAAGCATCCTGCACATCGGCCGGAACGCGGAGGCCGGCTACTTCTACTGCGTGATGGAGGTGGCTGACGACATGGCGGGGGGTCAGGCCATCGAGCCGGAGCAATATCAACCGCGGACCCTCGCCCGCGAGCTTGCCAAACGCGGCCGCCTGCCTCTGCAAGAATGTCTGGATCTCGGCATCGCCCTGTCGGCGGCCCTCGGTCATTTGCACTCACACGGCCTGATCCATCGGGACATCAAGCCCTCGAACATCATCTTCGTGAGTGGCATCCCGAAGCTGGCTGACATAGGTTTGGTGACGCAGATCGGCACCAAGGCAACCTTCGTTGGCACGGAAGGTTACCTGCCGCCCGAAGGTCCGGGCAGCACGGGTGCCGACCTCTACAGCCTTGGGCGCGTGCTTTACGAAATCAGCATGGGCCAAACCCAGGAGCAGTTCCCCGAACTGCCGACCCGCCTCCGCGAACTCCCCGAGGCCGCCGGCCTGATGGGCCTGAATGCCCTCGTGCTCAAGGCTTGCGAACCCCAAGCCTCGAAGCGTTTACGCTCCGCCGAGGAGTTCAGTTCCGCGCTCGCTGAACTGCGGGCCGAATATGCCCCCGCCACATCGGACGCTTCGGCCGGCGGCACCGGCCGTCCGGGCGCCGGTCTGAAAGCAGTGATCCTCTGTCCCACGGAAACCCCAGGCGATGCAGCGTTAGCGAAGCGCCTCCAGGAGAAGCTGGCCGCGCAAGGCTTCGTGGTTGTTCTGGACGAGCACCCCACGCTTGGCGTCGAGTGGGCGCGCCGGATCGAGCGCCACATTCGCAGTGCGCGGGCCGTGCTCCCGATTCTATCCCCCTCCTCGATGCACAGCGAATTCATGGCCTACGCCCTCGAAGTCGCCTCGCAGGCTGCGCGTCAGGCCAGCCATTTGCCGGCGTTGGTCCCCGTCTTCCTTGAGTTGCGAGACCCGCTGCCGCCGCAGATCGCGCTCGCTTTGGAAGGCGCCTCCTTGATCTCCGCCGAGAGCGGCATGGATCACGAGCAAGCCCTCCAGCACGCCGTAGCAGCCCTGGTGAAGACGCCGGCTCCGGAACACTGATGAACCAGTCGCGTGCATCATGCAGTGCCCGCGCCTAGATCCGCGGCTCCCCGAAACGGCCCAGCAACAACAGATGTGCAAGCCACCCGGCTCCGGGCCTGGGTTTTCAGGCTTCGAGTGGCCGCCGCGCCCTCCACCTGGCGGTTTCTGCTTTCCCCATTTTAGCAATTCAGGACGCCCGTCAGCGCCCACGCCGCCGAAACCTTGACCCAGGAGAGCATTCTCGGCGACCTCATCAACCACAGAGGAGCCCTATTTCAAATAGGTGCAATGGTCGTGCAGCCATTGTGCATCGCGGTCGGTGGCGGAGGTGTGAGTGACACCTTCAGCCTGTCCCAGCGGCACGAGCGTGGTCGGCTCCAGCCAGCGATGCGTCTCCGTATGCCCGTCGGCAAATGAAAAGCAATCCGCCCCGTTGTGGTACGCGCCCGGATAATCAATCATCCAATAGGGATTGTCCGCTCCCACGCCCAGGAGGTTCCCGGTGTTGCTCATATCCACGCAAAAGGAGCGGTCGTTGATCGTGTCACTGCTTTCGTCCAAAGTGACGTAGATCTGCGCGGGCGTCCGGATCTGCCCGCCGGTGGTGAAGACCTCAAACCGGCTGCCGCCGCCTGCGATCCAGTAGGGAGCGTCGGGATTCAGGCGGTTGTTCATCGAGACACTGCGCACGAAAGCGCTGCGGTGGTCCGGGCATTTGTAAATCGCCGGGGCGGTGATGTACCGGGCGAACAGCGATTGCTGCGGGTCCACGAGCAGCAGGGCGTTGGTCGCGTCATGCGGTTTGGTCATGTCTCCCACCACCCAATTCGTCAGTGAGCACAAGCAGCCATTGTGCTCATCGCTATACATGCTCCAGGCTAGGACGATTTGCCGATGGTTGTTCATGCATCGCGTGGCTGTGGCCGAGGCTTTGGTCCGGCCCAGAACCGGCAGGAGCAGCGCGGCGAGAATGCCAATGATGGCAATCACCACCAACAGCTCCAGCAACGTAAACCCGGAGTGTGCCCTTCGGGCTTCCTTGGCCGGGAGCCACACTCGCTTTTCGTCCTGCGGCACAGGTCAGTCTCCGGTCAAACCGCTTTGTTCAATACCGATCGAGGACCATGCGCCATTTCCCGCCCTTCCTGGCGGCATAGGCCACGTGTTTGCCGTCCACGCCGAAAACCGGCGGCCACATATCGTCGTAAAGCGCGCCCTCCTGGCCACCCAGGGCCAGCCGCCACTTCTCGTCTTTCTCCACGGCATACGCCAAATGCTGGCTATCGGGACTAAAAACCGGCGGCTGGCGGAAATCCTCGTATTCCCGACCCTCCCGGCCATCCGCCACCACTCGCCATTTGTTCTTCGCCAGGGCCGCATAGGCCACGTGTTTGCCATCGGCGCTGAAGATTGGGTCACGAATGTCATTGCCGTACTCCGAGTCCTCCACGCCGTCCACCACCATCCGCCATTTCTTGTCCGCCATCCCGGCATACGCCACCCGTTTGCTATCAGCACTGAAGATCGGATCACGGATGTCGTTATTGTAGGGCGCGCCTTCCTGGCCGTCCACCACCATCCGCCATTTCCCGTTCGCCATCCCCGCGTACGCCACCCGTTTGCTGTCGGGGCTGAAGCGCGGGTTGCGGATGTCGTCGTTGTACGGGGCGCCTTCCTGGCCGTCCACCACCATCCGCCATTTCCCGTCCGCTTTCCCCGCGTACGCCACGCGTTTGCCGTCAGGACTGAAGATCGGGTCACGGATGTCGTTCTCGTATGGCTTGCCTGCCTGGCCATCCACCACCACGCGCCAGCCTCCGTCCATTCTCACCGCATAGGCCAAGTGGACGCCCTCGGGGCTGAAGACCGGGGCACGGGCTTCGTCGAAATCATGGTCCACCTCCTGGCCGTCCACGACCACGTGCCAACTTCCGGTTCTGGCGGCATAGGCGACGCGCTGGCTGTTAGCGCTGAAGACGGGGCCGCGGACCTGCTCGTATTCCGGGCTCTTCTGGCCGTCGAGCACCACTAGCCAACTGTCGCCGCTCTTGGCCGCGTAAGCGAAGCGTTTGCCGTCGGGGCTGAAGCGCGGCGCGCGGACCTCGTCGTACGGCGCGCCCTCGTGCCCGTCGAGCACCACGAGCCATTGGTCGCTCCGCCGGGCGACGTAGCTGACGTGTTTGCCGTCGGGGCTGAAGACGATGGGGGCGGGCTCGCTGTCGTACTCCGCGCCCTCTTTCCCATCCACCACCACGCGCCATTTCTGGCCCGACTGGATCGTGTAGGCAGCGCGCTGGCCGTCGGCGGTCAAGACGAGGGTGTGGATGTCGCTGTCGTACTCCGCGCCTTCCTTCCCGTCCACGACCACCCGCCATTTGTCGGCTTTCCGGGCCGCAAACGCCAAGTGCTTCCCGTCTTCGGTGAAGAGCGGGCGGTGCATGTCGTCGTACCAGGTATGCGGCGGGTCGGACTGCCAGAACGAGCCCAAGCCGAATGGCGCTTTCTCGCGTTCAATTGCCACGGTGGCCGTGCCGGTCGCCAACAGCACCGCGATACCGGCTGCGCCGGCGATCTTCACCTTTGTCCAAGCCATAAGTTTCAACACTCCTTTCGCCAGGGTTAATGTCGAACCGGCCACGGCGGAACCCTTCACCGCCGTAGCGCAAACCGTCCCCGCCAGCCCCACTGGCGCCGCATGCACTGCATGGGCCGAAATCGCCCCCGCAATCAGCGCGGGGGTCGAGGCGATGCCGCGCCTGACAAAGAACACCCGCAGTTTCTCCAAGGCGCGGTTCACGCGTTTCTTGGCGGCATCTTCGCTGGCATCCAGCGCCGCGCCCAATTCCTTCATGCTCTTCCCGTCGAAGAAGCGCAGCACGATCGCCTCGCGCTCCTGTGCGCGCAACCCGGCGATGGCGCTGTCCAGCAACGGCGCGATTTGGTGCCACGCCTCGGATTCACTCTGGTCCACGATAGTTTGCATGTGCGCTTCCTCTTCTCGGCGCGCACGCCGGATTTCGCTTTTCAGCAAAGTCAGCGACGTGAGCCGAGCCGTTTGAAACAGCCAGCCCGACAGGGAGGCGTGCTTGAGCAAAGAGCGCGACTTGCGCGCCAGGATGACAAAAACGGCTTGGGTGACCTCTTCAGCCTGATGCAGGTTTCGCACTTGGCGCAACGCCACGGAATAGACCTTGTTGATATGCCGCCCGACCAGGGCGGCAAAGGCCTCATCAGACCCGCGGTGCACATATTCCCGCAACAGGCCGCTGTCATCTAGTTGCTGCATTCACCCTTAAATGCCGCCGCCAAGGCAAAAGTGACAATCCTTTTTGTGACTTTGTGCCGGGTTATGGCCTTGGAGAGGCGCGTAAGCTTACGGGTGCGCGCTTCGTGCTCAAGGTGTGAGCACCAACCGGTAGAGCCGCACGGCGTTCGTCTCCCCATCCACAAACACCGACTGGCTGTCAGAAGGCTTCGCGGGGACGGTAAACAAGTTGGACCATCCCCGCTCCGGGCCTGCTGGCAGCCCCGCCAGGTCCTGCAGCGTATAAGTCCAGTTTGAAGCGGTGTTGAACCGGATCGTTACCTGGCCCGTCCCACTGCGCTCGACGGAGCTGATTCGCGGAGCCAGCTTCGGCACCGCGGTCAGCACAAGTCCTGGCCACGCATTCGTCTGGGTGTAATTCCTGGAGTTAAAGGTGAACCCCACCGACGCGCTCGCTGCCGTCAGATATAGATTCACGTCGGCTCCCACGAGTATGTTGGACACCAGCGCCCCTGCCAGAGGCAGCGAAAACGATACATCCTGGCTCACCCCGCTGTTGGTGAACTGTCCGAGCGACACGTCCACGCTCGCGTTGAGCACCGAGGCCAGGTCCTGGTATGCCACGCCGTCCATGGTCGGCTGCATTGGCGTGCCGGTGCCTTCCTGCCAGGTGTCCGACGCAATCCAGCGAATCTCAAACGCCCCTACTCCTTGATTAAAGATGGGATTGTTTGGTGCGGCAACCTCGCTCACGGTCAGCACCACACCAGTGATCAGCCATCCGTTGGTGCCGAACGAGCCGTTCATGGACTCGGCCAAATCCGCCATGGGAAACCGAATCAGGGTGTCGAACAGCCCGTTCTGCTGCCCCGAGCCATTCACCGCCGCGGAGCCGGAAACCGAAAGCGCGCCGGCGGCTCCATAATTATCGGCCGGCGCGAGCGACCGCACAAAGGCATCCGCTGACGGAGTTACCGCCAGGTTTGTTGTCTGGCCGCAACACACGAGCCGAGCCAACGCAGCCAGGAACACGACGCGCGCCCGCCACGGGACAGCCCGGTTTTTGTCTTGCTTGATTAGCCACATAACGTTATATGTGAGCGTATACATCGCATGAAAGCAACCTTGGACATATTTACTAAATCAATAGCGTCTGCCTGCGGCCTGGCCCTCCTCCTCGCGCTGCCGGTCCACGCCGCTACGTTTACCCTCAATCCTGTCGCCGATGCATTTGTCACCCCCGGCCCGTCAGGCAACCTGAGCGGCAATAATTATGGCGGCGCCGGCGCTTTGTCCGTCGCCGCGCCGGCCTCGCCCAAGGGAGAGTTTCAGAGCGTCCTGCAATTCGACCTCTCGGGGGCCGCCGCCGCGTTCAATACACAGTTCGGCGCGGGGCAGTGGACCCTTCAATCCATCAGCCTCACACTGACCGCCACCTCGCCGAACAACTCCATCTTCAATGCCACCAGCGCAGGCCAGTTCAGCGTGTCATGGATGCAGAACAACTCCTGGATCGAAGGCTCGGGGACGCCAGCGAGCCCCACGACGACCGGCATTACCTATTCCTCCCTGCCATCTTTTATAAGTGCCGGCGACGAGGCCCTCGGCACATTTACCTTCAATGGAGCCACCAATGGTACCGCCACCTACAATCTCAATCTGACCCCCGGCTTTTCCGCCGACGCCGAGGCGGGCGACCTTGTCAGCCTCCGCCTGTTCGCCGCCGACAGCGCCGTCAGCTACCTGTTCGACTCGCGCAACTTCGGCACCGCTTCGGCCCGCCCGATCCTGTCCATTGTGGCTGTGCCCGAGCCGGGTGCGCTGTTCCCGCTCAGCGCAGGCGCAATCGTGCTCTATGGCGCCAAGGGTCGTCGCTCAAAGAGCACAGGATGAGCCGCATTCTTACAACCGCAGCCTTCACGCTGGTGGAGTTGCTGGTCGTCCTGGCCGTGATCGGAATCCTGGCGAGCCTGCTTCTGCCGGCACTCGGACAGGCCCAGGACAAAGCCCGCGCCACCGAATGCGTCAGCAATCTGCGCCAGTGGGGCCTGACCTACCGTCAGTACGCCGACGACAACACCGACTACCTGCCCCGGCGCGGCCAGGGCGTCCAACCGCTCGCCCAGATTGACCGCCCCGAAGACTGGTTCAATGCGCTGCCTCCCTATTTTGCCACGCAACCCTACCAGCAACTCTTCGCCGCCAATAACAAGCTTAAGCCCCACTCCAGTTCCATTTTCATCTGCCCAGTCGCCACCGATCCCGGCGGCAACCACTTTCTCCCCTATGGCGTGAACATGAATCTCTGCCCGTGGATTCTGCCCCAGCAAACCAAGTTCGCCGAGGTGGTTCAGCCGGCACAGGTCGTCGCGATGGCCGACGCCCCCGGGCCATACGCCTCAACCTATCCTTCCTCAAAACCTTACAGCGTCCTCGCCCGGCATAGCGGGCGAGTGAACATCCTCTTTCTCGCCGGCCAGGCGAATTCCTTCTCGGGCGCCTACGTCGGTTGCGGTATGGGCGACCCCAACCGCGACGATGTCCGCTGGCTAACGGGCACTGAGAGCGACGCCACGGCTGGCAATTACTGAGATATGCCGCCCAAAGCGCTCATCGGGTTTGTCCTGGCCAGTGTGCTTGCCTTCGCGCTTCCCCGTTCCGCTGCCGCCCAGACCAACCGGGCTGTTCGCTGCGCGGTCATTGGCGGCATGACCATGACGGGCCTCTGGCCTGAAGTCGTCAAGATGTTCGAGGCGGAGACCGGCTACCATTGCCAGCTTGCCGCCACCGGTCCCCGCCCTGAAATCGCCGAAGTGTTCCGCGCGGGCAAGGCTGACCTGCTCACGATGCATTCCGGCGACATCACTACCGATCTCGTGGCCGATGGCTATGGCATCAACATGCGGCCGTGGACGCGCAACGAGCTATCTATCGTTGGCCCGACGGACGACCCCGCGCACATTCGCGGCATGACCAATGGCGCCGCCGCCCTGCGCAAAATCACGGCGGCCAAGGCTCGCTTTGTGGATTTCCAAGGCGTCGGCAGCCGCGAACTCGCCCACAATCTTTGGCAGGCCGCCGGAGTCGAGCCCAAAGGCGATTGGGTGCTGAAGGACAATACCGTCTCCAAGTTCGACATCCTGCAATTCGCACGCACCAACGACGCCTACGTGGTGGTCGGCTACATTCCGGCCAGGCTGGGCAAGATGAACCCGGCGGGAATGGAGATTCTCGTCCAGGGCGACCTGGCCATGCGCCGCCCATTCATTGTAATGGAAGCCAACCCCAAGAAGTTCCCCGATGCCAACTTTGCCGGTGCGCGCGCTCTCTCTGACTTCCTCCTCTCGCGCAGGGTCCAGGACTTCCTGGCCGAGTTCGGCCAGAAGACCACAGGCCGGGGGCCCCTGTTTCATCCCGTTCAAACCGCTGCCGAACAGAAGTAGCTGCCCGATTAGCGCCTGAGCAAAGTCTGGAATTCCCGAAAGCCCTTCTGAATCGCCGCGTGGCTCTGGTCCTCCATCCGGTGATAAAGTGCCACTACGTGTTGTCCCATCGCGGTTAACACCGCTCCGCCGCCGGCCTTGCCGCCGCGCTGGCTTACCACAAGCGGGGCGCGAAACCTCCGGTTCAACGTTTTGAGGTGCTTCCAGGCCGTCATGTAGGCCATCCCCATCCGGGCTGCGGCCGCGCGCAGACTGCCGGTTTCGCCCACAAGTTCCAGCAACTGGACCCGGCCCGGCCCCAAGGCCGCGTCCCGGCCGCACATCACCCGCAGCCGAGGCAGCACCAAGGCCGTCGGAACCGCGCTCTTTTTCTTTCGCATAATGCTCGAACGCAAGATGGCTTCAACGCTCTTGCGAAAGTGAACCTTCTCTAGTCTGCCAGCGCGGTTGCAAGCGGGCGGCCTTCGACGTTTGGCAGTGAGAGCCCCAGGAGCCTGGCGATAGTGGGCGCGACGCTGAGGTTGGAAATCACACCGAGCTGGGCGCCGGGCTTGATTCCCACCCCCCAGGCAATAAACGTGGCGTGCAGGTCCGGCAAACTGGCGTCGTGCCCGTGGCTGCCTTTGCGCTCGGGCTTTTCGTTGAAGGGCAGCTCCCCGGCGGCGGTATCGCCGAACGCGCAGCCTTCCTCTGCGAACAGAATCATGTCAGGGGCATGAGGGTCGTCCTTCGGGTCCGCCACGCCGTAGTCTTTCAATTGCCCGGGACCGACAATCTTGGCCACACCCTTCACATTGCTGAAGGCCTCCTTCACGCGCTCTATCAGGTCGGAACGCCGCGCATCGTCCAGCACATAGACCATCGCCGCGCCACCTTGAACGACGACACGCACGGAACCGCCCGTCTCCTTATTGCCCGAGGTTTCAACCAGCCCCGCTTTGCGCAGGATAACGTTCGGCAGGATTAGGCGCTTGGTTGGGGAAAACCCGTGATCGGATACGACCAGCAACGTGGCCTTACCCGGGTAGTCGCGCTTAAGCTCCTCCCACACTTCCCGCACCTGGTCGTCCGCGCCCTTTACCGCCGCGTAGGCCTCGGGGCTCTTTGGCCCTTTGAGATGCTCCGTGTGATCCACCCAGACCAGGTGCAACAGCGCCAGGTTGGGCTGATGATCGTGCAGGATGAGGTTGAAGATGCGCGTGCATGCCTCATCCGTGGGCTTCGGCGTGGAGCGGCTTGGATCGGCATCCGCCCCGCCGCCGCCGATGTCAATTAGTGCCTTCTCGCACTCGGCCAGCAGCGCTGGAGTTGTATATTTGCGCAGCAGTTCCGCCGTGCCTACATCGGGAATCGTCCAGTCGAGCGTCCTGGCATTGCGCGTCGCTGGCCAGCGAATCGCCGTGGTCTTCATGCCGGCAGCCTTGGCCACGTCATACACCGTTGGCACCTTGACGATTTCATCCTTGTCGAACACGGGGTCCGAGATGAGCGTGACCTTCTGGCCGGTCGCACGGTCCAGGTAATTGTTCCCCACCACGCCGTGCCGGGCCGGCGTAACGCCGGTCACCAGGGTCGTGTGGTTCGGCCAGGTAACCGTCGGGGTGGAAGCCGTCATCATCGTAGCGCGTGCGCCCGCGGCAGCCAACGCGCGCATGGTGGGCATTTCAGCCTTCGGATCGTCCAGATAATAGGCGGCCAGCCCGTCCACGCTGACCATGACGACAATGCGCCCCGGGTCCGCAGCCGAGGCCGCGGCCAGTGCGGACGACGCGGCGGCGGCAGCCCCTGCCAAGACCGCCAGTATCAATAGCACCATCGCGCGCCGGAGGGGCAGCAGGCGAGGACAGGAGTGAACCAGCTTGGCGCCGGTGGTTTCAGGGCAGGCGGGTAGTGTGTTTTCGTGCATTTTCATCGTGCCCGCCAGACGTGTCTGCTAGCTCCGGCGTGCATACTGTACGCGTTTGCCAATTGGGCAGGCGCTCCGGCGCAATTTGCACAGTGACATGAGAAACGTAAAGCCCCAACCCCAGCACGCCGCGTTCTGCAGGCCTCCTCCAGCCGGGAATCCCTTTTGCGTGTTGGACGCACGTTCGAGCGCGCAGTCGGGCAGCAGCCTGCTCCTGTGGCCGAAGGAACTCCTGCTTCAAGCCTCCACCAGCGCGGTCAACGCAGCCCGGGTGCCCCCTTTGCGGAGAAGCGCATCGGTGGTCGCGGATTTGTAGAGCCCTCCCAATGTGGGCATGTTGAAACAGGCCTGGACGAACACGTCAGCCGTGCATTCCGAGAGCATAGCCATGAGACCGATATGCACTACCTCGGTGGCCTGCTCGCCTATGACGTGGACGCCGAGGAGCTTCATGTCCTCCCGGCGGAATAGCAGCTTTAAGAAGCCGTCCAGGTCGCCGATGATCCTCCCCCGGGCGTTGCGCTGGTAATCGGCTCGGCCAACCACGTAGTCCACTCCCTTCTTCTTCAACGACTCCTCTGTCTCACCAATCATGCTGACCTCAGGAATGGTATAGATGCCATTCGGCAGGAGCGGCGAAAGCCCCAGCCCGCACGCCAGGCCGACCGCGTAACGCGCCGCCCGCCGTCCCTGCTCCATGCTCGTCGAGGCCAGGGCCGGGAACCCAATCACGTCTCCCGCCGCATAGATGTGCGGCACATTCGTGCGGTACTGCGAGTCCACGGGGATGACCCCACGTTCCCCGACCCGCACGCCGGCACCGGACAGATTAAGGTTCTCCGTGTCGCATTTCCGCCCCGCGGCCACCAGCACCGCATCCACGTCCAGCGAGTCCTTGGACTCAAGGTCGAGCCTCAGCCCGGCCGAGCCCCGCGCGCGGCAATCTTGCACCTGCTGGTTCCAATGGAACGTGACGCCTTCGCGTTCCATGGCGGTCGTCAGCGCCCGCGATACCTCCCCGTCAAGAAATGGCAGCAGCGTGTCGCGGCCATCAATCACGTCCACGCGCGCCCCGAGCACGGCAAAAGTGCAGGCGTACTCGCTGCCGATCACCCCTGCCCCCACAACCGCCAGTCTCCCGGGCAACAAATCCAATTGCAGGATTGTGTCCGAGTCATAGACCTCCGGCGTGCCAAACGGAAAGATCGGCGGGCGGAAAGGAGCCGAGCCGGTCGCGATGAGGACGCTCTCAGCCCGGAGCAGCGCCTCGACGCTGGGGGCGGACGATTGGCCCCGCACCGGCGGGAGCTTGCTGGGCTGGACGTGGATAGTGTGCGGGTCCACGAACGAGCCGGTGCCGAAATAGAGGTCTGTCAGGTCGGCGTGCAGCTGCTCCGCGATCATCGCGTTAAAGCCGGCCTTCACATGTTGCTCGTGCCGCAGGAAGTCAGCCACGGTGGCGTCGTGGCTGAAGGAAAGGTCCACGCCAATCAGCCGCCGGGCCTTGAGCCCGGACAAGGCGAGCGCGGTTTCGCGCAAGGTTTTGCTGGGGACCGTGCCGGTGTTGACGCCGGCGCCGCCCAGTTCGTGGTGGTTGTCCACGAGAGCGACCTTCTTTTGGGCGCCGGCAACCGTAGCCGCCGCGACGATTCCCGCCGGGCCGCCGCCGATTATGATCAGGTCGTATGTCTTAGGTTCGTTTGGCATTCCATCACCCGCCTTCGCGCCAGGATTGGCAGGATTCCAATCCTGATTGCGATTAGCATTCCACACCAGTTCCTGAATGTCCAACCACCCTGCCCCGGAGCGCCGGCATGTTGCCGGCTTATACTCTCGGTAATTTGTAAGCCGGCAATATGCCGGCGCTCCGAACCTCCACGGACCAAACCCACTCAAGGCCTGAGTCCCAAGACCCCCGGCTGCACCCCCTTCTTGAACTTGCCAAAGCCAAACCATCCCGGTTGGTATTCGCCCACGTAGTCCACGTTCGCCCTCGCCGGGATTCTCTTCTCCAGGCCAGTCGCCCAGTAGCACGCGTTGATGAGCAGCCGGCGCAAGCCTTCGTTCTGCAGGTCCACGGCCGCGCCCATCGTGGTCGTGCAAATCTTAGCGGTCTTGCCCTGTTCGCCCGTGTAATTGCGCAGCCAGACCACTGGCATCATGGGGTGGTTCTTGGCGCCCTCGACCGGCGGGTCGCTTTGCTTCATTCCCGACAGCACCTCCCCCCAGACGAGCACGCTGGCATCCTTCGGCAGATGGGCGACGGTGTAAACATCCGTGGGCACCCATAGGTCGGCCACGCCGCGCAGCACCGGGCTGTCCTTGAATGCTTCATTGATAACGCCGCGCGTGCTCTCCTTGCCGTGGCTGCCGTGATGATCCACCCACGTCTCGCCGAGCACCTGTTGGCCGAACCCGCCCGGCCACTCCTTGCTGCGCCAATCATACCGCGCGTAGGGACTCTGTTGGTTGCGCTGATACGAGAAAGCATGTGTACTGGTGCGCAGCGCGACGATCGGCTTGCCCGCGTTCAGGTAATCCACGAAATGCTTCATCTGCTCATCCGGCAGTTCGCGGAAGCGCAGGCCCATCACGCAGGCATCGGCGGAATCGAGCGCGTCCATGCCCGGGATATTCGTTAGCGTGAGCGGGTCAATGGTGCCGTCCGCCGGGTTGATGGCGAAGAGCACGGTACACTTGAACCCGTGTCGCACGGCCAGAATCTTCGCCAGCATGGGGAGCCCCTCCTCCGACCGATACTCCTCATCGCCGCTCAGCAAGACGATGTGCTTGCCTTTGCCCGGCCCGTCCCCGCCTTCAAACACCACCCCCTGCCCCGCTCTCGCCCACCCAGCCAGGGCGAGGTGCGCTGAGAGAGCAAATAGAACAACGTGACTAGCAGCACTAATAGGCGAGTACATGTTAGGACTGAGTTGATAGCCCTGCGTGCAAGCGCTGACAACAGCAAACCGGGTCCTCCTAAAGGGCAGGCCAAGGGACAAAGTCGTTATGGACTGCGGCGGCAAGCGAAGCGCGACGCCGCTTTGGCTGGAATCGGCATAGATGCCTGCAGCATGGCCGGATCTGGTCAGGGAAAGCGGCGTCGCGCTTCGCTTGCCGCCGCAGTCCACATCGGTGGTCGCGCGATATACTTCTGACTCTGTCGCCGGCCCTGAGTGACCTTGCTCGCCCCGTGGCGCCTCGGGCATTCTCGTTCACGGTTGATTCGGGCCCGGACTGGCGGCTATTCTTTCATGCAATGAAATCCTGCACATCCTTGAACCTGCTCAGCCTGGCCATCATCGCCGCTTGCGCCCTTGCCGTGTCCTGCGGCAAGAAGGACGAGAACCTGCTGGGGTCGGACGCTCCTGATTCCAAGGGCACCAACACAACCAGCGCAGCCACCGTTCGGCCGGAGTTTGCCAAGCTCGCCGGCAGATGGCAGCGTCCAGACGGCGGTTATGTCATCGAAATCAAGGGCGTTGATGCCGCAGGCACGCTGGATGCCGCCTATTTCAACCCCAATCCCATCAACGTCTCGCGCGCCGCCGCGCTCTACAAGGACGGCACAACCACGGTGTTCGTCGAGCTGCGCGCCCCGAACTATCCGGGCTCCACCTACACCCTCACTTACGATCCGAAGAGCGACCAGTTGTACGGGCAATACTACCAAGCCGCCATGAAGCAAACCTTCGACGTCACGTTTGGCAGAATGAAGTAGATCATCCGCGCGCCTCGATGCCGGACATCGTCCTCAGTACCCTCAACGCCAAATACATCCACGCCGCATTCGGCCTGCGGTACCTCCTGGCTAACCTGGGGCCGCTGCAACGCGCCGCCACGCTCCTGGAGTTCGACATCAACCAGCGCCCGACAGATGTCGCCGAAGCGCTCCTCGCCCGGAATCCCAAGATCATCGGGCTGGGCATCTACATCTGGAACGTGGCGCCCGCGACCGAAGTCGTCGCCACTCTCAAACGCGTTAGGCCCGACGTGGTTGTCATCCTGGGCGGGCCGGAGGTGAGCTATGAATGCGAGACTCAGCCCATCGTGCAACTGGCCGACTACGTCATCACGGGCGAGGCGGATTTGAAGTTCGCGGAAGTCTGCGCGCAACTGCTGGCGGGGGAACGGCCCGCCGCCAGGATTATCCCCGCCGGGCTGCCCGAGTTCTCCCAGCTCGCACTGCCTTACAAGCTTTACGATGACCAGGACGTGGCCCACCGCATCATCTACGTCGAGGCTTCGCGCGGCTGTCCGTTCTCGTGCGAGTTTTGCCTCTCATCGCTGGACGTCCCGGTGCGGCAAGCTCCCTTGCCCTCTCTGTTCAAATGCCTGGAGGGCCTGCTCGACCGCGGCGTGAGGCAGCTCAAGTTTGTTGACCGCACCTTCAACCTCAATGCCGGCGTCAGCCGGGCCATTCTGGAGTTCTGCCGGGAGCGCTACCAGCCCGGCCACTTCTTTCACTTCGAGCTGGTGCCGGACCGCCTGCCTGAGGCCCTGCGGGAAACCATCGGGCGATTCCCGGCAGGCGCGCTCCAATTCGAGGTCGGAGTCCAGACCTTCAACGAGCAAACTGCCGCCTTGATTCATCGGCGCCAGAACTATGAGCGGCTGGAAGACAATATTCGCTTCCTGCGGCGCGAGACGGGCGTGCACATCCACGCCGACCTGATTGCCGGGCTCCCGGGCGAAAGCCTGGAGAGCTTTGCGGCGGGCTTCGACCGGCTGCTCGCGCTTGGCCCGCACGAAATCCAGGTCGGCATCCTCAAGCGGCTGCGCGGCACACCCATCGTCCGGCACGACGCCGATTGGCAGATGGTCTATAACCCGCACCCGCCGTATGAGATCTTGCAGAACAAGCTGATAGACTTCGCCACGATGCAGAAGCTGCGGCGCTTCGCGCGCTACTGGGACCTGGTCGGCAACAGCGGCAACTTCATCGGCAGCGCGCCGCTTATCTGGAGCCGCGACGCCTCGGCATTCCGCGCCTTCATGCGTTGGAGCGAGTGGCTGCACGCGCGCGTCGGGCGCACCGACAGCATCGCGCTCGTGCGGCTGATGGAATTGCTGTTCGAGTTCCTGAGCGGCGAACTGGAGCGCGAGCCGCGGAACGTGGCCGAGGCGCTGTGGAGCGATTACCGCCGCGGTGGCCGGCAGGACAAACCCAGCTTCCTGAAGGAGTTTCTGCCCGCAGGCAACCTGCGCTCAGCAACGAGCAAAGGCCGCGAGGGAGTGCCGAAGCGTCAGCGGCGGCATTTGGTCTAGCCCACTGGGAGCAAGGCCGCCCCGGGCGTTGCCATCCGACTGCCTTTTTCCTTGCGCCTGGGACTGGAATTCGGGACCGACCAAACCATACTACCTATAGGGGCCGACCTCTTTCGGAACACCCCACCTATAGTGCTTTCTGTAGCGCTTTTGGCGTCTCGTGCCTCAGCTTGCAATGGTTGCCCTCGGGGCTGGGGTTTGGGACGACGGTGCGATTGGCACCTGGGAAGAACCCGCCGGATTCCGGCGTAACCTCTGAACCTGCGCCTGGTCGAAGAATACCAAGACCCCATCGACAACTACGGCAAGAAACACCCTCAATGGGAGTGCAACGGCCAACCTCGGCTCGAGGACCTAATCGACAACCTCGAAAAGACCGTGCAGGCTGCCAACAACAACTGACTTATGCTCTGCCGACGCGGACACCCGACCACAACCGGACAAGTGCCCTTATTTGTAATCGGCAGAACCCGGAACACCTGCCGGGCACTCGAATGCGCTCGCTCCTTGCAGAATGCAAATCTGCGATACAGCGGATTACAAATCTGCGCTGCGATCTCACATCGCCTGCTCCCTGGCGTTTTGACCGTTGTAGCGGGGCTGTGTGTGCTCGCCGCCTCCGCTGCTGACGTGTCCGTGGTCGTGGCGCCGGACGCCTCCACGGCGGAGCGGCTCGCCGCGTCGGATTTGTCGGAATACCTGGGCCGGCTCTATCCCGGCGACCGCTTCGCCCTGACGAGCGCTTTGCCGGAAAAGGGACGAGGGATTGTGGTTGGTTGCGTGACCAACACCACGGTGCGCCGGCTGGTGGGCGGCGCTGCGCCAACCGCTCCCGAGTCCTTCGTCGTCTGCGCGCGACAGGACGGTGCCAGGGAGCTTGGCGTAATCGCCGGGGCCGATGTGCGCGGCGCAGTTTACGGGGTCTATGCGCTCCTGGAAAAGCTGGGCTGCGGCTTCTACCTCTCTTACGACGCGCTGCCTGCGACGCGGCGCGAGCCCTTCTCGCTCGCCGATTGGCAGCTCTCAGACAAGCCGCTGGTGCAGGACCGCCTGGTTTTCGACTGGCACAACTTCCTCAGCGGCTGCTCTACGTGGAACCTGCCGGAATGGAAGGCGTGGATTCACCAGTCGCAGAAGATGCGCTACAACGCAGTCATGGTCCACGCCTACGGCAATAACCCAATGGTCCGGTTCACGTTTAACGGAAAAACCAAGCCGGTCGGCTACCTCAGCACGACCGTCAAAGGCCGCGACTGGTCCACCATGCATGTCAACGACGTGCGGCGGCTCTGGGGCGGCGAGGTCTTCGCGCAGCCTGTATTCGGAGCGGACGCGGCACAAGGACCGGACGACCAGCGGGCCGACGCGGCGCAACAGCTCATGCAAGGCGTGTTCGCTTACGCAGGGCAGCGCGGCATGCAGGTCTATTTCGCGGACGATGTGGACACCATCTCCGCCAACCCGCAGGAGCTGATCACGACGCTGCCGGCAGGGGCACGGTTCGCCACGGGCGGAGGCAAGGTTTGGCTGGCCAACCCGGACGCGCCCGAAGGCGACCTTTACTACAAGGCGCAGGTCGGGGCTCTGCTCGCGGCGTATCCCCAAATCACCTGCCTGGTGGTGTGGTTCCGCGGCGGCGGCACGCCCTGGATGGAGTTCACGGCTGCCGAAATGCCCGCTCGCTGGCAGCAGGAGTTCCAAGCCGAGGTTGCACGGACGCCTGAAGCCGCGAAGCTCTGGCATGCCCATAACGTCTTCGCGATTGGGAAGATCGCGCGCGCCTTTGAGCGGTCGCTGAAGGAGACCGGCCACGGCGACGTGCAGATCGCCGCCGGGACTTGGGACTTCAAGTTCCTGCCCCCGGCTGACCGCTTCCTGCCGCCGCACGTCAAGCTGATCGGCCTTGATTACAATGTGCTGCACGACCACCCGCAGCTTGCCGACGAGCAATCCCGCCGGGTATTGCGCGAAGTGGGCGCGCATCGCCCCGTGCTGCCTGTCATCTGGGCGCACCACGACGACGGCAACTACATTGGCCGGCCCTACACGCCTTTTGCCGAGTTCGCCTCGAAGCTGGCCGACGCCAACGCCTGCGGCTTCGGCATCATTCACTGGACCACGCGACCGCTCGACCTGTTCTTCACCAGCCACGCCCGGCAGGTCTGGGCCGGCACCAAAGACGAACCACTCGGCCTTACGTGCAAGGATATGGCGGCAAGGTCCTTCGGCGCCACGACTCGGGACCAGATGGGGGCCTACCTGGAACGCTGGGTGACTGAGGCACCTAAGTTTGCACGCGAGACCACCGACACCTTCATTGACCGCCAACTCACCAACATCGCCGCGGTGGTTGCCGGGTGCAGCGAGCGGTTCAAACTGCTCGCTGCAGTGGACCAGTCGCAACTTACCGTGGAACAGCGCTCGCGAGTGGAGTATTTCAGAGGGCTGGAGCAATTCATCAGTGGCATGCACCAGACTCAAGGCGCGCTGCAGCGCTCTCAGGCCCTGCTCAAGACCGGCGACGTTGCCGGCGCTCGCGCGGCAATGGCCGCATGTCACCCGGAGCCCGTGATCGGGGAGTTCGCGAAGTTCAGTTCTCTGGGTGGTATGACACGCGGAGAGCAGGGGCTGGTGGTCTCCATGAATCTGCGCTGGCTGCCCTTTTACCTTCAGCAACGGCAGGCGCTGGGATTGGAACCAGCGCGTTATAACTTCGCACCAACCTCGCATGATCCCCTGGCGCAGTTTCCCGGCAGGTTCACCTGGCACTTTGATGCCGGCCATCAAATGTGGCAGACCCTGGGCGCCGAAGAGACGGGTGCCAGCACGATTGTGCTGCCGCCCGAAACGAAAGTCTCCCTCAGCGCGGGCTTGTCCAGCGCGGCGGCGGAGATTTGCGGCGCCGGCATCGAGAGCGATCAGCCCATTGAATTTGCCTTGGGTCCAGTCATGGGACGAGGCTCGCTGCCATCCGGCGAGTATCGGCTGCGCCTGCTGATGCTCGATCCTGCCTCCAGCGCCCCAGGCCAAAGCGTATTCACGGTGGCCGTTGGCGAAACAAGAGACGCGCCAAAGCCCCGTGCCGGCTCAACCGCCCCAGGCAAGCAGCCGGTCCTTTACCAGCTCACAAGCCGCGTGGACATCTTCAAGGAAACTGGCAATGCCAACACCCTTCTGGAGCGGGCATTCCCGGTGTCCATCAGCCACGCGGGGCGAATTGCAGTGAGGCTGGCACCGACGCAAGGCAAGGCACGGATCAGCGCCGCAATCCTGGAACCAGTCAGGTAGCTTCCCTGCTCCACATCCTCGCCCGGCTACTGGAATTGCTGTTCGAGTTCCTGGACCGGCGAACTGGAGCGCGGGCCGCAGAACGTGGCCGAGGCGCTGTGGAGCGATTACCGCCGCGGTGGCCGGCAGGACAAACCCAGCTTCCTGAAGGAGTTTCTGCCCGCAGGCAACCTGCGCACAGCGAATAGCAAAGCCAGGACCGGCGTGCCGAAGCGCCAAAGGCGCCATTTGATCTAGCCCACTGTGAGCACGGCGGCCCCGGGCGTTGCCATCCGACTGCCCTTTTCCTCGCGCCTGGGACTGGAAACCGGGAACGGCCAAACCATACTACCTATAGGGGCCTGCCTCTTTCACTGCCTCTTTCAGAGCACCCCACGTATTGTGCTTTCTGGAGCGCTTTTGGCGTTTCGTGCCTCAGTTTGCAACGGTTGCCCTCGGGGCTGGGGTTCGGGACGACGGTGCGATTGGCACCCGGGAAGAACCCGCCGGATTCCGGCGTAACCTCCGAGCCTGTAATGTATTAGGCCACTCCGGAGTGAAAGCCATAGAAGGGGGCAATCCACCGGGTTGGCCCCTTCTCCGGGATACTCCACTCGCATCGTGCCCGGCAGGGGCCTATCGTCCCAAATCCCCCGGCGCGCTCAAGGACCAAGCCCGCACCGCGCTATGCGAACCTCCGGTTTCCAGGGGAGATGTCGCGTTAACGCTTCGGTGGACTCGCTCCCGCGTGCGGGGGCTTACTGCGAAAACTTGTCGAACCTGAAGACCGTTGACGGAACACGGGTCGCGCTAGTCCGAAGGCTATAACAAATCGAACGGAGTTAGAATTCCTAGCAGGTCTGCCGTGCCGCTGCGCACCACTAAGATCGGGAGGCCATTCCAATCTTTCTGACCGTCACCTCGCTTGAAAAGGTCGGAGATCAACTCCTCGGGCCCGCACGTCTTCGGGTCTCGAAGCTGAATTCCGCCGGCCTTCTGAGCATCTGCCAGCGTTTGCACCAATCGCCTTCTTCGTTCGTCGGAATTGATGGCTGTCCTTAAGTACAGGGCCAATTCGACATCGGCAACAATCTTCCAAGCCGATTCCCCATTGGACGTCGTTCGGACTGGAAGGTAGGAGAAAGAGCTCTCCAGCATTGTTTGGCGAATGAAGCTGAGCGGGTGCCAGACTTCTGCGCAAATCGGATTCGGAACCATTAATTCCTGGATTCTCATGAGTGCGCCCTCCGGGACTAGGTTTGGGAACGGTAACCTTCGAGAGGTATCTGAACTTGGTTTGTCTGAACCATTGCAAAGTGCGTCCTCCAGCATCAAGGCGAGTCTCACGGCGTGGCTGGCCAGATGGCGTGCGTAAGCTCCCTCGTGCATGGCCGAGTTGCGGGCCTCTCGCACTGAATTGTATAGCTTGCTAAAAGGAGTGTGGAAATGCTCTGGCAGTCCCTTGGCCAGTGGGGAGAGGCCTGCGACGCTTCCGAGCACCCCTTCATAATCTCCGAGCTCTCCAATCTTATGCCGCAAGAACATGCCCATGCGCTCGAAGACATGAATGAGTGCGTCAACCGCTTCGGCGTCGCGGAGGACAGCCGCCCGAGCCTGCCGGAGTTGATTTAGGAAGTAGGGCTTTGACTGCATGGCCGCTGTCCCTAGTAAACGAGCACAAGGGCAGCGGCTTCCTGCGCCTCTCTCGCCACCTGTTCGAACTTCCGTTCCCTCGCATTTGGCTCTTTGAGCTTCGCCGAAACTTCCGGCACGGATTCGAGGAAGCTGAGGAGGAGGCTGCTCTTGACGGCATAGTTCACATTCTCCGGCAGCGCCCCGCTCGTCGCGAGCGCGGCTCCGGCGCTGAGCTTGGCCGCTACCACGCCGACCACGTTCCCGTGCTCATCCACCAGTGCGCCGCCCGAATTGCCAGGCTGTACTGGAACACTAATCTGGAAATATCTTGGGTCATCCTGCGCCCCAGAGAGCGCGGCAACCTCACCCTTGGCCAACTTGGGCGCGAACCCTTGCAGGCCGACGTTAGGAAAACCGACTGTGGCCACCGTGCTGCCCATCTTCACTGCGCGGCTCGCGGCCAGTGGCAACGGCATGAACTTTCCATCGGCTTTGAGCAAAGCCAGGTCATTCGCCGCGTCGGTGTTCACCACTTTAGCAGAGATGAGTCCAGCCGCGGTGACCAACCGCACCTGCGCCCCGTTCCCGGCCACATGTTCATTGGTAATGAGATACCCATCCTCCGTAATGAAGAACCCGGTGCCGGAGGCTTCCGGGCGCGTCTGGACAATGCTTGCGGCTGAACTGTCACCTCCATCCGATGGCACCTCACGAGGCTTAAAATTGCGTGCCAGCTTTTGGCCCTCTGCAATCTGCTCTCGCGTCATTTTCCCCTCCAGTTCGCTCGCGCCCTGCTTTGCGTCATCCTTACCCTGCGCCCCCGCCAGCAGAATCCATTTATAGCTTTCCACGTAATCTTTCACCACTCCTTTGCCATTCGCGTAGCAGAAGCCTAGATTGTATTGCGCAGCGCCGTGATTGTGCTCGGCGGCTTTGCGGTACCACCTCACCGCCTCTGCATAATCCTCCACCACTCCTTGGCCATTCGCGTAGCAGAAGCCCAGATTGTATTGAGCCGAGGCGCAATTCTGCTCGGCGGCTTTGCGCCACCACTTCACCGCCTCCACATAATCCTTCGCTACGCCTTGGCCATTGGCGTAGCAGACGCCCAGACCGTGCTTAGCCGGGGCGTAATTCTGCTCGGCGGCTTTGTGAAACCACCTCACCGCCTCCACATAATCCTTCGTCACGCCTGTGCCACTGGCGTAGAAGAATCCGAGAGTGTATTGAGCCGAGGCGTAATTCTGTTCGGCGGCTTTGCGATACCACTTGACCGCCTCCACCTCATCCTTGGCCACGCCTTTGCCATTGGCGTAGCAGAAGCCGAGATTGTATTGAGCCTCGCGGAGATTCTGCACGGCGGCTTTGCGAAACCACTTCACCGCCTCGGCATCATCCTTTGCGACACCAAGATTTCCAAGAGAGAAGGCAACGCCTAGTTCAAACTCGGATTGAACATCACCCCTCTCCGCCTTGGCGCGGATGTCGGCCAGCAGCTTGCGGTCTGCCTCGCTTGGCTGGGCTGGTAATTGGAAAGCGGCACTGACGAGCAAGAAAACCAGAAACCATCTGAGGCGATTTGTCTTCATACGCCAGCTTAGGCCAGTTCAACTGGCGTTACCAAGCACCGAATGGATGGTTCGATAACGGTTGCCCATATTCCCCTTCCGCGTCCCCGCAGGGCCACGACATCGCCCCAGGCGGAGGACAGCGCCACCGGGCTGCCCGGGTTGAAGATACGTCGGAGGGCTGACGATTCCACCATCAACTACTGATAGGAATTCTGTTTTTGGCGCGCCCGCTTGTACTTGACGCTGCGCGGGTGAAGGAGAATTGCTTTTCGAACTCATTCATTGCGGCCCCGTGCTGCCAGACCGGGCCGAGGGCGTCAACAGGGGAGTTTTGCCGGTTTTCTGGCGGTTTTGCCCCATAGGTGTCAGTCAATGATAATGTCATATCCTCAGGCTAGGTTGGTTGGACTATAGGCGTTCAGAGGAAGTCTCGGCTTTGCGATAGAGCAGGTGCGCTAAGTGGCCGCGAATTCCCATCGCCAACCGCTCAGCAATCCAACTGACCGTTACCGTGCTTTCGGCTCGGAGCTTGGCAGCCAACCTCACCTTGAATGGATGGCCCTTACGCCAGCTTGCTGCGCAGCTTCCGAGCCATAAACCTTGGGTTGAAATAACCAGTAGGCAAGCAGCCGGTCAATAGGGGAACATCACGTTATCATTGACGCCTTTTCATTCTTCATTCTGCCTGCCCCGTGCGGTGCGGGCGGGAGGTGATGCAGTGTGTCGGTGGAGGAAAGCGGCCTTCTACCGCCCAAGCTACACCCGGGTCAGGCTTATGGCTTAACCGTGAGGCGAACCTGTTTCGCTAGCGCTCCTTGCCGCGCATCAAACGTGACAAACTCCCTGGCCTCCAGGACGACGGCGGCGGCAACGTGGATGATGTCCAGCGTGCGACAGCCGAGTGTTGCGGAGTGACCGGCGGAGAGTTCATCGGCTTTTTGTTCGACTGCGGCGGCGGTGTAAGCGGGCCGTTGCCAGCGGCCAGAGGCAACGTCCTCTTCGAACGCGGCGATGGACCGGTTCATTTCTGCCGCCGTGATTTCAGCGCGAAAGGCTTCCAAGCGAATGGCATTTCTGACCTCCAGCGCCTGCCATTGCGTCAGCACGTAAGGCGCGGCGTAAGCTCCGACCAGTCGAATAGCATCCCGGCTGGTGGCCTCCTGGACGTACAGCTTTACGATAATCGCTGAGTCGAAATAGGCGTCCATCGGCGGTCGCCGCGTCCCTCATCAATGATGTTCTGTGAGTCAGGCGCGATCTTGTCGCCATAGATGTCGTGCAAGCGCTGACTAAAATCGGGCCACCTGCTCCGGCTGGCTTGGCCGGGAGTGCCGCCGCCAATCTCCATCTCTCGAAGAAGTTGCTTGAACAACGTTCGCTCCTGCGGCGGAAGCGCGGCCACCTGCCTAATCATTTCATTTGCGCTCATGGGGTAACCTTAGCTCAACCCGGTGACCCAGCCAACAACGATTGTTCATTCAGCAGCAGGCTTTCAGTCTTCAGCCTTCAGCCTTGACTTTGCGCTCCAGGGTCAGGTGTCGGCAGCGAGGGCGCGGGCGCATTGTTCGCGCCGCTCGAGTATCTGGAGAAAGGGCTTGAAACGGGCTGCGGCAATGGGATTGTTCCATCATGAAACTGGTGGCAGGTGTCAGCCCAAAATGGCACTTAGATAAGCCCTAAAGCGCTCTTCCCCAGGCATTTACGTCTGGCCAGGCTGGGCAGGGTTTCAAAGATGACCTAGCGCCCGTTGTCTAAGCTTCTGGAACCTTCGCTGTCTTTGCGCGCCTCATTTCCGCGATTTCCAGCCTCCGCGGCACTCCCGCAGCGCGTTGCCCGCCGTCATTCCTCCGTTGCCTCTCCCGATACACACTGTAGGTTCAATCTCAACCTACGGTGTGTATCGGGAGAGGCAACGGAGGCGCTCCGGAGGGGTTGGAGTGGGTGACTCGGCCTGTCCCTCGAAGGCGGCTGGCGCGGGCGCCAGCCGGTGCGCCCGGGGCGGGCGCGCTCGTGCGCCTGCGAGGGCGCTTACATGGCGGGGTGGAAGTCCCCGTCAGGCCGAAGTATCACCGGCCTGTGACCGAAGGCTACTGCGTCGTGGCGACACGGGGTGGAGAGCTGCCGGAGGTGAACTGCCAGTCCGTAACAAAGCATCATCGTAGATGAACAACGTGAACTCAATTCGGCCAGACGGTGGGACGAGCCTGCGAGCGCTGAGCGAAGTCCGTTCCGTAA
>Ga0326728_10001730_pt1 | contig 75818 bp, 52 predicted proteins | sample MB3enrmetagenome_FD_207602 | JGI IMG/M metagenome (GOLD analysis project Ga0326728, IMG submission 207602) | Lab enriched peat soil microbial communities from McLean, Ithaca, NY, United States - MB31MN | ecosystem: Environmental > Terrestrial > Soil > Wetlands > Peat | place: USA: New York...
AATAAATCCGGTCCTTGCCCGCCTCACTGCGGGTCAGGACCCAGGAGGCGTGGAGTTGACCTGAGGCACAGCGGCAATTGGGTTTGCCGCATTTGCGGCGCAGCAAGTAGAAGGAGCCTTGGACCATCGGCAGGTCGCGCTGGAGCTGGCGCAACGTCCGGGCCAAGGCGGCGTAAGCGCGCCACAGCTTCTGACGCAGCCGGGCGAGATTGGCACTCATCTGCATCTGTTATATATATTACAGATACATATAGCAAGCGAAAAAATGTGAAAAATGTGAAAAATCCAAGATTATGTTCCAGCCGCCCCAAAACCGGCGCGCCTACAAGGGGTTGCCAGGCCTTGCCCCACTGTCTGAATTGCCGCAATTCCGGGCCGGCCCCGTGGCGTGGTTGTTGGATTCGACACTGTCAACGAACATCGCCACAATGATGCGCCGGGAAGCCTCCTCCGCGATATGCGATTCGTTGAACCGGGTGATAAACCCCTCGGCGACCTTCCGGGTGGCCAGAAAGCGGAGCGCCGCAACCAGGCAAGCCTGAAGGGTCAAGCGGTTTTCCTGGCGGAACCGGCAAATATCCGACGGCCTGGGTACTCCGTTGTCCCACTGGCTGGCCGTGGGCGCGCCATGAATGCGGCAGTGGATTTCCGCCGAGCTGAAGAGTTGGCACGCGTAGCTCCAGCAAAGTACGGAGAGCAATCTCTTTGCGTCGGTGACGCTGCAACAGCGCGGGCCTGGCAGCCGGTTGAGGGAATGCTCATCCAGATTGCGGACGGCTTTCTCCACCACATGAGTCAATTCCAAGCTCCGGTCCTGAGGAGCGGCTGCCAGCAGTCTATTTGCCGGCATTCTTGAACAGGCATCGGCCTTTAAACTATTAATTGCTTGCATACGTGTCCTTTGTTTGCGGTTTGAGGTTTGGGTTCTACTGGCGTTACGCGGATGAAAGGCGAATCTGTCAAAAAATATTGTCTGGCTGATCATCAGTCTCAGCCCGGAGCAGGCGGACGCAGCGCGCCTGCTCGAAGCGACCCCTCAATTTCCATGAGAAAATGGGCTGCCGCGCAAACCTCGTCATTGGCGGCCCGGCCGGCGAGGTTTCGAGACTTTAGAGCAACCCTGGAGGCCCCGCCTCGTCAGAAATAATACTGTTGCAATGCAATGGAAAAGTTCATAGACTTTCCGCCGCAATGTTTGGCATAGAGATGATTAAACGCGCTCATCGCCGATCAGTTTCGCCTCTCGGTGGGAACCGAGGCTGGTTCGTCCCTGCCTGCCGCATTTTTGGAGTTTTGGCTGTTCCGGGCTTGGGCCTGCCGATGGATTCGAAGGGCGGCTTTGCCCCAGCCGCAGCACCAGGGTGGGGGCTTTTATCCAAACGGAGGACATCAAGCAAACAATCATGTCACTAAATTCCTCACGAGTCCTCGATTTCTCCAGAGAGTTGATCGAGTGGTTTTGGAAATACGGCATCACCCGCAAAGGCGCCTACAAACTCTCTGCCAGTGACTGGTTGCGCACGGTTTATGACGCCAACGACCGGGTCGTCCAAGCGGAGGACTCTGGAAAGAATCTCCGTCCCGCCTTCGCACTTTGGGGGCCGTCCCAGTCTGGAAAATCCACCTTGTTGAGTAACTTCCTGGACGAAAAGGTCTGGGATAACTTGCAGCCGGAAGACAAGGTGGACGGCACACGGTCGGGGCTTTATTGGCCAGGGTCCGACCCCTGTGTGTTCTTCGTGGACTTGCCCAAGAACCAAATGCAACGGGCCGAGGGATTGATCTCTATGAACCCCTACACGGGCGGAAAGGATGCCTCGGCCGTGTTGACCCGCTTTGTCCGCGGCTCGCTCCGGCGGGGGGCAGGATCGTATCATGTGCCCTTCCCCCAATATCCCGTGCAACTGCATTTCCTCGGCGAGAAGCAAGTGCTGCTGGCATTGGCAATGGGATATGACAGCGAGTGTCTGGGCAGCCCCCAAAATGCGTGGCAGCAAAAGGAATGGTCGCAGATTGAGTTTGTCAATGCGCTGGATCAATTCAATATGGCGCATCCCGTGTCGGAAACCGCGCCCGTCAACCGGCAGGCCTTTGAAATTATCCACTGTCTCTGCGAAGTCTTAGAGGACTTGGTGACCGCCAGGGTGCGTCGCTTCCAGAAGTTGGCTCTTTCCGCGCGCGTGGAGGACTGGCAGAGCATCATCCATTCTCTTTTGGAACAGCGGAGCCTTCTGGCCAGCCCCGAGAACGCCCGCCAGTTTGCCGCCCATCTGCTGTGGGACGGGTCGCCGCCTATTTCGGACTTTTACGAAAAGTTGCTGAAGATGCTGGCGAACATCCAAGTCTGGCAAACGGACAGAACCGTCTATACCAGCCTGAAAGTAGCTGCCCGATTGTTGGACATGGACACCTATGATCTGGTCGAACGGGGCCAGCAGAAATTGCCGCGAATTTGTTGTCGGACCGAAGGTAACGCTGTCTTCGTTGACCTGGATGACGGCAAGCCGGTGATTGAAAATGTGGAGGAATTTGGCTCGCTGCAAGGGTTGGTCTGGGAAATCGTGGTTCCGGTTAACTTTGATAATCTGCCGCCATCCCCATTTACGCAGTTCCTGGCCAAGGGGGATTTGCTGGATTTTCCGGGCGTGGCCAACGAGGTAGCCAACGAGGTGAAGCGGATTGCGGTCTGGTTGGACATCCCGGATGAGCGGGGCGCGCGGCTGGACAAGGGGCAGTTGTTCAGCCCCTATCTGTTTTTTTCCAAAATCCTCAAGCGAGGCAAGACCGCCTCCATCGTCACCACTTACACGAAGCGGCTGACCATTGACGGATTCACGATTTTCCTGTATCTGGACAAATATCCTCCGGTTAACGCCGACCAAATTCAAAGCGGGATCAACACTTGGTGGAGCTGCATGGCCCAGGGATACGATGAGAAGCTTGGCGGCAGGAGTCCCTTGCCGCTCAACCTCGCCTTGACCTGGTGGAAGGAATTGTTTGATGATTACAAGGCGCTGGAGCGACAGGGGCAGGAATACTTTGCTTCCAAGGTGGGAATTCTTCGTGCCATGGGCAGAGTTTCCAATCCCGGAGTCCTCTGGTCCAGTTGCGCGCTGAATTACTATAAGTATGACCGCGGCAAACCGGCGGACGATTTAATCCCGTCCCAAGAATTGTTTGGGGGGTTGTTAAAAGAAAAGGACATTCTGCTCCAGTTCGCGTCCTTGCAAATTCGTGAGCCTTTGGAAACCAACTTGGCGGAATGGCAGGGCAAATCCGACAAGAACTTGAAGCAGAAGTTTGACACTTGGCTCGAACAACAGGGGGACAAGCTCTATTCGGACCCCGGCCTGCAGACATTGAAGATCATGCTGGAGGACAGGGACAAAGGCGGAGCGGCCGATCTGATGAAACGGCTGTGCGGCCAATTGGACGAGCTGTGCAAGGGCACTCAATTGAACCGGGCCAAAATCCTGGAAGAGAACAAGCAGCGCGAGGCCGCCAGGCTGGAACGACTGCTCAAGGGGGAATTCATCTTCCCGCCGCCGGAGCCGAGGGACATCCGCCGGGAGAACCTGCAACGGTTTCGGGACCATTTGGAGCAGGCGACGACGCGCAAAAAGGGCTACCGGATGGAGTTGTTGACGGAGGAGGAAATGCGCCCGGTGAACCTGGCCTTGCGCGAGTTGCTCAATGTGGATTACGCCGTGCTCGAACTGCTGCCCACCGACAACCACAGCCTCAACGAGACGTTCATCTTCAGTCAATACCAGGCTTGGATTCGCAAGCAAGTGGCCCGATGGCGCCCGCCGGATTCCACCGAATTGAGCCACTCCTCCTCCTGGAACCTCCTGGGATTGACCAGTCCGGCTCTGGTCGAGATGTACCTCAACAGCCTGGTGGAGTCCATCAGCCCCAAACAGTGGGAGGAAATGGCCCGCTGGCTGCGCGAGGATGTGCGGGCTGGCTACGAAGGAGCCGTGGGCACTTTGCGGCGCAACGACCATCGTCCGTTTTTGGCGGTCAAAATGTCCAACCTTCTGGTGGGCGACCACGCCGTGGATTACGATGGCGAATCCAAGCCAGCCAGTTACGCGGCGGTGATTGAACCGTTTCTGCGCCAACAATTGCCCGCCCTCATTAACGCTCCGGTGCATGCGCTGGTGCAGGTGGATGTGCCGGGAACAAAGGAATTGGAGGCGCTGTGCGATCAATTCCAGGTTGAGCGCGACGCTCCGGTGACAAATTCATAATTGACTCGTTATTTCTATGCCATTGAACCTCAATGTGTTTCCCGGCACAGGCCACCACTATTTCACCCGCCGTCTGGCCGAGTTGTTGCAGAAAAGGGAGGACGAACTGGTGCGACTGGTCAAACAGAATCTGCCGCAGTTCATGCCCTGGAGTGACGCCTATCCCTGGCTGCGATATCGCCTGGGAACCGATGCGGAGAACAAACCAATTATCACCATCGCCGTTGAATCCAACCTCGGTCATTGGTCCCGCGGCACTCTCTATCAGGTCCATCCCTGCCAGCCGGATCCGGCGCTGGATTTCTTTTTCCCCTACGCCATGGAATTTCTGAATAATCCGACTCGGGGGCACACCGAAAGAATCACCAGTCTCTCTCTGGGCGACGCCCACTACGAAGTGGATGTCCAAGTCAACTTCATGGGCCGGGCAGGCACCCCGGTGGATGTGGACCTGGTGGTGGACCTGGGAAACACCAGGACGGCGGCGGTCTTGTTGGAGAAGCCGAGCGACGCGCAAACCCCGCCGTTGAGCCACCGCTTGCGCGTGCTCAAAATTGGGCCGCGCGGGATGGAACTCAAGACCGACGGTCCCTGGCAGGGCCTGCCACGGTCGCTCGCCTGGGCCGGGGACCAGAATGATCTGGCCATCATTGATTCATGGTTTCTGCTGCACGAAACGATCTTCGCCCATTTGGAGCCGGGCCAACCGGAGGGCGAGGCGAAGTTCGTCATCCGCGACGCCAAGGAGCATTATTTGGAACAAACGGGACAAAAGGCCTGGTTTCTGGAGTATTACATGCCGCACGCCTTCATCGAGTTGTCTCCTGCCCTGATTGGGGGGGGAAGATCCCGCGAGGGGGCCGCGCGAATTTTTGCCGACCAAAAGCTGGATCGCGATTATCCTTTTTATTTAAGCTCCCCCAAGCGCTATGTCTGGAGCCTGGTCCGCCGGGGGGTGGCTCCCGGAATTCCCTTCTGGTTCCAAATTCCCAACCTGCCCGACCCGTCAGGAGCAAAAGACTTTCTGGAATTGCGCGGACTGATCCGTTATTTCATGGCGACCGACGGGCACGATTTGAACACCGATTACCGAAGCTTGCAGATCGCCAAGCCGGAGGATGTCACCCGCTTCCAGAATTTCGTCCACAACGCCCCTCCCACTTACTCGAATAGCGACGCGGTGTGCTGGTTTGCCCTTTCGTTGATCGAGGCGGCGCACCGCCAGATCAACACCGGCGCCTACTTGGAAGGAGTTGTCAACAACACCCTGCGCCGCCGCCTGCGCTATGTGCGCGTGACCTGCCCGTCGGGATGGACGTTCCAGGAGCGGAACCTCTATTTCCGCCAGTGGCAACGGGCGATCAACCTGTTTACCATGGCCCATTTCGACAACTGGAACCGCGCCTCCACTGCGGAGGGGGACACCGAGTCCGAACCCAGCCAGCCGGAGTTGTGCTTTGAGAATTTGGACGAGGCGGTTTGTTCGCAGTTGCCGATCCTTTATGCGGAGATACAATCCTTTTCCGGCCAGGCCGACAAATGGATTGAGTTATACGGACGCGGCAACCGGGTCGTGGTGATGAATCTGGACATCGGCGGCGGTACCACCGACCTGGCCATTATTGAGTACACCAACCTGGCCCGGGACCAAGTCAGATTGCGGCCCAATTTGCTTTTCCGGGACGGATATCCCATTGCGGGCGACATGGTTGTCAAGAGAATTGTCGAGCGGGTTCTCATTCCGGCCTGGTTCGAAGCGTCCCTTCCGGGGCAGAACCCGGTTTTGGCCCAGGCGCGCAACGATCTGCAGACTCTTTTCCGTCAGCCCCGCAACGCCCATATCAACAACATCGGGGGGGTCGCCGCTACGGCTTCAAAACGCCTGGCCCGGATCATCCGCTTGCTCTTCATTCCCTTGGCCAACCTGCTCCTCAAGGGGCTTTGCGACCAGCCCGCCACGGAACCGGCCCAGCAACCCCGCCGGCTCCGCAGTCAGGCTGACTCCCGCCGCTCCCTAAACATTCACGAGTGTATCGAGGCCCAAATCATCAGCGCCCAGATGCTGGCCGATCTGAACCAGCTTTGCACCTGCGTCATCTGCCATTACTTCCCGCAAGGCGGGTGGAGCATGGAGGACAAAGCCTTTTCGCCCACCGCAGTACTCAACTGCGATCTCCAGGCAGTCGAACAAAGCATTAACGAAGTCTTTGCCCCGCTGTTCAACGGGTTGTCCGGATTGGTCGCCCGGCATAATTGCGACCTGTTGATCGTCTCTGGAAAGCCCTCGGAATTGACCAGGGTGCATGAACTGATCCGGCGGTCCTTTCCCTTGCTTCCGCAGCGCATCATCCGGGTCAAGGATTATCCCGCGGGCAATTGGTATCCTTCCGAGTTCGCCACCGTCAACGAGGGCCGGATTACCGACGCCAAGACTTGCACCGTGGTCGGGGCGGCCCTCTATCAGGATTTCAGGTACAACCACACGACCGGCTTTTCAATTATTCTTGACAATCCGGAGCAATACCAGCGCAACGCCTACTGGGGGGTCATTCCCCGGCTGGGCCCCCCCCGCGGTTTCTTCGACAAGTTGCTCTTTAGTCCGCGGGACTATCCTGCTGCGCCCCATGACCCCCATCGCCCAAATTGTTTGGTCAAGGAAAGCCGCCCCATCCAGCTCAATCTGGCCATCGCGCATCGGATTGGGCGCCAGCTTGTCAACGACAAGAGCGTTCAGCCTGCGCCCGTTTACAAACTGTCGTGGAACCGCCGCAATGTGGACGCGGACGTGGTGGTGGCCGAGGCCAATATTGTGTTTCGGTGGCTCTCCTTCAAGGGCAAGGGAGACATGCTGGAGATTGCCAGCGTCACCCCGACGGCAGATTGCCCGCCCATTGGCCTGGAAGAGTTGAGCCTGGAGTTAAACACGCTCGTGGCGGATGATGTGGAAAATGACGCCGAATTCTGGCTGGACGATCCCCAGCTAAACGTAACTTTGACAGGCCGGTGAGCGGCCCGTCTTTGCGCCACAGACGACATGAAAACCATGAAGGCACCGAGTCCAAATTGTTTCCGCCCCGATGGGATCGGGTCGGCCTGCAAGCTACTCGCCTTGTGGATTTGCTGCGGCGCGCTCTGCATGGCCGGGGCCGCCTCAGGCCAGAACGACGGAGCGTCCAAGGAGCTCGCGACGAGCGACCCCGGGTCGAATAACATGGCTGTCTTGGACCCCAAAGCCTTTGTGGCTCAGATGGCTGCGTTCTCCAATTCCCTCTCGGCCAACTTTGCCCTGTTGACGAACGAAATGGAAGAACTCAGGTCCGCGACGGGCGGATCGGTCAAAAACCGGCCCGTCACCAACCCCATTCCCGGTTCTTTGTGGGCGCTGTTGCTGGTCAATTTCCTTTTGGGAGCGGGTGTGCTGGGCATCTCAGTCGTGTTGCTGCGGGAAAGAAAGTCGGTGGTCATGCAGGTTCGATCGGTCGTAGCCGGGCAGATTCCCGTCATGGCAAAAACCCTGGCCGACCAGGTTCAGCCCAAACTGGACGCGGCCATCCGCCAAGGGCAGGAACTGGCCGCAACCATGCAACAAGCGGTCGAGCGCAACCAAGAATTCCTTGACTCTATGAAGGCAAAGCATGAACAAGATTTTGAATCATTTCTTCAATCTGCCGAGTCCGCCTCCCGGACCGCCATCGGGGCCTTGTCCACCGAGTCCCACGCCATGCTCGGTCAGTTGCAGCAGCAGGCGGCGGAGGATTTCCAGAAGCTTTTTCGGGGGGCCCGGGATTCCTGGCAAGCGGATTTAGGCCTGGAACTCCAAAAGGTGAAGGACAACTGGAACTCCATGGTGAAAGACAGCCATAAGCTTTGGCAGAGCCGGCTGGATGGAGAAATCGCTGCGATCAAGCAGACCTGGCTGCGCCAACTTGATGAACATCAAAAACAGTGGCAGTCCAGCCTCAATGTTTTCGTGGAAGCCCAGCCGGAGTTTTGGCAAAAACGCCTTGATCAAGCCGCCGAGAAGGCCCGGATGGCCTGGAACAGCCAGTTGGAGGCCTTGGCGGCAAAAAATGCAAGCCTCTGGCACGTCATCGAAAAAGGCCTGGCGGACGCACAGTCCCGCCTCACCCGGCTGAACGAGGAAATTGGCGGCGCTTTTCAACGGCTGAAAGTGCGCGATGACGCCATGAACGCTTTAGTCTGGCCCCCCTTCTTCCAGGAGGGCGGCGGCTTGGCCGGCTGGAAGCAGAAAATCGAGGACCGCCTCGCCCAGCATGATCCCGGCGCGTTTGATCTGTTCCTGGCCTTGGGGCGGTTTAACAATGCCGCCCGCGATGCGGGTGACACGCGCCGACTGGCCGAAGTCTTGCACGGAGTCGGGGTCGAAGCCTACCGGTTCTGGAAATCACTGGGCACGGCGCAACTGGATGCGGCTTTGGAATGGCGTTCCGGTTTCCAGGGCTATCTGGATGCCTCCAGCATTCCGGTTGACATCATCCTGGCCCTGGAACGCGACCGTTTCGATACCAACACCATGCTCTCCGTGGATGGCGGCACGGCCAGCCGCATGTACGTCAAGGAGGCTCTTTCCTGGGTCGTGCGTGACAAATCGTCCGATCCGCCAAAAGTTCTCTGTCATGCCCGTGTGATCACCTGCTAGACCGCCATGAACGATCCCCAAACCATGCCCAGCCTGGAAAGCCCTGTCGCGACAGAACTCCCGACACGCCTTCTTCGCAGCCCGTATTTCATCCTCCGCACGCCCATCGGGGGATACTACCTCGACCCGGCCTTCAACGGAAACCTGGTCAAGTCGCCTGTCAACCCGCTGTCGTTGTTTCTGGCCGACGCCCAACGCGTGGCCGCTCCGGGAAGCGACTTGGGCGAGGTCAGATATCAACCCCGCGAGAACCTCCGTCCCTTGCGGTATCTTCATGAAGGCGCGCTCATGGAGTTCGCCAATGCCGCCAGCGATTTCTGCAAAGGAGGGTTGAATGCTGACCAAGCCAGTCTCCGGCTGGGTTTCAGGCTTCCGGATCCGGGCAAAGAGCCGGATTCCTATTGGGTTTGTGGTGACCGTTTCGCCCCGCGCCTTCTGATTCTTTGGGGCTGCGAGAAGGAGCAGGGAACCTCTCTCCCTTTGATTGGAGATGGGCGCAGTGTGGTCAAGGAATTGCGCGCCAAAGCCATGAGTTGGACCCGCCTTTTCCGGGAAGGCGTCGAGTTAAGCCGCCTGAAGGACCCATTGGCGGATTACGTGGCGTTTCCGGTGCTTTCGGCAGACGGCAAGCTGACCCATGTGGATCGCATAGATAATGGCCAATACGTCCGCGAAGAGGTCTATGCCGGCCGCGGCAAGTCATGGAAAGTCAGGCCCTTGAAACGCCTGCCCGCCCGGGTGATTTTGCAGTTTCAGAAGACCGCCGAAGAATTCTATCGCAAGGGCCATGGCCGCGGCTGCACCTGTCCCCGTTGCGCCCCGGGGACCGCCCAGCCGTCCCCCTCCGGCCACGCCCCCCCCACCGTCCTGTCCTATGAACAGGAAGTGCGCCGGGGCTTCCGGCTTCCTGATCCGGAGCTTCGCCCCGACGCCTACTTTGTGGTCGGACACACCTTGGGCGAACAATTGCTCATCTTATGCCCTAATCCCGGGGTCAAGGACGCCGAGGAAATCGCCCAAATGGAGAAAGACCTCAAGTGGGCCGAGGACAAGGCCAGGTCCCCGGAGGACAAAGAACGGGCGCGCCAATTCCGCCAGCAATTCGAACAGGACCTGGCCACGCACAATCTTTACAAACGCTATTTCTATGCCGAGCATGAATGTCTGCCGCTGACTTCCGACGAAGTGCTGGGGTTGCCGGTCCCGGCCGCCAAGCCATCCGGCGAGCCTGGTCCCGCGCCGGTCCCGACCGCTGCCCCGCCCAAGACCGGGGGCGAGCCTTCCGCGCAAACCGTCGTCGCCAAATTGCAGCGCATTGATTGGGGCAGGCTGATGATGATTTGGGGCAGCGTTCTCTTTGTCATCATCGCTGGCCTCATGCTCACCCATCATTTTATGCCCAAGCGATTGGTGGTTCTGAGCGCCGCCATGAGCAATGATGCCAGCCTGGATCCGGAAAATCGGCGCAACGTTATCGAAATCGAATTCAACAATCGTCTGGGTGAGAACCACGCCGGGGACACCAACCAACCGGGGGTTCCGCCTGCCGCCTTGGGTCAGTATTACCTTTCTTTAAATGACGAAAAACTCAAACCGCGTGCTGTGCAACTCAACCCCGCCAACCACAGGCGTCTGGCGCTCACCTTTGATTTGCCGGGGGGCGCGCTGGCCGAGGATGGCAAATACACCCTTTATCTCGAAAAGGCCAGGGATCATTGGGGCAACCTTCTGGCCCCGACCAGTCTTCCGGTGACCGTGGTTGACAAACGCCCTCCCTCCTTCCTCAAGGTTGAGGCGGCTTCGGCGGAGGCCGAGGATTCCCTCCAATTGCAGTTCGATGAACCGCTGGACCAATCAAGCGCCGAGACAGCCGCCAACTATGCCATCGCCGGGATGGCCATCAAATCCGCCCAGCTCAAGGAGGACCGGCAGACCGTGGTGCTCAAGGCCGACAAGTCCTTCGAGTCCGGCGCCTCCTGCCAGTTGACGTTGACCACCAACATCACCGATGCGGCGCGGGCCAAAAACCGCTTGCGGCCGTCGTCCACCAATTTCACCTACGTCCAAATTCCTCTGAGGCTGCAATCCGTCTCGGCCAGGGTTTCCCAAATTCGGATCAGGATCGTCTTCAACAGGGCGTTCGACACCAACTCCGCCAAGCCGGCCCTGAAATTGGACCCGCTCACGCTCAAGACAGGGGCGGTGAATTTCCTGGACAGCAAGGCGCTGGAAGTGGTTCTGACCAATTCCTACATGACCAATGGCTCGTACACTCTCCAAATCGCCGGCCTCAAGGACACGAGCGGCAAAGCCGGCTCCGAGCTTTCAACCAATTGCTCGTTTGCTTATGAAGGACCGGTCGAAACCTCGCCGCCCCTCCTCATCCCGGGGGTGGGGGGCTTGTCCGCCACGGCGACCCGCTTGGAACTCACCTTCACCAAGGAATTGAGGGAAGACTCGGCCACTAAGGAGGATAATTACATTCTCAGCGTCCGAAACGGAGCAGCCTGGGAGAAGATTCCGACCCTTTTTCATGCGGAAATGGTGCCGGGGGGCAGCCCGGCCGTGGCCTTGACTTTTCAGGCCAGCCTGCCCAATGGAACCTTGCGCCTCCAATACTCCGGCGTCGAAGATCTCTTCGGCAACAGCACCAATGATTCGCGGGTCTTCAGCACCGGGATCGTTTACCCCATCATCACCCGGAAACCCGCCCAGTCCATCAACCCCGGACGCACCGCCGTCCAGTTCACCCTTTCGGGACGCATTGACAAAATCTGCGAGAATCCTGCCAACTTCCGGGTGGAAGACCCCCAAGGGACGCTTGTCCCATTGGTGTCCATCACCGGCGTCAAGCTCACACCCGGAGCCAATACCACGGAGGTCAGACTGGATCTTTCCAATCGCCTGACACTGGACAAATTTCAGGTCCGTTTCCAGAAATTGCGGATCGAAGGCGAAGCTTGGGAGCAGTCCGGCGTGGTCACCACCGCCCAATAAACACAAAATGATCGCGATGAATTTGATTGCCTTTTCTATAAAGGGGCCATTAACTCAACTAACTCAACCATGCAAACTATGAGAACAAAAGCTCTGGCCGTTTTTCAAGCCGCCTTTTTGGGAATCCTTCTGACCCACGGAGGGGGTGCCTGGGGACAGGACACCGCCCCCACCACGACATCGCAGTTGAACACGATGCAGGATCTCTTTGATATCTTCCTCAAGACCGGGGAACAGCAATACCAAACGGCCACCAACTCGAAAGCCAAGCAGGATCCCTTATGGCAAAAACACGCCGTCATTGCCAAAATCAGACTGACTGTCGTTTATACCATGATGGATGGCAATAAGCAGGGCGTGCCGCCCTATGAAAGTGAAATCGGCCGCTTGAAGAAGTTTTTCCGGCAGGAAGCCGCCATCAAAAGGTACACTGACAATTATTTGGCGCTGCGCAAAAGGGCGGATCAGTTGCAGCGCGAGGTTGCCCCGCTTCTGGCGGAGCTGAGCGCCGACTGGTTGAATTATGCCAACAAAACCTCCGCTGAAATTGTCAGCAGTCGCGATCCCTGGACCGACAGCAATATCGCTCTCAAGGAGCTCGACAGCACGAAGGGGCCTCCCCAAACCAACCCTGACGCCGCAGACGCCTTTCTGCAAGCACTTCAGTCGGCCCCCTTGGACCCGATGTCGGAGGCGGACGCCAAAGCTTACAAGGCGGCCTACGACGCGCGTGACCTCGCGACCCTTCTGTCATTCTTTCTCGCACACCTGCGCAACGCCGCGGTGGCGGATTCGATTGAAAAGCTCCTACAAACCGGGCCTGGTGCCCTCTCCCCTGCGGAAGCCAAACGGATGGTCGAAGCGTTCGCTTCAGGCGACCAGGCCGCCATCTCCAGGACCGCCGCCGATATCGGCTCCACCCACCCCAATAATCCTTTTTTCAAACCAGGCGGCGCTCTGAGTAGTTCGGCTCTCAATTCATTTGGCGGTCCTTCCGGCGGCGCGGTTTTCGACCGTCCGCGAAAAGGGGACACCATTAACGCCTCCCCCGGCCAGATTTTCGATGAGCGCGAATGGTTCGATGAACAGGGAAGGTTGAAGAAAAAGATCCTTCGGGCCGGTTATACAGACTTCAAGGGCGGCCAGATTTTTTCGGAGAAAATTCTCACCAGCAACCCCAAGAAAGAGGCTGATGGCAGCTTCACTGTGACCCAAACCGAAGAGCCCTCAAGCGGAATTGACTGGCTCTTTACCATCAAGGAAACCAAACGGGCCGCGGTCGGCCAGGGATGGACCGTTTCCTTCCAACTGGTCAATGACGACCCTGGCAAAGCCGCGTTTGAAGTCAGCGCCTGGGAAGGGCCGGATGGCAAGAAGGAATCCAGCAACAGAGAATTCACCGTCACTTTCCCCACACCGGGCAAGTACACGGTAAAGGCTTACGGCAAGACCGGCAAGTATCACAGCGACTTCGTCATTACTCTCCCAGTGCAATTCTGATTGGTCATGGAAGTTGAGGGCACAGGCCGCCCCATTCATGCTGCCGCGGAGAAGACCTGATGTGTTGTTCCGCAACGGGTCTGTTATGCCCGCCGGCGCAGATCAGGGTTGGACTTTGTTAACCGCCTGTTTAATTCCGTCCTGGATTTTTTCCGGGTCGGAAGGGCTGAAGCATTGATTGGCAACTCTGTCCAAACTGCCAAGTTGCTCGCGGACGACGTCCTTCAGAGTCTTGGAAAGGCCGGTTGGGTCGGCAATTGCTTCTGCCAAAACGTGCAGGTCATGACGGACGGACTCCCGCGCCTGGTTCCACGCGGCGGCTTGCGCGGCGACCCTGTTCAATTCGTCCGCCACTTCCTTTTTGAACGCGGGGTCCGCGTCGAACCACTGCTGGTTTTGCTGCGAGGTCAAGATCCCGCGCAGTTTGGTTGCCTGGTCGGCCGGATTGGAGAGCCTGTTGATTTCGACTGCGCGCCGAATCGGCGCCTCCACGATTTGTTGGTTGAGCTGTTTTCTCTGCTCCTGGTACAGCTTCGGGCTGGTGATCGTAGCATTACGATTTGTGTATTTCTTATCCAAGTCAGCCAGACTTAGCTTATAATCCCTCAACTTCCGTTGATAATCCGCTTCCGTTTCGATTCTTATGGGCGGGTTTGTCGCGGGCGGAGTCCGGCGGCTGCCGGCGATTCTTTGGCTGGCCTGCTTCAGCTCCCCTTCCAGTTCCGCTTGAAGGACCGGACTCGGATCGAGCAGTGGAAGCAGGTCCTGTTCCAGTAAACGGAGGAGATCGAGCAGATCATCCACGGTGGCGGCCTTGGCCATGTCCGACTCAAACTTTTGGGCCGCCAGCACCGCCTGGCGCGCCCGGTCGAGCAAAGAATCTATCCTTGACTGCAAAATTGGATAGATGGCCTTGAATCCAGCGTTTAAACCAGAGCGGCGTTCGAGCTCTTCCAATTGATTCTTGCGCTCCAACAGGTTGCTCGTATTAGTCACTGCCAGCCCCAGGCTGATAATCAGTCCAGCGTCTTCCGCCATTCTTTGCGCTTCATTCCTGACGTCCATGGCCCGGATTCGGAGGGATTCCAGCCGGTTGGAAAGCGCGGGGAATTTATTCTGGCAATTCACAATTTCCACTGCGTTCCCTTGCTTCGCCCAATTGGTCGCTTCGGCGAGGATCTTCCCGGCGTTGGTTCTTGCCGCGGCCAAAAGGCTCGCCAGGTCCAGATGTTCATACCGTTCCTGCAAGGCTTCAATGGCGCCTTCATCCGCGTTCGTGGCATCCGTCTCTGCTTCGGCCATCAGGTCGGCGTGTCTTTTCTCAGCGTTCTTCCGCAATGGCTCCAAATTAGTTTTGAGTGAGTCATGCACAAGGATTAGTTCCGCAATCTTCTCTGGCCTTACTTGCCGGACAAAGTCGTTGGCCTTCGTCACGACATTGCTGCGCGCCTGTGCCAGCATTGGTTGCAGTTGTATCGCCAGTTTTGGGAATTGCTCGATCCATCGCTCGATCTTCTCCGGCTCCGCCTCCTCAACATTTGTTCGCGCTTTAGCGATGATGCCGTCGAGTATCTCCTTGGCCTGTTGGCGAAACTCCTTCAAACCTTGGATATGGGGGTATTTCTCGACCAGACCCTCGATCTCTCCGAGCGATGCGTTTGTGGCAAATCCTTGCGCCTCTTGCAGCACCTTGTCTGCCACCCCTTTGGCCTGGCCGAGCCATCGCTTCCAGATGAAGTCCGGCACGTGATAAGCCTTCCCGAGGGCTGCTATGGCCTCGTCGTCCCCTGCCTTTATAGCGTCCTTTGCTTTGCCGATGACCGGCAGAATCGTCGCTGCTGCGGCCACCGCCAATACGGCCAGGACGGCCAAAACCGCGATGATCACTTTGTGTTTCCGCTTCATCGGCGTTTTGAGCCTGCTCTTGGTTAGTTTTTCCGGCCCGGCCAATTCCGGGGCGGCCTCCTCATTCTGAGCCGGGAGATCCCCGGCTTTTTCAACCCGGACCTCAGGCGAAAGCGGGCGGGCGCTCGGGGCCGCATCCTGGGACTTGCCTTGGATTTTTATCCGAATCGCCTCTTTCAAAAATGGCGCCAATTGCCCTTGCCATTGCGGATGGGCGGCCAGCAACGCCAGGACGCCGTCAGTGTCTCCTTCCGTGGCGAATTGATTGGCGTCGGAAATCGTCTGCTCCCGTCCCGTTTCCGAAGCCGGGTCCCCTCCTGCCGGGGCCGCATCACCGTCTGGAAGCCGCCCGGTTTGTTCATCCGACAGCGGGCCGGGAGAAGCGACAGCGCGCCGGGAACTTGCGGCGGCTGCCCGGGCTCTGGCTTCGGCCAAATTCTCTTCCTCCTGCATCCTCGCGAAGATTCTTGCCTCAACTCTGCTTTCCGCCTCGGCCACCAGTTGGTCCGTTTCCTTTTTGAAATCCTCAGACCGGGTCAGGTCGTTGTGGGAACTGATTGAATCTTTGATGGCGGTGATGTCATCCCGCGTTTCCGCCCGTTCGCAGAGGTCCTTGGTGGCCGCGAGCGCCTCGGCCAGGGCCCGGGCCTCGGCCGCAGCCTCGGCCTGCGCTTCGAACTGGCGTCGCTGTTTGGCCTTCTGTTCGAACTCGATTTCCTTGCGGTGTTGTTCCGCCCGCTCGACCCTTTTCGCGGCCTGATCCACGCAATTCCTCAGCTCTTGAGCAAAGGCGGCATTGCCATCCCATAATGAGCGGTAATCCTTTAACAAGTCATCGAGGGCTTCAATTTCATCGGCACTGGCCGCGGCGGCGGCGTGACTATTGACCAGAGTCCGCAGCGCTTGTTGCATCAGCGGCTCCAATTCTCCTGCCCAAGGCGGATTGGCCTCCATCAGTTTCTTCACGTTGGCCGGCCTGCCCGCCGCCGCGTGTTCCTTGGCCTGGGAGAAAACTTGCTCCTTGCGCCGGTCCGGTCTGGGCGGGAGTTGGATCAAATCAATCCCTTTGAGGGCGCCGGTGTTTTCGATGATGAAGGCGTGGATTTGGGTGATGCGTCTGGGGAGTCGTTCAAGCTTGAGCAGGCGTTTCAGGCTGGCGTCCACCTCCGTGTGCCTGACGCGAAGCGCCTCGAGGTCTTCGGGCGTCCGGGCCGACTTGCTTTCTTGCTCGGACTGTTTCAAGAAATTCTCCAAGGCGCTTTCGAGAAACACCATCAAATTGTCGCCGTACTCCAAGTCCCCGGAATAGATTTCGGCCAATTTCAGAACATTGCCCTCATCCGCCGCGCTGATGGCATGAGCCCGGGTCTCCAGCCGCTTTTGGGCGCGCTCGAAGAAGGCCAGCAACTTATCCCGCAGATCCGGGTAAGTCTGGATCAGTTTTTCCACCTTCTCCGGGTCTGCCGCCTCCGCGTCTTTCCTGGCTTCCTCCATGATCTGCTCCAGACTCGGCCCAACCGGGCCGGCTCTTCTGCCCCGGGCCGGGCCGGCGAAATCACTTTCGCCCATATGATTGCTGGCTTTGACCCAGTAGAAATAGTCCCGGCCGGCGGCGGCGCTGGCGTCAAGGAAGGACGGGTTTGGCGAGGCGGCAGCGGAGGCGGCGACGGAATCAAGATGGAATTTTGTTTCTGGGGCGATGGAATCCGATCTGAAAATCTGGTATTCCACGGCTCCGTGGGACCTGTTCCAGAAGACGCTGATGCCTTCAGCCCTCGCGCCGGATGCCCTCAGGCTGGCGGGAGGCGGCGGCGGGATATTATTTTCCAAGGCATGATTGAGAGCGGCCTCAATTTCCGCGGGCGGCGCGCCCGGCAGATGATCCTTGTATCTGTTGGCAAAAGCGACGAGTTGCGTCCTGGCGCGCTCGATTTTCTCCAGGGAGGCGGCATTGCGCAGCGCCTCGATCAGTTTGCGGTAGTCCTTTTGGTTTTGTTCGCCGACATATTCCTCTTCGCACGAAGCCAAATCCCTGTGCTCCCGCAAGAAATCGCGCAGTTGATTTTGCAGGTCGTCGGACTCTTTGGTGGAGGCGGCGTTGCGAAAAGCTTTGAGCAGAACTTGAAACTCGGCTTCGAGAAGTTCCTTCCGGGAGTTAAGGGGTAGAACCTCCTCTTGGCCGCCGTAGAAAGCGCGCAGCTTCTGCAAGGCCTCGTGCAGGGTGACGGGAGACTTGGCCGTTGCCAAGGCGTCGAGATGTTGTTGATACTCGCGCCTGAATTCCGCCAGAGCCGCCGGCAGATCTTTGACCGCCTGCCTGAGATTGACCACTTCGATGAACAGTTCGCTTGACTTTTGCAAAGATATGAGATCGCCGGAAGGAATGTCCTTCTTGGGGTTGGCGATCCTGACCCATTGGCCTTCCGAATCACGCATTTCAAAGTTTCTGCTGGCCAGCGGCCTAATCTCAAGCCGGTTAGACAGGGTGATGAAAGGCTCAACCCCTGAGTTGAACCGCCAGCTTTGACCTTCTGCCTCGATCTTAAGGCGGTTTTCTTTGTCCCTGAGTTTCTGTTCCATTTCGGACAGAAAACCATCCCAGGAGGTGATTTCTGATTGGGGGAGCCAGCGGCGGGAGATTGCGAGAAGCTTCATAACCGGCCCTCCCTAAGGGCACTTGCAGGCTCGCAGCGCCTGTTTTCAATCCTTTGGTTGTGGTGGCCTGAATTAACCATGATCGTATGCGTCGCAATGGTCTCCGGTGATTGCGTGGACGGAATTTTATCAAATCGGCGGCCGGTGGCAAGGCTTTACAATCGCTTTTACAATCGCCTGTCAGCGCGAGTTCAAGGACTGCGGGAAGCTGGCAACGAGCATGACGGCGCCAACTTCGGTGAATGATATTCAAGAATCAAAGCTTTTGAAGGGAACATGGGTCTTCGCGACATTCAGGGCATGTCGGCCCCGTTTGGAGTTTGGAGGAAACCGTTAAGCCCTTGTGAACAACACATGGATTACCCGCGAAGGAAAGCCAGTACATTTTTGCTCGTAATACCACCACATAAAGGGCGGATTGGCCACGCAGCCACAAAATGTGTGCTGCTTCGGTTTCAAGCCCGATTGGGGCGAGAATCTGCCGCTCAGTCTGTCCCTGCCTTGAGGCTGGAACACCACCCCCAGTTGGACTTGAAAGACCGAGCCGTCATTTTGTTCTTTCAATGCGGTGGAAATAAAAAAGGCCAGGGCAGCGATAACTGCCAAGGCCCTGATGAATTTCCCACGCCTAACAACAACAAAAATGGCATGGGAACGCCGGGGTTGGAAGGTCAGGTGTCTGTGGTTGGTGTCACGCCCACATCTCAGCACGTTCCAAACTTGGCGTCAAGCTAAAAAACAGGAAAAACACAGGAAGAATTATGAACATAAGAACGCCAACTCCGTGCGTTCGTCCTGGTCTGCGAGGATTTGAGGTGGAAAAAAGGCCTTGCGTCGGGGGGGCCGTTTTGTTACGGATTGGACGTGCCTTCTTCTCTGTCCAATGAACACAAGGCCGGCATGGATTAGTTCCGCCGCCGGCGGTGGTCGGGCAGATTGGTGCTGTCGATAACGGACATTTTTGCATGTTGACGAAACCGCGCCAACGGCCAACTTACGGGCCGCCCTGTTGCCACGTTGCCTTGGATAAGGAACCGTCGCAGGACGAACCCTGCAAACGCAAAACCTATGGCTGAATCGAGAAAATGCTCGAATTGCGGGGCCGAGTTGCCACCGGACCAGCCCGATGGCCCTTGCCCCCAATGCCTGGCAAAACCCCCTCTTTCCGCAGAACCGCCGCCTGCCGTCCTAGAGGAGACTATCGTTCTGCACCTGCCCGCGGGCGAGAATCCCGGGGAGAGAATCGGCCGTTATAAGTTACTCCAAGACATCGGGGAAGGGGGCTTTGGGATTGTCTATATGGCCGAGCAGGAAGAACCGGTGCGCCGGCGGGTGGCCTTGAAGGTCATCAAGCTGGGCATGGACACCAAGCAGGTCATCGCCCGCTTTGAAGCGGAACGGCAGGCGCTGGCGCTGATGGACCATCCCAACATTGCCAAAGTTTTTGATGCGGGCGCGACGGAGAGCGGCCGGCCCTACTTCGTCATGGAGTTGGTCAAAGGCGAGCGCATCACCGATTACTGTGACAAGAATCGTCTGGTCACGAGGGAACGTCTGAATATGTTCGTCCAGATTTGCCACGCCATCCAGCATGCGCACCAGAAAGGCGTCATCCACCGGGACATCAAGCCCTCCAACATCCTCGTCAGCATGCAAGACGGAAAGCCGGCGCCCAAAGTGATTGATTTTGGCATCGCCAAGGCGACAGAGCAACGGTTGACGGAGAAGACGCTGTTCACGGCGCTGGAGCAGTTGGTCGGCACCCCCGCTTACATGAGCCCTGAGCAGGCGGAGATGACGGGACTGGACATTGACACGCGCAGCGACATCTACAGCCTGGGCGTGTTGCTTTACGAGCTGCTGACGGGCAAGACACCGTTTGATCCAAAGGAATTGATGGCCAAGGGAATTGAAGAAATGCGCTGGACGATCCGGGACCAGGAACCGCGACGGCCGAGCACCCGCCTGACGACCTTGGACGAAGGAGAACTGACGACGACGGCCAAGCGCCGCCAGACCGATCCGCCCAAACTGGTGCGTCTGGTGCGCGGGGATTTGGATTGGATCGTCATGAGATGTTTGGAGAAGGATCGGACGCGGCGTTACGAGACGGCCAACGGGCTGGCTTCAGACCTCCTGAGGCACCTGAACAACGAGCCGGTGTTGGCGCGGCCACCGAGCAAACTGTACCGGTTTCAGAAAATGGTGGGGCGCAACAAACTGGCCTGCGCCGCCACTTCAGCCGTCGCCCTCGCGCTTCTGCTCGGGGTGGTGGTGAGCGTCTGGCAGGCGCGGCGCGCCAGACAAGCGGAACGTGCCACCGAGGACGCTCTCGAGCAAGGGAAAGTCTCTCTTGAGAAAGCTCGAGCCGCCGAGAGGATGGCCGAGACCCAAACGAGTATTGCGGAAGTCGCGGCAAGAGAGGCCAAGACGACCTTGGCCGCCTCGGAATTCTTGCAGGCTTCCCGCCTGATATCCGAAGAGCACCCTAGCGATGCTCTGGCCTATCTGGTAAAGAGTGTGTACGATAATCCAACCAATGAGGCTGTTGCGACCCGGCTCACAACCCTGTTGGCCTTTCAGTCCTGGTGGATTCCGATGAGGCCGTTGAAACAAAGCGGCACTGTGCATTCACCCCAATTCAGTCCGGATGGGAAGTGGATCGTCACGGCTGCGGATGACGGGACCGCGCGTGTGTGGGATGCGCAGAGCGGCCAGCCGGTGTCTAAGCCACTGAAACACAACGGCCCGGTCAATTCAGCGCGATTCAGTCCGGATGGCAAGCGGATCGTCACGGCTTCCTTCGACAAAACCGCGCAGGTCTGGGATGTGCAGACCGGCCAACCGCAGGGTGGCCCTTTGAAACACGACGAGGTCGTATTTTCAGCGCAGTTTAGTCCGGATGGGACGCGGATCGTCACAGCCTCTGGGGATGGTGCGCGGGTGTGGGATGCGCAGAGCGGTCAACCGCTGACGGGGGCTCTTAAACAGGGCAATTACATGTATTCAGCCCAATTCAGTCCGGATGGGACGCGGATCGTCACCGCTTCGGGGGATGGCGCGCGGGTGTGGCATGCGCAGAGTGGCCACCCATTAACCGATCCGCTCAACCCTGGCAACAAGGTGAACTCAGCCCAATTCAGTCCGGATGGGACGCGGATCGTCACCGCTTCGGGGGATGGCGCGCGGATGTGGGATGCGCAGAGTGGTCACCCATTGACCGATCCGCTCAACCCTGGCAACAAGGTGAACTCAGCGCAGTTTAGTCCGGATGGCAAGTGGATCGTCACCGCTTCGGCTGACAACACAGCGCAAGTCTGGGTGGCGCAGACCGGCCGGCCGCTAACCGAGCCATTGAAACACGGCCTTAGCGTGGAATCAGCCCAATTCAGTCCGGATGGCAAGCTCATCGTCACGGCGTCGGATGATCACACCGCGCGAGTGTGGAACGCGCAGAGCGGCCAGCCCCTGACAGAACCTTTGCAACACGAAAGCGGGGTGAATTCGGCGCAATTCAGTCCGGATGGGAAGCGGATCGTCACGGCCTCGTGGGATGCGGCGCAAGTGTGGGATCTACAGAACGGTCAGCCGCCGCTGACTCAGCCGTTGAAACACGGCCTCAGCGTGCAATCAGCCCAATTCAGTCGGGATGGCCGGCGGATCGTCACGGCTTCGGCTGACCACACGGCTCGAGTGTGGGATGCGCAGAGTGGGGAGCCATTGACCGATCCAATGAACCATGGCAACAGGGTGAACTCAGCCCAATTCAGTCCGGATGGCAAGCTCATCGTCACGGCGTCGGATGACCATACCGCGCGAGTGTGGAACGCGCAGAGCGGCCAGCCGGTGACGGAACCTCTGCAACACAGCACTAACGTGCATTCAGCGCAATTCAGCCCGGATGGGGAGCGCATCGTTACGGCGTCTCAAGATGGGACCGGGCGGATTTGGGACGCGCAGAGCGGTCCACCGCTGACTGAACTGTTGAAATACAATTTTGGCCTTTTTCCGGTTTACTCAGCGCAATTCAGTCCGAATGGCAAACAGATCGTCACGGCTTCGGGAGACGGCACCGCACGAGTGTGGGATGCGCAGAGCGGCCAGGCGTTGCCCAAGCCGATGCAACACTTTTATCCCGTCTATTCAGCCCAATTCAGTCCGGATGGCGAGCGCGTCGTCACCGCTTCGGGGGACGGCACCGCACGAGTATGGGACGCGCAGAGCGGCCAACCGCTCATTGAACCTTTGAGACACAAAGGCGCGGTGAATTCAGCCCAATTCAGTCCGGATGGGACCCGGATCGTCACGGCTTCGCTTGACGGCACCGCCTGCCTCTGGGACGCGCAGAGCGGCCAGCCGCTCATTGAACCTTTGAAACACAAAGGCGCGGTGAATTCAGCCCAATTCAGTCCGGATGGCACGCGGATCGTCACGGCTTCGCTTGACGGCGCCGCGCGCGTCTGGGACGTTGCCCCATCATCAGAAAAGCACCCCGTCTGGTTGCCGCGCCTGGCAGAAGCGATTTCCGGCCAGATGCTCAACAAACAAGGCGTGTTGGTCCCGACCCGGCTAGACCGCGCTGATACCATTAACCAAATCCGGCAGGACTTGAACCACGAACCGGACAATGACGATTGGGTGGTTTGGGGACGGTGGTTTTTGGCTGATCCGGCCGCGCGCACAATTTCGCCTTTTTCCAAAATAACGGTTGCAGAGTATCGCAGGGATCAAATCAAAGAGATCAAGGCGGGAGAATAATGCAACGCTCCCCCGCACAAAAATGGGAAACTTGATCTTGGATTGGCTTTACAAGAATACAAAGGGAAAAAAACCTCGGACAGAATCAAAAAACTCAAATCAATTGATTCGCAACATTCGCGTCTTCGGCGACCGGCGCACGGAGGCTTTCGATCCCTTGCCCGCTTGGCGCCATACCGAACCGGCTCGCCCTTCGACCTGCGACCAGACCCACCTTTTGTAGCGTCCAGCTTCCGACGGTCAATGGAACCAGATGTAAAATTGAAAACTGATTAAATGAGAGCGCGCACGATATGTGATGGCGGTCGTTTCGTGCTAAATGAGGGAATGGATTTATCCTCTGAGCTTGCCACGGCGTCAAACACGCTGGCCTGGTGCTGGACGCACTCTTGGGCAAAAATCATCCCGATCGCAAGGTCCGGCAGCACCGCCGGGCCAAATGACTCCTGAAAGACCAAGTGGAGAATTTGAGCAAAGAGACCCGCCAAATGCTGTGCAAGGGAATCCCGCTTTGGGCGGGGATCACAAAAAATCCAGCCTTCTGCCAGTGGCGATCAGCGACGGAAGCGGTAATTTCGCCAAACCGCTACTTGGCTACTGGGCCTCCTTCTTTCGGAGCCGGGTGCGAGGCGCGGGGCGGTCATGAGCGAAGCGTCGAGGTCCAGCTTGGTTAAACCGTAATCTCCGTTCCTTGCCGGACTAGTCGAAAACCTATCCCTCAAGGTTTCAAGCAGGTGGTCTGACCGGTTTCAGAGGTCGCTATTAGATCACGCTGACCCACCTGCCCGACCGGATTTGTGGCTTCCGGCGAAGTTGCAAGCATGGGCTTAACATCTCGGAATTCTCGGAATTCTTCAGCAGCCCTCGGACGCTCTGGCGAAAGCCGAAGTTCATCGGGTAGAACAGGTTCTTCCAAGCCGTGGTGCCCCAGAGGCGTCCGAAAATGGACGACACGGAGTAGAACTCCTTCATCACATAATGATACCCCTCCAGCAGCTTCTCCGGGCTGAGGAGCTTGGGGCGAAAGACCACATGGTTGGCGTCGTAGTAGTCCCAATCCTCGGTGAGCAGCCGCTTCTCCGCCGTCAGGCGGGTGTGCAGCCGCGTGCCTGGGTAGGGCGTCAAGATGGAGAAATAGGCGATCTCCATCTTCGCCCGCAGCACGAAATCCAGCGTGCGATCAAAGGCCGCCTCGGTGTCTTCATCGAACCCGAACACGAAGGAGCCGTCAATGCCAATGCCGTGATCGTGGATTTTCTTGACGACTTCCAGGTAGTCCTTGGGCTGGTTGAATTTTTTGCCGACGCTGGCCAGGGATTCGTCATTCAACGTCTCGAAGCCGATGAAAAGCGCCCGGCAGCCGCTCTTCCGGGCGAGTTGGAGGATTTCTGGATCACGGACGATGTTGACTGAAGCCTGGCCAAACCAGTTCAGTTTCAGGTCGGCGATGCAGTTGAAGAACTCCTTGGCGTAGGCGCGGTTGCTGACGATGTTGTCGTCCACGAAAAATACGCAGCGCTTCAGAGTAAGCAGGCCCTCGAACGAGCGCAGGGCGCGCAACTCAGCTTGGACCTCTTCGCTGGGGCGGTTGCGAAACCGTCCGCCGAAGGCTTTGGTGACGCAACAAAATTCGCAATCGTGCGGACAGCCGCGGGTGGTCTCGACGAAATGCACCGAGAGGTAGTTCTTCGCGCGCATCGGTTCCCAGTCGGCGCGCGGCAGGTTGGTCAGCGCGGGATAGTTGCCATGGTGCGAGTAAATGCGCTGGAGGGAACCACTGCCGGCATCGGCCAACAAACGGGGCCAGAGTTCTTCGGCCTCGCCCATGACGACGCTGTCGCAATGTTGCAGGGCTTCCTGGGGCAGGTTGGAGACATGCATGCCTCCCATCGCGACCTTGATCCCGCGCCGGCGGAAATGGTCGGCGATCTGGTAGGCGCGCTTGGCCGTTGGGGTCATCGCGGTGATGCCCACCAAGTCGGCCTGCTGGCAAAGGTCCAGCTTCTCGATCTTCTCATCGGCAATGGACGCCTGCCAGTCGGCCGGGGTCAGGGCGGCCACTTTCATCAAGCCGATCGGTGGAAGCCGGTAGAAAAAATCGCGCCCCATAAGGCTGCGCGTGGCGGTGGGAGCTATGAGCAAAAGCCTTTTCATATTCATTTAGGGCGAAGCTCAACCTTGCGTCAGGGCCGGAGCCAGCCGCTGCGCGGCACACCAGTAACTCCAAAGCGGGCCAATGACGCCGCGGGACCGCAGTCGCGCCGCCAGTTCCAAGTAGCGGGGGGGCGGGTCACCGACGATCCAACTGGGCGACCGGCGGGAGAAATCCCGCAGCCGCTCGAACACCTGGTCCTCGGTCAGCGCACCGGAGAGGTAGTAATGAGGCTGGAGCAAGCCGTCGTCCGGCGGTAGCGGTCGTTCCCGGAGCGCCCGGGCGTGCAAGCGCGTCCCGGGATAAACGCGCATTCCCACCAGCGCCAAAATGGCGGTTTCCTTCATCCGGAGGGAATTCTGGAATCCCTCCTCCAGCGTGCCGGCGTCTTCGCCTGGCCCGCCACAGATCAGGAAATGACACGAATCCACCTTCGCCTGGAACGCCAGTTCGTGTGAGTGGAGCACGTCGTCGAAAGTGAATTGCTTGCCGTAGGCCGCCAGCACCGAATCGCATAAACTGTCGGTCCCGAACTCCACATGCGCCAGGCCGGCGCGGGCCATGAGCTGCATCAAATCAGCCGTCAATCCGGCTGGGCGGAGAAAGCAAGTCCAGCGCATTTTGAGTCCGCGCCGAAGGATGGCCTCGCAAACCCGCTGGACATGCTCGGCTGACGAGTTGAAGATCGAGTCCACGATGACGGCGTATTTCACGCCGCGCCGTTGCAGTTCGGCCATTTCCTCCGCCACCGCTTCGGCGGGCCGCCGCCGGAAGCGCGCCCCTTCGATCAACGGGTAGGTGCAATACTCGCAATGGCAAGAACAGCCGCGCTGGGTCTGGATGTTCATCATGCCAGTTTCGCGGAGATAGTAGCCCATCACGGAGTCCGTGCGCAGGGCTGGGTTCAGTTCGGCCAGGTTCAACGGCTGCACGGGATTGGCCACGATAATTCCGTTGTGCCGGTAGACCAAGCCCGGTATGGCCGAGCAGTCCGCCCCTTGTTCCAATCCGCGTAACAATGCCAGCAGGCTCGCTTCGCCTTCGCCCTGAATCCCGAAGTCCGCGCCGGAAAATTGCAGGAGTGCCTGCGGGAAAATGGAGAAACCGCTGCCTCCCAAGATCACCGGCGCGGCGCAGGAGCGACGGACTTCCTGAGTCAAGGCCGGCAGCGGATCGAAGAAAGTTTCGCGGCGCTTGATTACCACATCGTCGATGTTGCGCAAAGAGAGGCCGACGAAATCGGGCTGGAACGACGCTGCCGCGTCATGCACAGACTGCGCATCCGCCTGCCGATCGAGCCAGCGCGTTTCGTAGCCAGCGGGACGGAGTGTGGCATCCAAGCAGGCCAGACCCAACGGGAAGACCGGGTAAGGGCTGTCACACCGGTTGACACTGATCAGAAGAACCTTGCCGGGCATAAGAGAAATCAGGCGGACGGATTGGCCCGGTTCGGAAGCCAGTCTGCCGCAGCGATAATGGTTTCATCCGCACCGGCCCGGTCACGGCGGCCACTGAAGACAGCGTTGTTCACGCGGGCTTGGTAGCCCGTTCTGGAACGGTTGGCAAACCAAAAATCCCCTCGGAACGGGTCATGATCGTCCATGAAAGATTTACAAAAAGGTTTTTTTGCCTAATTTACCGCCCATGTCTTGCCACAGCATCGGGCCTGACAAAGAGTTTCAATGCCCTTCTGGCGTTGCCGGAACCGGCGGCTCGATCCAACGGCCTTTGGGGTGGCGGCAAGCTGCCACATTCTTCACGCTGGCGCTGCTGTTGGTTGGACTGTTGTTCCCGGCCACGGGTTGCCGGACTTTTTCCACGCGGGCTGTGTCGGATCCGGCTGCTGCTGTAGCCCGGTTGCAGGCTGGCGGCAGCATCGGCGGGGAAGTGGACCGGCTGGCACAACCGCTCGTTGATCGCGGCGAAATCTACGGCCTGGCCGTGGGCGTGGTGACACCGGATGGCCGCACCCGCGACTTTGGCTATGGCAGCGCCGGAACGCCGCGCGGCGCGCCTCCGCCGGACGGCGACACCATATTTGAGATTGGCTCGGTGTCGAAGTTGTTCATAACGGCGCTGCTGGCCGTGCTGGTGGACGAAGGTGTGTTGCACTACGAGGACACTGTGCGCGGCATCTTGCCACCGGAGGTGCCAGTCAACGAGGAATTCGGCAAAGTGACCTTGTATGAACTGGCGATCAACACCGGAGGCCTGCCCCGGCAGCCTGCCAGCCTGAGCCAACTTCGGGATTTTGTGGCTTTCTTGTTCACGGGCCGCAACCTTTACGCCTACATAGACAAGCCGTTCCTCGACAATTATCTTCGCAGGAAGAATGTCAAGCCGAAGGAAGCGCGGGAATACGTGTACTCGAATGTCGGTTATGGTTTGCTGGCGCATCTGATTGAAATGAAGACGGGGCGGCCGTTCCAGGAGTTGCTGGAGGAGAAAATCTGCCGGCCTCTCCACCTGCGCGACACCGCCTTCGTGTTGAATGAGGAACAGCAGAAACGGCTGGCTGTCGGCCACGCTGGTCGGCAACCGTTCTTTATGCGCCGGGGCGACCCGATGGAGCCATGGGACATGGGGGAGATCATGCGGCCCGCTGGCTGTCTGTATTCCACTGTCAACGACCTGCTCATCTTTGCCCAAGCCAGCCTTGGGATGCCGGGCCATGCGATTGAGCCAGTCCTAGCCTCCACCCAGCGCGTGCAACTGCACCGGCCCGCCGAGGATGTGGCGCTTGGCTGGCTGATCAATTATCTCGGCGACGACCGGCTGAAGATCACTTACAAGCAGGGCGTGGTCGCGGGTTACAGCGCCTACATCGGGTTGAATGCCGAGTCTCGCATCGGTGTGGTTGTGCTCTACAACACTTTCAGTTGGGACGAGGAGGTCGGGCACAACCTGATTTTGCGCCTTTCGCGCGGACTGGCACCGGCCCTCGCCGCCCGCGCCAATGGGGACCGCGAGTAGAGGAGAAGCCAGAAACCGCGGCCGCAACAAGTCAAACGCGCCCGGCGACTCACTGCCGCAGAGGTTCCACCACTGTATAATCGGGTTCCGTCTTGAGATCAAAACACCCTTCCGGCAAAACCGAATTGACCACGGTATCAGTGAAATCGTTCCGCATCCGCGAGCCGTCGGCGAATTTCATTTCCGTGGCGGCGAGGGCAAAGTCGTTGGTGCGGACGCTGATGTCAACCTCCGCCATCAGACGGCGCGCCAGCACACTCCTGGGTTGCAGCGCCACTTGCCAATCGGCGTTGGTTTGCGTGATGGAGAGCACGCGGAACTGCGCTTCCATGACAGCGCGGCTCCGGGGAAAGCTGGCGTCCAACAGGCCCAGCACGTCACGCCAAGGCCCTGGTTGGCTGTCGTTGAGCAGGTATTTCTCAACGCGCTTCAATCGCGGATAGATGATGAACAGGCAGTCCGGCTGCCGCAGAGCGATGGTTTGCGCGGGCTGGCCGATTTCCCAGCGGAAGCGGTCGGGCATGGCAATCCACACTTTGCCGGTGGACACCAGCGGCTCGGACAGAACCTGTAGAGTGCGGGTTTGAATGACTTGCCCCGTGAACGTATGGAAATGAGTCTGGGCGGAGAACCACGAGTCGAGCACTTGGTTGGTTTCAGCGGCGAGGCTACAGCGCAGAGCGCAAAAGAAGAGGACAACAACACCGGCTAAACATGCGCGGATCCGACGCGCGCCGCGCCAGCCTGCCGTGGCCAGATGGGAACGAAATGAAACCATTGATCGAGATGCTGGCGAATTTCGGGCTCGAATGCACGCACAATTCTCCGCGTCAATTCCTGGCGCGTTTCGCGGCTGCCCAAGGCGCGGCGGTCATAGGTAATCTCGGGCAGAACGCGCGCCGTGTAGCCGCCGCCAGCGCGCACGATCGTCACTCCCAGGAGCGCGCACCCCGTCGCGCGAGCCAGTTCCGCCGCGGCGATCGAGGCCAAAAACGGGCGGCCGAACAACTCGACCTCCACTCCGCTGGATGGCGGCGGACGATCAATAAGCAGCGCGACAATTTCGCCCGCCTGAAGTCTTTTGATGATCTCCACGAACGCAAAACCGTCGTTGCCGACAACCAGTGTCTCGATTCCCCATTTTGCGCGGGAGGCTTTGCGCAGTTCCGTCAAGCCGCCCGGCTCCGTTTGGGTGAGGACGAGGAGTTTGTAACCGTGGTGCGCCAGCAGCGGTCCGCCCAGCTCCCAATTGCCCAGATGCGGCGTGATCAGCAACATCCCCTGGCCGCGCGCACGGACCGCCTCGAAGCGGTCCCAGTCCTTCTGCTCGTTGAGCCAGCTTGGATGGAGCAGGGCGCTTTCGAAGCGCCACAAGTCCGCGATCTTCAACGCCATCTGGCGAAAAACCTGGCGGGCTTTTTGTTCTGCGGCTTTACGGTCCCCCTGCAACGCGGGAAGAAGATTTTGCAAGACGACTTCGCGCCGCTTGCGGTTGATCCGGTGATAAATCGCCGCCATGCACAGACAAATCCCGTTGCACAATGAAGCCGGCAAAATCCGCACCATGGCCAGGCCCAACTTCCACAACCACACGCGATAAAATGATGACGGAGACGCGATTGCGCCCGGCGGCACCACGGTGAAACTGCGCCTGGCCTGGTCAGCCGGCTTTGAAGCTTGAGCCTTCAACCTGGCCGTGAGCCTTCCCCACCACCCGGGCAGCAGATACACGGCGATGAGCATGTTGGCGCCGATTCCGACGGCGCAGACCTTGCCCAAGCTGGCCATGCCCGCGTTGCTGGACAAGCCCAACGAACCGAAGCCCGCGACCGCCGTCCCGCCGCAGAGCAGCAGAGCGCGGCCGATGGTTTGGCGCACCCGGCGCGCGTCGCCCCCGTGGCGGCGCAGGGCCAGTTGCATGAAAATGCCGTAGTCCACGCCCGTGCCAAGCATGAGTGGCAACGCCAGCAGGTTGAGCAAATTCCACGACCACCCGGCCAACGCCATCACGGCCAGCAGGCACAGCCCGCTCAACAGCAGCACCGCCAGACCAAGCAGCACTTCGGCCGCGCGGCGGAAAGCCAGCCAGAGAGAAGCCAGCACGAGCAGGACCATCGGCGGCAGCACCAGCCACATGCGTTCCTGCGCGCGCAATAGCGAGGTCGTGCCCAGCAATTCCCAGCCGGACAAATAAGCTCCCTCCGAAGCCATGCGCCCGGACAACTGCGCGAGCGCCACCGGCGCGACGCGATTGGTGGGTGGATAGACGAGGCCCATCGCAAACCATTCGTTGGCCGAGCGGGCCACAAACTGCTTGACAATCCACCGGCTCATATCATTGGTGGGCCAGACCACGCCCGCGCTTTCGCCCGCCCGTGCCCAGGCGCGGACCAGTTCGTCGGTGAGAAAAAGCGCATTCGTGGCAAAGCCCGCCCGCGCCGCCGCGTCGCGCAGCGATTGCCCTTGCGCGCCGAGGAGGCGGGCTGTGGCGCGATTGGCGGCCTGACGTCCCGGGTGCGGCCAGAGCCCTGCCGGCAGCAAGAAGCCGCTGATAACCTTGTTGGACTGCGCCTGATTGAGCACGGACCCGGCTTCGGCCAGCCGTTCATAAACCGCGCTTTCGTTCGTTCCCGGGACGACGACCCAGAGTGGATCTTTCGGCAGGCCCAAACCGGTGGTGATTTCCGCCAGCGCCGTCTCCGCTCCGGCCGATGGCAGGCGTAGCGCGTCGGCCGTGCGGTCCAGACGAGGGCGTTGCACCAGCAAAACCGCTCCCGCTAGAACAATCACCAGCGCCGTCACCCCCAGCGCCGTGCGGGACGAAGCCGCTTCCATGCGCGCCGCCGGCGCGGCGGATGTTTCCAGGGGCGGCACGAGAAAAGTCCGCCACGGCGGGCGGACGTAACCGCAAGGAGGTTCCCGCCGGTCACGAAACAGCGGGGGCAGGTAAAGCAAGACCATCACCACGGCGGCCAGCGCCACCCCAATGCCCACCAGCGAACCCAGTTGCGCCAGACCGGGCAGCCCGCCCAGGTTCAAGACGAGGAACGCGGCAATCGTTGTGATGGCCGCCCAAAGAATGCTCGGCGCAATGGCCCGGCGGATTTCCGGCACCGACAATTGCGGATGCGCCAGCGCCTCCTGGTAATGCACCACCGCGTAATCCACCGCCAGCCCCAGCAGCACCGCCGCGAAGCCCATGCTCACCACGCTGATGGAACCCAGCAACAGGCCGCCCAATCCAATCGTGGCCGCCAGGATCAGCGCCAGCAGCGCCAGCAGCCAGAGCATTGGCAGCCAGCGGCGGTGCGTCAGCCAGAACAGCAGGGCGATGATCAGCCCGGTGCCTGCCACGGAGCGGGTCAAGTCGCGTTGCATGCTGGAGGCGATTTCCGAGACGAACACCGGCCGCCCCGTGTAACGCACGGTCACACCCGCCCACTCGCCGGCATTGGTGCGCGTACTGTCCACCGCCGCCCGCACCGACTTCAACCATTCCGAGCACTCACGATAATTCCCCAGTTCGGTTCGGGCCTCAACGTAGAGGACGCGGAACGTTCCGTCCGCCGAGGCGAATGCGGCCTGGCCTTGTTCCGCGGAAAGGGTGCTGAAGTTCGTCAGCGCCGGCACCATCATAAGGTCGTACGGATCAAACGAGCGCCGCGCCAGATCCATTGGGGAGAGCGAGGTGGCCAGCACTTCGCGCGTGTCGTCGAGCACGGTTTGGAGATGGCCGGGGGCGAGGCGGGTGGCCAGCCTGCTGAAAACTTCCGGCGGCTGATTGAACCAGAGGCAGGCCACTATTTCCGCCGCCTGCTCCGGATGCTCCATCCACGGCGGCTGCCACGAGACCCCGGCAATGAAGTTCGTTTCCTGCCGCAAACGCGCCGCCATGATCCCGGCCAATTCTTCCGCGTTGTCGCCGTCGGGCGCCCGCAGGCTGATGAGAAGTTCGCGGCCATTGGCGAAATATTGTTGATACAACTTCAACCCCCGCACCGCAGGCTGGTCGCCGGGGAGCAGGTCCAATATCTCCGCGTCGAAGCGCAGCCGGACAAAGCCCGCCGCGACAAGCAGGAGCAAGCCCATCCACCATGCGTGGCGCCACCAGGATTTCATGGCTGGAGGTAGCCCTCCACGGTCTCCTTGCTGCGCGTGTTCTCCAGCCGCCAGCTTCCGTCTTCCCGGCGCTCGAAGCGCCACGGAGGAGCCACCTCCCTGCCTGCGAGTCCGCGGCAGACATGCAACCAGGCCAGCCGCGCAGGAGGCAGGCCGCCGCCAGCGTAGTAAAGGTTCTGGGGAGGAAACTCGATCTCCCACCGCGAGTCGCCGCACTCCGCCCGCACCAGCGGGAACGGCGTCTTGGAGAACTCCAGGAAGCAGCGTCCGTCGCTATTCAGCGCAAGAACCATTTCGCCCGCCAACTCCGGACGATTGCCCGGCATCTGCCACACGGCCTGCCCCTGCCGCACGCTCCAGCCCGACTCCGAGAGGTTGATGGGGTTGATGGTGCCGATGGTTCGGCAGGCGCACGGGCTCAATAGAACGAAGGTCAAAGCCAGCCACGGCAGGGCAAATCGGATCCGATATTGCCAATCGCGGGCACAAAAAAAGCGGTCCATTCTTCGCTTCAACACGCGCCGAGGTTACGGCAACGAGTTGTCTGCCTCAAGCAAAGGTTCGCCAAGACACGGTGTTGGCGGCGCGGGTGTCAAAGGCCCGGAATGGACTTGAACGCAACCCCGTTGTCGCTCGTGCCGATCTGCGGCGGAGTGGATTACCTGTCACGAATTGGTTGTTGACTCTTCCAGGCGCATCCGCTAGAGGTTGCGTCGGGATTGCGCTGGCAGCATGCGGCGCAATGTGATAACACAAAGTGTCAGCCGGAGAAAACGAACCGCCAGCTTAATTGGCACCAAGGTGCCTCAGAAGTTGTTTATCCGCTGCAATCAGAAACCAAACGATATGAAATTCACAAGATTGTTATCCTTATTAGCAGTTAGCGCCGTTTTGGCCAGTGGCTGCGTGGGTCCAGTTTCCAGGACCAGCAAGTGGATGCAAGCCACTTCCGTTTCTTCGAGCTTGCCGCCCTCAGGCAAGTCTCTGGTCTGCATCCACCGGCCAAGGGCTTACCAAGGCAATCCCCTTTACACCAGCGTTTGGGACAGCAAGACCTTCATTGCCGATTTGGGAAATGGTCATTCCGTGGCTTACGCTTGTGATCCTGGCAAACACTACTTTATCAATCGCTCGGTGGAAGTCACCGGAGTCGTGGAGGCTCAGTTGCTGCCAGGCCAAACTTACGATCTTTGGGTGGCCACGGCGGGAGCGTTCATCGCCAGTTTTAAACTCGAGCCTGTCAAACCCGGCAGCAAACAGGCGGCTTTGGTTTCCAAATGGGCCAATGAGAATCGTTGGGTCACCTCTGGTGCGGGTGCGGAGGAATACCAACGAAGCAAGGACGCCGATATGGAAAAAATCATCCAGGATTTCGTTCTTGGACCGAAACAAGGTCGGGTCCAGCATCTGGCGGCGGAGGACCACCGCTGATGTATAGGCATGGGCCTATCATGGCGAGAAGGACCCCATCCTTCCGGTGGAGGAATCACGGCGGTTGGTTAGACTGGTCAATCAAATTGGCGGCAAGGCGCAACTGATCACATACCCGGATGCGGGCCACAACTGCTGGGATCGTGCCTACAACGATCCCGCTCTCTGGGACTGGATCTTGGCGCAGAAGAGATGAGCGGTCCTGATGACTGTTGACACTTCCAGGCGCATCAGCTAGAGGTTGCGTCAGGATTACGCTGGCAATTTGCAGCGCAACAACTGGTAACATGATAATGGGGCAATATCGCGTTGTGCCGCTTGCCAGAGAAAAGCCGGGCGCGCGGAGTCGCCCCAAAAATAGAAAGGTCAGAGACATGAGAACGAGCACCATGACAAAGATGCTGCTGCTTGCTGCGATGATGACCGGGGCAGGTTGCGCCACCTCGGGACGGTACGTCGTCCTTAAGGAATTCAGTCCGCCGACGCCCAGCCAGGAAAACTCTCCTCTCAAGGGGCACACCCTTTGCGTCAAGCCATTTGCCAGCGGCTTCAGCATCAACGACAAGCTGCCTGACAAGAATACGACCGAGCCGCCGAACTACACTTACGTCAGGATGACCAAGGAAGAGACGAAGATGTGGGATGACGAAGACACCCTCCTCAGGAAAACAATGAAGAAGTCTGAGTTGCCCCAAATTGGTTATGTGCGCAATGGTTTTGGCGCGGTCATGAGCAAAGTCTATGCGCTCAATGATCCCGGCCTGTGGCTGACCGACACGCTCAAAGCGGACTTGGAGAAATTGGGGGCGCGGGTGGTGGATGCGCCCCAGGAAGCCGAGGCGGAGATTACTCTTGGCGGGACCATCAACTATTTCAAGATTGACGTCTACATGAGCTATTGGGCCGACCTGATCGTGGATGTGCAATTGAAACCAAAGACCAAACCGGCAACGACTCGCTCCATCCACACGAAAGCCGGGCGGGGCGCTTGGAGCAGCTCCAGTTTCGAGTATTACCAATCTCTCCGCGAGTGCCAGCAGAAGTTCTCGCGACTGGTCATCACCAACCTCGAGCAACTGCTGAAAGAGTGATGATCGGTCGCGAGTCAGCGATCAGGCTTGCGGGCGAAGAACATCGCGTTCGATCCGATTCCCGCCTCGGCGATCCGCCTGGCCTCGATGAAACCCGTTGCTTGCAGCAGCAACACGTAGACCGCGGCAGACTCGAAGTGCAGCCCGCGTTGGGTCAGATTGTGGCCGATCCAGACGGCGAAGCGCTCGGACCAAGCCACCATGCGATGTGCGCGTGACGCGTCGCCACACGCATCGCGCACAATCACGCTCCCGCCGGGACGCAGGGCCTCAAAGGCCCGTTGGAGAATGCGCTCCTTCAACTCGCGCGGGAAGTAGTGCAGTACGTCGCACAGCAACAACGCATCGCAAGCCGGCCACACCGTCGCCAGCAGATCACTTTCCTCGAAACTGATCCGCGAGCTTCCTCCCGCCGCAGCCCGCCCGACCCGAATCTTGGTTGCGTCGTGATCTATCCCGTGGAGCGTGCGTTGTGGTGCGTCGAGTGCGAGCCAGTGCGCCACCAAGCCGTAACCGCAGCCGGCATCCAGAATGTGTCCCTGGCGGGGCGCCGCCTGATCCAGCGCCCTGAACAGCGGGTCTGTGCAAAGTTTCCAGAAGACGTATTGCTCCACATAGGGTCCCTGATACCGGTAAAGCCGGCGGACTTGACGCCGCCGGGCGGGCACGCCATCAGGTCTGGCTTCCGTCAAACTCGCGGTGGAACTTGCCGCCCGCCGCCGCAATCGCGCCATGCACGGCGGCACCAGAAACAGCGTCGCCAGCAGTGTCAGGCTGATGCCCAGCCACGCGCTCAAGCCGATGGAGAACATGGCCGGATGCCGCGCCAGCACCAGCACGCCCACTCCTAACAGCGCGGCGCCCGCACAGATCGTCACCGCGCCGCTCGTGGAGGCGGTTCTGTCGGCGTGCCCGCGCCACGGTTCCAGTTCCGCCATGACCATGAACAGGCTGTAGTCGCCCCCTACGCCGATGACAAAGGTGGCAAAAATGAAATTGGCCATGTCAATGGGCTGCCCCATCAACCCCATTGTGCCGAGCGTCCAGAACATGCCTGCCGCCATCGGCAGGAGCGTGATGAGAACCAGTTCGATCCGGCCCAGCAGCAGGAACAGGAGCACCGCGTTCAACGCCACGACCAGCGCCGCGAAGACCGGCAGCGCCCGCCGGGCGATGTGGATGATGTCGTCCGACAAAGCCCTCTTGTTGAGCAGCCGCGCTCCAGGTGCCTCCTGCCGGATGGCTTCGCGCAGACGCGCAAAACCCGCCTGGTCCCCGGCCTTGACCAGCGTGCAAACCGACACACGCCCGTCCTTCTCGCTCCAGTAATCGCCCAACAGCCGGTCCACCGCTGGCGTCCCGCCCGCCCCGGACGCGGAAATGTTCTCCGCCGTGGCGAGGCGCTCCAGGAACGGCGCGAACGCGCCGGCCCTGTATCCCAGCTTCGCCGCAGCGGCCGCCAGGGAATTGCTCAGGCTTTGCCAGCGGGCTTCGGACCAAAACGCCGTCCAACAACGCAAATTGGCCCGGCGCGTTTGTTCCGAGGGAAACAGCGGCGCAATGGACGCGAATGATTCCACCCCCCCATACTCCTGCAATGTCCGCAACACGGCGCAAACCCGTTCATTCTGTTGCAACGCCTCCTCGCGGTTGGAGCCCGTCACCACCACCGTGGTCAGCGACAGCGCCTTTCCCCAAACTTCCCGCACGATTTCCTCGTCGCGCCGGGCTTCGGCTGTCACCCCGTTAAGCCGCGCGAAATCGCCCTCGAAGCGCAATCGCAGCACACCCGCCACGCACAACGTGGAAAAGGCCAGGAGCACAGCCGGCACCATGCGCGCCCGCCGCACACGCCAGGCGGCCAATCGCCGCATCGCTGTGGTTAACGGCAGCGCACGCGCCACACCGGCAGCGCCCACCGGAATGAAGAGAGGGAGAATCACCAGGGCGAACATCGCCGCCAGCGCCACCCCAACCACGCCAAACAAGCCCAACTGCCGATGTCCAGACACGGGCGAAACAAACATCACCAGGAACGCGGCCATCGTGGTGAGCGCGCCGAAAGTCAGCGCCGGTATCCGTTGGGCCACGGCCCGCGCCAATTGCTCGCGGTTGGACGGCGGCGCGTCGTCAATGAGGTAAAGAACATAGATGCCGTAGTCCACCGTGACGCCGATCAAAATGCTGCCGCAGCCCAGCGCCACCGCCGAGATCGGGTCGCCGGTCAGATAGAACACGGCCAGCGCCCCAAACGCGCCAAACACCGTGGGTGCCAACCCCAGCAACGCCAGCCAGCGCCGCCGGTACACCGAGAACATCAGCCCCGCCACCGCCACCGTTGCGATCACGCTGGTGAGCGCCGTGTCCTTGCGGATCATCGTGGCGTTCTCCAGCGCCATCCGGTGTGCTCCGGTGACGGCGATGCGCACCGAGCCGGCGGGAAACCCGGTCTCCACGCCTCGCGCCGCTCTCAATACCGCAGCCACCAAGGGCGCGCTCCGTTGCAACTCCGACGGCCGAAACCGCGGCACCGCGCTGATGAGCAGATGACGCCCGTCCGCGCTGGTGATGCGTCCCGCCAAGATGCGGGCGTCCCCGGCCCCGGCCTGCAAGGCGCGCAATCGCGCCGACACCGCATCGCCCACGCCGGCGGGATCGGTTTGCGCCACGCTCTTGAGCATCAACCCCTGGGGCTGGCTCATGGCCTGCTTCATCCACGCCAGCCGTTGTTCCAGGGCGGGCTGATCCAGTTTACCTTCCACTTCATGAAGATCGTTGGAGGAGAGCAGGGCGGGCAGTTGGGCCTCTAACTGCTCGAACGCGTCTTGCAGGTCGCTGGTTCCGATGTTGTAGCGAATCTCGCCCAACCCGGGGATTTCCTGCAATGCGTCATCCATCCGGTCCGCCGCCTGGACCAACCGCTCCGGGGCCGGCTCGGCCGTCTGGATATCAATGAACAGCCGGTCAGCCTGATGGACGTGCTTCAGGGCTTCCATTTGCTCCGCTATGGCCGGGTCCGACAACGGCAGCATGTCCGTGTAGTCCTCATTCATCTTCAACCGGCGTCCGCCAAGCAGCGCGACAGCCCCTAACAACGTGACCCCCATCAACACCAGCCAACGATGGCGGGCCAGGAACAGATGCAGGCGGACGAATAGCTCACTCATGGCGCGTCACCGATTTCGACCGCGACGCCAAGCGAGCCACCAGAAAAGCGACCCCTGTACCCGCCGCGCCCGCCAAAACGGCCAGAACCACGCTGCCCACCGCCCATTGGCACAGATACAAAGGAATCTGCCGGGCCGCGGCAGCCGGGGAGAAATCCACCCAGCGGCCCGTCCACAAGAAGTGTCCTATGATCAGTCCCGCCGCCAGAATTATCGGCGCGAATGGCGCAAAGGAAACATTGCTTGCGGTCACCGCGATGGTCTTGTTCAACCGGAACTTGTGGGCCAGGGCCGCCGCCGCCGCCATTTGAAAACCCCAAATCGGCGCAACGCCGCAGAACAATCCCAGCCCCACCGCTGCGGCCAGGCGGTCCGGCGTCTCCGTGTTCTCCGCAAGCAGATGCCGCACAACCGTGCGAACGCGCCGGCCGCACGGCATTTGGCGCAGCGATCCTTGCCCAGTCAGTCTTCGCAAGGCCGGCGGCAAAAGACACGCCTGCAGCGACAGTTTGGAATGAAGCCAGGAAATTTCCGCCAGGTCGCGCCAAGGTCGAAAGTGCGACAGCCGAGAGGTGGGCGCGGCGTAGTCCGCTTCGACCGCCTGCGCCACCAGGGGGACACCTGACCACGACGCCTTGACCAAGATTTCCAGTTCGTAAGCGTACCGACCCGAAGTCACTCGCAAAGGCCGGAGCGCCTCCAGCGGATGACAGCGATAGCCGCACTGCGTGTCGGCCAGACGCACACCGGTTTCAAACTTGAACCAAAAGGTGGAGAGCCGGTTGGTCGCCCGTCTGGCGAACGGCGCGCCTGCCTTGGCGAGGTCGCGTACACCGATGATAAAGGCCTGCGGCTGCCGCCGGCAGGCCGCCGCGAAATCCGCCAGCGCGCTGGCCGGGTGTTGTCCGTCTGCGTCAATGGTAATGGCATGAGTGAAGCCCAGCTCTTCCGCCCGGGCGAAGCCCGCCCGCAACGCCGCCCCCTTGCCTTGGTTGCGCGGCAGCGTTACTATGGAAATTGCCCGTTCGGCCTCGAGCACTGCCGGGGTCGCGTCCGTGGATCCGTCGTTGACCGCGATGACCGGCAGGATCGCCTTGGCCCCGCGAACCACGCTTTGCACAGTAAGTCCATGGTTATAGACCGGAATCACAACGCAGATGCGGGGACCGCCACTCATGCGGGGTGACCCGTTGCCTGCCGAAGATCCACGAAATAGCGGCGTTTGCGGGCGCCTTCGGGCATCTGGAGCATTTCAATCTCGGCCGGGGCCGCCAGGGTGATCTCAGGAACCACCTTGACCGCGCCCTGGAAACGTTCGCGCAAAACGCACCGCGCCCTATTCTGGTCCCCATCGCAGGCCATGCGCACTTCGACAGCATCCGCGCCACTAGCGTCGCGGCGGGCCACAATCACATAGGCAGATATTTTAGAGAATGAGTCGAGCACCGCTTTCAGCGCACCCGGAAAAACCGTCGTGCCCTTGAACTTCAGCTTCTGGCTCGCCCGGCCCGCCACGGGACCGATGCGCCATGCGGGGCGCCCGCACGGGCAGGGATCCCGGTAAATGGCGGCGAAATCACCGGTGCGGTAGCGAATCAGAGGCATGGCCTCAACGCCGAAAGTGGTGGCGGTGAGTTCGCCAACCTGCCCGTCCGGCACGGGACAGCCGGCTTCATCGAGGGCCTCGATGTAGAGTGACTCCGGATGAAGATGCCCGCCGCGACCGGCGTCGCACTCGCACAGCGACGCGGCCAATTCTGTGTTTCCGTAAGTCGAGTAGACCCGGGCTTGCCAGCGTTGCTCCAGAAGTTGGCCTGCGCGGTTGAGCGAGAAATCTTGCTCCCGGATGGATTCGCCAATGCAGATCAGTTTCCGGGCGCCTAATTTGGCGGGGTCCAGTCCGGCTTCCGCCGCTTTCCCGGCCAACAGCAGCAGAGACGAAGGGACTCCAACGATGGCGGCGACCCGGACGCGCTGTAGCATCTCCAGGCTGAACAATGGAGTGGCAGGGCCGGCCCGCATGATCGCGCAGCCCAGGAGGCGCAGCCCCATGAAGTAGGCCATCCCGGCGATGAAACAACGGTCCAACGTGACCGCCAGCAACACGGTGTCAGACGCGGCCAGCCCGGCGCAACGGAAGGAGTGATGCTCGTTGAGCGCCAGCCGTTGCAAGTCCGCTTCGGTCAGCATGTACACCAGAGGTTTCCCGGTGGTGCTGCTGGTGGTGACAATATCTACTACCCGCTCTGGCGGAACACACAGGAAGGCGTCTGGATTCGCCGCCAGGACCGACTTGTCAATAGTGGGGACACGGGCGATCTCCTTCAGCGGGATGGGGCTTTGCAAGGCGCCGCCGGCCTGGCGCAGATGCTCGTGGTAAAAAGGCGAGTGCGCCACGGCGTGCTGCCAGGTTTTGGCCCAGGCTGTCTGCTGGAGGGTCGCGATCCGTTCGCCTGTCAACCGTTCTTCCTGTGCTATTTTCATATCTCCAAACGAGTGGAACACGGGCGGCACACCAAGTCTTGCTTGTCCTCCGCCCACAAAGGCGGAGTCCGCAGCCATAGACGATGAACCTTGCGACTGAGTCAATGAAAAAACCAACATGGAAAACCCTTGCGCCATGCTTCCTCCTGCCTTATAATTTCCCGTGTGAAATTGATTCAACAAACCAACCACTGCCTTCTTATGACCGGAAGATTGATGCTTTTCATGTCTTGCGCCTTTCTCGCGGGCGGCTGCGCCACCACGCCCCCCGCCCATCCATTGCCGAAGTCTGACACCGTCATCTGGGCCGGGCTGGATTACTCGATGGTGCGCATGTACGGCACCCAGGATTTCAAGGACCCAGATGCCATCTTTTCGCATTACCTCGATGCCTGGAATGCATTGTTTTTGCAGGAGCGGATCAAGACCATCAGCAGCATCTTGAACAAAAAGGTGGAGCCGGACACGGAGCACATGGCGGAGCGCAACAAGATCGCCACGACGGGCCAGGTCATTCGTGAGGACGGCGATTTCGTCGAAACCTCTCACATCACTTCCCAGGACATCGCTGACGCGGTGCGTTCCTACAAGCTGTCGGAACAGAGTGGCCTCGGTCTGGTTTTTATCGTGGACCGGCTCGTCAAGAGTCAAGGGCGCGGCGCGGTTTATTTGGTGTTCTTCGATGTCTCCACTCGCCAGGTGATTGCCAGTGAGCGCGTCATCGCAAAAGCCAAAGGGGTGGCCTTCCGCAACTACTGGTTCGGAGTTATCAAGAATGCGGAGCCGGGGTTGAAGAAGTTCCTCTAGTCCCTAACGCTCCGGCTTATGCTTTCCGACAAACCGTCCAGGATCACCTTGGACGGCCATGCTCTGACCATTGGCAAGTTGTGGCGTGTGGCGATGGCGCAATCGCCCTGCCAGCTTGCGGCCTCCGCGCGCCGGCGCATGAAGCAAAGCCGCGCCCTCGTGGAGCGCCTCGCCGCCGAGCCGCGCGCCATTTACGGCATCAATACCGGTTTCGGTCCGCTCAGCGCCAGCCGCGTCAGTCCGGAGGACTTGGCGCAACACCAGTTAAATCTGCTGCATCATCTCTCCGTAGGGCAAGGCCCGCTGTTCTCTCTGCTTGAAACCCGCGCCATCATGGCCGCGCGCGCCAACGCGCTGGCCCGCGGCTACTCCGGCATCCGGCCGGAGGTGGTTGACTTGCTCATCGCCGCCCTGAATTGCGGCATCCTCCCCGAAATCCCCTGCGAAGGCTCGGTGGGCGCGAGCGGCGATCTGGCGCCGCTCGCGCACCTGTCCCGCATGCTGGTGGGACTGGGCCACGCGCGCGCCGGTGGAAAGCGGCTCTCCGCCGGCGAAGCGTTGCGGCGTCATCGGCTCCAGCCCGTCACGCTGCAATGCAAGGAGGGACTGGCCCTGGTCAACGGCACCTCGGTGATGACGGCCCTGGCCGCGCTGGCGGCGCGGGAAACGGCCGTCTTGCTCAGTTGGGCCGAGTTGCTCACGGCCTGCCTGTTTCAGGTCCTCTGGGCGGAGCCGGAAATCTTGTGCGGCCAGGCGCACAAGGCGCGCGGTTTCCGGGGACAGTTCGCCGTGGCCGGGCGCATCGCCCGCCATTTGCGCACTCACCCGCGTTACGAAAGGGAGATTGCCAGGCATCAGTGGGGTTCGCACGCCAAGCCGGTCGAGCCGGGGGTGGAAATCCAGGACCCCTATTCGGTGCGGTGCGCGCCGCAGGTGCTCGGAGCCATTCAGGAAGCGCTTTGGCATGTGGAGTATGTTGTGACCCGCGAGTTGAACGCCTCCACGGATAACCCGCTGGTTTTTCCGGATATCGGGTCGGTCATCCATTGCGGCAACTTCTACGGCCAGCAGATCGCGATGGCCTGTGATTACCTGCGCCTCGGTCTGGCCAAGCTGGCTTTGCTGCTCGAACGCCAACTCGAACGCCTGGTGAACTGGCGCTACAGCCTCGGCCTGCCGCCCATGCTGACCGGCTCCAACAATCCGGGACTGAACTCTGGTTTCATGGGTTGCCAGTTGCTGGCCACGTCGCTCGCAGCCGAATGCCGCATCCTGACCACCCCGGCTTCTGTGCAAACCATTCCAACCAACGCCAACAATCAGGACGTCGTCAGCATGGGCTGCATTGCCGCCCGCATGACGCGCGAGATGCTTCCCAAGGTGTGGAAGATCACCGCTATTCAGGCTCTCGCCCTGGCCCAGGCCGCCGACTTGCGCGGCGCCAAAATCATGGGCGGCGACTTCCGCAAACTGCACGGGCTGGTTCGCGGGGTTTCTCCGCGACTGACGACCGACCGGCCTTTGTTCGAGGAGATCGCGGCCATGGCCGCGCAGTTGCAAGAGGACGAGACGCAACGAGGGCTGTTGCCGCCACGCGCGGAGACACCTCACCTGACCTTGCGGCAGACGGGAAGGGAAACGAGATCCCAACGCCACCGGCAGCCCCGTTCGGCTGCTTTGGCGGGCGTTGTCGCAAATGGGAACGCAAACACCATCCGGCCAGAGCCGTGAAAAAGACCTCCTGTTGAATGTCCCCGTCGGAAAATCAATTTGCGATCCAGACGCCTACAGGGGGTGCCCGGCCAGGGACGGCGGCTTGGACGGGCCGCACCAGCGGCGGCTACTTCGGCAACTGGTTCTTCATCCAACTGATCCGCCGGCTGGGGGTGTGGCCGGCATATCTGTGGCTGGCGGTTGTGGCCGCCTATTTCACCATCGTCCATCGCGATGCTTATCGCGCCTCGGCGGATTACTTGGGGCGCCTTTTCGGGCCTCTGCCTTGGTGGCGGCGTCCGCTGCTGGTTTATCGGCACTTTCTGGCGCACGGGGTAACCTTGGTGGATCGGCTGGCGGTGCTCATGGGCCGCAGCCAGATCGAATGCATTATCGAAGGCGAGGAACTATTCCCGCCGCACCTGGAGCAAGGCCGGGGCATCATCCTCGTTGGCGCGCACGTTGGCTGCTGGGAACTGGGCGGTCACTTCTTGGGCCGCTTCGACCGCCCGGTCAACCTGGTAGTGATCGAACGCGAGTTGGAAGGCATCCAAAGGCTGATGAATTCCGTGACCGGGGGAAAGCGATTCCGCATTCTGACTGCGGACGAAGACCCGCTGCGCAGCGTGCCCATCCTGGCCGCGTTGCGCCGGGGCGAAATCGTGGCCCTGCTCGGCGACCGTTCCCTGGGCAGCCCGGACCTGGAAGCATGTTTCCTGGGCGGCCGGGTGCGCCTGCCAGTTGGGCCGTATCGCCTGGCTGCGGCCAGCGGAGCGCCCCTTTTCCAAGTTTTCACTGTCCGCCAGAGGCTTGGGTGCTACCGCTTCGCCACTTTTCCGCCGGAGTTCATCAGCCGTGAAGAGGTCCGATCGGATCCCGATGCGGTGCCGGCGCGTGCGCGGCGTTACGCCGAACGTCTTGAGGCGGTCGTCCGCGAATATCCATTCCAGTGGGCCAATTTCTTTCCCTATTGGGAGCCAGGGACGGGGACCGCGCCCGCCGCCCGGCCCATGTCAAACCCGGCTGGAGACCAGCTTCCAATCCCGTGAACACCCCTTCCCCTGCCGCAACCCGCCGCCGCATCGCTGGCTTTACCCGGCCGGCGCCCCAGCCCTATCTTGAGGAAACTTGCGTGATCCCGATCCGTTTCCATGAAGTGGATTCGATGCTGGTTGTCTGGCACGGCCATTACGTCACCTACATTGAGGAAGCCCGCCGCGCGCTGGGCCGCCGCTACGGCGTGGACTATACGGTTTTCTTTGCCCACAACACGCCGGCGCCGCTGGCGCAACTGCGGCTGGATTATCTGGCTCCAGCGCGGCTGGCCGACACGTTGACGGTGAGCGCGCGCCTGTTCAAGTCCGAGGCCGCCAAGCTGGAATTTGAGTATGAAATCCGCCGTCAGGGTGATCGCAGCCTTCTCGCTTTCGGGGCCAGCTTGCAGGTTTTCACCAACCTGCAAGGCGAATTGCTCCTGACGCTGCCGCCCTTCATGGTGGAACGCCATCGGGCTTGGGAGAACCAATGGATCCAACCATGACCGCGCCGAGAGTTGCCATTGCGGCCAGCGGGGAGGTGACGGCGCTTGGCCTCGGCCAGGAACGGCTGGAACAGGCAGTGCTCGCCAACGCCAGCGGCCTGCGGGACTGTCCCCGCCTGGCGGGAAAAGGGTATCAATCCACAGTGGGCGGTTATGTGCCGGATCAAGTCTGGGGTTCACTCCGGGAACGCGATCCGGCCCACGCCGACGCCCCAGCCTTCCTGCTGGCCGACGCCGCCCTGCGCGAGGCGCGGGCCAATTTGGGGAGGAGCGCGCCCAACGTCGCGCCGGGTTCTCCGAACACGCGGAGCGAAAGCTGTGAAAGCACCTTGCTGGATGCCGTCCCTGCTTCCCGTCGCGGCCTGGTGCTCTCCACCACCAAAGCGGACATCACCGCCCTGGAAGGCGCTTTGGACCACCGGCCAAACTCTGTCACGGCGCAGCGGCACCTCTTTCCAGCGCTCTTGGCCGCGGACTTGGGGGCCGCGCACGGCATCGCCGGCCCGGTGCAATGCGTTTCCACCGCCTGCGTTTCTGGTTTACTCGCCATCCAGCAAGGCGCACTGCTCATTCAGGAAGACAAAGCCGATCTCGTTTTCGTTGTCGGGGTGGACTTGTTTTCGGATTTTGTGCTCTCCGGTTTCACCATGCTGAGGTCGCTGGATCCGGGAGGCTGCCGCCCTTTCGACGCGGAACGCAAAGGGTTGAGCCTCGGCGAAGGGGCCGGCGCCATAGTGCTGGCACGGCGCGAGACGCTGGCGTCCCCCGCGCTCACGGTGAAGGGGTGGGGGAGCAGCAACGATGCGAATCATCTCACCGGCCCATCACGGGACGGCTCCGGCCTGGCGCTGGCGATGAATCGCGCACTCCAGAAGGCGGGAGTCACCCCACTCGCCATTGATTTCGTCCATACCCACGGCACGGGCACGTCCTACAACGATGCGATGGAAGGGATGGCGTTGCGGTCGGTTTTCAAGGCTCAGGTGCCGCCGTACTGCTCCAGCAAAGGGTTGTTCGGACACACCCTCGGCGCGGCGGGGTTGCTTGAGACCATCGTGTGTCTCCTGGCCGCACGGCATCAACTGTTGCCTGGCACGCCGGGACTTCGATCTCCCGACCCTTCCGTGCCGGATTCGTTGCTCCAGAAGCCGCGCCCGGCTGAATCGTTGCGGCGCCTTCTGAAACTCAACGCCGGCTTCGGCGGCGTCAACGCCGCGCTGGTGCTGGAATGGGGGAGTGGATGAACCCATTCGCGATTCTTGCAGCCAGCTTCATGGGCAGGGAGGGTTGTGGCAATGATCGCACGAGCCTGCGCCCCTGGCCTGCTCCCGTCGCCGAGGCGCTGGAACGGGGAGAGTTTGAGGCGTTGCATTGGCGCACCCTCTTCCGTTCCGAGGCTTCCCGGTTTGGCCGCATGGACCTGTTGAGCCGGCTCGGTCTGATGGCGGTGGAGCTTCTCGACGCCGGTTTAGAAACGATGGAGCCGGCGCAGCGGGAAGCCGTCGGCGTGTGCGTGGAAACCCGTTCCGGTTGCACCGCCGCGGATGTGCAGTTCCTCCAAACGCCGCTGGCCAGTACGTTCGCCTCTACGCTGCCCAGCACGGTGGTCGGCGAGATTTGCATCCGGCACCGGTTCCGCGGGCCGGTCATGTGCCTGCTGCCCGTGTTCGAGCCGGGCGGCTCGCTGGAAATCGCCAGGGGCTGGCTGCAGCGCGGCGAAGCCGGCGCCTGTGTCTGTGTGGCGTGCGATCTGATGGACAAAAAGTTTGCGGCTTGCACGCTTTCACCACATGATGCGCCCAGCGGAGGCTGGCAAAGCTGCGCTGTCTGGATCGGTCGGCGAACGGGTGCGAGCCGAGAGCACCCGTGGCGGCGAAATTCGCTGCCCCGGCTGGCACACTCGCTGGTCGCCCGGGGTGTCAATGTGCCCAACCCCGGCGCCTGAGTTCCTTCATTTTATGCAATCGCTGACAGACGAACTGAAAAACAAGATCATTAAGGCGCTGAACCTGGACAAGATCGCGCCTGCGGACATCAAGGATGACGAGCCGTTGTTCGGCACCGGGTTGGGGCTCGATTCGCTTGACGCCCTGGATCTGGTTTCCATGCTCGAACGTGATTACGGCATTTTGATCCAGGACATGGAGGCCGCGCGGCAGGCGTTTGCTTCCTACCGGACACTGGAAGACTTCGTGCAGCGAAACCGCCGGTGATGTCTTCGCGTCGTCCAGTCGTCACCGGCCTCGGCATCATTACTGCTGCCGGCTGCGGAGTGTCCGCGGTGTGGGACGCCTTGCGCAGCAACCGCAGCGGGCTGGGACCGTTGACTCTGTTCGCGTCGCCGCGATATGGACGCCATCAGGTCGGCCAAGTGCAAGTGGATGTGGACCAGTTGGCCGGCGTTGCCCGCGGCTCGCGTTCTGACAAGCTGGCCTGGATTGCAGCCCGGGATGCAATCGCACAGTCCGGTCTGGCGGCGCTGGCAGATGGTGCCGGCGCGGATCGGAAGGGCGTTCTATTAGGCTCCACCGTGGCGGGAATGCTCGGCACCGAAGAAGTGTTCGGCCGCCTGCTGCGCGGGCAACGCCGCCGCTTCGCCCCGATGCGCTACCACGAATGCGCGTCCGCCACGGACCTCTGCGCGCGGCGGCTTGGCGCCTGCGGGCCGACGGCAACATTCTCCACCGCTTGCTCCGCTGGCGCGCTCGCCATCGCCACGGCCGCCGATTTGATTGAAAACGGCGAGCTGGATGCGGTGCTGGCCGGCGGCGCGGATTCCTTGTCCCGGCTGACGCTCAACGGTTTTGGCTCCTTGCTCCTGCTGGATCCCGGCGGCTGCCGGCCTTTCGACGCAGCCCGCGCCGGAATCAGTCTCGGCGAAGGCGCGGCCATGCTGGTGCTCGAGGCCGAGGAGACCGCGTGCGCGCGCGGCGCGCGCATTCTGGCGCGGCTATCCGGTTGGGGCGCGAGTTGCGACGCGACCCATCCCACTGCGCCCAATCCGCAAGGCGACGGCGCTGCGGCGGCCATGCAACAGGCTTTGCAACGCAGCGGGTTGTCGCCGTCGGACATCGGCTGCGTGATCGCGCACGGCACAGGCACACCGGACAACGATGTCATGGAGGCGCGGGCCCTGCGCCGCGTGTTTGGCGGCGCGGTGCCGCCCTTTGCGTCAGTCAAGCGGTTCTTCGGGCACACGCTGGCCGCCAGTGGCGCGGTCAAAGCGGTGGTCTGCGTGCAGGCATTGGGGGAGCAGGCCGTGCCCGCGAACCTGGGATTTGAGAACGGGGACCCGAAGATCGGCTTCGAGCCGACGCGCGCGTTTCAATCGCGTCGGCTCAAGCATGTATTGAGCAACTCCTTTGGCTTCGGCGGCAACAACGTCGTGCTCGTCTTCTCATGCCCCTGCTCTGACCCGGCCTCTACACTGGTCAGCGTTCCGCGACGCCCATCGGCCATGCCACTGGCCGTGCTTGGGGCGGGCTTGGTCAGTGCGGGCGGACACACGATGGCCAGCGTCCGAACCGCGCTGGCCGCGGGCGGCGTCACCCCTGCGTGGCTGGAATCCTCCGCTCCGTTCCCGCTGGGGCGGATGCGCGGCTACACCTGCGGGCACTTTGGCGCGAGCGGGGTCATTTCCCCAGACCGGCGCCGCCGTCTCGGACACCTGCAACAAATGGCGCTAGTGGCGGCGAAGAGATGTCTTCCGCAAGGTCTGCCCGGCTGGCTTTCGCCGGATCGCGCGTGCGTGGCGATTGGCACGGGGCTGGGCTGCCTCGGTGAAACCGCCGCGTTCGTGGAGAACATGCTGAAGAACGAGGAACGCGCGCCTCTGGCGGGCCGCTTCGCCAACTCTGTTCACAATGCCTGCGCCTCGCAACTTGCCATCGAGTTCAATCTGCGCGGGTTGAACTCCACTTCGACCCACCGCGAGATTTCTTTTGAAGTGGCCCTCTGGCACTGCGCGAGCGAGTTGCGCCAGGGCCGCGCGGACCTGGCGCTGGCGGGCGCGGCGGATGAATTGAGCCCCTACGCGCAAGCCGTTGGCCATCGCTGGGGGTGGTGGAACCAGAACGCGCCGGTCATCCGGCCCTTCAGCCGCGAACTCAAAGGCCGTCAGCGTCCCCTGCCCGGCGAGGGCGCGGCGGTGTTCACTCTCGCGCGGGCCGGCCAGGCCTCCTCGCCGCTGGCCCTTCTGCGCAGCGTCCACTTCGGACGTTTTGTCACGCCAGCCGGTGGGCCGCCGGAGGCTCAAACGGAAGCCTCATGGATCCGGGAAACATTGGAGCGCGATGGCGTCTCACTCGCCTCGGTGGACTTGCTGCTGACCGGTGCCAGCGGCCGGCCACCTTGGGACGATGCTTACCGCGAAGTCGCGTCCGCGCTCTCGGTTCTTCGTGGACACGAAGTCAGTCTGGGCGCTTACAAACATGTCAGCGGCGAACATCACTCCGCTTCCGCCTTCGGGTTCTTTGTCGCGCTGGGCTTGGTTCGTGGCGAAATCGAGCCGGCCTTGTGCCTGGCCGGAATGCCAACCGCTGCCACCGTGGCGCGCCCTCCCCGGACGGTGCTGCTTTACACGCTGGCTCCCGGCGGCAGTCATGCCCTCTGCTGCGTATGCGCGTGACTCGTTTTCAATGGCTGCTCACGGCCACGGCTGTGCTGGCGATCACGGTGTTCTGCCTGAGCGCCGGAACGGCTCGCTGGGTGACGTTGAGCGTCTTGTTCACCACCAGCGGCCTGGTGGCAGGTTTTGGGTTGTCGTTTCCAGAATGGCGCATGTTTGGCTTCAGTTTGTGTCGCGTGCGGACCACGCAGAAGGTGGTCGCGCTCACGTTCGATGATGGACCCGATCCGGCGAGTACGCCGGCCTTGCTCGACTTGCTGGCGCGCAAGGGAGTTCGCGCGACCTTCTTCTGCATCGGCCGGCATGTGGCAAGGCACCACGAGTTGGCGCGCCGCATCGCGGCGGAAGGACACCTGATTGGCAATCATTCTTTTGCCCACAGCCGCGCAACCAATTTTTTAGGCGTGGCGCGGTTGCGCGCCGACCTGGAACTCGCTCAACAGGAAATAACCCAAGCGGTTGGGCAGACACCGGAGTTTTTTCGTCCGCCGATGATGCTGACCAACCCGCGAATTTTCCGCGTCACGCGCGCTCTCTCGCTCACGGTGACGGGTTGCGCGATCCGCTGTTACGACCGGCGGGGCGAGAGCACGCAGAAGGTGCTGCATCGTGTGCTGCGTCGTCTGCAGCCAGGCGTGATCATTGCCTTGCACGACGGCGGCGTGCCAGCGGAGCGGTTGGTGGATTTGGCGGGGCAGCTGCTCGACAAACTCCACACACAAGGTTACAGTTGCCTGCGTTTGGACGATCTGGCCGCATGCGAAAAACCAGCATGAACTCACAACTTGAACCGCAAGGCTGGCAGGGGGAAGCCCGAATTGGGTCCGCCCACCCCGGCTGTTTTGCCCGCCTGGAAACGGCTCTTGTCCTTGGCCTTATGGGGCTGTTTGCTTCTCCGCTTTCCGCCCAACCCACCAATCAAGCCATCGTCCTGCTCGATCAGGTCGCTCTCAATGCGGGCCGTGTGGAGTCGGTGTTCGCCCGATTTGCGCAGGAGCGGCATCTGTCCTTATTTCAAGAACCGCTCCGTTCCGAGGGTTATCTCTGCTTTCAAAAACCGGGCCACCTTCGCTGGGAAGTCACGCAGCCCTACCAGTCGATCCTGGTTTCGGATGGGAAGGGCGTCGCGCAGTTCGAGCGGGCCTACGGCCAATGGAAGAAGCTTGATCTGGGTCTGGCGGACGCGATGCAAAGCGTGGTGGCGCAAATCGGCGCGATCATGGAAGGTCGTTACGCAAGCCAACGGCGCGATTACAGTGTGAGCGCAACCAACACCGCCGACGGGCCGGTGGTGACCCTCATGCCCCAGCAACCCGCGATGCGCAAGATGATGCAGGCCATAGAACTTTATCTCACGCCCGATTTTCGCGGCACGCGCCGGGTCGTGCTGCGTGAGCAGGATGGCGATTTCACGGACATCCGATTCAGCGAGCAAATGGCGGAGCCGCCGTTGCCGGCGGGAACATTCGACTGCAATCAGCCGGCGGATCTGGAACAGATTCGCCGGTCGGTTCAACAACACAGCGGGGCCTCCCCGCAGAATCCCGTTTCCAAATGAGCCGATCACGCGGCCAAATCATCGCGGCAATTCGCGGCCTGGGCGCCGCGCTCCTGGCGCTGGTTTGTGCCGGCGGGTGTGTCTTCCAGCGCGGGCCGGCAGCGTGGCAGACGGTTCCGCCCTCAGAGCGCGACATCACCGCCTTCGCCACGGCGCGCCAGACGGTGTGCGGGGCCTTTCCCGCTTTCTATCAGACAACGCAGCGCGCCATTATCACCGTCGGCCGACGGCAGTTTGCCTGTGACGGTTTTCTGACGGTATCGCCCGCCGAAGGCTGGCATTTGGCGCTGATCAGCATGCTGGGTTTGGTGACGGATGTGCGGGTGAGGAATAATGGCACGACCGAAGTGCTGAAAGTCACGCCACTTTTTCGCCAAGATTGGGCGCGGGAATATGTCGCGCAGGAATTGCGCTGGCTTTTCACGCCGCCGCCGGAACTCGCGCCCGCCGGGCGCTTGCGCGACGGACGGCTGGCGCTGGAGGCGAAAAGCCGCGTGGACGGGGCGAAGGCCCGTTATGTGTGCAGCGCAGATGGCAGCCGCTGGGAGGAACTTGAGGTCTGGGACGGGCCGCGCCGGCTCTTTCACGCGAAGGTGTCCGGCTACCGGTCTTTCCCCGGCTGGCCGCCCGCGGTTCCGGCTGAAATCGAGTTGGACGCGGCTACCCATCAATTGCAGGTGCGGACGGTGGCGGTTGCCTCCGCCGCCTCGCCGGCGGAGGAAATACCATGAGCAAGTGGCGACGCAGATTGCGCCGGCTGTTATGGGTTGCGTCCGGCTTGGCGGGATTCCTGCTTGTCACCTATGGCGTCATGTTGGGGTTGATGTGGCACTGGGTGGCCACGCCGCCGGTGTTGACGGAGGAGCCGGCGATCACTCGGTTGACCAACGAAGTCCGCGGCGACCGCGTTTACCTGGGACGCAACTGGCTGGAACGTCGCGATGGCCTGCCCGTGCTCTACTTGACCGGGACGCCGTTTGAAATCGGCTATGCCGACGGCGCGCTCACGCAGCAGATGATTCGCCGCCAGGAAGACGCCATGCTGGAAATGCTCGGGCGTGTGGCCCCGTATCGCTGGACGCAGTTTCTGCTGAAGTTCTTTGTGACTTACAAGAATCGGAAGCTTCAGGATCACATCCCGGCGGACTACCAAATGGAAATGTTCGCCATGACCCGGGGCTGCCCCGATCCTCATCCCGAACTGGGACCGGCGTTTCACCGCGTCCTCAACTACCACGCCGCGCAGGACATTTCCTACATGTTGATGAACAGCCCGTTGCTCCACGGTGGCTGCACCGGCTTTGCCGCGTGGAAGACAGAGACGCGCGACGGCCACCTGCTGGTGGGACGAAACTTCGACTGGGAGGCGGCGCCGGTTTTCGACCAGGACCGCATCGTCATTATTTGCGAGCCGGATGAAGGCATACCGTTCGTCTCGCTGGCCTGGGCGGGGATGGCGGGATGCGTGTCGGCCATGAACCGCGAAGGGCTGGCGGTCTTCGTCAACGGCGCGCCCTCCCAACTCCCCGGCGATGGCGCCACGCCGACCTGCATTGTGGCGCGCGACGCGGTGCAGCACGCGCGGACCATCGCCGAGGCCACGGACATCATCCGCCGCCACCGTGTCTTTGTGTCGGCGATGTTCCTGGTGGCCAGCCGGCGCGACGGACGCGCGGTGGTGATCGAAAAAACGCCAGTGAAAACGGAGGTTCGGGAGCCGGCGGGTGATCCCTGGATTATTTGCGCCAATCACTACATGACCGGCGCGCTGACCAACCAGGCCGTGAATCTGAAATACATGCGGGCGGACACGTCGCCAATTCGCTATGCGAGGATGGAGGAACTCTTGAAGCGTGAAGCTGGCAGCCTGGATGCCGCCGGCGCCGCCGCGATGCTGCGGGACCGGCGGTTGACAGGCGACCGCGCCGCCGGCAATGGCCACCGCAGCTCGCTGAATCCGCTCATTGCCACGCACTCGGCGGTGATGGATTTGACCGACGGCATCTTCTGGGTGGCGCGGCCTCCTCACCAATTGGGCGGTTTTGTCGCCTTCGATCTCAGCGCGGTGGACCGGCGGCTGCCCGAGCGCGCGATCGCGGAAGACCCCTTTTTGACCGGCGGCGGATACCAACGGTATCTCGCCGCTCAGGCCGGTTTGGAGGCAGGCTGGGCTGCGTTGAAGAAAGGCGAATCCGCGCGGGCGCTGGAATGTGCGGAACAGGCAGAAAAGGACAATCCCGGGTTTTACCGCAATGCCTGGCTCCGCGCCGAAAGCCTGCTTGCGCTGGGGCGTCGGACGGAGGCCATCGCGGCGTGCGATATTGCGCTGGCCAGCCAGCCGGCGTTAGGCGGCGAACGCGCCAAAATTGAAAAACTCCGTCAGCGAGCCAGCGACAGCCGGTAGGCTATGAACTCGACTCACACCTTGCGCCCGCCGCGTTCGTATTTCCTCACCGTCCTGCTCTGTTCGGTTGGCTATGTCAGCTACTTCTTGTGCAAAGTGGTATTCGTGGTGGCGGGCGCGCCGGTGCTTTTGGCGCTGACTCCGTTTCCACGCGCCCGCTATCAGTTCTTGCAGACCACCCTGCGCGGCTTTCTCGCCGTCTTTGTCCGCGGCTGGCTGCCAGCGCTGGGCCTGTATCGCATTGTGGAAGTGTCCGGTCTTGAGCGCGCGCTGGCGCTGGGCCCTGCGGTGCTGGCCGCCAACCACCGCGGCTTCATGGACTCCCTGCTCCTCTTGAGCCTTGTGCCCCGGCTCGGCGTGGTGATCAAGGCCCGTTACACCCGCCAGCCTGTTTACGCCGTGCTGGCTCGCACCTTTGATTTGGTGAGTGTGGACGCGGGCCGGCTCAGTTCGGTGGCTGCCGCCCTGGCCGGGTGCCGGCGTATTCTGTCCGCAGGCCGGCGGCTGCTGGTCTATCCCGAAGGCACGCGGGCGCGGAGCAGCCGTCTGCAGCCGTTTCATCCCCTGGCGTTTGAACTAGCTTGCGACGCGGGAGTGCCGGTGGTACCGGTCCTTATTCACTCAACAGTGCCCCTTATGGCCAAGATGCCGGGCAGCGTCTTTCCCCGTCAGCGCAATGAATACCATATCCGTTTCCTTGAGGCCGAAACGCGGCAGCCGGAAGATACCGCCGAAAGCCTGTGCGACCGGGTCTATCGCCGCATGGCGCGTGAACTGAAAACGCTGGACGCCGGAACCGCCTGGGAAAACGCCAACGGATCCTGAGATGAATCCACATCCGCCCTTTGAGTTGGAAGACCTGCTCTTGATCCTGCCGCATCGTCCGCCGTTTCTCTTCGTGGACCGCGTGACCGAACTGGAGCCTGGCAAGCGCATCGTCGCCGAACGCCGGTTGCGGCCGGAGGAACCGCAGTTCGCGGGGCATTTTCCAGGCCGGGCCATGATGCCTGGCGTGCTGGTCACCGAAGCGTTGGCCCAGACGAGCGGGTTATTGCTGGGCTTGAGCGAGAAGGTCACGCGCGCGGCTCTGCCGGAACAGCCAAGGATGTTTGTTCTCGCCGCCCATAACATGAAGTACAAACACCCTGCCGTGCCCGGCGACAGGCTGGAGTTGCGCGCGCAAGCCGACGGGAATTTCGCCGGTCTGTTCCGTTTCAATGTGGAGGCGTCGGCTGGCCGGAATTTGATCGCCTGCGGCAGTCTCACGCTGGCATCGCTGGAGGAGAAGCCATGAAGGTGCTGCTCTTGCGGGCCAATCCGCGCAAGACCGGCTACACCCGGCGGCTGGTGGATCTATTCCTTCAAGGGCTGCGCGAGACGCCCGCGGAGATCACCGACGCGGACCTCACGGAGCGGCATATTGTTCCCTGCCTGGGGTGTTATAACTGCTGGCTCATCACGCCGGGGCGGTGCGTGCATTCGGACGACATGGGCGCGCTGTTGGAGCAGTTCCTTGAGGCGGAGTTGATTGTTTGCGCCACGCCGCTCTACTACTACTCGATGAGTTCGGCTCTGAAGATGTTTTTTGAGAGGACCTTCCCGCTGTCCAAGGCGGGACTAAGCCCCTCGGCGCGCGGGGGGTTGCGTAACAATATCCGGCACCCGGAACGCTGGAAAGGCAAACGGCTGATCACCATCGTCACCGGCGCATTGAACGATCCCGAGGGGTTCCGCCCGGCCAACGAGACGTTTCAACTCATCGCGGACGGCTTGGCGCTCGAAATGGGCGGCCAACTCACCCGCCCCGAAAGCTACTTGCTCGACTACCCGCTCTCCAAGCCGAAGACATTGAAACGGATTGAAGCCGCCTTCATCCAGGCCGGACGCGAAGCGGGCACCACAGGGCGGCTTTCCCCGGAAACCCAGAGCGTTGCGTCGCTGCCCTTGGCGGCGGATCTTGAGCACTTTCGCGCCTACTCCAACATTTACTGGGCGCAAGCCATCCAGATGGGGGAGCAAGGCATGGTGCTGGAGAACGTCAAGGCGCGGGTGAGTGAAGACATGGGCATCCTCATCCGCGAAATGGTGCGGAGCCTCGACCCGGGCGCCGCCGCCCACACCAGGGCGGTGCTGCAATTCGATTTTCCGGACAAGCAGCAGCATTTCCGCGTGACCTTGGATCGCGGCCATGTCCTCTTGGAAGAAACCACCACGGCCCGGCCTGACCTCCGGGTGCGCTGCGACGCAAACGTATGGGCCAGGGTGTTCACGCGCCAGACTGACGTGCGCCGGGCGCTGCTTGACCGCCAACTGATGTTGGAAGGGGACAAGTCCCTTTTTGCGCGGCTGGACCGCCTCTTCCCGCCGCCGTCGAATTGAGCGCTCAGGCCGGTGCCGCAACGAGCGCTTGCGCGGCGGATTCCACTCCGCGAAGGGTGCTGACGCGGAGAATCCGGGTCGAGTCGCCAAACCCATTCGCGCGGGCCAGGCCGGCCAGGACGTGGCCGGGGCCGACCTCGAACAACCACCGCGGATTCATGGCGCGCAGCGCGGTCATGCACTCAGTCCAGCGCACCGGTCTGGCCAGCGCGCTGCTGATCTGGGAGCGGATATTCCCGGCTGTTTCCGCGCGCCCCGCCGTCACGTTGAGCAGCATCGGCAGCCGCGGCGGCTGCATGGGAATCTGCCTCAGCCAGGTGTCAAAGCGCGCCGCCGCCTCCGCCATGAATGGACTGTGCCAGGGACCCGAAACCGCCAGGAGCCGGCATCGACCGAGCTTTTCGACGGCGATGAATCCAGCGCAGGCGGCGAGGCAGGAGCGTTCGCCGGAGAGCACCACCTGCGTGGCCGCGTTGTCATTGGCCAGCGTCACCTGGTTTGCGGATTGACCGGAAGCCAGCCAGTCCATCAGCCTGGACCGGTCTTGCAGCGTCACTGCCAGCATCGCGCCATCCACCCGCGCGGCGGCTTCGTCCATCAACTCGCCGCGCCTGGCCGCGATGCGCACCGCGTCTGGCGGCGTGACCACGCCCGCCGCCGCCAGGGCGGTGATTTCGCCCAGCGAATGGCCGAGCACCAGGTCGGGCTGCGCGCCCCGCTCGCGCAAGCGCCGGAGATAGCCCAGGGAAATGGCGACCAGCAACGGTTGCAGCAGCCGCGTCCGGGCCAGCTTCTTCTCCGGCCCCCGGAGGCAGATTGCTTCCAGATCCTCGCCAACCAGTTCGCCGGCCAGCGCCGCCAGCTCCCGGAAGGCCGGGTCCGATTTGAACAAGTCGGTCCCCATGCCGGCCTCCTGCGAGCCTTGCCCGGGAAAGAGGAAGACTTTCATTGCTAATCTTATTAAGCCACTGTGGCCGTCAATCCGCCGTCCACCACAATCGTCTGGCCCATGATGTAGGAGGCGTCGTCCGAGGCGAGGAAGGCGACGGCGGCCGCGACCTCGGCGGGTTGGCCAAAACGTTTGAGGAGGATGCGCTGGAGGTTCCGGTCGCGGATGGGTTTGGGCACCTTGGCCGTCATCTCGGTTTCAATGAAGCCGGGCACAACCGCGTTGACCCGAACCCCCCGGACGCCGAGTTCCGCCGCCAGGGCGCGCGAAAAGGCCAGCAGCGCCCCCTTGGAGGCGCAGTAGTTGGTCTGCCCCGCCACGCCCATCAGGCCGGAGACCGAAGCAATGTTGATGATGACGCCCGCCCGCGCCCCCAGCATGACGCGGCTGACGGCCTTGCACCAGCGGAACGCGCCGCCCAGGTTTGTGTCAAGCACTTTGTTCCAATCCTCGGCGGGCATCAGCATCAGCCAGTTGTCGCGCGTGATGCCGGCGTTGTTGACCAGCACGTCAATCCGGCCGGCCGCCGCGACCACCTGCTGCACGGCGGCGTCAATCGCGCCGGCGTCCGCTTGGGCGCAGAGGATTTTCTCCGCCCTGCACGCGGCCGCCACCTCACGGGCCTGGTCTTCGCCCTGGTGGTAGGTGAAGAAGACGCGCGCGCCCAGCGCGGCGAACCGTTCGACAATGGCCCGCCCGATGCCGCGGGATCCGCCGGTCACGACGGCGACTTTGTTCTCAAAGGGACGATTCACGATGGTATTGAGACTGGTGATGTCTGCTGGTTGATACTCTTGCCGGGAGGATTATTTCAAGGCCTGGTAGCGCTGCCACACGGATTCCGGCCACTCCTTAACCAACCGGTTTGCGCGGTAGTCCACCAGTGTGACGACCGACTGGCCCCAGGCCATTTCCGTGCGCAGCTTCTCGTGCAGCAGGTAGTGGTTGAAGACCAGACGCCCCTGATAAGCCGGCTCGACGCGGTGTGTGGTGTAAAGCTGAAGAGGCATGCCCAACTTCACCGGCTTGCGATAGTGGCAATTGTTTTCCACCACCGGCATGGCCGCGCCCAGGCGGAGGGCTTCTTCGATCGGCAGGATTTCCAGCAGGATTTGCATCCGCCCTTCTTCGAACCAGAGGAAATAAACCGAGTTGTGGATGACTCCCATCATGTCGGTTTGGTGAAACAAAGGCGTGAGCGAGACCTTGCGCTTGATCAGGCGGGTCTGGGATGACGCGGGTGAGTTCAAGGCGCGGGTTCAAGGCAACTCAAGTTTGCCCGTCACATTTCGTCCAGCTTCACCGTCAGGCTCTTGGGCATGATGGGGGGCATGGAGATCGTCTTCACGACCGGCCCGCCGGCGGCGCCGAGCCGGAAGGACAGGCCGGAATACGCCAGTTCAACCGGGAATACCGCCAGGGCCAGCCGCCGGTTCAGGACAAAAGAATGGCAGTCGGCCACCACCTCGCCCGCCGGCTGGCTGCCGTGGAAAACCCGCGCTCCGGTGACGAGCGCGTTGCTGCCCGGCTCGGCGGCCAGGCCCACAATTTTTCGGCGAAGTCCTCCGGCCCGGCGTTCAAGGATCGCGTCGCGTCCGCGGAATTTTTCCTTGTCCAAATCAATCATCCACTGCAGACCGAGCACCAGCGGGTCCCGCACCCGGAGCCCCTCCGCCTGAATGTTGGGGAAGCGGCCTTCCAGCCGCAAGTCGTCATGCACATCCACCCCGCACAGGCACCCATTGCGCTTGACCACCGCTGCCCGGAGGGCGTCGAACAGCGCGGGGGCAATGGATTGCGGCGCCAGCAGGAGGTAGCCAAACTCCGAAGTCTTGCCCGCGCGGATGAGCCGCACCGGCGCGTCCTCAAACGGATAGACTTCGATGGACAAATACGGCAGCCCCAGCACGTCCGCGCCAAAGATTTCCTTCACCACATCCCAGGCCTTGAAACCGTCCACGCTGAGAAGCGCGTGGCTGCCAGTGAGGTCTTCCACGCCGGCTTCCGCGGCGCCCACCGCTTGCAAAAGGGCCGGAAAATCCCCGTCGGGCGCAATCCCCTCGCAAAGGAATACGAGCTCTTCGTCATTGTTCGCCACGTAGCAGTCGCCCAAAAGGAGGCCTTCGCTGTCCGCCAGAAACGTATGCAGGACGCGCCCGAACCGGATCTTGGGAACGTTTCCCGCCAGCAGCCCGTCCAGGAAATCCAGCCCCCGGCCGGCCGGCACGCGGAATTTGTGCAGAAAGGAGAAGTCCGTCAGCCCCACCGCGTCGCGCACGGCGGCATATTCCGCGGCGCGCCCGGCGACCCGGGCGGCGACCTCCACTCCGTGGCGTTCGCGGAAGGACGCGCCGGCGGCTGCCAGCCGGGGCTTGAGCAAAGACGATCTCACGCGTCGCCCCCCGGTTGGGCCTGCTGCTCCAGCACATAATCCACCACCGTGTTGATCGAACGGAGGATGGCGATATTCTGGTCGGGAATTTTGATCTTGAAGCAGCTTTCGATGCACAGGACGATTTCCAGGGCGTCGAGGGAGTCCAGACCAAGCCCGGAACCGAGCAAGGAGATGTCTTCGTGCAAATCCTCCGCCGAGTAAGGCAGGTTCAATCGGAGGATCAACTCTTCTTTGAAAGTGGCGATGATCCGCGAGCGTCGTTCAATTGTTGACTGAATATCGTCTGGCATGGTTTGGTTCAACGGACGTCCTTTCCCCGAGGCAACTCTTCTCACTGGCAGCCGCCGCGGTTTTCATGCCTGACCCGCTTCGCGCTTCCAGTTCGCGCTTCGGAAAGGGCAAACACCTATCATCTGAGCGTCGGGTTTTCAACACATTTTATTGAGCACAACGGCGCCATTCAGACCCTGCGGCGAACTGACCACGCCCAGAATAACCCCGGAGGACACGCCACCGGTGGCGGAAGATCGCCAGGCCGCGCTTAGATCGGCCAGAATCTGCGCCCCTTCCATGTGACCCGTCAGCCCGGCCACACTGACGCGCCGCCCCAGCCACGCCGGACAAATCCGCGCCGCGACCGCTTGTAGCCGGGCAGGGGGCGCGTCCGCGCAGACCCAAGCCACCTCTTCTGTCTTGACGCCCGCCTCTCGCAGCGCCTCCCGGATGGTTTCCTCCAGCACATCCAGAGAGTCATCCGGCCTGCTGGCGCGGCTGGTCTCGGTTGAACAGGCGATCCCGCAAAGCTCCGCCAGCCGGGGCGCGCCCCGGTCTTTGGCGTGGGTGGAGGTTTCCAGCATCCAAATGGCGGCCCCTTCGCCCGGCGGCGAGGCCCCTTCGGGACAAAGCAATCCTGAATGGTGGTGATCCGCCAAAATCCGTTCCGAAATCTCATCAACCGCGCCGCTCAGGATTGCGGCCACTTGCCCGGAGCGCAGGGCAGCCGCCCCGGACGCCAGTCCGAGCAGCCCCGCGCCGGGGCCGGCGCTCAAGGTGACATTCCTCCCGGCCAGCCTGAGCGCGCGGCAGACATTGCCCGTGATGGAGCTGGGCACGATATAGGGGAACACCGAGATATGTCGCACCTGCCGGTGATTGCCGAGGAACGAAGTGAGAAATTCGGACTCAGCCCAGCTCGGCCCGGCCGCCAGGTGGAGGAACAGGCCAAGTTCCGCCAGCGCCCGCGGCGTTTCGGGGAAGCCCGATTCGCGAATCGCCGCGCGCGCCGCCACGGCGGCCCAGCGGCTGGATCGGTCCAGGCCGCGCAAGTCGAGACGGCGATCAAACTTCTCCACTTCGGCCTCAGGCACCAGTCCTGCCGCCATCGGCGGCAGTCCCGGAATTGAGAGCGGGGAAAGGCCGGAATGGTTCCGCTCCAGCGCATCGCGCAGCCTGGCCGCTCCGACACCGAGCGATGACACCACCCCGCAGGCGGTGATGTAAATCAGCTCCGGGGCGCCCGGCGGTTCCGGCAGCGCTTCTTTCCGCTCCTCCGCCACCTCCATGACCAGGCTGGCGTTGTGCCCGCCGAAGGCCGAATTGTTGCTCAGAAAAACGCGCGGGCCGGGCCAGGAACGTCCGACGTCCGGTACGCAGTCCAAGGCACAGCCTTCGCGCGCCTGGGTGAAGTTGGCTGTGGGCGGCAGCACTCCCGCCCGGGCGCACACGATGCTGGCGATGGCTTCCACCGCGCCCGCCGCGCCGAGACAATGGCCCACCATGCTCTTGGTCGAGCTGACCGGCACGCTCTGCGCACGCGGGCCAAAGACCTTGCGGATGGCTTTGGTTTCCGCCTTGTCGTTGGCTTCCGTGCCGGTGCCGTGAGCGTTGATGTAACTGATCCGCTCCGCCGCCAGGCCGGCGTTGGCCAGGGCGCGCCTCATCGCGCTGGCCAAACCTCTTCCAGCCGGTTCCGGGGCCGAGCAATGATAGACGTCGTTGCTCATGCCCGAGCCGAGCAACTCGGCCTGAACCGGGGCACCGCGCGCGACCGCGGCCTCCGGTGTCTCCAGGAAGACGAAGCCCGCCGCCTCGCCCAAGTTCAATCCGAAGGGCTTTGAGAACGGCGCACATTTGTCTTCGCAAGTAGCCTTCAAACCCTCGAAACCCGCCAGCGTGCTGGTTGCAAAGGCATCCGCGCCGCCGGCCAAGGCGGCATCCAGCATCCCGCAGCCAACCAGGTCCGCCGCCAGCGCCATGGCCGCAGTACTGGCCGAACACGCCGTCACCACCGTCGTGCTCAAGCCTTGCACGCCGAGCGCGTGAGCCAGAATTTTCGCGCCGCAATAATAACGCTTGGCGAAAAGCTGCTCCGCGCTCAACCGCCCGCCGCCGCGGAGGATGCGCTCATAGTGTTGCTCAATGAGAAGCATCGGTCCGGAGCAGGTGGCAAAAATCAATCCCATGCGCCGGCCCAACTCCGGGGGACATACGCGCGCCGCCGCCAGCGCCTCGCGCGCCGCCACAAGAGCCAGGTGGACGAAGCGGTCGAAGCCCTCCATGCCGGGTTCGGCTCGGAGCTTCGCCACGCCTGCGCCGTGGATCAATCCCGCGTAACGCGAACGCATCCCGACCGCTCGCGGGTCTTCAATGCGCCGGAGACAGCAGCCCCCGTGCGTGATGTTTTGCAGGAACTCTGCCACATCGCCGCCCGCGCACGAAAGGACTCCCAAGCCGGTAATGACAACGCGGCGTCTCACAGCTTCCATCCTCTCTTGAGAACCGTTGCGAAGTTGTAGCCGAAATCGGTGCCACCCAGCGCGAGGATGTATTCCGGCGACGCTTCCGCAACACGCCGATCCAGGTCCGCCACACCGGTGCGCTGCGGCCAGAGTTCAGCGCCCCGCTCCAGCGCCACCAGCGCTGCCGCCAGGCTCACCAGGATGGACGAGGCTTCGAGATAGCCGGTGTTGAAGGTCGTCGTCACCATCGGCCGCCGCGCCCAATCCGCGCCAAACAATTGCTCGCAGACTTTGAGCACTTTGAGGTCCTGACGATTGCCCTGCGGCGCCCAAACCAGCAGACCGATTTGGCCCGTCGAAACCCCCGCCCGCTTCAACGCCAGGTTCACCGCGTGGCGCAAGCCCCCGCTGCCCAGGTTCGGTGCCACAAAACCCTCCGCGTCCATGCCCATGCCGTAACCGAGCACTTCGGCAAGGATGGGGGCGCCGCGCATCACCGCGCTGGCGGCGGTTTCCATCACCAGCATGGCGGCGCCTTCCCCCAGCACCTTGCGCTTCTCGTCGTCCAGACGCAGGCGGTAGTCGGACTCCTCGGCCCCGGCATAGAGAAAGCCAATCTGGTCGTAATTGTAAAAGGTCTGCCCATAAACCTCGTCCGCCGCCCCCGCGAGAATGGCATGCCCGCGCTTTTCCGCCAGAGCGTCAAAAGCGTAGGCCAGGCTCTGCAGGCCCGCGTGCGGACCGGCGGAAAGCGTCGCGTTGACCCCTTTGAGATAGAGCTGGTTGGACACCCAGCCCGCCGTCGAGTTGGCCACGATGTTCGAGAAGCTCGTCACGTTGCCCTGGAACGAGTCGCTGCTAAACACGCTGTCCATGTGCCCCATCTCGGACGGGCCGTTGCAAGCGCCCATGACCACGCCCATTTCCTCCGCGTGGCTCAACGACAATTTCAGCCGGGCGTGCTCCAAGGCCAATCGGCCGGCGGCTACAGCGAAGCGGCTGATTTCGTTCAAGCTGGAAAAATCAATCCGGCGGTCCACCTCGGCGGGCTTGAACGCGCTGACTTGTCCCACGCAACGGGACTGCTGGCCGCGCAACGGGAACTTCGCGACCGGCGTGATGGCGACCACGTTTTGGCGCAACTGCTCCACCGTTCGCTCAATGCCCAGACCCAGCGAGGTGACCGTGCCAACGCCAGTTATCACCACACGCTCATTTTGTGCATGGCGGGGCGGCACGGGCGCATCCCATTTGGACACGACCACGGCGGCGTTGTTCCCGCCAAAGGCAAAATTGGCGGAGAGGAAGGCCGAATAGTTCCGCGGGCGTGGCTTGTTCGGCACATAGTCGAGTGCGCAGCCAGGACGCGCGCCGGTGAAATTCAGCGTGGGCGGAATGAAGCCCGCGTTCATGGCCAGCAACTGAGCGGTAGCTTCAAGAATCCCTGTCACCCCCATGCAGTGGCCGAAGAAGGACTTTGTGGAAACCAGCGGAATGGGCCGGCCATCGCAAAAGGCCGCCACGCCGCGCGATTCGGCCTTGTCATTGGCTTCGGTGCCGGAGCCGTGGCCGTTGATGCAGCCGATGTCGGCAAGCGTCAGGCCGGAATCTTCAAGGGCCTGGCGAAGCGTGCGCTCCACGCCCTGGCCGCGCGGATCCGGCGTGGTGGGGTGGTAGGCGTCGGAAGTCGTCGCGTGGCCCGTCAGCCGGCCATGACACCGCGCCTGACAAAGCAACGCCTTCTCCATGTTCTCCACAACCCAGAAACATGCGCCCTCGCCGACGTTCATACCGTAGGGCGTTGAGAACGGTGCCATGCGCCCCGGCGCCGTGGCTTTCAACGAGTCGAAACCGGACATGTTCGCGACGCTGAGGACATCCGCGCCGCCCACCAGCACGGTGTCGTAATAACCCCGGTTGACCAGCCGCTGCGCCAAACCCAGCGCCACGGTGGTCGAGGAACACGCCGTGGTGACCACCCAGGTTTCGCCGCCGAACTGCAACGCGCTGGCCATCGCCTTGCCGAAACCGTAGAGCTGCGCCTGCAAGTTCATCCGCTCGTCGAAGGGGCGCGGGCTCCGGCCGTGTTTCCAGGCATACTCCGCCTCGGCGGAGCAAAGCCCGCCGTTGCAGGTGCCCAGCACCAGGGCGATGTCGCGGCGGAGGCCGTTGGCGCCGGCTTGAATTCCCGCGTCGCGCAACGCCTGCCGCGCCGCCGCGATGGCGTGGCGCAGATAGCGGTCTTCATACTCCTTCATCTCCGCCTCGGTCAGCCAAGCCCTCAAGCCGCAGTCCTTGATCTCGCCTCCAAAATCGCTGCGGAAATGCTTCGCATCGAAGTGCGTGATGGGCGCCAGCCCGTGCCGTCCCGCGCGCAGGGATTCGGTCACTGTTTCCGTGTCGTTCCCAATCGGGCTGGTGATGCCAAGGCCGGTGATGGCCGCTTCTCGGCTCACCCCCTGGCGCTGCATCGGTTTGCCGAGAACCTGCCTCCCACCCTTCCAGGTGGCCGGTTCGAGACTGGCGGCGTGTCGCGACTTTTGGCGCCGGAAAAACTCGCTCCACAGCTTGATGAATTGCTCCCGCAGCTTCTCGGGCGTCAGATGAAGCGGGCGGGCGACGACGTGAGCGCCATTGTAATGCGACCAGTCGAAATCGAAGATGCGCCTCTGCCGCTGCATCCGGTCCCAATGCACCGAGCCAGGATAAGGCGTGAAAATAAAGAATTCCGCCGTGTGAATCCGGGCGGCGTCCAAGAGGTCCAGCACACGATCCGCAATGTGTTCGTCGTCCCAGTCGCGCCCAATGCCGCAAGAACCGAAAAAGCGAATGCCCCGCTCTTCGAGCGCCTTCACCAGATCAATCAACACCCCCCGCTCGCGGGCTCCGCCCTGGAGCGCCCGGATGGAAACCGGATCCACGTTCATCGTGCAGTAGAAATTGCGGACTCCGGCGCGGGCAGCCATGTCCAGAAACCCGGGGTCGGTGTTCAGCGCCAGCGTGGACGAGACAAAGTATTTTTTCCCCAGCGGCTCCACGGCGCGGAAGAGCGCGCGGGCATATTCGTTCAATTTGCGCTGCGGGAAGAAAAGCGTGTCGTCGGCCAGATAGACATTTTCATGCTTGAGCTGGCGAAGTTCCTCCACCACGCGCTCGATGGGCCGGAAGCGAATACGCCCGCCCATTTGCCCAGGCAGCGAACACATTCCGCACGTGTAGGAACAGCCGCGCGTCAGTTGCACGAGGTCCTCGTCCCAGTCGTAATGCTCGTTGCGGTAGAATATCTCGCGGCGCGGGATTGGCATCATGGACAGGTCCGCGCGGCAGCCGCCCCGATAAAGCGGCTTAAGACTGCCAGCCTCAGTGTCAGCCAGGATGTGCTGCCAGGTTGGCTCGCCTTCGCCCAAATTCACCGCGTCCGCGTGCTTGAGGCATTCGTCCGCCATGAACGACGGGAACAACCCGCCCATGACCACCTTCTTGCCGCGAGCGCGGAAGTGGTCCGCAATTTCGAACGCGCGGGCCGCCTGGGGCGTGAAGCAGTTGATGGCCACCAGGTCCGTGGGTGCGTCGTAGAAGATGGCTTGGCCGCTGTTGTCATCGAGCAACTCAACCTCAACTCCTGGCGGCGTGAGCGATGCGAGAATGGGGATGCCGAGGGAGGGCGGAGTGGTAAAACTGCCAAGGAAGTAATCCACCAGCCCCCGGTCCAGCTCCGGCAGGCTGGTCAGGAACTTCTCGAAGCGCGGATAGACAAAAGTGACTTTCATTCTTGCTCACGGACGGTGTCCTCGCCGCCGCACCCCGGCTCAAGACGGTAACAGGGCGAAGCCGATAGGCAAGGCTCAAGCGTCGTCGCCCGTCGTCTTAGGGTGTGGACGGACGAAATCGCGCGGTGCCGGATGTGAGTGCCCAGTCTGCGAACGGGATTCTGTACGGCGCGCGGGCATCACGGGTGCCAGGAATACTGCGGCGCCCCCAAGGGAAGCCAATCTCAGGAAGATCCTATGCCCGATTACCCACAACCAAACCCCTGGTTTCTCCGCTCCGCGCTCGCGTTGGAGGTCACTCGTTTGTTCTCGCGGAGGAACTGCTACTCGTGGTTCCAGATGCCACGGGCTCGCGCGGCTCCCGAACCCGAACAGCGATGGATACGATGCCAAAAATCGCCCACAAGCCCATGGCCACGCGGGGCCGGAAACATGCCAGCCCAGTGAGAACGGTGGCCAAGCACAGTCCGACATACCAAAGGCGTGTGAGCGAGGGAACGACCCTGGGAGACAAATTCGGCTTCTTAAGTTGGCCCGAAAGCTCGATGTATTTCCAGAGGATGATCTTCGCCAGGATGGTGAAAGTGATAACCGCAGAATAAAAAGCCGCCGCAGCCGGCACGTAGGAAAAACGCCCCAGGACGTCCGTGGGAAACGGAATGAACGCAATGCAACAGAGGAAAAGGAAGTTCATCCAAAAAAGGCCCCTCTTGCATGTCCCGACATCGTGGTAGATATCGTGATGGTCCACCCACTGCATGGCCACGATGGCGAAACTGAGAAAGTAAGCAAAACAATGGGGCCAGAGTTTGCGCAACTCATCCGGCACGTCCTCGGGGTACGTCCCGTCTGGAATCTTGATGTCAACCATAATAAGCGTAACCGCTATCGCGAACACCGCGTCGCTGAAAAGCTCAACCCGCACCAGTGGCCCGGCCTTCCAAATTGCGCATGGTCGGTCGTCTTTCACAGCCTGAGGCGTTGAGTTGTCATGCCGCCACGTTCGGTTGCGGGGGGCCAGTGTCAACATCAAAAATCCGCCGCAGTTGGAGGCGCGGCAGCTTGCCCCGCCCATTGACCGGCAACGCGCCGAGGATTCGCCAATGCCGCGGCACCTGCCAGGCGGGCAGATGGTGGAGCAGGAACTGGCGCAGGTCCTCGGTTCCAACCGTCCGGCGCTGCACCACGCAAACCGCGATAGTCTCCTCACGCGCCCCGCCGGGATCGGGCAGTCCAAGGACCACGCATTCCCGAACCGCGTCGTGCGCCAGCAAGGCGCGCTCGATCGTTTCGGGCGCGACCTTGCGGCCGGCCACGTTAATCAAGTCACTCCGGCGTCCCCGCAGATGAACCCATCCGCCTTTGAGTTCCGCAAGGTCGTTCGTGCGAAAAAAGCCGTCCGCCAGCGCGGGACTGGCTTCCGGCCAGTAACCCAAGCCAGCCGCGCGGCTGCGGACTTCAAGACAGCCCTCGTCGTCGCAACTCAACTCCACGCCGCGCACGGGGGCGCCCGCGCAAGCGCCGTCGGTGCGCGGAGCCTTCGTCGCATCGTAGGCGATGCCGCCACATTCGCTGGAGCCGTAAAAATTGTGGATCTTCAGTCCGCTGGCGGCGAAGACCTGCTGTTCCAGCGCCACCGGCAGCGGCGCCCCGGCGGAAATCGCCAGGCGCACGGTGGCAGGAATCGCCCGGGCCTCGTGCCAAGCCCGCCACAGCGCAGGAACCGCCGGCAGCGTGAGCGCATCCGCCTCAACTCCAGCCCGGCTGACGGATTCCGGCAGCGCGGATTGGCCGAGAATCAGCGGGATGCCATGAAGCAGCAGCGGCAGCACCAGATTGGAGAAGCCGTAAGAGTGCGCCATCGAGATGACACCAAGATTGGGCCACTCCGGTCGAAGCCCCATGGTGGCGACGATCTGCTCCGCATCGGCCGCCAGTTGGCTGTCGCTGAAGGCGATCAACCGCGGTTGTCCGGTCGTAGCCGAGGTTGTCTTGAGGTGCGTGCAAAGGGGAAACGCTGACTTGAGCCGCGCCGGCAGCGCGGGATCGTCCGCCAGGGGAGGCGGGTTTTGTCCATCTTCCAACGGCGCTACGATCCCCCCGCAGCGCCAGGCCCGCAACACTTGGAGCACAAATTCGGCCCCCGCACCGCAAGGGCAATGCACACCGGAAGCCGGACGGGAACTGGCTTCCGCGTAGGCGCGCAACTGCCCGAAAGTCCATTCGCGGCTGATTGCCAGGTCGCGCAAAGCCATCCTCTGGCTCTGCTGGCGGGCGACGCGCAGCCAACGGTGGTAAAGCATTGCGCAGTTATTAGCGCACCATTACACTGCCCCGCAAGCATTATTTGCCTATGGCTTTGGGCACTCCCAACCTGCAAATTCAGACGGAAGCACCTGTTCCTGACATCCAGGGGGCGTCGGTTGCGGCGGCGCGGCCTTTCATCTTTGAACGGGACACGTTTGCTTTCCCCAATGAACTGGTGTGGGCTTACCAATTTGATCCAGCGACAGGCAAGGCGGCGGCGTATCGGCGCGATCCCCCGCCTGCTTACGCCCATCATTGCTTTGTGCTGGCCCGGTCCGTGCGGCAGTTCTTCTGGCACGCGCGCTTCGAGCCGGCGGAACCGGCGCTGGCGGACGCAGCCTCTCGTCACCTCGTGCATCAAGTGCTGGCGCGCAATCCCCGCAAACCCTGCCCTCCGGAACGGCGGATCGTCTTCCCCGGCTACAGTTGCCTGCGCGAGTTCAGCCAGGCGCGCGAGAAAGTGTTGAAGGGTGCCTGCGGAGGGGCCTGGCAATCCTACTTTCTGCGCAGCCATTGGCGGATGATTCTCCCGGTGTTCCGCTGGCAGGAAGCCTGGGTGGCGCCCCGGCTGGCGCAGACCGTCCGCGAAGGACGGGTGCCCATCGTGCATCTGGTGCGCTTTCCTCAATTGACGATCAATCACGGCCTCGTGCTTTACGACGTGGCCGGGGCGGAGCCGGGATTGAAGTTCACCGCCTACGATCCCAACGTTCCAGAGCAGCCGTCGTTCTTGCAGTACGACGCCGCGAAGCGGACCTTTTTCTTCGCGGCGAACTGCTATTGGGCCGGCGGGCGGGTGGACGTGTTTCAAATCTACCACAATTGGCTCTACTGAGCGGTCTTCTCCTCCTTGCGGCTGGGTGTCCAGAAAGCCGTGCCGAAGACAACCAGGCCGCAGAGGTTGATGCCAATGGTGTAGCCCAGCTTGTAAGTGCGGCCGGTGTTCTGCTCCGCGTAGATGACCACGTCCTGTCCGGTCGCCAGCGCGGGCAGCGCCATGGGCATGATGGCCCCATGCAACACGCCATAAGCAAAGCCAGCCGGCCCTTCGCGCGGATGGAATCGTGGCACGGCCCACGAGTAGAAGATCGTCAAGACCAGCCCCAGGATCACCAACCGCAACGCGCGTTTCCGCAGGCCGGCCAGCCACGCTGGCCGGGCGGCTGATTTGGCTTCAGACGGGGAACTGGAATTCATGATCGCGGAGAATCGGGCCGGACCGGCCAGGATTCAAGCAGAATTCCGTAACCCTGTAGATTCAAGCCACGCCCGATGCGGTTTTGCGTTGAACAAGCAAGATTGAGCCGCTTTACTTCCCTCGTGAGTTCCACATATCTGCCGACATTGAACGATCTGATCGCGCAAGGCCCCGCCCAGGCGGCCTTGCATGAACAGGCGGCCGCCCTGACCCAGCAGGTGTTTGGCCGGCGGGTCTTTGTCCGGGCCGTCGTGGAGGTGTCCAATTTCTGCCGGGAGAACTGCCACTATTGCGCCATGCGCCGCGACAACCGCGCGCTGACCCGCTTTCGCGCCACCCCGGACCAGCTTGCGGAATGGATCCTCTCCCACTGCCCGCCCAGCGCGCGGGATCTCAATATCCAGGGAGGCGAAGATCCCGTAGCCGTCCGCGAAGTCGTGCTGCCGCTGCTGCGGCTGCTACGCCAGGAAACACAGCTTGGCCTCAGCGTTTGTTGCGGAACCTTGACCGAGACTCTCTACCGCGAAATGCGGGAAGCCGGGGCGCGGTACTACATCCTGAAATTCGAAACCTCAAATCGCCCGCTCTACGCGGCCCTACAGGCGCCAGGCACACTCCCCGAACGCCTCCATCATATTCGACTGCTGGCGGCCAGCGGATGGCGCGTGAGTTCGGGATTCATCGCGGGCTTGCCCCGGCAAACCCGGGCCCATTTGCTTCGCGACCTGGAAACCGCCCGGAGCCTTCCACTGGCGGGTTGCAGCGTGAGTCCTTTTATTCCTGGCGAGTCCACACCCTTGTCGGAGGACTCCGCCGGCGACGTGTCAATGACGCTCAATTGCATGGCCATGCTGCGGCTGATGCGGCCAGAATGGCTGATCCCCGCCGTCAGCGCGTTGTGCCTCAACGGATGCAAGGACGGTTACCGTCGGGGTTTGGGCGCTGGCGCCAACCTGGTCACCATCAATCTCACTCCTTCCCCGGAGCGCGGAAGATACCTTCTCTACAAGAACCACCGCGTTATCATGACCGAGGAGCGAGTGTTGAGCGAAATCGAAAGGGCGAAACTGGCGCCCGCGCAGGAAAGTCTCCTGGATTGTCTGGCGCAACCAGCCACCATTTGACCCCAACGTGTTATTCCCTCCTCCAGTCCGAAATGGCCCGCCCCCGCGTGTGGTCGTCACCGGGGCTGGCATCGTGACCGCTTATGGGAGCGGATGGCGGGTCAACGCGCATGGTTTCCGGGCCGGGCGGACCGCGTTTCGCCCGGTCACTCTGTTCGATGTCAGCCGACAGCGGTCCCAAATGGCCGCCGAGGCGGATTTGCCGGACACGCTCCCTCCCACGCGGCTTCCGGCGCGACAGGTCAACCGATTGGACCGTGCCAGCCGGATTCTATTGCTTGCGGCGCACGAGGCCTGGCGGCAAGCGGGCTGGGAACCCGCGGAGAATTTGCCGCTCGTCCTGGGCACTACCTCGGGCGGCATGGTATTGGGAGAAGAATACTTCAAGCGCGCCGTCAGTTTTCCGCGCTCCCATCGCGGTCAGCCTACTCGCGCCCTGCACTACCAACCACAGACCCAAGGGCGCGTCATTGCAGAGGCGCTCGGATTCTGCGGCCCCATCATCATCATTGCCAACGCCTGCGCCTCCGGCGCCAACGCACTGGGCCAGGCCTGGGAAATGATCCGTAGCGGCCGCGCCGACCATATCTTGGCCGGCGGCTACGACGCCCTGGCCCAGCTTGTCTTTGCCGGCTTCGACGCGCTGCAAGCCATTTCGCCCGGCGGTTGCAGGCCGTTCGACGCCCACCGCGACGGGCTGTCCATCGGCGAAGGCGCGGCCATGGTTGCGCTGGAAACCCTCGACTTGGCCAGCCGCCGTGGAGCGGAAATTCTCGGCGAGTTGATCGGCTATGGCAGCACCATGGATTGCCACCACCTGACCCAGCCGCACCCCGAGGGCCAGGCCGGTCTGGCCGCGATGCAGTGCGCGTGCGAGGTGGCGCAAGTCAACCCGGCAGACATTGACTACGTGAACGCGCACGGCACCGGGACCCCGCTGAACGACAGTTCCGAAGCCGCCGCCATTAATCGCTGGGCCGGGAGCCACGCGGCCACCTTGCCGGTCAGTTCGACCAAAGCCGACATTGGACACCTGCTGGGCGGCGCGGGCGCGGTCGAGGCTGTGGTCTGCCTCATGGTCCTGCGCGAACAATGGCTGCCGCCGGAAACCACCGTGGAAACCCCTGACCCAATCTGCCGGTTTCCGCTGGTGCGGCAGCCCAGCGATGCCCAGTGCGAGCTGGTGCTGTCCAACTCGATCGGTTTCGGCGGCGCGAACGCAACGCTCCTTTTCCGGAGGCATCCATGAACCGGGTTTTCGTCAGCGGCTTGGGCGCGGTCTCGCCCGCCGGCTGGGGTGTGCCCGCGTTGCGTGCCGCGTTGGCCGCTGGGGAGCCGCTTCCACTCCGGCGCATCGAGCGTCCCGGCTGGGACCGGCCAATTAATGCGCGCTTCGTGCCTGACCCGTCGCCGCGTCCGGCCTTCTTGGCCCACGCGCGTCTTCGCCGGGCCAGCCCACTCACGCACTATGTCGCGGCGGCGGCGCTCGAAGCGCTTGGCCACATCTCATCCAATCCTGCCCGCCTGTCCCGGCTGGGTCTCATCGTCTGCCTGCAATCGGGTTGTGTGCAATACTCCTGCCGCTTTTACAAGGAAGTGCTGGAAGCCCCGGCCACCGCCAGCCCGCTCCTGTTCCCGGAAACCGTCTTCGCCGCGCCCGCCAGCCATCTGGCGGCGCTCTTAGGGGATGTTTCGCTCGTGACCACCTTGGTGGGCGACCCGGCCCTGTTCCTGCAAGGCGTTGCCCTCGTGGCGGATTGGCTGGTGGAAGGGCGGGTGGACTTTGGCCTGGTCGTCGGGGCGGAGGAGGCGAACTGGTTGCGGGCGGACGCGATCTGGCATTTCGATCATGGCTGTGTTCCGAGCGCCGGCGCAGGTTGTGTCTGCTTGAGCCTGGACGGGGCCGCATCCATAGGCGTCGAACTCAGCGCGCTGACCGACGTGCAAACATACCTGTCAAGCCGAAGTCGCAGCCACGCAGCCCAACTCATGCGTCAACAATTGTCCACGGGTTCCGTGAATGAACTGCTCTGCGATGGATTACAAGGCTGCCGCCGCTTGGACGCGCCTGAGCTGGCCGCTTGGCAGAGCTGGCCCGGACCGCGCCTTAGCCCAAAGCGGGTGTTGGGGGAAGGGCTGATGGCCGCTTCGGGCTGGCAGTGTGTGGCTGCCTGCGACGCGCTGGCCCACGGTGATTTCACTGGCGCCACGTTGAGCCTCGTGGGCTGCAACCAGCAAGCCATCGGCGCGCGGTTTGTCCGCTTGAGTTGACCTTTTTGCTTGCGCTGTTCTCGGGCGTCGTTCAGACTCTCTACCGCGTGCCGATGAAATTACTGTATGATTGACGACCCCGAAGCATTGAAGCTCAAGATCAAGCAGATGATGGTGGAGAACCTGATGTTGCAAATTCCCGCGGACCAGATCCCGGACGACCAGCCGCTGTTCGGTCCCGGAAGCCTTGGCTTGGACTCGGTGGATGCCCTGCAACTGGTCGTTGCCTTGGACAAGGGCTTCGGACTCAAGATCACCGATGCGGGCCATGCTCGCGAGGTGCTCCGTGACGTCAATACTATGGCCGAGGCTGTCCGCCTTCCGGCGCCGAGTGGTTGAGCGAGCCGAGATCGGCACTGTGGGTCATGCTTGCAATTTACCGGTTCAAAGCCAATCTGCTGGATAAAGGGTCGCTGCCAATCCTTGTCGTGTTGGTCGTTGAATGAAAAAGATCCGTCAACGATATAACCATGATTCGGGGGCGGCCCGGCGGCGCCGAGAATCACCGCGAACAAGCGGCAACAACTTGCTTTGCCTGATGCGCAAAGCACCTTCAGCCTGTTCTCAATCAACGATTACCAACATGCAGAAAAACATCCGTAATATCGCCTTGACCTGTTGCGCCGCCCCCCTCCTGTCCGTGTCCGCGATCGCGCAAGAAAACGCAATTGCCACACCGGGAGATTTCCAAAGGACGCCGCAGCCGGCAGAACCCCTCTGGCAAGTCAATGCCAATTCGGGCTGCGTCGCGGGCGGCACGGCGAAGTTTGATGGCGCGCGGCTGGCCGACTCGGACGCGTTCAACTACAGGCTCCAAGCCGGCACACAAATACTTCTGAATGATGATTGGTTTCTCGGTCTTGGTTTGCTTTCGGACAATTTCTCTCTCGCGCAGGTTTCAGGCGCGCCCATTCCCGCTGACATCCACACGCTCCGCTTCAACGCCGGCCTCGGTTTCACACTTTCACCAGTGGCACATTGAACCGGGGATTTGCGCCACTGGTGAACATCCTTGAATAAAGGTGAATAAATGTGAATTTGTTGTAAAAAAGTGTTGTAAAAAATCACTCTCCAGAAAGTGCGTGTTTTGTAAAGGCTTGTAAAACAGTAACTGACGCTTATTGGAGCGGGTGAAGGGAATCGAACCCTCGTATCCATTCCGGTCGCCTCCAGATTTAATTTACCTCGTAAACTAATCTCTCTTGAACGGGCTTGACAGGCTTGAACGTTAGCAGTATTGTTAGCAGCATTATGGCAAGCATTCATCGAAGACCCGGTTCCTCTTTCTGGCATGGCGCTTGGCGCGCCTCTGACGGCAGGCTCGTTCTGCGTTCCACCAAACAAACCGACCGCAAAAAGGCGATGGCCTTCGCTCTCGAATGTGAGCGGGCGGAAAAGATGGCCGCGGCTGGCACGCTCACTGAGGCTCAGGCCCGCAACATCCTCAATGGCATCCTGGAGCGCGCGGCCACCGGCGAAACGTTGCGCTCCCCTTCTGTGGCCGACTTCTTTCGGCAATGGCTGGCGGGCAAGGAAGCAACCAAGGCCACCGGCACCTCGGCACGCTACGCCATATCGGTGAACGAATTTCTTGGGCACCTTGGCGACCGAGCCCGGAAACCGCTTTCCAGCCTTGCACCCCAGCATGTCGAAAGCTTCGTCGCGTTGCGCTGCAACGCGGGTCTCTCCCCCACCACCGTTAGGCTCGACGCCAAAATACTGCGCACTGCGTTGAACAGGGCGCGCCGGCAAGGGCTGATCCCCACCAATCCCGCCGAGGCCGTGGACCTACCCGACAAGGATCCCGTGGAGCGAGGAGCCTTCACGCCCGCGGAGGTCAAAATGCTTGTGGATGCGGCGGAAGGTGAATGGAAGACCCTGATTCAAGTGGCTTATTTCACCGGAGCCCGGCTTTCCGATTGTTGCCGAATGGAATGGGATTCGGTTGACCTGGCCAATGGCGTGTTGACCTACACGCAAGGGAAAACAGGCGCCACCGTCACCCTGCCCATTCACCCGGAGTTTGAGGCGCATCTGAGCAAGCTGGCCGCCAGCGACCGGCCGGAGCGGTTCATCATGCCCGGCATGGCAAACAAAGGCTCTGGTGGGCGGCATGGTCTGAGCCAGAGCTTCAAGGTGATCATGCGCAAGGCTGGGGTGGATTCGCAGCCTGTGACGCGCGATGTGGGCGTCCGGACCCTTTCCCGCCGCACGTTTCATGCGTTGCGGCATAGCTTTACCAGCGCCCTGGCCAATGCGGGCGTTGCGCCGGAATTGCGAATGAAGCTCACCGGGCACACAACAGAGGCTGTGCATCGCGGTTACACTCACCACGAATTGGAGTCGCTCCGCGCCGCCATCGCCAAACTCCCGACCATCGCCCAGAGGTGAAACATAAAAACTCCAAACTGAAACCCGTCGCCGTTATTTGAGGGCGGCGACGATTCCCCAATCCCCACGCCGGCCCACTCTGGTTCGGACATTTGCGACGTCAATGAGGCGGAGCGCGTCTGTCTGTTAGAAGCGGCGCATACCCTCGCGGAACACATTGCGATTTGCAAACGCAATGGGGCACTTTGGTGGTTGAAATTAAGGAATGAGCCGCGATGGTTATATTAAAAGTGATTATGGTTTTTGAATCCAAAATGCGTCAACCATAGAAAATATCCGAAACACATGTAACAGACTGTGTTTAAGGACTTTGCGTCGAAACCGTGCTTTGCCGGGTGTGATATGTAAACGCGTATTCCGAAACGCTCACTGTCGGCAATTGTCGGCAGCTTTTTGGACGCCAACAGCCTGCGCCGACGGATCGGATTGGTGCATCGTCGGGTGACATCCGAACACGTGGGCTTCTGGCAGGGCTGCAACATTCTACTGCTTGGAAGCCGAATGATTCTTTTGACCACACAGGGTTGCCTTTGAACTACGGCGGTCCGATCAGCTCGAAGTATTGAACCGTGCTGCTGTCATGGATGATAATAGTGTTGTTTGTTCCATTTACCGTAATGGTGTTGGTCACGGGTGACCATGTGGCTGGTGGAGTGAGGCTGGGCGTCTGGCACAGTACAAAAACGGTCGCATTCGTTGTCCAGGAAATGACAATGTTCGGCAAGTTGGCAAATATCTGCACCCCCGGTGCGATGATGTTGGCGGTCAGGCCCGCTGGTTGGGTGAGCGTGTAATCGGCGTTGCTGGCCCCGCTCAAGCTCAGGCCGGTGACGCTCACCGCAATGCCATTGCCCACTCCGGCACTGGCAAAATTGGCAACGTAACCATTGGTGTTGAGGCTCAGAGTGTCCCCGTTGACGACGTCTGCGAGAACCACCGTGTTGGAACTCAGCGTGGCAGTTGTCGTGCCGTTATATACCTTGTTGTTGGCCGTGATGCCTGAGGTGATAGTCACCGGAGCGGCCGTGATATTGGCCGTGAGGCTCCCCGGTTGGGCCAGGATGTAATCGGCGTTGCTGGCCCCGGTCAAGGTCAGGCCGGTGACGCTCACCGCAATGCCATTGCCCACTCCGGCATTGGCAAAATTGGCAACATAACCGTTGGTGTTGATATTCAATGTGTCCCCGTTGACAATGCCTGCGAGAACCACTGTGTTGGAACTCAGCGTGGCAGTTGTCGTGCCGTTATACACCTTGTTGTTGGCCGTGATGCCTGAGGTGATAGTCACCGGAGCGGCCGTGATATTGGCCGTGAGGCTCCCCGGTTGGGCAAGGGTGTAATCGGCGTTGCTGGCCCCGGCCAAGGTCAGGCCGGTGACGCTCACCGCAATGCCGTTGCCCACACCCGCACTGGCAAAGTTTGCAGCGTAACCGTTGGTGTTGAGACTCAAAGTGTCCCCGTTGACAACGCCTGAGAGAACCACGGTGTTGGAACTCAGCGTG
>Ga0326728_10001731_pt1 | contig 75788 bp, 55 predicted proteins | sample MB3enrmetagenome_FD_207602 | JGI IMG/M metagenome (GOLD analysis project Ga0326728, IMG submission 207602) | Lab enriched peat soil microbial communities from McLean, Ithaca, NY, United States - MB31MN | ecosystem: Environmental > Terrestrial > Soil > Wetlands > Peat | place: USA: New York...
CGGCCATCAGGTCGATCGCCTTGGCCGTCTTCGGGAAGGTAATGACCTCGCGCAGGCTGGGCGCGCCGGCCAGCAGCATCACGATGCGGTCGAGCCCGAGCGCGATGCCGCCGTGCGGCGGAGTCCCATACTCCAGCGCATCGAGGAAGAAGCCGAAACGCTTGCGGGCCTCGTCATCCGAGATGCCGAGCGAAGCAAAGATCTGCTGCTGCACATCCTTGCGATGAATGCGGATGGACCCTGAACCGAGTTCAAGCCCGTTCATCGCCAGGTCGTAGCAGTCGGCGCGCACCGACGCCGGATCGCTGGTGAGATTCGCCATGTCGGCTTCATACGGCGCGGTAAACGGGTGATGCGCCGGCATCCAATGTCCGCTCGCAAGGTCAAACTCGAACATCGGGAAGTCGACGATCCAGATGGGATGAAAGGCCTTCGACGCATCCAGCATCTTGCCGCTCCGTGGTTCCGCGTTCTGGACTGTTTCATCGGTTACGTAAAAAGCCTTATGCCGGTCCGCATACTTCTTCGCGAGCTCGCTGCGGAAGTTGCCCGCAGCAGAGTAGACATTGATCTCGCGCTCGCTCAGGCGGCCTTCGAACTTCGTGTCGCTGGCCTTGATGTGGTGCGCAGGATCGCCCGCGACCACGATCAGGAAATCGCCCTCGGCCGTGCCTGTCAGATCTCGAATCTTTGTGACCGTCTCCGGCAGGCTTTTGGCCAGACGCTTGAAATCGTCGATGAACTTCGCGCCCTTCTTCTGATCGAAGAGCGGATGATTCTCTTCGCGCTCCTTGCGGCTGAGCTCGCCCACGGCGGGAATTCGCAGCGCCACAATCGGCAGTGCCGGATCAATCTGCAACGTTTCGAGCGCAGAGTCAGGGAACGCCGGGCGGACATCGGTCAGCCCCGGCAGGCGCAGGTCAGGCTTGTCTGAACCATACTGGCGGATCGCATCGTCGTACGTAATGCGCGGAAACGGCGTTGGCAGCGAGATGCCCGCCGCGGCCCACGCGGCTGCGCAGAACTTCTCCACGACGCCGAAAACGTGCTCGCGGCGCGGGAAGCTCATCTCCAGGTCGACCTGCGTAAACTCAAGCTGGCGATCGGCGCGCTGGTCCTCGTCGCGGAAGCAGCGCGCGATCTGGAAGTAGCGGTCGAAGCCGGAGATCATGAGGATCTGCTTGAAGATCTGCGGCGACTGCGGCAGCGCGTAGAACTCGCCCGGATGCACGCGGCTCGGAACCAGAAAGTCACGCGCGCCCTCGGGCGTCGACTTCGTCAGGATCGGCGTCTCGATTTCGAGGAACCCCTGCGCGCTCAGGCTCTCGCGAATGGCGCGCGTAATCTCGTGGCGCAGCCAGAAGTTGCGCTGCATCTCCGCGCGGCGCAGGTCGATGTAGCGGTACTTGAGGCGCACCTCGTCGTTCTGGATGGCTTCTTCGGAAGGCGAAAACGGCGCGAGCTTCGTGTCGTTGAGAATGCGCAGCTCGGTGGCCTCGATCTCGACCTCGCCGGTCGGCATCTTGGGATTGATTGCATCCTTGCCGCGCAGGCGCACCTTGCCCACGGCTGCCACCACGTACTCCGGCCGCACCTGTTCACCTTTGGCGTGTCCGTCGGGCGTAAGTTCCTTGTCCAGAACCACCTGGGCGATGCCGCTGCGGTCGCGCACGTCGAGGAAGATGAGGTTGCCGTGGTCGCGGCGGCGGTTCACCCAGCCCATCAGGACCACGCGTTCGCCTGCGTTCGCGGCACGAAGATCGCCGCACATTTGGGTGCGTTCAAGATTGCCTAAAAAGTCGAGCACTCCGAATTTCCTTTATGCGCCTGCGGGCCGCGACAGGTAGGCCGCCAAATCCGCGCGCGGAACCTTGGTTTGTACGCCTGTAGAGAAGTCCTTCACCGTTAGGATACCGGATGCGAGCTCATCCTCGCCCATGATCACGATGCGTCGCGCCGTGCGGTCAGCGGCTTCAAACGACTTCTTCAGCCGGAACGACCCGTCTCCCAGCTCGACACTCAGCCCGCCGCGGCGCAGTTCCCGTGCAAGCGACAGTGCTGCGGGATTCAGCGCTTCGCCCAGCGGCGCGATATATGCTTCGGCCTTCTCGGGTTTCGCAGCTTCAAGCGCCTGCAGCGTCAGCACAAGCCGGTCTTCGCCGATGGCGAAGCCAATGCCCGGCGCCTTGGGGCCGCCGATCGCCTCGCTCAGCCCGTCGTAGCGCCCTCCGCCCAGCAGGGCATTCTGCGCACCCAGGCCACCATGCGTGAACTCAAAAGTCGTCCGCGTGTAGTAGTCGAGCCCGCGCACCAGCCGGTGATTGCGCCGGTACGTCACGCCCGCCGCGTCGAGAGCCGCGGTGACGGCGGCAAAGTGCGCCTTTGAAGCCTCGTCGAGCGAATCAGCAATCTTCGGCAGTGTCTCGATGATCGGCTGGTCTTCCGGGACCTTGCAGTCGAGCACGCGCAACGGATTGGTCACCGCCCGCCGCCGGCAGTCCTCGCACATCCTTGGCGCAAGAGAGATCAGCGCCTGCCGCAGTGTCTCGTTGTAGCGCGCGCGGTCAGCCGACGAACCGACGGAGTTGATCTCCAGCGTCCAACCCGTGATGCCCAGCTCATCCAGCAGCGTCGCCAGCATCTCCAGCACTTCCGCATCTCGCAGCGGCGACTCACTGCCTGCGGTGGGAGGCCCGATCACCTCGGCGCCGATCTGCGAAAACTGCCGGTAGCGCCCCTTCTGCGGACGCTCGCGCCGGAACTGCGGCCCGATGTAATAGAGCTTCTGCAACTGCCCGGTCTCGCCCAGCTTGTGTTCGATGTAGGCACGGACCACGCCCGCCGTATTCTCCGGCCGCAGCGTGAGCGATTGAGGCTTCTCCGATTGTGCGCGGGCCCGGTCCTCCCACGTGTACATCTCTTTGGAAACGATGTCCGTCTCTTCGCCCACGCTGCGGGAAAAAAGCGAGGTATCCTCAAACACCGGCGTCCGGATCTCGCCGAAGTTGTAGCGGGCAAACACGGCGCGGGCGGTCGCTTCGATCCGGTTCCAAAGCGCGGTTTCGGGCGGCAGCAGGTCGCGCGTGCCGCGCACGGCTTTCAATGTGGCCATATCCTTTTTAGTTTAAATGGACAGATGATCCTGGGCCCAATGGGCGTCATCGGCAACAGCCGCGCCGGTTAATCAAGCCCCAGGATCGCATGTGTGATGCTGACCCACCACGCAGGAGCGCCGTGCCATAAATAGATCGTCAGGCCCTGGCCCACAATCAGGATTGGCAGTGCATATTGATAGACCTTGTGAACGCCGCGATTGACGACGAGATCCCGCGCCACGCCGAGCAGGATCACCAGGTCGAGGCAGACAAAAAAGAGGCTGTTGTTGAAGACGAAGTCAAACCGGCCAAAGGGTGCGTCGAGCAGCGAGCAGGTGGCGATGAACAGAAGCCGCCGATGAAGTTCGGGCTTCTTGCGCCAGTAAATTGCGAGCGACACCAGCGTGCCGAAGGCAACCATGTCGTAGAACGGGATGCTCAGAAACGTCGGATCGGGCTGATGCAGTTGGACGGCATCGAAGCGCCCCATGATGACGGCGATCGTGAACCCCAGCGGAACCATCAACGCGCCCAGCCCCGCGCCGAACCAGCCGAAGAACCGGTGCCACTTCACGTTATGCGTACGGACCAGCGCAGACTGGAAGATGTAGAACGCCGCCCAACATGAGAATGCCGCGCCATGAACCCAAAGAAGGAACGGCCGTGGCAGGGCTGGATGAAAGAGATTCTGGTTCACCGTGCGGCTGAAACCGATCAGCACAATGGCGGCGATGGCCAGGGACATTGCGAAGTAGAAATACCGATCAACCAGACCATTGCGCCCGGTCACACGATTCGGGGGACGCACAAGTGCATCTTGAGAAGCGGAAGCCATCATCGAACCTCGCAATCGCACCGGGGGATGAGCGCGAATTTGGATTGCTCAGCGTGGGGAGTGAGGCGAGTCTAGCACAGCCATGAAGGACCGTTCAATGATTGAATTCGGCGGTTAAGTTAAGCAAATGCAATACCTTGCCGTTCGGGAACAACACGTGGCCGCGGTTTTGCAGCGAAGGTCAGGGATGGAACATCTTATTCGAATGAATGTTTGTTCATACTTCCCCGTTTTTGCTGACTTCTTTGGGCTTCTGCAGTCAGATAGATGATCTGCCCTGTTTTTCCCCGCTAGACTTCGTCCATTTGCTGGAGGTCTGAACAAGTGAGGAGTTCCCGGCTTTTATTTTCATTGGTTTGCGTTGTCTGCCTTGCGGACTTTGGCCATTCCGCGTCGGCTCAAACCGCAGACGTCAGGGCACTTCCAGACGCTCCGCAAGCCTTGTCGGAAGCATCCACAGGAATGGCTTTTGCTTTCGATTCATACTCGACCAGCCTCATTCCCGATGCGCAGAGTCAGAAGGATCCAGCGCCATCCGATCCGCTCGTGAAGCCAATCCATCAGAATCCGGTGCCGAGCGACCGCGCGCCTCAGACCAAGCGAATCCTCGGCATTATTCCGAATTTTCGGGCGGTCAGCACCGACGAAAAACTCCCACCGATGTCGGTGAAGGAGAAGTTCCTCTCCGCCACCGATGATTCGTTCGACTACTCCTCCATCTTCATTCCAGCCGCGCTGGCCGGCTACGCCATGGGAACCAAAGCGACGCCGGAGTTCGGCCAGGGAGCCATCGGCTACGGGCGAAATTTCTGGCATTCGGCCGTCGACCAGACCAGCGAAAACTACATGGTCGAGTTCATCTTTCCGGTTATTACCCGCGAAGACAGCCGCTACTACACGCTTGGCCGCGGCGGATTCTTCAAGCGCACGGGTTACGCTCTCAGCCGCGCCCTGGTCACGCGCAATGACGCGGGCAACGAGACCTTCAACATCAGCGAGGTCGTAGGCGCAGGAGCATCGGCGGGACTGTCGAGCCTCTACTATCCCACCCGCGAGCGGAGCCTCGGTAATACCGGCAACGAATGGGCCATCGACATTGGCATCGATGCGGCATCGTTCGTCGCGAAGGAGTTCTGGCCCGAAATCAACCGCCGTCTCTTTCATCAGAACGACGTACATTAAAGGCCAGCGCACGATAACCCAATTCAGGGCTCAATCTCAGGGTTAAATGGGCCTCAGGAAGGGCTTGCGCGACGTTCGATTGAGATTGATTTGTCCGGTGGTCCGCAGGCAATCAGAAGGTTCAAGCTTTAAACAGCGAACCCCCCGCTCAGCGCGAGATCGGATTGTGCCAGCGGTGGTGCTTCTTGTACACGTAGTGCCCCACCATCCATCCAAATGCGCTGCCCACCAGCACATCCGTCGGAAAATGCTGCTGTCCCAGTACCCGCGTGAGGCTTACTCCCGTCGCAACCCCATAGATAGCCAGCTGATTCAGGCGGGAAGGATATTCCTCTGCCAGCACCGCGGCGCTCGACCACGCGACCACGCTGTGCGAAGAGGGAAATGAAGAATCGGTTCCTACGCTGGTCTGGAAGAATTTTCCCTTCGCGCTATCTACGGCAGGCCGCTCGCGCCAGAACATCAGCTTCATACCCTGCTCAACGACAAGACCGTCCAGCATCGCTTCGCCGCCCAGAATGCCGGTCTCGCGCGCATGATCGCTATCCCCAAGATGTCCCGCCACGTACATCACCGCGGGAGCTGCGATGAAAGGGCTGATCAGAACGTTGGAGGCGTTTGTGTTGGTGTTGTTGAAGCTCGTATTGCGGGAAACAACATCCGACATCGCCTGGTGATCTGTCGTAATCGTAACGGCGACCACAAGTCCCAGCGGGACGAGGTAACGAAGGTCCTTATCCCGAATGCGCGCGGGACTGGACCAGATCGCGCCCTGGTCCTTCAGCAGATTCATCGGCGTCTCGCCCAGCGTTACCTGCTCCCGCGGCTGGGGCGCATCGGGCACTGAAGGAGAGGGTGGCCAGGTCTGCGCACCAACGCTCAAGCAACCTGTGGCCAGAATGGAAACAAGTGCGACACGCCGCGAGTGACCTAGGCGAGACTTTCCTGGGGTGTTCACGAGTCGATTTGATGCTAAATGATCGAGCCGATCGACGACATGAACAAGAGTTAATTGCGTTCTAGCTGTCTGAGTTGGCCAGGTAAATCTTCACGTAATCGAGATAATTCTGTGCGTACTGCAGAATGAGCTTGCGGTCCTCGTCGCCCAATTCGCGACGCTGCTTGGCCGGCAACCCCGCCCATAGTGTTCGCGGAGGAACGACCGTGTGTTCCGGCAGGACTGCGCCGGCCGCGATGATGGAGCCTTCGCCGATGCGGCAGTCGTTGAGGATCGTCACACCCATTCCGATCAGCACGGCATCCTCCACCACGCATCCGTGCACGGTCGCATTGTGCCCGATCGTCACCCAGTCGCCCACGATGACGGGATACTGGTAGCGTTGACCGTGCAGCACAGCGCAGTCCTGCACATTGGAGTTTGAGCCGACTCGAATCGAATTCACATCGCCGCGGAGGACAGCGTTCATCCACACAGACGAATTCTCGCCAAGCTCAACATCTCCAATCACTTGGGACGACAGATCGACATAGCAGCTTGCAGGGATGATGGGCAGGTGCCCCTGATAACGGCGAATCATCTTGAAACCTCAGGACACCAGTTTACGCGAGTGGCGAAACCGTTCTTTTTAAACGCAAAGAGCCAGCGAACCGTTCTTTTTTTGAAAGAAGCGGGATTGCACTCTCAGAGTTTCAGCCATGAAAGGATTGTGAACAAGAAAATAAGGGCTTTCCCTAAGTTGGCTGATCACATAAACTTCCGGTATCATGTGATCTGGGCCTTTCTGGCAGGTTTGGAGGTGTTACCCTTTGGCAGAGGTTCGCTTGCAGGAAGGCGAACCGCTTGAAAACGCGCTGCGCCGGTTTAAGCGGAAGGTACAGCAGGAAGACATCATCAAGGAAGTGAAGCGTCATTCCTACTACCTGAAGCCCGGTGAGAAGCGCCGCGTGAAAGCAGCATTGGCACGCAAGCGGAATCGCAAGAAAGCTCGCAAAGAGCAGGACTAGTTTTCGAACGTCGTGAAATGTGCCGCCCAGGCTCGAACCGCTCCCCCGGCGGGCTCAGCCAAATAAAAACTTGAAACGGACGGCACACCGCGACTGCTTTTTTATAAGATGCGCATAAAGCTGAGTTGCAGGAGCGCAAAAAGAAGCTTGAGTCTTCGGTAGCGCGGAGCCACTGAAACTTCGCCGCTCTATTTTCTGGCGGCCCGGGCCCTTGTTGTTTCAAGGACTGTCAAAGACAGGGAAACGGGACCGGCAAGCTCGCATGTTCATGGCCGTTTTCGATCATAGTTCCCTGCTTTGGGGAAGCCGGCCATGGAATTTGTTGACAGAGTTCTGAAGTGTAATGACTGCGGCGCCGAATTCGTGTTCACCGCGGGCGAGCAGTTGTTTTTCCACGACAAGCAATTCAAAAACGACCCGAAGCACTGCAAGCAATGCAAGGCAAAGCGGGCAAGCGGAAGCCGCGTGCGTTCAGAAACCCGAACCACATGCTCGGCATGCGGCATGGAGACGACGGTCCCGTTCAAGCCAACGCAGGGCAGGCCTGTGTTGTGCCGCGCTTGTTTTCAAAAGCAGCAGGGCAAAACCGCTCCAGCCGCACCTGTCAAGCCAACGACGACCGTGCCAACCTGAGCGGAGAATCCTGGCAAACTCCCCGACGTGGCGTCGGGGTTCGCAGCCTTGCGACTATCCGCGCCCTGACGATCCAGGCCGTTTCAGCGCCCGGCGTCCGATATCACGCCTGTAGTAAATGCCGTCGAAGTGGATCTGCGCCAGCGCCTCGTAGGCGCGTGACAGAGCCTCGACCAGTGAGTCGCCTGTCGCCGTGACTCCGAGCACGCGCCCGCCGCTCGTGACAACCTGGTTGCCCGTGCGCGCCGTTCCGGAGTGAAACACCTCGACGCCGAGCGTCTGCGCGGCATTGTCGAGCCCGCTGATCGGCAGCCCGGTCTTGTAACTGCCGGGATAGCCTGACGAGCTGGCCACCACGCACGCGGAGGCTCCTGCACTCCAGCACATTTCCGTCTCCGCTAGACGGCCGTCGATGCACGCCTCCAGCGCGTCCACCAGGTCCGACTCCAGTCGAACGAGAATCGCCTGCGTCTCCGGATCGCCGAAGCGCGCGTTGTATTCCAGCACCTGCGGCCCCTTCGCCGTCATCATCAGCCCGCAATAGAGCACGCCTGTAAAGGGCGTATTCTCCTCGGCCATGCCGCGCACCGTGGGTTCGGCAATGTGGTGCAGGATCCACTCGGTCATGCTGGGCTCCAGCATCTCGCTGGTGGAGTAGACGCCCATGCCTCCGGTGTTTGGCCCGGTGTCACCCTCGCCGATGCGCTTGTGGTCCTGCGCCGGAACCAGCGGCGCCACATGCTTGCCATCGGTGAGGCAGAGGAAGCTCAGCTCCTCGCCCTCGAGGAACTCCTCGATCACCACCTGCTGCTCGGCGGTCCCCAGCAGTTCGCCATTGAAGAGCCCCTGCGCCGTCTCCAGCGCAGAGTGGCGCGTGGGACAGATGATGACGCCTTTGCCCGCCGCCAGCCCGTCGGCCTTCACCACGATCGGCGGATGGAAGTAGCTCAGCGACTCCTCTACTTCCTTCGAGTTGGTGCACACGGCGTAATTCGCGGTGGGAATCTGGTAACGCTTCATGAACTGCTTCGCGAACGCCTTGCTCGACTCGAGGAGCGCCGCCTCGCGCGTGGGCCCGAAGATCCGGTACCCGCGCTCCCGAAACGCATCCACCACGCCCAGGGAGAGCGGCAACTCGGGGCCGACGATGGTCAGGCTGGGCTGCTCGGCTTCGGCCAGCCGCACCATGGCATCCACGTCTTTCAGGTCCACCGGAACGCAGCGCGCTACCTGTGCAATGCCGCCATTGCCCGGCGCGCACACGACTTCCGTGACACGCCGGCTGCGGCTGACTGCCCACGCCAGCGCATGTTCGCGCCCACCCGAACCAAGGATCAAGACTCTCATCGTACTGCCCCTCTCGGCTTCGGTGTTGCCGAAGCTCGAAAGGTAATGGTCCGTAATGAGGCTGGTGAAAGTCAAACGGACAAATCCCGGACGCCTGTGCGATTCTCAGGGCTGGTCAATTGCCGGAATCGCCCGTCTCAATTCAAATCGGGATTGGAGATCCTTGAACCATGCCGCGTTTCCCAAAAGTTGAGTTGCACCTGCACCTGGATTGCTCCCTGAGTTACGCAGCCGTCTCCCGTCTTGCGCCCGAAATCACGCGCGAAGAGTACGACGCTGAATTCATCGCACCACCGCAATGCGCAAGTCTCGCCGACTTCCTAACCCGCGCGCCCCGCGGCTTTCAGCTCATGCAGACTGAGGACGCGCTGCGCATCGTCACAGAGGACGTATTCGAGCAGCTACGCGCCGACGGCGTGATCTACGCCGAACTTCGCTTCGCGCCTCTTCTGCACACCTGCCAGGGACTCACGCCCGAAGCCGTCGTCGAAGCCGTCGATCGCGCGACCGAGCAGTCGATCCGGGCCACCGGCATTGAAGCCCGCCTGATCCTGTGCACGCTGCGGCAATTCAGCTCCGAACAGAGCCTCCAGACCGCGCAACTCGTCGAGCTCTTCCAGGGCAGCCGCGTTGTGGCGCTCGATATCGCCGGAGACGAAACCGGCTTTCCCATCGAGCCGCACATCCCCGCCTACCGCTTCGCGATCGAGAATGGCTTGCACCGCACTGCACACGCCGGCGAAGCGCGCGGCGCCGACAGCGTTTGGGAGACGCTGAGGTTCTTTGCGCCGACCCGCATCGGACACGGTGTCCGCAGCGTGGAAGATCCGGCCCTGGTCGCGCACCTCCGCGCGCGCCGGATCCATCTCGAAGTCTGCCCCAGCAGCAATGTGCAGACCCGCACCTTTCCCACCTACACCGAACACTGCGTCGATCAGCTGTACCGCGACGGCGTATCCATCGGGATCAACACCGACGCGCGCACGATCACGAACGTCACGCTGGAGCAGGAGTACGCCCGCCTGCACGAGCATTTCGGATGGGGCGACGACGAGTTGATGAACTGCAACCGCGCTGCGCTGGGCGCGGCATTCATCGATGACAGCCTGCGCGACCGTCTCTTCGAGAAGTTGACCCCAGCCTGAAAGACGGACGACGTGGTCCACTACCCCTATACTGAGGCGTGGCGCCGCGGCCTTACTCAAGGGCTCCGCGCGCAGAACCAATGGTCGAACGCAGCATCAAGCCGTACGCTGAGCAACTCGCCGAGAAGCAACGCCGCCAGGAGCAGCGCGAAGCCTTCCGCCGCAACCAGACCTTCGGCCTCCTCATCATCGCAGGGGCGATGCTCACGTGGTGGCTCTTCCACACCAACCCGAAATGGATCTTCCCGCTGGGCTGGTGGCGCCCATGAATCCTTCGCGCACGGTTCCTTCGCGGACAGCGAACTGCGAATCCGACCCGCTCGCCGTCCTCCTTCTCGGCCCCACCGGCAGCGGCAAAACCGCGCTCTCGCTCGAACTCGCCGAGCGCTTCGACGGCGAAATCGTCAGTTGCGATTCCGTTGCCGTCTACCGCGGCATGGACGTCGGCACCGCCAAGCCCACACCGGACGAGCTCGCCCGCATCCCGCACCACCTCATCGACATCGCCGATCCCGACCAGCCCTTCACCGCAGGCGAATACAGCCGGCGCGCCCGGGCAGCTCTGCGCGAAATCGCCGGCCGCGGCAAACTCCCCATCGTCACTGGAGGAACCGGCCTCTACCTCCGCGCCCTTACTGAAGGCCTCTTCGCCGGTCCCGCGCGCAGCGAAGACCTCCGCGAACGCCTGCGCCGGAGCGCCGACCGCCACGGCAGAGCCTGGCTGCACTGCCTGGTTACCCGGCTTGATCCCGCATCGGCCACGCGTATCCACTTGAACGACACGCCAAAACTGATCCGCGCTATCGAGGTCTGCCTCGCTGCCCGCAAGCCCATGTCGCAGGTCCTCGCGCGCGACCCGCTTACCGGCTTCCGTCTTCTGCGCATCGGCCTCAACCCGCCGCGCACTGAGCTTTACGACCGCCTGAATCACCGCTGCGCCGATATGTTCACCGCCGGACTCATCGAAGAAACTCGCCAACTCCTCGCGGACTATGGCCCGGCGAAGGCGCTCGACTCCCTCGGCTACCGCCAGGCCCGCAACATCCTCGCAGGAACTTCAAGCGAGCAAGACGCGCTCAAAGCCGCTCAGCAGGGCCATCGCAACTACGCCAAACGCCAGCTCACCTGGTTTCGCCGCGAGCCTGACGTCCACTGGATCGAGGCCTTCGGCGAAAATCCCGAGACGCAGCGCATTGCAACCGAACTGGTGCTGGCGAATCGATAATCGCGGCCCCACATCCAATCGACTGCAAGCATTAAACTGAACGGTGGCAATGCGGCGCTCCCATGGAGTTCGAGCGTCCCGGAACGGAGTTCGCTTTGGCAGACACCCTCTATGACGTGGCAATTATCGGCAGCGGCCCGGCTGGATACACGGCCGCGATCCGCGCAGGACAACTTGGCCTGAAAGTGGCGCTCATTGAGTCCGCCAACGTTCTCGGCGGCACATGCCTCCACGTAGGCTGCATCCCCACCAAGGCCCTGCTCTTCAACGCCGAGCTCTGGGATCACCTGAAGCACGCAGCCGACTACGGCATCGACGGCGTCGACGGCCGCACGCTCAACTGGGACGCGGTCCAGAAGCGCAAGACCTCCATCGTCGATAAGCACACCAAGGGCCTCGGGTTCCTGATGAAGAAGAACAAGGTCACGGTGATCTCCGGCTACGGCCGTCTCACCGGCGGCGCCAAAGACGGCATCCACACCGTCGATCTCACCGGCGCGGACGGCGCCAGGAGCGAGGTCAAGGCAAAGAACATCATCCTTGCCACCGGCTCCGACGCCAAAACGATTTTCGGCCTCCAACCTGACGACCGCATCCTCACGAACATCGAAACCCTCGCGATCCCGCAGGTACCGAAGTCGCTCGTCGTCATCGGCGCCGGCGCAGTCGGCGTCGAGTTCAGCTCCATCTTCCGCAGCTTCGGCGCCGAGGTCACTCTCGTCGAGTTTCTCCCGCGCGTGGTGCCATTCGAAGATGAAGAGATCTCCAAGGAACTGACACGCGTCTTCAAAAAGCGCGGCATCGACATCAACACCGGCGAAAAGGTTGAAAAAATCGAGAAGACCGAAACCGGCGTGAAAGTCACCTGGACCGCCGCGAATGGCAAGCAAGTCCAAAAGGAAGCCGAGAAAGTCCTTGTCGCCGTGGGCCGCGCCCCACGCGTCGCCGATGTCGGCATCGACAAGACCCGCATCGAGCTCGATCGGGGATTCGTGAAGGTCGGCGAAGCGCAGGAAACCGCCGAGCCCGGCATCTACGCCATCGGCGACATCGTTGCCGGCTTCCCGCAACTCGCCCACGTCGGCTCCATGAGCGGAATCGTCGCCGTCACCAGAATTGCCGGCCGCCCTTATCGTGCAGTCCGCCGCGAACGCATCCCCGCCTGCACTTACTCTGATCCGCAGATCGGCTCAGTCGGCCTCACCGAAGCACAAGCCAAAGAGCGCGGCCTCGAAATCAAGGTCGGCAAGTTCCCGTTTGCCGGCAACTCCAAGGCCACCATCGTCGGCAGCCACGACGGCTTCATCAAGATCGTCGCCGATGCGAAGTACGGCGAAATTCTCGGCGTGCATATCATCGGTCCCCAGGCCACGGAACTCATCGCGGAAGCCGTCGCCGTCATGGAACTCGAAGGCACGATCGACGAGCTGATGTTCACCATCCACGCTCACCCTACGATCAGCGAAGCCATGCTCGACGCCTATGCCGCCGTCGAAGGGATGGCAATCAACGCATAAACATCCGCCTGGAGGAGCGCGGACCGGATTTCAGTTTCAGGAACATGAACATATTGTCATTAAAGGACGATTAATTAGTTGAGAAAATATGATGAATGGAGTTAGGATTCTCCATTCCGTGCCATCACGGATGGGGTCCTATGAGAGCCGTATTTCTATCTTCCTGCCTCGCATGCGCACTCTTCTCCCTGGCGGCGCCACGGTTGTCGGGGCAGGCAAGTGGCGCCTCTTTCGACGCTCACCATCCATCCGGGACTTCGGTAGCGCGTGACTCGGCGAGCAACTCTCGCCCCGAGAGCATTCAGGAGTTAAAAGCTGCCGCTGAAGCGGGAGACACGATTGCGCAGAACAATCTTGGATTTGCCTATGCATTCGGCAAAGGCGTTGAACAGAACTATAAGGAAGCCGCCCGGTGGTTCACTGTTGCCGCAACCAGGGGTTTCGCCCTTGCTCAAGTCAATCTCGGCGTCATGTACGAAAAAGGTTGGGTGGGGTCGATCGATCTGGCTGAGGCGGCGAGATTGTACCGCGCGGCGGCAGAGCAGGGAGACGCCACGGCCCAATGCAAAGTCGGCAACATCTACCACGACGGGCACGGCGTTCAACGGGATGACTCGGAAGCTGCAAAGTGGTATCGCAAGGCCGCAGAACGAGGAAATGCTGTCGCTCAGAATAACCTCGGCTCTTTCTACCACCACGGTATCGGACTAAAGCAGGATTATGAGCAGGCGCTGTATTGGTACCGAAAGGCTGCTGACCAGGGGCTCGCAGAAGCAGAAAACAACCTCGGAGTGATGTACGAAGACGGCCTGGGAGTTGAAAAGGACTACCAGAAGGCGGCTTTGCTTTACAGTGCGGCCGCAATCCACGGCGTTGTTCGGGGTCAGTACAACCTCGCGATGATGTTTTCTTCCGGCCGCGGTGTTCCTCTAGACTATGTGAGCGCATATCTGTGGTTCAGCCGGGCGGCGGCGGCGGGATACCCCCTGGCAGCGCGGAAACTCAAGGAGCTATCGAGCGTGATGACCCCGCGCCAGAAGCAGCTTGCCCAGGCGCGCCTGGCCGAAGGACAAGACGCGAGCATTTCCAGTGAACAAACCCATTCGCCCTTCGAAGCGACCGGCTTGAATCCCAGGTAAGAGTCGCTCGTTCCTTCTTGCCGGGACCATTCGCTTGATTTGCCTGCCAATCGCAAACAATTCATTGCGCAGTAAGGGGACATTCGCAACCCAGGAACACTGCAATGGAACGGCCCATCCCTGCAACAAGGAATGGGCCGGCTTTTTGCATTCGGATTTGCTGATTGCCTGCAAGCATCAGGCGGGAGCGCCTGAAGGCAGGCTGGCCATGGCGGCTTTGACCCTACTTCCACTCCCACATCTTTGAGACTGTGGCGCCCGAGGCATCAACCTCGTATTCGAAAGCCGCGCAGGCGTTGTTGAGACGGGCAAGCTTCTCCGACGTTGTCCGGAAGAACAACATGCCGCGGTAGCTCACAGCGCCACCGGCGCCAAAACGGCCTAGTCCCGTTCCTGTCCAGCTCAGGCCGTCGCCCTCCGCCGTCGTAGTGATTCCCTGGCCCTCGCCAAAGATGGAGCCATCCGGACGGATGACCGACGTATAGCTGCCCAGGCCGGTGGTGTGATGACCCAGCATCTCGCCGCTGTCTTCGAACGTGACCTCTACGGTTGGGGGATCCGTGGAAAGGACACGCCTGACTAACCGTTTACCTCTAACTTCACCGATTTTCTCTCCCAGCATTAATCGACCTCGTCTTTCACCGGGATTTAAGTTGCAGTCCCCGGAATGGCCAATCGTATACCCCGTGCCGGGCGCTGGAATATGAACAAACGAGTTGCTTTGTGAATTTCTTTCGATGAGCTGAAGATGGGGTGATCCAGATCCACCAGCCGCTTAGCCCACAACAAGCCGAGTTAGAGGGATGGAAGCAGCGTGGCTTTTTCCTATCGGGGTCCCCAGCGACAGGTCTTGGTCGCTGGGGTGATCTATCGGGGTCCCCAGCGACAGGTCTTGGTCGCTGGGGTGATCTATCGGGGTCCCCAGCGACAGGTCTTGGTCGCTGGGGTGGAAGCAAAAGCCACCTTGCACGTATTCTCGATGTCGAGATGTGAAGCGGAACCGCTCTAGCACTTCGGACGCGGGTTCTTGAACACAACCTCGATAGGAAGCCAGTCTGACAGGCGCTTCACGTCCACTTCGGCATCTCCGGCTGTGCTGGTGAGCGAGGACCTGGCAAGCGCCACGGACAGCTTTATCTTCCCCTTAACGCAGTAGGCCCCGAGAAACTCCGACAGGCTCTTATTTGCCCGATCCATGTAGTCCGCCGGAAGGGCGCCCTCCTCTCCGTGGATATCCACCGGGGCCATGATCATCTTGTTCGCGATCGGCTCACCTTTCGTAACTCCCAACGAGTCGAACCGTACCACGAGGGTGGCTCTTGTCTCCAGCGCCTCAGGATTCGCCGTGTACTTGACGGCCGGAATGGTGATGCCCGCCGGGTTCGGCTTGCCCGGCTGCGTGTCAAATGCAATGCGGTAGGTAGGCCCCTTCCATTTCGGCCCAACCGGAATGCCGGCACCCTTGTCCCCCTGGTTTCCGCACCCCGCCAAAAGCGCCAATCCCCCGATCGCCAGTATGATGCCTTTTCTCATGTCATTCTCCTCGTTCCAATGAAACGACGCGCCAGAATACCACTCCTGTGCCTCACTGGAAGAATGATCGCGAGGAGTTGTTGCCGCTACGGTCTACAGCTCGGTCGACTTGCTCTCCACCAGCCCTTGCGCCTTCGCGATGAACTCGCTCAGCGGCATCGATCCCTGGTCGCCTTTGCCGCGCGTGCGCACGCTGACTGATCCGGCCGACTCTTCCTTGTCGCCAAAGACGAGAATGTACGGGATCTTCTGGTTGGCGAGGTCGCGAATCTTTGCGTTCATCTTTTCATTGCGCGCGTCCGTTTCGACCCTGAAGCCCGCGGACTTCAACTCCGCCTCAACCTTCGCCGCATATGCCGTATGCCGCTCGCTGATCGGCACCAGGCCGATCTGCACCGGCGCCAGCCACAGCGGAAACGCGCCGGCATAGTGCTCGATGAGCACGCCAAAGAAGCGCTCCACCGATCCGAACAGCGCGCGATGCACCATCACCGGCTGATGCCGCTCGCCATCCTCGCCGACATATTCGAGCTCAAACCGCGCCGGCAGATTGAAGTCGAACTGCACGGTCGAAAGCTGCCACAGGCGCCCCAGCACGTCCACCAGCTTGATATCGATCTTCGGCCCGTAAAACGCGGCCTCGCCGGGAATCGTCTTGTACGGAATCTTCTTGCTCTTCAGCACATTGTCAAGTGAGCGAATCGCCAGATCCCAGTTCTCGTCCGATCCCGCGTAGTGCGTGCGATCGTTCGGATCCCACGTACTCAGCTCGACTTTGTACTCCTGAAACCCAAAGGTCTGTAGAACGGCCTCGGCGAAATCGATGCACGCCGCAACCTCGCTCTCAATCTGGCTCGGCATGCAGAAGATGTGCGCATCATCTTGCGTAAAACCGCGCACGCGCAGCAGTCCGTGCATTGTGCCCGAGCGCTCGTAGCGATACACATTGCCCAGTTCGGCGTAGCGCTGCGGCAGATCGCGATAGCTCTTGGGCGAGTTGCGGTAGACAAGAATGTGTCCCGGGCAGTTCATCGGCTTCAGCCGGTACTCGGCGTCGTCCAGCTCCATCGGCGAGTACATGTTGCCGGAGTAGAAGCCCTCATGGCCGCTGACCTTCCAAAGTTCGCGGCGCATTACGTGCGGCGTGTAAACGAGCTGATACCCGCGCCGCAGGCACTCCTCCTTCATCCAGTCCTCCATGATCTTGCGGATCATGGCGCCCTTGGGATGCCAGAAGATCAGACCCGCGCCCGCCAGCTCCTGGATGCTGAAAAGATCAAGCTGCTTGCCCAGCACGCGGTGATCGCGCTTCGCAGCTTCTTCGAGGCGCGCAAAATGCGCATCGAGGTCCTTCTGCGAGAAGAACGCCGTGCCGTAGATGCGCTGCAGTTGCGGATTTTTCTCGTCGCCCAGCCAGTAGGCACCCGCAAGACTCGTCACCTTCACGGCCTTCACACGCCCGGTCGAAGGCACATGCGGCCCGCGGCAGAAGTCCACGAACTTGCCGTTGCGATAAAAGCTCACCTGCGAGCCCGGCTCCGTAAACTTCGTCACAAAGTGCGCCTTCATGAAGTCGCCGTCGTGCTTGAAGCCTTCCAGGCTCTTATCTCTTGGAGCGAATTCGTGCTGGAATGGCTCATCGCGCGCGACCACTTCGGCCATCTTCTTCTCAATCGCAGCAAGGTCATCCGGCGTGAACGGCTTCTCGCGATAAAAGTCGTAGAAGAACCCCGAGTCCGTCGCCGGCCCGTGCCCCAGCTTCGTCTCCGGAAATATCTCCAGCACCGCCGTCGCCAGCACGTGCGCAGCCGAGTGGCGCACCACCTTCAGCGCCTCCGGATCCTTCTCGGTCACCAACTCCAGCCTGGTGTCCTCGTTCAGCGGCGTCGAAAGATCCACCAGCCGCGACGCCGAAGCATCCTCGGCCGCGTACATTGCCGCCTCCGACTCGCCCTCGCCGGTTGCCTTTTCTGCGACTGCCGCATTTACCGGGGTCAGCCGTGCGACCACAGAGGCTGCAGCAAGCCTTGGCGAAATGGAGTTGGCGATCTCAAGCGGCGTCGTGCCGGCAGGCACTTCGCGGACGCTTCCGTCAGGCAGATGGATGGCAATGTTTTGCGTACTCATGATGGTTTCGGGATCCTGGCTGCTATTTGCAGCGCGCAATGGCAGAAACTTGCTCCTCTTTAGGATATAACGTTGCGATTGGAACCATTTGCGCACGCCGATCCGTTGGCTTCCCTCGGCAATGAACCAGGGCTCCATCAACGGGTCCGTCGATCCTGAACACCTCATCCGGCGCCTGAACCCGGCCGCCGACAGAGCAGCGGCTTGCCATAACGCCTGCCGCAGCTATACGCTATCTGCATGCGTCGATGTCGCTAACGCCGATCTGGTGTCTGCTGCGATGCACGCGTGCGCGTTTTGCGCACCGATTCCCCGCCTGATTGCGCCGCGCGCGGCACCATTACCCTCCACCGATAAATGAGCCGACCTGGTCTCGTAGCTTTCAGGTCGAAGGAGATTTTGCATGGCGCGTATTGCAGCGAGTGTGACTGAACTGATTGGACGAACTCCCCTGGTAAAGCTGAACCGAGTGGCCGCAGGCCTGTCTGCTACCGTTGTCGCCAAGCTCGAAAGCCAGAACCCCCTCTCCAGCGTGAAAGACCGCATTGGCCTCGCGATGATCGAGGACGCCGAGAAAGCCGGCAAGATCACGCCCGGCAAAACGGTCCTGATCGAACCTACCAGCGGCAACACCGGCATCGCACTCGCATTTGTCGCCGCCGTTAAAGGCTACAAGCTCATCCTCACCATGCCCGAGACCATGAGCACCGAGCGCCGCGTCCTGCTGCGCGCATTCGGCGCGGAAATTGTGCTTACGCCCGGTCCCAACGGCATGAAGGGCGCCATCGCAAAGGCTAACGAGATCCTCGCCAAAACGCCCAACGGCTACATGCTCCAGCAGTTTGATAACCCGGCCAATCCGGCAATCCACATCAAGACCACCGGCCCTGAGATCTGGGAGGACACCGACGGCAAGGCCGACATCCTCATCTCGGGCGTAGGTACGGGCGGAACGCTGACCGGCGTGGCCGCCTACATCAAGCAGCGCAAGCCCGAGTTCAAGGCCGTTGCCGTCGAACCGACAGACAGCCCCGTGCTCTCCGGTGGCAAACCCGGCCCACACAAGATCCAGGGCATCGGCGCCGGCTTCGTCCCCGGCGTGCTCGACACCAAGCTCATCGACGAGGTCGTCCAAGTCACCAACGACGAATCGATCGCCATGGCGCGCCGTCTGCCGCTCGAGGAGGGCCTCTTCGTCGGCATCAGCTCCGGTGCCGCTGTCGTCGCCGCGCTCAAAGTGGCTGCCCGGCCTGAAAATGCGGGCAAGCTCATCGTCGTCGTGCTGCCCAGCTTCGGCGAGCGTTATCTCTCCAGCGTCCTGTTCGACTCGCTGCGGCAGGAAGCGCTGGCCATGCCAACCGAGCCGGTTACGCTGTAACGAAGAGGTACGGCCCATGTTCCAACGCATTCGGGAGGATGTTGGCTCTGTGCTGGAGCGCGACCCGGCGGCGCGCTCCTGGCTGGAGGTCCTGCTGTGCTATCCGGGACTGTGGGCCGTCTGGTTCCATCGCGTCTCGCACCGGCTTTGGCGCATGAGGCTGCGCCTGCCCGCGCGCATCCTTTCGCAGTTCGGCCGGTTCCTCACCGGGGTCGACATTCACCCCGGCGCGCTGCTCGGCCGCCGTCTCTTCATCGATCACGCCACCGGCGTCGTCATCGGCGAGACGGCGATCGTGGGCAGCGACGTCACCCTCTACCAGGGCGTCACCCTCGGCGGCACCGGCAAAGGCCACGGAAAGCGCCACCCCACTCTCTGCGATGGCGTTTTCGTCGGCAACAACGCCAACATCCTCGGCAACATCACCGTCGGCCAGAACTCCCGCGTCGGCGCGGGTTCCGTCGTGCTGACCGACGTTCCGCCCAACTCCACCGTTGTCGGCGTCCCCGCTCACATCGTCTACCGCAGCGGACAGCGCGTGCTCATCACCGATCCGCACGACATCAAGGACCCGCTCTCCGACGCGCTCATCGCCCTGGCCAGCCGCGTCGACGAACTCGAGGAAAAACTCGGTGCCCATGTGCTGCGACTCGAGCCGTTCGCCACCGAAGAAGCCGAGCGCAGCGCCTACCGCGAGGAACTCAACCAACTGGCCGAGTACGTCTCGATGGGCGAGGGAATCTAAACGCGCCCGATCGCCCGCAGATCTCCCCCAAAGGCATCTGCTTGGACCGAGGCCCGTATTTTCACCAAAGATCTCTCTTGACAAGGATGGCATTCCTTGGCAATATACATAGCAATACAAGGTATCGTGCCATGGCAAAGATGCGACAGCAGATCGTTGAAGCGGATTCAGATCGCTGGGAAGCTCAGCTCCGCAAAGGCGCGCTCGAGATGGCTGCTCTCGCCAGCCTTTGGAATGGCCGCCTGTACGGGCTTGAAATCATTCGTTTTCTTGAGACCCATTCGCGCCTCGTCCTGGCTGAAGGCACAATTTATCCGATCCTCAATCGCCTCAAAACCGAGGGCCTGCTCACCTCGGAATGGGTCGAGGCCGAAGCCGGCCATCCCCGCAAATACTATTCCCTCACCGAGGCTGGCCGATTGCGCCTTCGCGAAATGGCTCGAGCGTGGGTAAGCTTTTCCTCCGGACTGAGCCGCCTTCTCGAACCGTTGCTTGAAACCGAGGAGATTTCAAAATGAACGCCGAATATCAGATGAAGAACTATCTCGACGACCTCCGCCTTCACCTGGGCCCCATGACTCTCAACGAGCGTGAGGAGATCGTGAAGGAAATCAGCGCGCACATCCGTGACGCCGCGGAGACCGGCACGAATATGGAGACCATTCTGGACCGCCTCGGTTCGGCCGGGGAACTTGCAGCACAGTATCGCGATGGTCTGCTTATCCGCACCGCAAGCCGCAGTGTTTCGCCGCTAAAGCTGATGCGCGCCGCGCTCCGCCTCGCTACCAAAGGCGTGTTCGGAGTGTTTGTCTTCTTTGTGGGCATAGTCGGATACGCAATGGGTGGCGGCATGGCCATCTCGGGCATGCTCAAACCCATCTTTCCTGCTCACACGGGGATGTGGATTCAGGATGGCCGCCTGGTCGCGTTTGGCACTCAGTTCCCGAGCATTGGTCCGCCTGCGCACGAAGTTCTGGGCATGTGGTACATCCCGCTGATGCTGACTGCGGGCAGCCTCACACTCCTGCTCACCACGTTCCTGATTCGAACGTCGCTTCAGATTTCTCAGAAGTGGCAGTTGAGACTCCAGCGGAATGGCGGAATGGCTTAACACGGGACGAACCAGTCCCTCAATCCCCGGTCCCTGATCCCCGACCCCTGATCTCTGTATAATCACCCCGACCTCCCAGGGAGATTCGCGCCTTTGCCATCAAGCAGTCGGGGACTGTCTAAAAACGGAATACACCGCAACGGCCGCGAGAGCTTCGGCTTGCCGCCGGAACATCTGCGCACATTGCGCGCGCTCAAGACGCCGGCGCGCATTCAAAAATTCGTCGACGCGATCGAGTACCAGTACGCCGATACGGCATGGTCTCCGCAACGCGTGCTGCGCGAGCGCAAAGGCCACTGCCTTGAGGGAGCGCTGCTCGCCGCCGCCGCCCTGCGCGTCAACGGCTATCCGCCGCTCGTCATGGATCTGGAGGCCGTGCAAGACGACGACCACGTTGTGGCCGTCTATCGCGAACACGGCCTGTGGGGGAGCATTGCCAAGTCGAACTTCGCAGGGCTCCGCTTCCGCGCCCCCATCTACCGCACCCTGCGCGAACTGGCGCTCAGCTACTTCGAGCTCTACTACAACCTGCGTGGCGAACGCACTCTGCGCGCCTACTCGATCCCGGTGAACCTCGCGCGCCTCGACGGCCAATGCTGGATGACCTCCGAGGAAGATGTCTGGTGCGTCCCTGAGCTCCTCATCGCGGCGCGCCACTACCCGCTGTTTCCCGACAGGGTGGCCCGCACCCTCCCCCGCCTCGATCGCCGCAGCTTCGAAGCCGGAATGCACGGCTGGGTGAAGCACTGAAGCCTCGCGCGTTTGTCGTTCCCGATCCTGGACGCTCCCTTGAGGATTGCTTGGTCCGTATTGAGACGCCAGAACTCTGACATTTCCGTCCATTGTGGTCCCGGCTCGGCGCTCGCGCTGTTCTGCGAACATATATACATGTTGGTTATTAACTGATACAGAACTGACGGATAGCGACAAACCGCCCGGAACGCCGAGAATGAATCGATAGAACTCCACCACATAGGGCGAAAATGTTCTCGTCATCTCATCAATTGAGGTGGATTCACCGGCGAACGAGAAAGCGGGCCTGACGGTTGTCAGACCCGCTTCCCGGGGGGCACGATGCAGACAGCGGGGATCCAATGCGGATCTGTCGCGCTTAATGCATCCTGCACACTCAATTTGAGGTGGACTGGTCGCTCTTCTGCGTGCTCCTCTTACTGCAATGGTCATTGAAGATTCGGAATGCCACCTCCGAATCGGCCGCCCGTGTGTGGTCTCTGCTCAAGCAGATTGCGAACATGGTCTGGAAGTATGACTCTCGGCCTTTCTCCTATCGGCCACAGCATCGTTGTGGGAGTCGCCAGGAAGGCATGCACCTCGCCTGTGCTGATCTGCAAGGCAATTCCGGCGATCTGTCCATCATCATTTATGGTCCCCGTTGCCTCGATCAGATACAGCGGGGAGTCGGCTGGAATCAGGCTATTGAGGTCCGTCATCACTCCGTTCTGCCAGAGGTAGGCGCGATCGTTGCCGTCTGCGTCCCACGACCCTCCCACCACCTGGCCCAGGTTGTTAATGCCGTCGCCGTCGCTCCCGACATCGCCGGGCAGCGTGCCTAGGTCGATCATTCCTGTGCTTTTCTGCCAGAGAAATCCATGCATGGTGGAATCGCCGGCCAAGTCGGAGTAACCAGCCACCTGGCCCCAGTTATTGATGTCCTCTCCAGCGTTGTTCATGGTGCCGCCGAGATTGCCGAGGTCTATCGCCCTACCGTCCTGCCAGAGCAGCGCGTGCAGGCCCGTAGTGCAATTGCCCGAGTACCCTGTAGCCTGGCCCCACTCGTTAATTCCCCAGGCCATCCCGACCGGGTCGCCACGATGCGTAGGGAGTTCGTCAACCCTGCCTTCTGACCAGATGACAGGCTTGAACTGCCAAACCTGGCTGGTGCCAGCGCAGGTTGGTTCTTCGGTGGTGTTTTCCGCCACCCCGGCCACTTGGTTCAGATCGTTGACTCCGGCAGCCCAACCGTTGTTTCCGCCAAGCGTGGGCAGCAGAGTCATCTTCCTCTTGTCGTTCCGCCAGAGGATCGGGAGGCAGATCTGGTCAGTGCCCCAGCCGCAAAAGTTCTCAGCGTAGGGGTCTTGAGCCCCTGTACTTGTGGCGCCCCCGACATTGCCGTTGTTGTTGGGCCTGTATCCCGCGTCGGCGGTCGGGCCGCCCAGCGTGCCAAGGTCAACCATCTTGCCGTTGCGCCAAAGGAACGGATGCCGGGTTGTGTCGCCTGACATGAGTGACCATCCCTCCACCCAGCCGGTGTTGCTTAGACCCCCGGCAATGCTGTACGTCCCGCCGAGTGTGCCGAGATCGGTGACTGTGTAGCGAGGAAGTGGAAGCCGTTGTGTCTGGTCCTGCGCTGAGGTGCAGACCGGGACCGCCAGCACGACGACGAGCGCCGTAGCGATCCGTAGCGGCATGCTTCTGGATTTCCTGCGGAGATTCGGATTGGTGTGCATAGTGTCCCCCTTGACTTAGCGAGCATAGGCCCTGAACCTCGCCTGCTATGCTCCACAATCTGCGCCCTTGTCGCAGTCTCTTCAATCAACTGGAAGTCAACTCCGAGTCATTTGCCAATCATCGCCTATGTTGTTGATTTGTTATAAGGTAACGAGGGCGCAGCAGTGGAGATCATCAGCCGCAAGGGACGGCCAAGCCGTGCTAAACTTCCCCTACCGGCCCCTAGAGGGATAAATCGTGGCCACACCGGCGATCGGGAATCAGTGCTGGCGTTTCGGTGTCTACGAAGTGGACACGCGCAGAGTTGAGTTGCGCCGCGACGGCAAGCCGGTCAAGATTCGCGAGCAGCCATTCCTCATCCTGGTTTATCTCCTCGAACACGCCGGCGAGATCGTTACGCGGGAAGAGCTGCGTGCGGTTCTATGGCCCTCCGACACGTTCGTCGATTTCGAACACAGCCTGAACATGGCGATGATGAAGCTGCGCGACAGCCTGGGGGAGTCAACCGATACGCCCCTGTTTATCGAGACCATCCCCAGGCGCGGCTATCGCTTCATCGCGCCGGTTTCTTCGGTTACGGATGCTCGGAATGGGCAGCCCACAGCAAGCGGCGGTCCTGTTTCGCCTCCAACCAATGGAGAGCAAGGGCCGCCGCAGGCAATTCTCGCCCCGGCGGAAAAGCGTGCCGTCCGTCGGCGGTTTGCGCTCACGGCTGTGGTCATCAGTTTGCTCATGCTTGTCGCCCTTGGGTCCGTTTTGATTTTTCGGGCACGCCACGCTGCGCCGCTAGCCACTGCCAGCCAGGTTTCCTCAACCCTCCCAGCCATCTCCGTCACAACCTCGCCGGGCCAGGCGCTTTTCCCCGTCTTCTCGCCCGATGAGAAGTGGATCGCCTATCTCTGGAACGGTCACGAGCAGAACTACTACGACGTCTATGTGCAACTGCTGGGTTCCGGCACCCCAAACCGCTTGACCGACAACAAGAGCGCCCGCGTTGGCCCTCCTGCCTGGTCTCCGGATGGAACCGAAATCGCCTTCGCGCGCTGCGACGGCAAGAATGACGGTGTCTTCGCCGTGCCCGCCATGGGCGGCCGGGAACGAAAACTGACCAGCCTGAGCTGTACTGTGGGCTTTTCAGGGCTCGCGCCGGTCGCCTGGCTCCATGACGGGAGCGGACTGCTGATCGCCGATCAATGTTCCTCAGGCGGCTCTTGGGGGCTGGTGCGCCTTACCCTGACAACAGGGGAAAGGCACTGCATAACAAACCCAGCCACGCCTGGCGAACCGAGCTGGGTGGAAGGATTGGCACTTTCCCCAGATGGCGCGTCGATCGCCTTCGGCGGGCAAGGCGCCAAGGGTTGCTGTGACCTGTTTGTCGTTCCCCGCACGGGGGGGACACCCCGGCAACTCACCTTTGATCAGCAGTTGTGGAACGGCGACGCTTTCCTGGGCCATTACGTTGACTACATGTGGACGCCCGACAGCAAGTTCATCGTATTCTCCTCCAATGCCACCAGGGTCCCCTGGTTATGGCGCGTGCCGGTCCAGGGCGGTCCGATCGAGCCGGAAACCGCCTATCCATTTCTTGGGAGCCTCTCAAAGGACGGCAGGCGGTTGGTCTACTCAGAGAAAATAGCCATGGAACTGCCGGAAATCTGGCGGGCCGACCTTGCCGCGCCCGGCGGTCCCGTCCTCGGCAAACGCAAGGTGATCGGCGTCCAGGAAGAGCCCGACGCGCAGCCCTCGCCGGATGGCTCACAACTCGTGTGGACGTCCTACCGGACAGGCTTCTACGAGGTATGGACCAGTGGCTCCAACGGCGAAGACCCCCGGCAACTCACGCGCCTGGAACGCATGTCCGGTACTCCGCGCTGGTCTCCGGATGGGCAATGGGTGGCCTTTGACAGCTATAACGTGGGGGTTTCCGTCAGCCTGATCTATGTTGTCGATGCCCAGGGCAGAAACCTGCATGCCGTGACCGATGCGTCCTTCTTAAGCTTTGTCCCCAGTTGGTCCCGCGACGGCAAGTCGATCTACTTCGACTCCATGAGTGAGAAGGACGATTCGGGTTCCAAGTATATGGCGGTCTGGAAGCAGTCCCTGGAGACTGGCAAGCGGCTGCAACTCACCCATCAGGAAAGCTTTGATCCCCTGGAATCCTGCGACGGCCGCACCGTCTACTTTAGTAAATACGCGTGGCCCGGCATCTGGAGCATCCCGTCCGGCGGCGGGGCGGAATCGCTGGTGATCGCCGACAAGCCCCAGTCCGGCTACTGGGGACATTGGGCGGTGAGCAGGACAGGCCTGTACTTGTTGAATGCCGAGGCCGTGCCGCGGCCTACCATCGAGTTTTTTGACTTCGCAACCCATCGCACGTCGCCCGTCCTTACGCTCGACAAGCAGCCACTGCGCTGGTTCCCCAGTTTGAGCGCCACCGCGGACGGAAAGACAATCTACTACACACAATGGGACCGGCAGAGCGTGATCAGGATGATCGAGTTTCCGCGCTGAATTGCAACTCAGTAGAGAAGTTATTTATTTTCAGTGGTTTGCATGTGTGAGATGCGTAACCCTGTGAAAGTGCGAAGCCAGAGCTGGAAGTTAGTGGCTAAGAGCGAGCAGCTAGTAGCCGGGGGCAGGAGCTTGTTACTTCTCCCCGCTATCAGTGACCTCTGTTACTCAAGTCGTCTCAGCCGCGGTGCTACATTGGACTTGAACTTACTTTGCTTTCAGGTCCTTCCTTCTTGCGTGCTTTTGGTTTTCTCCTGGCGGCGGTGCTTGTGCTCTCCGGCGCGGCCGGTGCAGTCCCTCGTGTCCAGCCCGTTCCGGTTCCGCCTGAATTGCGGTCGACCGCGTTCACTGTTACGGTCAACGACAAGCCTGTCGACGTCGCACATGCCGCGGCAAGCTTGGATTTCGTCAACTTCGACATCACCGGCCCTGTAACCATCGCTATCACAGCAACGCAACCGGGCTTCTGGGACCGCGGCGTCGATGTCGAACCGTGGCGCCTCGGCATCCGTCCTGTGCGCGAAGGCCAGACGATCCGCTTCAAGATTCAGGGCCCGCAGAAGCTCTCCATCTCTCGCCCGGGCGACTTTCTCAACCACGCCGCCATCCTCTTCGTCTTTGCCGGAGAGCCGCCTGCCCCGCCGCCCTTGTCCGGCGATCCGTCATTTCACTTCTATCCGCCGGGTGTGTACCACGAGAGTCTCAATCCCAAGAGCGGCGAGACGTACTATCTTGCGCCGGGATCGTATTTCTATGGGAGCCTGAACCTCTGGAAGGTGAGCGGCGTCAAAGTGCAGGGCCGCGGCACCATCGTTTACGAAGGCACGCAGGACCCCAACACCGACCAGGGTTGGATGCAGAAACCCGACTGGCACTGCGTCGGCGCGCTGGAGTCGCATGACGTCCAGATCAGCGGCCTCACCTGCATTGTCCGCGCCCGCACCTGGTCGATCCAAATGAAGGATACGAGTGGTTTCGTCTACGACGACATTCGCGTTGTCGGCGGCAACCCCGGCAATGCCAACCAGGACGGCATGGACTGGCTCGGCGGCGGCGACGCGCTGGTGCGCGATGCCTTTCTCCGCGCTTCCGACGATGACCTGGCGATGGAAGGCAACTGGGATGGCTACACAGACGCAGACATACTGCGTCCCGGCCACGATGTACAAAACATCACGGTCGAAAACAGCGAGCTCTCCACCAGCATCTCCAATATCGTTCGCGCCGCGTGGCCGCGCAAGATATTCAACTCGCGACACTTCACCCTGCGCGATTCCGACATTCTTCACGGCGGTATCGGCGCCTGCGGCCAGACCTTCGGGATCCTCGGCCTCTGGGGAGCCGAAGGAGCCCAGGGAAACCATTCGAATTACACATTTGAAAATCTGTGGCTCGACAACTGGTACTCGCTCGTGCAGATCGAGCAGGAACAACCCGCGGTCCGCGGCGTCATGTTCAAGAACATCTGGGCGCTCGATCAGCCGCCTCTCGCCACCAGCACCATCACCGGCGATGTCACCGACGTGACCTTCGACAATGTGAAGTTCGACCAGAACCGCGCCACCAGCGAAGCCGAGCTGCAGTTGATCACGTCCGCCGGCGCCGCTCCGCCGAAGTTTCCGGCACCGACCGGCCCCGTTGCGCACTTCACAGTGACCCCGTCGGTCTTCGGGCCCGGTGACAATGTCACTTTTATAGCCGACCTTTCGCCGCACTCCAGCTTCACCTGGCTCTTCGGGGATGGAACCACTGCTCACGGCCGTCGCGTGAAGCACAAGTTCCCTGATGCTCTCGGCACTGCCCTCGACGGCTCCAACGGCGCCGGCCGATTCCGCGTCCTGTTGAACGCCGAGGACAACCAGTCGCGCGACGACTGGGCCGCCCAGGGCGTGGTGGCCGTGGCCAAGTGGCACGATGCCGTGCGGATCGCCGGCCCCACAATTCCCGGCCTCGTGTGGAACATCTACCCCGGCACGTGGACCGAGCTGCCCAATCTCAGCAAGCAGGAGTCGGTCTTCAGCGGCGACTCGCTCAACCTCCGCGCCGATCCCCATGGCTTCACGCGCTACGCAGCCGCATGGGACGGCTTCATCGACATTCCGGCGGATGGCGGATACACCTTCCACCTGATGTCGCGCGACGGCGCCAGCCTTGTGATTGACGGCATCCAGATCGCCAAAACCGGCCCGCCCTTTGCGCAGGTCTGCGGATCGCCGGGGAATGCCGTGCGATATGACCACGGCTCCATCGGTCTGCGCGCCGGCCGCCACACGCTGCATGTCGAAGGACTGCATTCGGCAAGCCAGGGCTCGCCGCGCGTCCTCTGGGAAGGCCCTTCGCTTCCACTGACCGATGTGCCTCCCGAGGCATTCAGCCACTTGCGCGTCGACACCGTGAGCGGTAACGAATAGCTTCGAAGATCAATCGCAAGCCTTTGCGGAGACCGTAGTCTCTTCCGTCCAATCTATTGCCATAACCCTTTTGGGCATGCTGATATGACCCACTCGTAACGATCCCAAAAAGTGTTATCTGGTTCGCCAAAAGAGACATTTCTCGGGCGTTCGATGCTGGGTACTCTGTAGCTTCCCCGTAAGGAAGTGGCAAGTGCTCTTACTGAGAAAGTACCTTTCCTGGATACACGTCTTCTCCGCTCTGGTGTGTCTTCGGTTTGCTGTCGAGACCTTCGCAGCAAAGGCTTCCCTTCACCGCTTGATGGCGTCCCCGCGGGTTGCGCTGATTGCATGCATGCTGGCCTTGTTTGCCGCTGGGTTTGTCAGGGCCTGGTGGACATTCCTGAACGCCCGCTCGTCGGCGCGTGTCTGGGGTCTCGCGGCAAGTTCTCAGTACGTGTTTGTCGCGCTCCTCCCCACGCTCGTTTCCCATCATCTCCATCGGGTGAACCCGATTCTCTTTGCCCTGGGGGTTCTGGGATTTGTTGCTTGGGCCCGACGCCTCAAAGCGCTTCCTATTGCCAAAGTTGAAGAGACCTTGTCGATCCCCGGCGATTTCACCAGCCGCCACGTCAATCGTGTTGCGCAGGGTGTCACGTTCGGACTGAGCCTCGGTTCCTACCTTTGGTGGCAGGGCTGGCTCAAGACACTTCACATCACCGCCCTCGACGGAGCCTTGGTCCGCCTCGCACTTACGATCGCAGTGCTGTTCGCAATCACGTCAATTCACGAGCTCGGCCATGCGATCGTCGGTACGGCCTGCGGCATGAAGCTGCGCGCATTCTTTATCGGCCCGCTCCAGTGGCGGGTTCGCGATGCCAGGTGGGAGTTTGAATTCAAGCCTAAGGGATTTCTGCTCGCCGAAGGCGTGACAGCCCTAATACCTGGAGGCGGAGAGTTGCTTCCGAGCCAGTATCTCTCCATGATGGCTGCGGGTTCACTCTTCAACGTTCTTTTCGGCGGGATCGCTCTGTTCACGGCCGCACGCTGCGACGCTGCGTTGCCCCTCCCGGTTACCGGAACCATTGCGCTGTTCGGTGCCTGGAGCTTCGGCCTGGCCGCCGCCAACCTTTTGCCATTCCGCACCCCGCAGGGCTACTCCGACGGCGCCATCGTTCTGCAACTCATTGCGGGCGGTGCATTCGCTGACTTCCATCTCTCGATGGCCCGTATCGGCTCCAGCCTTGTTTCGCCCCTTCGCCCGCGCGACTACGACATCGGCTCCATCCAGCGAGCCGCACGCGGAATTGCGCATGGCCGTCAGGCGCTGCTGCTGTGGTTGTACGCCTTCAGCCACTCAATCGACTCCGGAAAGACGCAGGAGGCGGACGAGACTCTGGCGCAGGCCGAGCTGGTCTGCCTGCAATCGGCTCCGAATATTCCCGCCGAATTGCACACCTCGTTTGTCTTCGGAAATGCGCTCGTGCGCCGCGATCCAAAAGCTGCCCGCTTCTGGTGGAACCGCCTGCAGGCTCAGAAGCCCACGCGCTTCAACGCCGACTATTGGAGAGCCGAAAGCGCGCTTCACTGGATTGAAGGCGACCTGGATGAAGCCAGAACGGCATGGGAGAAAAGCAATGCACTCGTGGAGCGGTTGCCGCAGGCCGGCGCTTACGACTTCAGCCGTTACTGCTGCAGCCTGCTCCTGCGCGAACTCGATCTCAGCAAAGCGGCCTGATCGAGTTCCCTTCTTCCCCTACTTCGGCAGTTGTGTCACATCCCAGCCGCCGCCCAGCGCGCGAATGAGCCCCACGCTCGCTGCAAACCGGCGCGTTTGCAGGTCGGTCGATGTGCGCTCGTTGCCCAGGAGCGTGCTGTCGGCGATCAGCACTTCAAGATAGCTCGTCGCTCCGCCCTTATACCGCTGGGTCGAGAGATCCAGCGAGTGCTGAGCAGCCGCCACGGCGCGGCTCTCTGTTGCTGCCTCTTCTTCAAGCACGTGCAGGTCCGAGAGCCGGTCTTCCACTTCGTTGAAGGCTTCCAGCACCATGGCCCGATAGGTCGCGGCCTGCGCCTCGTAGTTGTGCCGGGCCTGGTCGGTGATTGCGCGTCGCTTGCCGGCATCGAACAGCAGCTCGGCCGCTTGCCCGCCCAGGCTCCATAAAGAGCTCGGCCCCTGTATCAGCGTGCCGATGTTGGTGCTCTCGAATCCGCCTCCGCCGCCGAGAACAACATTGGGGTAAAACGCGCTGATCGCAATCCCGATCTGCGCATTCGCAGCCGCGGCGCGCCGTTCCGCCGAAGAAATGTCCGGCCGGCGTTCAACCAGTTGCGAGGGCACGCCGACAGGAACCCGGGGCAGCGGCAGATCCAGCGGTGAGGACGCCAGCGTCACATCGCTTGCCTCTTTATTGATCAGCGTGGCAATAGCGTGTTCGTATTCCTTGCGTGCTTCGTTCACATCCACCAGTTGTGCGCGCGTCGTCTCAAGCTGGGTCAGGGCCTGCGCCACCACGACCTCGGTTGCCAAGCCACCCTTCACCAATTGCTGATTCAGATCCAGCTGGTGCTGATAGTCGGTCACTGTGCGCTCGAGCAATCGGGCGTCTGAATCCAGGCCGCGCAGCTCGAAGTAATCCAGCGCCAGTTCCGCATGCAGAACCAGGTCGAGATTGGCGAGGTCGGCAGCGCTGGCCTGTACATTCTCGTGTGAGGCCTCCACGTTGCGGCGGATGCGACCCCAGAAATCCGGCTCCCAACTCGCCGCTCCCTCAAGCTGAAAATCGGGATACTGATTTGCCGACCCCTGCTGCGCCAGAGGCCGATTGGTTGAAACGCGGTCGCGGCTGGCCGCCGGAGTCACGGAAAGCGTCGGATAGAAGTCCGCCCGCGCCGCCCGAACCTGGTCCCGCGCCGATAGATAGGATTCCAGGGCTGCGCGAAGGTTCTGGTTCTGGGGCACGATCTGTTCTTCGAGCGCATTCAGTTGCGGGTCCTGGTAGATCTCCCACCACTTGCCGCGCAGCATGCCGTCGGAAGGCGACGCCGGCTTCCATGTTCCTCCAACGGGATTGGGCGGTGGCACAACAGCTCCGCCGGAACCACCCTCCTTAAATGTGGGCGGCGGGGGCGCGGAGAGTTCGGGACGATGATAATTCGGACCCACAGTGCATCCCGCCAGGAGACACACCAGTGGCAACAGGCTTGGAGTATCGGCTCGAATGCCCGACCTGCAACTTCCTCCGTGGGCTCTCGCGCGATGCATCCTGGCATCCCGGCGACCCGCGCGCGGACCCATCGGCCGCAGCTTTGACCACCACCGCATCGTCACTTGCCCCCCGGTCCAGGCTGCCCGTGGCTCTCGGCGTTTTGCGGACTCACCTTCTCGCCGTCGATCAGCGAGTCGGGCGGATCCTGGATAACAAGATCTCCCGCCTGCAGTCCGTTGATGATCTGCACGGTCACGCCATCGTCCTGGCCGATCGTCACAGGAACTACGTGCGCAATGTTGTTGCTCCCCAGCGTGCCCACCTGCGTTCCCTCGCGGCGGAAGATGATTGCCGAGACGGGGACGATGAAGGTCTGCATTGCCGGCGCTTTGAAGTGAACCTGCGCCAGCGATCCCGGCAGTAATTCACCGTTGTGGTTGTCGATGTCGATTTCGACCAGCAGCGTACGGCTGACCGGTTCAATCGCATTGGCGGTTCGCACCAGCGTCCCCTGAAAGGTCCTGCCGGGGTATTCGGGAAAGGCGATGTCGATCTTCGAACCGCGCTTCACGTTGGTCGTGTACATCTGCGGAATGTTGGTATACACACGCAGGATGTTCAGTGCCTGCATGTGGAACAGTTCCCTGGCCGCGCCCGTGTCAATTAACTGCCCGATATCGATCGAGCGTGCCGTGATCACGCCGTCAAACGGTGCGTAGATCTTTTCGAACGACTGCAACTCCTTCAGCCGTCCCACGTTCGCCTGCGCCGACTTCACCGCCGACGCCGTCGCCGACGCCTGGTTGGTGAAGGTCTCCGTGTCCTGCTGCGAAACCGCATTCGTCTGCACCAGTCCCTGGTAGCGTTCGGCCTGTGAATGCGCGTTCCTGGCATTGGCCTCGGCGGTACTGAGGTCAGCTTCAGCCTGCAGCAATTGCTTGTCCAGTTCTGGAGTTGCAATCTCCGCCAGCAGTGCACCCTTCTTCACGTGCGCGCCGATATCGTAGTACCACTTCGTCAGGTAACCCGAGGTCCGAGCGTAAATCGGCGAATCCGTGTAGGCCGTTACGTTGCCGGGCAGCGAAAACGTGTCGACCAGCGCACCGGGCTTCGGCGGCAACGCAATCACGGTGGGAGCCGCCGTCTCCTGTGTAGTTTTGGCAAGCACGTTGGTATGGTGGATGCGGCTAAAAATACCAAACGTCGCCAGCACCGCAAACGCCAGCAGCACGATCACCATGCCGGTAATGGCGAAGCGGGGCGCAATCGGTTCCTGCGCCGGCGCATGCTGGGCATCTTGTCCCTCGTGAGGGATCTGTTTCCCTGAACCGGCCGGCTTCTGTTCGCCATGCCCCGGGTTCCGTGTGGATTCGTCATTCATAAAACAGCTCCGAAAACCAACAACTTTCGTTGACAGCTACAGCGGTTTCGCTTCCGCTCTTTACAGAATCGATACCACCCTGCACGCTCTCTCGACGCCACCATGTGAAGCAAAACCGCTCTAATCGAACTCGTCGAAGGTGGCGGACTGCTTCTCGCGGCGTCGCGACCTTGTCTTCTTCTCAATCCATCCATGGACAACCGAGAAGAACGCCGGCACAAAGAACAGCGTCGCTACTGTCGCCAGCAGCAGGCCGCCGATCACCGCGCGTCCCAGCGGCGCATTCTGTTCGCCGCCTTCGCCCAGCCCCATCGCCATCGGCATCATACCCAGGATCATGGCCAGCGCCGTCATCAGGACCGGCCGCAGGCGAACGAAGCCCGCATTCAGCGCCGCCTGCCGCGCATCGCCCACCAGTTCTTCAAGCTGCTCGCGCGCAAAACTCACTACCAGAATCGAATTCGACGTCGCAACGCCCATGCACATGATCGCGCCCGTCAGAGCCGGAACGCTCAGCCGCGTGTCGGTCAGGAAGAGGAACCATGTGATTCCGGCCAATGCCGCAGGCAGTGCCGAGATGATGAGGAACGGATCGAGCCACGACTGGAAATTCACCACGATCAGCAGGTAGACCAGCAGGATTGAGAACGCCAGTCCGCTCAGCAGTCCGATGTACGATGCCTGCATCGTCTCGCTCTGTCCGCGCAGAATGATGTGCGAGCCGCGCGGAATCTGCGTCTCATATTTCTTGACGATCCTCTCCATCTCGCGGGTTACAGTGCCGAGATCGGTTCCCACCACGTTGGCGTAGATGTCGATCACAGGCTGCACATCGTAGTGGCTCACCGTGCCCAATTCCGCGCCGGGCTGGAACTGCGCCAGGTTGCTCAGCACCTGCACGGGTTGTGGTGCGCCGGGCGCGTTGGTCTCCAGCGGAGCCGGAGTCGAATCGGCGCCGGCCGGCGTCGTCCCGCCCGTGCTTGTAGCGCTGCTCGATTTTGTCACCGGCAAGCTCTTCAACGCCGACATCGAGTCGAGCCGATACTGCGGTGTCTGCACCGCTACGTTGTAGCTGACGCCATTCCGCGGATCCAGATAGAAACTCGGCGTGGTCTGGAAGCTTCCGCTCAGCGCCACCAGCAGGCTCTGCGCCACATCGCGCTGCGTGAAGCCGATCGCCTGCGCACGTGTCCGATCCACATCCACGGTGAAGTTCGGATAATCAAACGGCTGCTGGATGCGTGCGTCGGATGCGCCTGTAACGTAGCGCACGTCGTTCAACATTTTTTCTGCAACCGCGCGGTTGCCATACAGGTTCGGTCCCACGATCTGGATATCGATCGGAGCCGAGAGGCCGAAGTTCAGAATCTGCGTGACGATATCCACCGGCAGCACGTAGAACGTCACGCCGGGATACTCCCGCGCCAGCACCCCGCGCAGTTCCTGCACATAGTCGTCGGTCGGATGATGCTTCGGCGTAAGCTGCACCTGGATGTCGGCATCCGCCGGCCCGATCGGCGCCGAGGTCGAATACGAAAGGTTCAGGCCGGAGTACGGCAGCCCGATGTTATCGACGATGGTCACCACTTCGTTCGAGGGGATATGCTCGCGAATTGTGGAATCGATGTGATCGCAGAGCGCGGCTGTCTCCTCAATGCGCGTGCCGGTATGCGCGCGCAAGTGGATTTTGAACTGCCCGGAATCAACAGACGGGAAGAAGTCTTGGCCCAGCCAAGGCGCCAGCAGCGCCATGGAGCCAACGGCGAAGATTACGAAGACGACGAGAAAGACACTGGCGTGATCCAGACAGAAGGTGAGCAGCCGAACATAGCCGAGGCGGAATCGCGTATATCCGGATTCGAACCCGCTCTGGAAGCGCACAAAAGGATTGCGACTGGCCTGCTTGCGAGCGGCCGCTGCATCGTCATGCTCATGCAGCAAGTACTTGGCCATGGTCGGCACCACGGTTCGCGAGAGCAGGTAACTGGCAAGCATGGCGAAAACGACCGCCTCGGCCATGGGGACGAAAAGATAGTGCGCCACGCCTCTCAGCAAGAACATGGGGACGAACACGATGCAGATGGCCAGCGTGGAGACGAAGGCGGGAACCGCAATCTGGGCCGACCCCTCCAGAATGGACTGCTCAAGCTCCTTGCCCAGCTCGAGATATCGGTTGATGTTTTCAATGGCGACGGTCGCGTCGTCGACCAGGATGCCGACGGCCAGCGCCAGCCCGCCTAGCGTCATGATGTTGATGGTCTCGTGCAGCAGGGCCAGAACCGTAATCGAACAAAGCATCGACAGCGGAATCGAAACTGCGATGATCAGCGTCGAGCGCCAGCTCCCCAGGAAGATCAGGATCATCACCGCCGTGAGGCAGGCCGCAATCAACGCCTCGCGAACCACCCCGCTGATGGCGCCGCGAACGAAGATCGACTGGTCGGACAAAGTCTTGATCTGCAACTGCGGAGGCAGTTGGCCCTTGATGCTCGACAGCCTGTCCTGAACGCCTCTGATGATGTCCAGTGTGGAGGTGGACCCGGTCTTCATGGTGCTCAGCAGCGCGGAACGCTGGCCGTCGACGCGCACAACGTTTGTCTGCGGAGGGAATCCGTCGCGCACGTGTGCCACATCGCGCACGTAGATCACCGCGCCATTCACCGAGCGAATGGGAAGATCATTCAACTGATCCACGATCGATGGCGCCGAGTTCGTCTCGATCGCATATTCGAAGCGGTCCATCTTCATGGTGCCCGAGGGCACAATCAGGTTCTGCGCGGACACGGCGTTCACTACGTCGGCGGGCGACAGTCCCTTGGCCTGCAGCGCCTTCGGGTCGATATCCACCTGGATCTGCCGCTGTTTTCCTCCATAAGGGAAGGGCGTCTGCGCTCCCTCGACCGTAGCCAGTTGCGTGCGGATCGTGTTGCTTCCGAGATCGAAGAGCTGTTGCTCGGTCAGCCCCTTCCCTGACAGGCCCAGCATCAGCACCGGCACGCTCGAAGCGTTGTATTGAATGATGAACGGCGGCGTAGTTCCGGGCGGGAGCGATCGAAGCTGGACCTGGCAGATGGCGGTTACCTGCGCCACGGCATTGCCGATATTCACGTGCGGCTGGAAGAAGACCTTGATAATGCCGACTCCGTTGAGCGACTGCGACTCAATGTGCTCGATGTCGCTGACCGTGGTGGTCATGCCGCGCTCGCTGTTGAAGATGATGCGCGTTGACATCTCTTGAGCAGAGAGCCCGGTGTAGCCCCACACGACGGTTACAACAGGGATGTCGATGTTCGGAAAGATATCCGTCGGCATCGACATAATGCTGTATGCGCCGAGAATCAGGATCAAAAGCGCAAAGACGGCAAACGTATACGGCCGCCGAAGCGCAAGACGGACAATCCACATATGGGTGGTACTCGCTCCTGAGGCGATTTGCCCGTCAACCAGGTGACGTTTGAGAGATCGATCGCCACGAACACTGGAGGCGAACCGTTCAAGGCAAACAGCGGCTCAATGGATTCCGGGTTCGAACGGCTCGGAACCGCCCGTTCCCATGCAAACTTTCAATTAGACAATCAATGTTAGACGATGACGGGCGCTCAAACGCAGTGCTCTTGATCTCTATGATGATTTAGCGCCTTTTTTAGACGCGCGGGGACCTCGGAAGGCTTCAATATTAGCCGGCACATCTATGCGAGTTGATCGAGTTGTTCTAATCGCAGCAGCCCTGAGCACCCGCGGTAGATCATGCGCGCGAAACGCCGCAGGCGCCAGCTTGCGCGGGCACCGGTCGCAAGCCCTGCCATTCAACGAATTTCGCGTCCGCGTCGCATGCACGGTTCGCTACAATGTTTGCGGCCTTTAGCCGCCGTGGGTCTTTGTTTCGTATCACAGGAAACGGCCAGGGTACAGGAAACCTTTCCCGGCACATTCTCGTCGGTATGAACAGTGCCGCTACGGTAAGGCCAACCCGTGCGATTTCCTTAGAACACGGAGCCGCAGGCATTTATCTCGAATTGAAGGCGACTGACTGGAAACCAAATCATGCCAATTCAAAACGCCACTGAGCCCTATCTGCCCGAAACCGGCGAATCGCAGCCCGCGGGACCGAAGCACACCTGGGTCAGGGTCGTCGTCTACCTTGTTCTGGCCACTGCGGTGGGTCTCATTGTCTGGCGTGTCTACCAGAATAAGCAGAAGGCGGCAGCAGCCAGCGCCAGCCAGGCCGCGGCGCTCCTGGGGCGACCGGTCCCCGTGCAGGTCGTCCCCGCCGACCAGAAGCCGATGCCTATCTACCTCACTGGCCTCGGCACGGTGACTCCGTACAACAGCGTCACCGTGAAGGCGCGCGTCACCGGTGAGCTGCTTCCGGTCAAATTCACCGAGGGTCAGGAAGTCAAGGAAGGCGAGACCATCATGGTCATCGACCCCAAACCCTACCAGGCTTCCCTCGACCAGGCCAAAGGCACCCTTGCCCACGACCAGGCGCTCCTCAAGAATGCCCAGGCCGAGTTCAACCGTTACAAGGCGCTCTATGCCGCCGGAGTCGTCTCCAAGGAGGCTCTCGACGCCGATGAAGCGCAGCAGGGCCAGTACGAGGGAGCAATCCAGTCAGATAACGCGGCCATTGAAACCGCGCAGCTCCAGTTGAGCTGGTGCTACATCAAGTCGCCCATCAACGGCAAAATCGGCCTGCGCCTCGTCGATCCCGGCAACATCATTTCGGCGAACTCCACCAATCTCGTCGTCATCAACCAGCTCAAGCCCATCGCCGTCTATTTCACCCTGCCCGAGAATCAGTTGCCCCAGGTGCTCATGCGCCTTGCGACCGACAAGCGTATGCCTGTCGATGCCTACGACCGCGGCGACACGCAACTGCTGACCAGCGGCAGCCTGCTTACCGCCGACAACCAGATCGACACCACCACCGGTACCGACAAGCTGAAGGCCGTCTTCGACAATAAGGATTCGGTTCTCTTCCCCAACCAGTTCGTCAATATTCACCTGATCCTTGAAAACCGGCCAGACGCGCTCATCGTCCCCTCAGCCGCCATCCAGACGGGGCTCAGCGGATCGCTCTTCGTCTGGGTAATTAACGACGACGGCAAGGGCGGCCAGGTCGCGCAGATGCAGCCCGTGAAGGTGGCACTCGCCGAAGGCCAGGTCACCATTCTCGATAGCGGACCGGCGCCCGGGACCAGGGTCGTCATCGACGGCGCCGATCGCCTCCGGCCGGGCCAGCCGGTAACCATCTCCGCAGCCCGCCAGCGCCAGGGTGCCGGCCAGTCGTCCGGCCAGGGCCAGCACGGTAGCGCCAATGCCGGTCAAAACCAGCAGAACCCAGGCTCGAAGCAGGGGCAGCAGAAGTGAGTCTCAGTCCATCTCGGCCGTTTATCCTGCGTCCCATCGCGACCTCGCTGCTGATGGCGGCCATCATGATCGCGGGCGGCATTGGGTATCTGCAGTTGCCCGTCTCCGCGCTGCCCGAGGTCGACTACCCCATCATCCAGGTCCTCACCTTCTACCCCGGCGCGAGCCCTGACGTGATTGCATCCTCCGTCACCGCGCCACTCGAGCGGCAGTTCGGCCAGATGCCCGGCCTCAAGCAGATGACCTCTGTCAGCTCCGGCGGCGGTTCGGTCGTCACCCTCGAGTTCAACCTCGACGAGAACATCGACGTTGCCGAGCAGGAAGTCCAGCAGGCCATCAATGCCGCCAACAGCTTCCTGCCCAACGACCTGCCTAACCCGCCCGTCTACAGCAAGGTGAACCCAGCCGACGCGCCTATCATGACGCTGGCGCTCACCTCCGATTCGCTGCCGCTCGACAAGATCGAAGACGCTGCCGACACCAACCTCGCCCAAAAAATCTCGCAGGTCACCGGCGTTGGACTCGTCTCGATTGCCGGAGGGCAAAAGCCCTCGGTCCGCGTGCAGGCCAACCCAGCACAGCTTGCCGCCTACAATCTCAGCCTCGAAGACCTCCGCACTGCTCTCGCCGCTGCCAACATCGACCAGGCCAAGGGCACGCTGAACGGCAACCGGCAGTCCTACACCATCAACGCCAACGACCAGCTTCTCTCAAGCGCCGACTACCTTCCCGTCATCGTCGCCTATCGCAATGGAGCCCCGGTCCGTACATCCGACGTGGCCAACGTTATCGACGCCGCCGAAAACTCGCAGCAGGCAGCGTGGATGAACCGCCAGCCCGCCGTCATCGTCAATGTCCAGCGGCAACCGGGCGCCAACATCATCTCCGTCGTCGATCGCATCAACAAGCTCCTGCCTCAACTGCAGACCAGCCTTCCGGCCAACGTCCAGGTTCACGTCCTCACCGACCGAACCACAACAATTCGGGCGTCGGTCAAAGACGTCGAGTTCGAGCTCATGCTTACCGTGGCGCTGGTCGTCATGGTCATCTTCCTCTTCCTGCGCAATCTCGCCGCCACCATCATCCCGTCGGTCGCCGTGCCGCTTTCGATTGTCGGCACCTTCGGAGTGATGTACCTGCTGGGCTACAGCCTGAACAACCTCACCCTGATGGCGCTCACCATCTCCACGGGATTCGTCGTCGACGACGCCATCGTCATGATCGAGAACATCTCGCGCTTCATCGAAGAAGGCGAGTCACCCTTGCGCGCCGCGCTCAAGGGCAGTGAGCAGATCGGCTTCACCATCATGTCGCTCACCGTCTCGCTCATCGCGGTGCTCATCCCGCTGCTGTTCATGAGCGACGTCGTCGGCCGCCTTTTCCGCGAATTTGCCATTACGCTCGCGGTCACCATCCTGGTATCGGCCGTGGTCTCCCTCACGCTCACGCCGATGATGTGCTCGCGCATCCTCCAGGACAAGGCGACTGCGAAACAGACCCGCTTCTACTATTGGTCCGAAAAGGTCTTCAATTCGATTATCGCGTCCTACGGCCGCGGATTGAAGAAGGTCCTTAAGCACCGATTCATCACGCTGCTGGTCACCATCTCCACATTCGTAGCCACCGTTTTGCTGTTCATCGTGATTCCCAAGGGCTTCTTCCCGGTGCAGGACACGGGCGTGATCCTCGGCATCAGCGAAGCCCCTGAAACCATCAGCTTCGCCAACATGGCCCAGCGGCAGCAGAAGCTCGTGGACATCATCCTTCAGGACCAGGCGGTCGACAACGTGTCCTCGTTCATCGGGATCGATGGAACCAACACTACGCTCAACTCCGGCCGCATCCAGATTACGCTCAAGCCTCTCGATCAGCGCAAGATCACCGCTAGCGACGTCATCCGCCGCCTCCAGCCGAAGGTGGCCGATGTCGATGGCATCCAGCTCTTCCTGCAACCGCTCCAGGACCTCACCGTCGAAGACCGCGTCAGCCGCACGCAGTTCCAATACTCGCTCGAGGACCCGAACTCCACCGAGCTCGCAACCTATACGCGCAGGATGGTCCAGGAGCTCAGCAAGGAACCCATCGTTACCGACGTCGCCAGCGACCTCCAGGACCAGGGCCTGGGCGCCAACCTCGTCATCGACCGCGATACGGCAGCACGTCTCGGCATTGCGATGGCCGACGTCGACAACACCCTCTACGACGCCTTCGGCCAGCGCCAGATTTCCACGATTTTTACCCAGTTGAACCAGTACCACGTGGTTATGGAGGTCGACCAGAACTTCCAGACCAACCCAACCACTCTTAACAATCTTTACGTGAAGTCGAGCAACGGCACGCAGGTTCCGCTCAGCATGCTCGCCCATTGGGAGCAGACGCGGGCACAGCTCTCCATCGGCCACCAGGGCCAGTTCCCGTCCACGGTCATCAGCTTCAATCTCGCGCAGGGTAAAGCGCTTGGTGATGCCGTCAAGGCCGTCAACGCCATTGAGCAGCGCATCGGCATGCCCGCCAGCATCAACGCCAGCTTCCAGGGCACCGCGGCAGCCTTCCAGACCTCGCTGTCAAACGAGCCTCTGCTGATCCTCGCCGCGCTTGTCACCGTCTACATCGTGCTGGGAGTGCTCTATGAAAGCTACATCCACCCCATCACCATCATCTCCACGCTGCCCTCGGCCGGCGTCGGCGCGCTGCTCGCGCTGATGATCACCCGCGTTGAGTTCAGTGTGATTGCGCTCATCGGCATCATCCTGCTCATCGGCATTGTGCAGAAGAACGCCATCATGATGATCGACTTTGCGCTTCAGGCCGAACGCGACGAGGGCAAGTCTGCCGAGGATGCCATCTTCCAGGCCTGCCTGCTGCGCTTCAGGCCCATCATCATGACGACGATGGCGGCGATGCTTGGCGGCCTGCCGCTCGCTCTCGGCGGTGGTGTCGGCGCCGAACTCCGCATGCCCCTCGGCGTCAGCATCGTGGGCGGACTCATCTTCTCGCAGATGCTCACCCTCTTCACCACTCCGGTGGTCTATCTCTACTTCGACCGGCTTGCGAAGCGCATTAAGCCGCGGGAGCTCGAGGCGAGCACCGAACAGCACATGGTCACGGCGGACTGAGGAAAGCGACGATGCATCTCTCAGCACCTTTTATCAAGCGGCCGGTGGCTACCTCATTGCTGAGCGTGGCCCTGTTGCTTGCGGGTTCCGTGGCCTACTCGGTGCTGCCCGTCGCCTCGCTGCCCGACGTCGACTTTCCCGTCATCGGCGTCGGCGCGGGACTGCCCGGCGGCAGCCCCGAAACCATGGCTTCCGCCGTCGCCACGCCGCTTGAGCGGCAATTCGGGCGCATCGCCGGCGTCAACCAGATGACGTCGTCCAGTTCCCTCGGCTCGGCTTCCGTCACTCTCCAGTTCGATCTCAATCGCAACATCGATGCCGCCGCCCGCGACGTGCAAGCCTGCATCAACGCGGCGCGAAGCCAGTTGCCGTCGTATCTGCCGCAGAATCCCAGCTACCGCAAGGCCAACCCGGCTGAGGCACCGATCCTCATCCTCACGCTCACCTCCGACGTGATCCCCAAGCCGCAGATCTACGACGTGGCCGACTCAATCCTTGCCCAGAAGATCTCGCAGATCCAGGGCGTAGGCCAGGTCTTCGTAGGCGGCAGCGCGCAGCCGGCGGTGCGCGTTGAACTAAATCCAATGCAGCTTGGCAACAATGGCATCGGTCTTGAGGCGGTGCGCACCGCGCTCGCCAGCGCCAATGCCAATCGTCCGAAAGGCAGCTTCAACGACGGGCAGCACCGCTGGCAAATCAATGATGACGACCAGATCTTCAAGGCCGCCGACTACGCGCCCATCATCGTCGGCTACAACAGGCAGACCGGTGCTCCCGTCCGTGTCGGCGATCTCGGCACGGTCACCAACTCCGTCTCCGACATTCACACGGCGGGCCTGGCCGGCAACAACGCCCCCGGCCACAGCGGTCTGCTCAAAGACGCCATCCTTATCGTCATCTTCAAGATTCCCGGCGCCAACGTCATCGACGCGGTCGATGCTGTCTTGAAGGAGATGCCGCGCCTCCAGGCCGAGATACCGCCCACCATCAAGTTGAACGTGGCGGTCGACCGCACCACCACCATCCGCGCCAGCGTCCACGACGTCGAGATATCGCTCATGATCAGTGTTCTCCTCGTGGTGCTCGTTGTCTTTCTCTTCCTGCGCGAAATCTGGGCCACGATCATCCCGTCGGTCGCCGTGCCGCTCTCGCTTGTCGGCACCTTCGGCGTGATGTATCTGCTCGGCTACACCATCGACAACCTTTCGCTGATGGCGCTTACCATCTCCACCGGCTTCGTGGTTGACGACGCTATCGTCGTGATTGAGAACATCACGCGTTATATCGAAGAGGGCATGAAGCCCTATGAAGCCGCGATGAAAGGCTCGAGGGAGATCGGTTTTACCGTGCTCTCCATGAGCACATCGCTGATCGCCGTCTTCATCCCCATCCTGCTCATGGGCGGCATCATCGGCAAGCTCTTCCGCGAATTCGCCGTCACGCTCAGCGTGGCCATCGCGGTTTCGCTGCTGGTTTCGCTCACCACCACGCCCATGCTCTGCGCCCGGTTCCTCAAGCAGCGCGACGAGAGCCGCCACGGCCGCATCTACCGCTTCTCCGAAGGGGCATTTCACTGGATGCACTACGAGTACAACTCGGCGCTGCGCTGGGTGCTCCGCCATCAGTGGCTCACGCTCGGTGTCGCCGTCGGCTGCGCCGTCCTCAATATCTATCTGTTCATCATCGTCCCCAAGGGCTTCTTCCCGCAGCAGGACACGGGTCGCATGGGCGGCCGAACCCGCGCGGCGCAGGACATCAGCTTCCCCGCCATGGCTGCCAAGCAGAAGCAGCTCGCGCAGATGGTGCTTGACGATCCCTCCGTCCAGACCGTTACCGCCTTCGTGGGCGGCGGCGGACCCGGCGGCGGCGGCACAAACGTCGGCAACATGTTCATCGCGCTCAAGCCGGTGAGCGAACGCCCCGGCCGTGTCTCTGCGGACCAGGTCATCAACGGCCTTCGCCGCAAACTCACCAGCGTTCCGGGTGCGACGCTGTTCCTCCAGGCGCAGCAGGATATCCAGGTCGGCGGGCGCGGCAGCGACGCGCAATACCAGTACACACTCAGCGACGAGAATCTGAGTGAGCTCAATACCTGGGCGCCGCGCCTGCTTGCCCGCATGCGCGCCATGCCTGAGCTGCGGGATGTCTCCACGGACCAGCAGGACCAGGGCCTGTCTGAGACGCTCGTCATCGATCGCGACACCGCCTCGCGCCTCGGCATCACCGCTGCCGCCATCGACCAGGTGCTCTACGACGCATTCGGCCAGCGCCAGGTCTCCACCATGTACACAGGCCTCAACCAATACTTCGTGGTTATGGAGGTCGATCCGCAGTACCAGCTCAGTCCCGACTCGCTCAACAACATCTACGTCAAAGCCAGCACCACTACGGGCGCACCTCCATCCGTTCCCATGCTCGGCAGCACCACTCACGCCGCAACAACCGCTGCGGCAGCCGGTGCACCGGCGGCATCTGTGCCAAGTTCAGCTCTCAGCGGTGCAGCCGCCGTCTTTCCCACATCCGGCGGAATGCTCGTCACTTCGAGCGCGAACTCCGCCTCTTCAACAGCGCCTGCAACAACCAGCACCAGCCCGGTTGCGGCCAACATCGACGCCGTCGCGGCCGCCAACAACGAATCGAGCAATGCCGCCGCAATCGCCTCCGGCACGCTCACCGGCATCGCCTCTTCAGGCGCCTCGTCGATGGCGACAACGCCCGCTCTGGTCCCCGCTTCCGCAACCGCGGCGACTACCGGCGGCGCCATGGTGCCGCTCTCCGCCATCGCGCACTGGCAACAGCAGCGCACCGCGCTCGCCGTCAATCACCAGGGCCAGTATCCGGCTGTCACTCTGACATTTAACCTCGCGCCCAACGTCGCGCTCGGCGAGGCTGTTACCGCCCTCGAAAAAGCGCAGGGTGAATTGGGAATGCCGGCCGCGATCCACGCCACCTTCCAGGGCACTGCGCAGGCTTTCCAGGATTCGCTCAAGAACGAGCCGTATCTCATCCTCGCCGCGCTCGTCGCCGTCTACATCGTCCTCGGCATTCTTTATGAGAGCCTCATCCACCCGCTGACCATTCTCTCCACGCTTCCGCCCGCCGGTGTCGGCGCCATCCTGGCTCTCCTCATCACCGGCACCGATCTCAGCATCATGGCGATCATCGGAATCCTGCTGCTCATCGGCATCGTGAAGAAAAACGCCATCATGATGATCGACTTTGCCCTCCAAGCCGAACGCGAGCAGGGACTGCCGCCCGTCGAGGCCATCTACCAGGCCTGCCTGCTGCGCTTCCGCCCCATCATGATGACCACTCTGGCCGCCATGTTCGGCGGACTTCCGCTCGCCATCGGGATGGGCGTCGGCTCAGAACTCCGCCAGCCCCTCGGCATCACCATCGTCGGCGGTCTGCTCGTTTCGCAACTCCTCACGCTCTTTACCACGCCGGTTGTCTACCTCTTCTTCGACAAGCTCCAGTGGCGCGTCATGAAGCTCCGCCGCATCGGCTCCGAACTCGAAGAAGCGCCGGGAGACTGAGAAACAGCTCTTGGCTGTTTACCTTTAGTTCTTATAGTTCTTAGCCTTGTCGCCGCTGCGTGTTCTGCTGCATCGATTCCAGTGCAGAACGTATCCCGCCCTCCCCCAATCCCCATTCGCGCGCCCGACCGCACAAGTGATATGGTCAAATCAATTCCAGATTCCCGGCGCAATCGCATTTCTTTCAGCCAATCTTTATTGATTTCCCCCTTTGTCTGCTGAAACATTCGCGTTCAACGCTGCCGACATCTGATCTGCACATCCGTTTCCATCAACGTGCAGCCTCAGCGGAGGTATCTTGATGAGCATTTCTCCTAAGGCGACTGACGCCAACCCTGTTTTGACACTGGATGAAATCACCAGCCTCACGCAGGACGGAGGCAAGCCCGCCGACACGCTCATGAACGTCGTCGCACTCATCGCCTCCCGCTTCCGCACCGATGTGTGCTCCGCCTATCTCCTCGAGCCCGACCGCTCCAATCTCGTGCTCGCCGCGTCGCTTGGCCTCCATCCGCGCTGCATAGGCGCGCTCCGCATGCCCCTCCACGAGGGTCTCGCCGGCCTCGTCGCAGAACAGGTCCGTCCCGTCGCCGTCGATGATGCCAGCCGTCATCCGCGCTTCAAGTACTTCAAGGATTCCGGCGAGGAAGAGTACCACTCCTTCCTCGGCGTGCCCCTCATCGACCGCGGCATCCTCCAGGGCGTGCTCGTCGTGCAGACCAGGGAGCCGCGCGTCTTCCGCGATCGCGAAATCCGCATGCTCTCTGAGGCCGCAGACCAGGTCGCGTCCGTCGTCAGCGAAGCCCGCACACTCGACCGCTTCGTCGCTCCCGCACAGGAGCGCCTCTGGGCCCTCGCCCGCAATGTGTGGTGGAGCTGGAATCACGACTGCATCGATCTCTTCCGCGACCTCAACCCCGTCCGCTGGCGCGAGCTCAACCAGAACCCCATCGCCCTTCTCAATGAGATGCCGCTCACCGAGATCGAGCGCCGCGCCACCGAGCTCGTCCTCCACAGCCGCATCAACTACGTCTACCGCTGCCAGCAGAAGTATCTCCAGGAAGACCGGACGTGGGGCGCAGCCAATGCCGGCATCCTCCGCCCTCGTCCAGTCGCCTACTTCTCCGCGGAATTCGGCATGCACGAGTCTCTGCCTATATACTCCGGGGGCCTCGGTGTCCTCTCTGGCGATCACATCAAGAGCGCCTCCGATCTCGGCATCCCTCTTGTCGGCGTCGGCCTCTTCTACGGCCAGGGTTACTTCCTCCAGCGTCTCGATGAAAAGGGCTGGCAGCGCGAAGAGTATCTCGAGACCGATATCAACCAGCTCCCCATGCAGCCCGCCATCGGCCTCGATGGCCAGCCGGTGGTTGTCGAAATCGCCACGCGCGGCTCCGCCATCCGCGCCAAGGTCTGGCGCATCAAGGTAGGCCGCTGCGATCTCTTTCTTCTCGACTCCAACGTTCCCGGCAACGCGCCTGAAGACCTCGAAACCACCTCGCGCCTCTACGGCGGCGACTCACGCACCCGCATCCGCCAGGAACTCCTCCTGGGAATCGGCGGCTATCGTGCTCTCAAGGCAATGGGGATCTCGCCCGGCGTTCTGCATCTCAACGAGGGCCATAGCGGCTTCGCCATCTTCGAGGCGATCCGCACCCGCATGGAAGAAGAAGGCCTCAACTTCTACGCCGCCGCCAGCCAGATTCCCCGCGAAGTCGTCTTCACCACGCACACCCCCGTTCCCGCCGGCCACGATCGTTTCCATCCCGACCTCATCGAGGAGCACCTCGGGCCGCTGCGCGAGCAGCTTGGAATCACGCACGAAAACCTCATGGGCTTTGGCCGGGAACACCCGACCAACTACAGCGAACCCTTTTGCATGACCGTCCTTGGCCTCAAGCTGGCGCGCCGCGTCAACGCCGTCTCCTCGCTGCACGGCGAAGTCTCGCGTGCCATGTGGAAAGGACTCTACCCCGGCCGTCCTGAAGACGCCGTTCCCATCGGCCACATCACCAATGGCGTCCACGTCCCCTCCTGGCTCGCGCCGCAGATGTGCGGACTCTACGACCGACACCTCGGCGTCGATTGGCAGCAGCGTAGCGGCTCCAAAAGTACCTGGGAAGCCATTGAAAACGTGGATGATGGCGAACTCTGGGAGACCCACCTCAGCCTCAAGGCCCAACTGCTCGACTTCGGCCGCCGGCGCGCTGTCGAACAAGCCGAGCGCCGCGGCGAATCCTCTCTGTCCCTCCAGCGCCTCGCCAGAGTCCTTTCGCCTGACGCACTCACAATCGGTTTCGCCCGCCGCTTTGCCACCTACAAGCGCGCCAGCCTGCTGCTCAGCGGCATTGAGCGCCTCGCCCTGATGGTCAACGATCCCAAGCGTCCCGTTCAGTTCCTTTTCTCAGGCAAGGCGCATCCGCACGACGAGCCCGGAAAGCGAGTCCTCCAGCAGATCGCAGAAATGATGCGCGACGCCAACTTTGCCGACAAGTTCCTCTTTATAGAGGACTACGACATCAACGTCGGCCGCCACCTTGTCCAGGGTGTCGACGTCTGGCTCAACAACCCGCGCCGCCCGTTTGAAGCCTCCGGCACCAGCGGCCAGAAGGTCGTGCTTAACGGCGGCCTCAACCTCTCCGTGCTCGACGGCTGGTGGGCCGAGGCCTACGACGGCCTCAACGGCTTCGCCATTGGCAAGGGGCGCACCCACTCCAACATGGATGTGCATGACACCCGCGACGGCGACGACCTCTACCGCGTTCTCTCCGCGGAACTTATCCCGCTTTACTACGAGCGCGATCGAGACGGACTGCCGCGCGGCTGGATCAAGCGCATGAAGCGGGCAATTCGCACGTTGGGCTGGCGCTTCAACGCCGACCGCATGGTTATGGACTACACGCAGAAGTGCTACGTGCCCGCAGCCGGTGGCACCTCCAGCGAGATTCGGCCACTCTCCTGAGTCAAGTTGACCGTTCGTCCCCGCTGGTTGCCTGCGTTTTTTCACTATTTGTATGAATTTCCGATGCTTATCGGCCTTTTCTATCACAAAAGTGCGGCGCTCTACCCCCTTTGGGCAATGCCTCGGCTGGTGGCCTGGCGCTAGACTTCCGGCATAGCATTTTTCGACTTGCTCGTCATCCACTCCCCAGATTGGGCAAAACGTCAGCACCAGGGCCCAATCGAAAGCGGATGACCCCTCTCGAAATCTGCTATAGGAGAACCCCCATGGGCACCCAGGAATACCGGGCTAACTACCGGGCCGCGTTGCACGAAGCGAGCTCTGAACTGAAAGAGATCTACCGGGAGTTCGAACAGCTCCAACTCCGCAAAGAGCAGATCGAAGACGTCCTCTCGGCGCTGGAACCCTTCGTTCCGTCCATTTCACCGGTTTCTTACGAGGCCCACCGGCCAGTGCCTGTCCAGGCAGAACCGGCCCGCTTTGAACCCGAATACGAGATTCACGCGCCCGTCGCAGCCGCAGTCCCGGTGAAAGAGCCGGTTGCTCCGGCGCCGTTTGCGCCGGTCCCTGAAATCATCGTCGACCCCATCCAGAGCCGCATCAACCGCGCCCTCGGTCTCGCTGTCGCCTAGCGCTTCCCCGGTCGAGCGGGACGCTGCTCTGTCACGATCGGGACATGTCATTGCTCGTGTAGTGCCCATTGGTCAAAAGCCCCATGCCTCTTTCCGAAGCATGGGGCTTTCAATTTGGGTTTCGTCCGTTGTGGCGCTGCCCGTGGCGTCTCACTTTATCGCGTACGAAGGCGACGTCTCTTCCGCTTTTGCCGCAGTCTCAATCAGTCTAACCGGGTAGTATGCGTTGCGCGTGTACTGCTTCACCATGCGGTTGGTGTTGAAGTACGAGCCGTTGAACGCCAGCGTCGTTCGCATCAGCTTTGACCACTTCTCCGGTTCGCTGCGATACAACGGCACAACGGCATTCTCGAGCTTGGCGTATAGATGCTCGGCTTCCTCCGCATCGTTGGCGCCGTCTTCAATCGCCCATCCCGTTACGCCCTCGATGCAGCCTTCAATCCACCATCCGTCCAGGATCGACAGGCTTGGGACTCCATTCAGGGCGGCCTTCATTCCGCTGGTGCCCGAGGCCTCATATGGACGACGCGGTGTATTCACCCAGGCATCCACGCCTGCCGTCAGCAGTGCGCCCAGATCCCAGGCGTAGTTCTCCAGATACACAATACGAAGCATGTCATTCGCCAGCTTGCCGGCGGTTTCAATCACGCTGTGGATCAGCGCTTTGCCTGGTTCGTCTGCCGGATGGGCTTTGCCCGCGTATAGAATCTGCAGCCCGCCTGCCTGCGTTGCGATCCTTATCAACCGTTCGGGATCGGTGAACAGCAGGTTCGCGCGCTTGTAGGTTGCTGCGCGCCGAGCAAATCCAAGCGTCAGCACATTCGGATTCAATACCAGTCCGGTGCGTGTTGCCACTTCGGTCAGCAGCGCTTCCTTGGTCCTGCGATGCGCATTCAGAATCTCCTGCTCCGGCAGATCGATTGCATTCCGAAGGGTAAGATTGTCGCGCCTCCACGAAGGAATTTGCGTATCCAGCATCTGCTGCATCGGTTCCGAGATCCACGTCGGAGCGTGCACGCCGTTGGTGATCGAATCGATCTGGTACTGGGGGAACATCGCGCGCGAAACTTTGCCGTGCTGCATCGCCACGCCATTTGCATAACGTGAGAAGCGCAATGCAAGTAGTGTCATGTTCAGCAGACCGTTCTCGAACACTTCCAGCTTTTCCAGGCGCGCGGTTCTCTCACCTCCGAGGATCCTGATCGTCTGCTCGGTCGAGAAGCGGTCATGTCCTGCAGGCACCGGCGTGTGCGTGGTGAACACGCACTTGCTGCGCACCTGCTGAATATCGGCGTCAGTCGGCGAATTCAACGGACCGCCGCCCATCGCACTTTCCAGCAGCGCCAGTGTCAGCAGCGCCGCGTGGCCCTCGTTCATGTGATAGACGTTTACGGTTAAACCGAGGGCGTTCGCCATGCGCACGCCGCCCAGGCCCAGCACAATCTCCTGCTGCAGGCGGTAGTTCGTGTCGCCGCCATACAGGTGATCGGTCAGTCCACGATCCCAGCCGGAGTTGCCTTCGAGATCCGTGTCGAGCAGGTAAATCGGAACGATGTGCCCATACCGACCCTGGAGGTCGTAGCGCCACGCGCGCACCGTCACATCGCGCCCTTCCACTGAAACCTTTATTCGCGCAGATTCTTCCGTGCAGAAGTCCCCGGGATTCCACGGCTGCACATCTTCAGTCTGTTCGCCGGTCGGGCTCAGGTGCTGCTGAAAATAGCCCTTGCGATGCACGAGTGAAAACGCGACCAGAGGCACTCCCAGGTCGGCAGCGGAACGCAGCGTGTCTCCGGCCAGCATTCCCAATCCGCCGGAGTACGTGGGCATGCCGCGATCAATCGCAATCTCCATTGAGAAATACGCGACCAGGCCATACGTTGGGGTTGTTTCATAGGAAAAAGGTTTGGGTGAATTCTGTTGCATTCTTATACGTCTCTCTGCGGCTTCGCAATGCCAGCAACAACAATGAAATTGGATTTCTCACATGCCGGCCGCGGGATAACTGTCATCCCCGGTCTCGGTGGGCAATCGAATGGAACCTGTCAAAGATTCTAACAAGGAAAAACGTTTTTGTTAGCAAGAGGAATCCCTCTCGAAGTGACTTCAGAGAGCTCTTTTTCCACCTTACGGTAATAAGATGCGATGAGAACCTGTTACGGAGCAAGGACGCCACTCGATTGTACGGGGCTTTGTGCCACTTTGTGGGCCCCGCTCGATGCATGGCAGATGTGAATCTGAGGAATGTTTCCTGTTTCATTGGCATAACTTGCGCCCAGAGCTCGAGCGAACTCAAGCGCTTTTTCTCGCTCCACCAGGTTGATCGTGCATCCGCCGAAGCCGCCTCCCGTCAAACGAGCTCCAATCAGGCCAGGCAACTGGTGCGCCAGCATCACCATCGTATCGGCTTCAACGCAGCTCGCTTCAAAATCGCGGCTGTAGCTCAGATGCGCCTCCGCCATCAACCTTCCCAGTTCCTTCAGGTCGTGTTGCATCAGCGCCTCTGCTGCGGCCACCGTTCGAGTATTTTCCGTGATCACATGGCGACCGCGCTTGAGTGCATTGGGACTCATCTCCGAGCCCCACTTCTTCAGATCGTCAACGTTTGCGTCGCGCAGGAACTTCACTTCAGGCCTGTGCCGGGCAATCACTGCTGCCGCTTCCTCCACCTCGGCGCGACGCGTCGTGTATTCGCCGCCGGCCACCGAGTGCTTCACCATCGTGTTCGCAATTACCAGCGCCACGTTCTGTGGAATCGGCGCAAGCTTGAAACTTAAATCGCGGCAATCCAGCAGCAGCGCATGATCCTCTTCACCGTTCGCTGAAATGAATTGATCCATGATGCCGCAGTTCGCACCCACAAACTCGTTCTCGGCCCTCTGGCACAACCGCGCCAGCCTCGGCCCCGGATAAGTGACGTTCAGCAGGGAAGTCACCGCCAGCGCGGTCGCAACTTCAACCGCGGCGGAACTCGAGAGTCCGGATCCCAGCGGCACATCGCCCAGCAGACTCAGGCTGAATCCCGTCATGCTGTGCCCTTCGCCGGCTAGAATCGCGATCACGCCCAACGGGTAGTCGCTCCAGTCCTTGCTCGCGCTCACTGGCAACGAGGCCGCATCGAATGTTCGTTCTTCCTTGAAATTCTCCGAGTAGATCGCGATCTTCCCATCGATGCGCGGCGAAATCGCTGCCATCGTCGCGAAATCGATCGCCGCGGGCATCACAAATCCCTCGGCATAATCGGTGTGCTCTCCGATCAGATTCACCCGGCCAGGAGCAGCAAAGATCACCGGTTCAGCGTTGAAGCGGCTCACATGCAAGGAACGCAGTACTTCAGGATCATGCATTTCGTTATCTCTCGATTCGTTCGATCTCAACTTCCATCGGCCACGAAAACCATTCGCCCGGCGCAAGCACACGCGACCATGGCCCTGTCACCGCGAGCGAATCCACCGGCGCCGTCGCCGGCTCCATCGCCACACAAACCTGCTTGGGTCCCGGCCTCTCCGGCCACCCGCCGTAGCAGATCCAAAGCCCCAGATACGGCGTCGCCATTGAGTCAAGACTCACCCGAATGCGCAAACCCGCGGATGGACGCTCTAGTGCGCACCAGTTCTCGGATGCAGCCAACGGCCCCGCAAACAGCTTGTCTCCAATTCCGGACTCCGAAGCTTCCGCAATGCTCAGGTCCACAGTGCTTCCATCCGCAAGCGTCGCTACCGGCCACGCAACCGTGTCGCCGCCCTTTCCCAAGCGTCCGCATCCCGATCCCTCAAGCCTGAGTGAGCGAATTGACTTTGGCAGCACAATCCGATCGCCTTTCTCCACCGCGAGCAATGGATGCGCCGCCCACGACCACGGCATCGGGGTGATTCCCGTGTTATTCAGGCGATACAGAAGATTCAGTCGCCATCCTCGTGCCGTCTCACTGAGAGTGAGCTTCCGTTCGAGCATGAGGGAAAGCGCTAGACAATTTCCTGCGAGGGAGATGGAGTCTGGTTTCTTCGCCCTATCTCCGACTTCCGCCCACCGTGTGCGCCAAAGGCTACCGTGATCCGCAATCTCCGCAGTACCGTCCTCAAGCTGTACTTTGCATGCCGCAACTGAGGGCAGGCACTCATCCCACCCGCTCGCATCGCCTTCGTCGAAGCCCATCGTCGGTGTTCGCGGCACAATCGGCGCGAGCGGAGTCTGCAGCAGCTCGCATTCCCCAATTCTGATCGACGCAATCTTGCCGCCAAACTGCGGAAGCACCGTGACCACGCACTTGCCAGCCCGAATGAGAACGTTTTCAGTTTCAGCGATAGCCATACTCACTCTCGCCCTTTCACCCCGTCACCACATCCGAGCAAGCCGCGCTCAATTCTTCCCATATCCGGTTCAGCCACGCCTCATGCTCCGGTTTCATCAGCACCGACCGAAGGCAGGTCGCATGCTCTTCGTTGCTCGTCGCGGGTCCAAACCAGAATTTCGGCAATTGTACTAGCGCGAGGTGCAGATTGCGCCGCGCACATCCCGCAAAAATCGATTGTCCCAGATCCGATGCCTTCTCCGCCGTCGCTGCCTTCATCATCCACACCACGATATCGAGCTCCGGTCCGCCCCCAGCCAGCGCCTCAAAGCGCGCGTCAATCCGCAGCCTTCGATCCAGCTCCAGCGCCGCCGCCCTGCCCCGCGCCAGTCCTTCCGCAAATTCTCCGTCCGGTCTCAGCGGCAGCAACCTCTGCGTAGCCCAAAGCGCCACCGCCGCCGCTCCAGCGCGCGAGCACTCCAGGCTGATCTCGCCGAGATGCAGTTCCTTCGACGTGAAGTACGTGTACGGCGAGTCGTGCTTGTAAAACCGCCCCACCCCCGGGTCCCGAAACAGCACACACCCACATCCATAGGGCTGGAGCCCATGCTTGTGCGGATCAATCACGATCGAATCCGTCTGCCCAACCGCTGCATACGCCCGCCGCGCCGGCTCTTCCAGCTTGTCCTCAATCAGCTTGAAATATCCGCCATACGCCGCGTCCACATGCACACGGAACCCATACCGTTCCCGCAATTCCAGGATTTCCGGCAGCGGATCCACTGCGCCCACGGCCGTCGTCCCCACCGTCACCACAACGGTGCCCACGTTGCCTTTGCGCAGCTCATCTTCGAGTGCGTCCAGCCGCATCCGCCCGCGTGCATCCGCCCGCACTGAGCCATATTCGAGCTTCAGCACACTCGAAATCCGGGCGTGCGTGTAGTGCGCCTGCTCCGAGCCCAAGAACCGCTTTCCAGGCGCCATCTGCCCCGCTACCCACAGCGCCTCCAGGTTCGCCATGGTTCCGCCCGAAGTCAGGTGCCCCAGGAACTCGCTCCACCCGAACATCGCCGCAATCTCCGCCACGGCCTCAATCTCCATCGCAGAGCTTGCCCGGCCGCCATCTCGTGCGTGGTTGTTCGGATTGATCGTCATGGCCAGCGCATACGCCGCCCGCGCCACCGGATGTGGCGGCTTCAGCATCTGCCCGGCATACAGCGGATGGAAGTACGGATAGTTGTCGCCGAGCCGCAGCGCCGTCTCCTCCAGCACGGTGGCCATCGCCTGCGCATCGCCGTCGCTCATCCGGGCCGGCGTGAAGTCAGGCAGGGTGCCGAACTCCTCCTCCAGCACATCCGTAGCGTGGGCCAGCAGGTTCGGAACTTGATCGTTAGGCATTGCGACTCTCCACCCTATCACATGCGAACTGGTGTCCGTAACTGGCTCATTTTCAACGTTATCCCGCCACGCCGATTCGGCCGCATTCCGTCCGCCCTGCGCTCTTGGACTGAGAATTTGGAGTCGAATGGTATACTTGAATTAGCGTTAGAGTCGAACCGGGCGTGAGCAGCACTCGCCCAACCAAGCAAGATTCTGCCAGTGGTCGCTCCGATTCATCCAGCGCAATTCAATACCAGGAAACACTGAAAAAATGGAACAAGGTACTGTGAAGTGGTTCAATGACGCGAAGGGCTTCGGCTTCATCTCGCGCCAGAACGGTGAAGATGTCTTCGTGCACTACTCTGCGATCAACTCAAGTGGTTTTAAGAGTCTGCAGGAAGGCCAGGCCGTGCAGTTCAACGTGGTAAAGGGACCCAAGGGCTGGCAGGCTGCGGACGTTCAGCCGCTGTAAGCCACTGGATTTCGGCAGAATCTAGCAGACAGAAGCGGGGGCTGGGTGCATAACCCGGCCCTCGGCTTTTTCGCCTTCGTTGCGGCGGGGCCAAGTTCTCCGTGTGCCCTCTAAGTCAGCCGCGCCACGCTCCGCAGGTCCGGCCATGCGTATGCCACCTCCATCAGCTTTGCACCGCCAATGTCGATCACCTTTGACGCCGCGAGGTGCGCCCCCATCTTCTCGTAAAAACTGCGCGCCGGATTCCTCTCCAGCACCCAGACCGCCATGCTCCTGAACCCGCGCTCTACCAGCGCCGCAGCTATTGCCTCGAGCAGCGCGGTCCCGGTTCCCCGCCCCTGCGATTCACGCAGCAGGTAGATCGCGTAGAGCTCAGCATCGCACTCCTCCAGCGCCTCCCGGTTGGCCCCGCCGTGCGCAAAGCCAGCCACGCTCCCGTCCAGCTCGGCCACCAGTACAAGCGCATCGCCGACCAGCCACTCGTGCCACAGCCTGGTCCGCAGCACCTCATCCAGTCCGGCGAGGTAGGCATCGGGCACGATTCCCGAATACGTCGTCTTCCAGCTCTGCACGTGCACGTGCGCAATCGCGCCGGCGTCCTGTGCTGTCGCCGCTCGAATCGCAATCATTCACAAACACTAAACCAACTTCCGATCAGTCGCTGAATCAAAAGTGCCGCGTCTACATTGGCCAGGCCGGTCGAACCATTCTCCCTGGAGCCGTAGTATCACCTCCGGAACGATTCCTCGAAAGAACTCCGCGTCAGGCACGATTGTTTCCGAAGTAGCTCCTTCGTGACCTCTGCAATCGTTACTAACTGATCTCACTTTGGTTACGTAGTGTGGATTGCGATGCCTCTCTTCCCACCGCACAATGGGCGAACGACCTGGTTAGGAAGGAGCATCCATGAACACTCTCCCAATCGCTATCCATGCTTTTCTCGGCAGGCTGCTGGCTTGCGAAGAAGGTCAGGATCTCGTCGAATACAGTTTGATCCTCGGGATGATCGCGTTCGGCTCCGTCACCGGGATGGGGTCAGTTGCTACGGGCCTGAACAATGCGTTTTCCCTTGTCGCCACAACACTTACGGCTAACACCTGACACCTCGGCGCCTTCCCCTGCTCAAATGACCGAGGCCCACCCTCAGCCCTCCTGGTTTGCTTCCGACAATGTCCGCGGTCTTCGGATCTGCCATTCGAGGCGCCCGGCCTGCTATCCAGCATCCTTCCATTACCTTAGGGTGGATCGCCCGTGCGTACCTTCGTGTTTCGAAAGGAATCCGATGCTACACTTCGCCAAGTGGAGAGGAAAGAAATGGATCCCTATCGCGTCGCCTATGAACAAGCCATGACGGAGCTTAACGAGATCACGCGGAAGTTCGATCTCCTCCGGGTCCAGAAAGCCCAGGTCGAAAACCTCATCAACGCGTTCCGCCCGCTGATTGAGAGCAACGACCAGGCTGCCAACGCCATCGCCGGCTAACCGGGATCGCCGCAAATACATGCCGGCGCGAGCCGGCGTTCCCTGCTGCTTCCCCAGGCATCAACCACAACTTCTCGCTTCAGCATCAAGCACCCGCCCCTCGGGCTGCGCTTGCCGCGCCATGCCCCGAGGGACAGTTCCGTCTGTTCATCGCCGTGCCTCATGCAATATCCGAGCTCGACCAATCGCGTCGAATCTCGCGCCGGCTCGTTCTCCGTCCTACAAAACCTCTTCCCGTGTGCTGCTTCGCCGTTCCGCTCAGGTGCACTCCGGCCACTTATCATTCTTCGAGGAGGTTTTCTTCGCTGATGCCGCATCGCGTCCGAATTCGCTGGTTTGCCACCCTCACGATTTGCTTCGTTGCCGCTTCCTTTGTAGTTGCGCAGAACGCCACACCCTCAAAATCCGAACCCAAAAGCGGGGCCCAATCCGAGGGCCCCGCAGATTCCATTACCGAGGGCTCCGTAAAGGTGGGCGGCCAGTCCATTGACTATCGCGCCATCGCGGGGACCATCACCGTCGGCTCCTCCGAGGCGCAGGACGCCATGATCGGCTTCGACGGCAAGTATCTGCCCGATGCCAGCATCGACCTCAGCACCAAGCCAGAAGACCGCCCCGCAACCGCGCGCATGTACTACGTGGCCTACTTTGCGAAGGGTCCTGCCAAAAACCGTCCCATCACCTTCCTCTACAACGGCGGCCCCGGCAGTTCCACCATGTATCTGCATATGGGTGCTTTCGGGCCGATGCGTGTCGTGCTGCCGCAGGACTCCCAGCACCAGGAGGGCGCGCCATACCAGATCGTACCCAACGAGCATAGCCTGCTCGATGCGAGCGACCTTGTGTTCATAGACGCGCCGGGGACCGGCTTCAGCCGCATTTACGGCAAAGAGGCGGCCAAAGCATTCTACGGGACGGACCAGGATGCGCACGCTTTCGATCGCTTTATCCGGCGATTCCTGTCTAAGTACGATCGCTGGAATTCGCCCAAGTACCTGTTCGGAGAAAGCTACGGCACAACCCGGACTGCCATCCTCACCAATCTGCTGCAGCAACACCTCGATCTCAACGGCTCCATCTTCCTCTCGCAGATCCTGAGCTTTGACAACAGTGCAGACGGTCCACAGGGAAATCCCGGAACTGAGAATGGTTATTTCCTCGCGTTGCCCTCGATGGCCGCGACAGCCTGGTATCACCACCGGGTGCCCAATCAACCGTCAGAGCTTGAACCGTGGCTGAGAACGGTGGAGCAATTTTCTGTTGGCCCATTTGCAACTGCGCTGCTGCAGGGCGCCGATCTGCCTGAAGCGCAAAAGAAGGAAGTCGCGACGAAGCTCGAGAGCTTTACCGGCGTACCTGCTGCGTATTGGATCAAGGCCAACCTGCGCGTGAGCGGCGGTGAATTCTCAAAAGAGCTGGAGGCCGAAATGGGCATCACGACCGGCCGCCTCGATACGCGCTATCAAGGGCCCGATCTCGATCCACTCAGCAGGGAGGCCGAGTACGATCCGTTTGGCTCTGCGCTCACGCCCGCCTACAATACCGCCATCAACCAGTACACTCGCGAGGCCCTGAAGTACGGGGAGAATATGACTTACAAACCGGGTGCCTACGAGCCGGGCTTTCACTGGGACATGAAGCATGTGCCGGCGGGTGGGGAGCAGGCCTGGGAGGAATCCAGCGTGAACGTGATGCCGGACCTCGCCATGGCCATGAAGCGGAACCCGAAACTCAAGATCCTGCTGATGGGCGGCTACTATGATCTGGGTTGCACTTATTTCGGCGCCATCTACGAAGATAAGCATCTCCAGATTCCCCAGTCGCTTCAAAACAACATCAGCTATCACTTCTTTCAGACCGGGCACATGGTCTACGTCACCACCGCGGCGCTGAAAGAACTGCACGACTACACCGCGAACTTCATTCACAGCACTGAGAACGGCGGAAAATAACAGTTGACCCGACGCGGCCCTCCACCGGCGAAGACCGCGTCGGGTCCCGGATTCGTGAGACGACTGACAAGTCGACGAGGAAACTCGATGCGGATTCTTTCGTACGCCCGCCCGCTTATCTTTCTTCTTCTACTCGGTTGGCTCGCGCCTGCTTCACCGGGCCAGTCGCCCGCTCCCCGCTCTATCGTGATTTCCGTAGTCGATGAGACCGGGGCTGTCGTGCCCGATGCGCAGATTACGGTTGAGGAGCCGGGGCGCACCGCGGCCAGGCTCACCTCTGATTACGCAGGCCACTCCGGCTATACGCTCCAGGGCAATCAGCCATACGATCTCCGGATCGAGAAGCCCGGTTTCTATCAGACAGTGATGAGCAACGCCGACCCGGACCTGCACGAAATCCGGGTTGTGCTGCACCACGAGCAGATGCTCGTCCAGGAGGTCAGCGTCGAAGCCTCGGTCCCCGGTATCGACAAGGAACAGACCTCCGATGCGCGGGTGATGAGCGTGCCCGAGATCGTCAGCGTGCCCTACCCCACCTCGCGCGACATCCGCAACCTGCTGCCGTTTTACCCCGGCGTGATAGCCGACCAAACAGGCCAGGTGCACGTAGTTGGCTCCGACACCTATGCCACACTCGACACCCTCGATGGATTCGATATCCGCTCGCCCGTAAGCGGCATCCTCGCCATGCGCGTCAGCGCCGACGCGGCTCGCTCCATCGACGAGGAAACCACCCGCTATCCCGTCGAATACGGCCGCGCAGCCGGCGGTGTCATCGCATTTTCCACCGAAATGGGCGACAACAGATTCCGCTTCAACGCCACCAACTTCATTCCGGCATTCCATAACATCAACGGCATCCGCTTCGACAAGTTCGTCCCGCGGTTCACCTTCTCCGGTCCGCTCGTAAAGAACCGCGCCTGGTTCTTTGATGGACTGGAGCTGGAATATGACGACATCTACATTCGCGAACTCCCGCAGGGGGCCGACACCAACCACCTTAGCCGCGGCAGCAACCTCGTTCGCTTTCAGGTGAATACCACGCCGTCAAACATCGTCTCCACCGGTCTTCTCTACAACATCTATCACTCGCCCTACGACGGCATCTCCTCGCTCGTGCCGCAGCAGGCCACAACCAGGCGCAACACCATCGCCTGGCTACCCTACTTCCGCGATCAGTTCAGCTTTCACAACGGCGCATTGCTTGATGCGGGGGTGGGGATCCAGCGCATCCGAGACGGTTACGAACCGTACGGTTCAATCCCCTTTCAGATCACTCCCGAGCAATCGCAGGGAAGCTACTTCGAGAATGCAACCGGCCACTCCCAGCGCATCGAAGCCAACGCCGCGCTTTACCTGCCGTCGCAACACTGGATGGGCACGCACAATCTGAAGGCCGGGGTCGATCTCGACCACATCGGCTTCGGCCAGACCGTCTCCCGCGCGCCGGTCAGCTACCTGCGCGAAAACCAAACGCTTTCGCGCTTCAGCGAATTCGCGGCAACCCTGCCCTACACGCGCCACAACGTCGAACTCGGCACCTACCTCCAGGATCGCTGGTCGCCCACCTCGAGCCTGATCGTCGAGCCCGGCCTGCGCTTCGACTGGGACGAGATTATTCACCGCCCCGAGTTCGCCCCGCGTCTCGCCTTCGCCTGGTCGCCCGCACAATTCCACGGCGCAACCAAGCTCTCCGCCGGTATCGGCCTCTACTACGAACACACTCAGCTCGAATACCTCGAACGCGCCCTTGCCGGCATCCGCTACGACACCTACTTCGCATCCGACGGCGTCACTCCGACGACTCCGCCGCTGCTCACCAACTTCAACTTCAACGCTGCGTCACTACGCGAGGCCGGCGCCCTCAACTGGAGCATCGGCCTGGAGCAGAAGCTGCCCGGCGCGACCTATGTCACCGCAAATCTCATCCGCAAACGCGTCTCCGACGAATTCGCGTACGTGAACCAGGCCGGCGCCACAGCGCTCTCCGGCAACTACGCGCTCACAAACACTCGCGAAGACCACGACAGCCTTGAAGAAATCGACCTGCGCCACACCTTCGCACACGGTTACACTCTCTTCGGCGCATACACCCACTCCACCGCGCACACCAACTCAGCGATCGACTACGCGCCGACTATCTCCATGCTCGGCCCGCAGCAAAGCGGCCCGCTCCCATGGGACAGCCCGAACCGTATCCTCTCCTGGGGATGGCTGCCCTTCGACGTGCTCTGGTTCAAAAAGAACTGGGACTTCGTCTACTCACTCGATTGGCACACGGGATTTCCCTACACGTCGGTAGACGCCAACGACCAGGTCTCGGGCGCAGCCGGCTCACGCCGCTTCCCGGCCTACAGAAACTTCAGCCCGGGACTCGAATGGCGCTTCCACTTCCGCGGCTCCTACTTCGGCCTGCGCGGCGTAATGGAAAACATCACCGATGCGGGCAACTACCAGGTCGTCAACAATAACATCGACTCCCCCCAGTACGGCAGCTTCACCGAACCCCTGGGTCGCGCCCTGACTGCCCGCCTCCGCCTCATCAGCTCCAAATAATCCAAGTCCCTGGTCCCTTCACCCGGTATTCCTCAGTCCCGCCGAGATCCCGCTGATCGTCGCCGCAATCGCGCGGTTCACCTCGGGAGTATCCTCACCGGCCCGCTTGCGCCGCAGCATGTCCACCTGGATCAGGTGCATCGGGTCCACATACGGATTGCGCAGCCGGATCGAGTGTGCCAGCACGCGATTGTTCTCAAGCAATTCCTTTTGCTGCGTAATCGCCAGTACGGCCCGCACCGTGCGATGAAATTCCGCTTCGAGCATGTCGTAGATCCGCTCGCGCAGCTTCGCATCTTTCACGAGTTCGGAGTACAGCCGCGCCGTCGCAAGATCCACCTTGCCCAGCGCCAGCTCCACATTGCGCAGCAGGTCGATAAACAGCGGAAATTCCCGCGCCATCTCCTGCAAGAGCTCCAGCGCGCCTGGCCTCCTTGTGAACTCCTCGATCGCAAACCCCACGCCAAACCACGCCGGGACCAGCAGCCGCGATTGCGTCCACCCGAACACCCACGGAATCGCCCGCAGATCCGACAACTTCAGCGGGGTCCTCGACGACGGGTCCTGGTCGTTGGGGTGTTTTGGCGATGCACTCCGTCGCGCCGGCCGCGACCCAATCTTCGCGTGTTCCAGCTCGCCCACCGGAGTCGACTCCTCAAAGTACATCACCACACCCGAATCGTCGAGAATGTGCTTCCGGTAAAATCCGAACGAAATCTCCGAGAGCTCGTCGAGCGCCGCCTCCCACTCCGCCTTGAGCACGCCTGTGAAATGGCCCTGCGGATCGCGCGCATTCGGCCGCGCCAGCGCATCCAGCGAGGCCGCAATCATCAACTCCAGATTGCGCTCCGCCAGTACCTCGTCGGCGTACTTGAAATTCAGCACCTCGCCTTGTTCCGTGATGCGCAACTGCCCCTCGAACGCGTCCATCGGCTGCGCGAAGATCGCGCGATGCGTCGGCCCTCCGCCGCGGCCCACCGTCCCGCCTCGCCCGTGGAACAGCCGAAGCTTCACGCCGCACTCGCGCGCCGCATCGTGCAGGTCGCGGTGCGCGCGGAAGATCTCCCAGGTGCTGGTCAGCATCCCTCCGTCCTTGTTTGAGTCGGAGTAGCCCAGCATCACCTCCTGCCAGTTGTCCCACGAAGCCAGCAGTTTGTGATAATCCGCGCGGCTCCACAGCTCACGGCAGATCGCCGGCGCCTGCCGCAAATCCTCAATCGACTCAAACAGCGGCACCGGCATCAAACCTGGATCACGCTCCGATCCCTCGACCGTTACGCCGCCCAGCCGCGCCAGCCGCACCACCGCCAGCACGTCCTCCACGCTCGACGCGCCGCTGATCACGTAGTGCCGGATAGCCTCGGGCGAGCATCCCTCTTTCGTCTCCGCCACCACGCGAAATGTCTCCAGCACCGACGTCGTCTCCGCCGACATTCCCGCCGGCAGCACCGGCGCAATCGTGTCGCTGATCGCCTCCTGCAGCGCCGCCGCGTGCACCCGCGCATGTTGCCGGATATCCAGTGTGTGCAGATGCAGTCCGAAGGTCCGCACCTGCAGAATCAGCGGATCGATCAGCGTCCGCGCAATCCGCAAGCCCGCGTTCGCCGCCAATGACGCCCGCAGTGTCTCCAGATCATCCAGGAATTCATCCACGCCGCAATACGCCGGCAGCACCTGCGCCAGCTTGTCCTGTCCCTGGGCCAGCGTGTAGGGCATCACCGGCAGTGCGCCCGCGCCGTGCTTTCCTGTCTGCTCCAGCGTGCGCTGTATCCGCGCCTTCACGCAGATGATGAACCGGCGGTAGTACTCGAACTCGTACTGCGCCCCGAACACCTGGGCCTCCGGCGTGTGCACCAGCGCCACATACGCATCCAGCCGCTCGTGCAATTGCCTGCTTACAGGCCGCTGTTGCGCGCTCGTCGTCAGCAGGTCGATAATCTCGTCGAGCCGGGTCTGGTAGTAGAGCAGCAGATGCCCGCGCGCCAATTGAATCGCATCGCGAGTGACCTCCGGCGTCACAAACGGATTTCCATCGCGATCCCCGCCGATCCACGATCCGAAGCGCAGCACCTGGGGCAGCTCGTGCGGCTCAATCTGGAGATCGTACGCTGCGCGCAACGCCTCCGAAATCTCCCGATACAACCCCGGCAGCGTCGCGAAGATGGAGACATCGTAGTAATCGAGCCCCATCTTCACTTCGTCGTACACCGTCGGCCGCCGCGAGCGCACCTCGTCGGTCTGCCACAGGCTCGTGATCTCCGCGCGAATCGCCTCTTCCAGCCGGGCCAGGTCCTGCTCCGGCATGGGAATGCGGTCGAGCGTCGCCAGAAACTCGCCGATCCGCCTCCGCTTGAACATCACCGAGCGCCGGGCAACCTCAGTAGGGTGCGCCGTAAACACCGGCACTACGAGAATCCGCCGCAGCCACTCCATCGCCTCATCGGCGGTGATCCCAACGCGTCGCATCTCGCACAACGTCCCGGCCAGTGACCCGCGCTGCCGCCCAGCCGCCCCGCTCAACTGCAACGCAATGCGCCGCCGCTTGCGGTGATTCGTCTCCGCAAGGTTGATCAGCTCAAAGTAGAACGCAAATGCCCGCGTCAGCAGAATGGCCTGCTCCACCGGCAGGGAGTGCACAATCTCGAGCGCCTTCGCCGCGTGGCGCGCCGCCTCTTCTTCCTTGCCCCGCGCCTCTGCATCGCGCCGGCGAATGGTCCCCTGCCGCAGCGCCTCAACGTGCTCGAAGAGCTCCTCACCCGCCTGTTCGCGCAGCACCTCGCCCAGCAGCGTCCCCAGCGAGCGCACATCGCGCCGCAGCGGAGCCTCCTTCAGCTCGCCCGTGCGTGCCTCAAGCTCTGCCAGCCTCTGCGACCAGCTCTCCGGATTCCACAGTAGCGCCATCGTGTCTTGATTATGCACGAGGGCATTGCGGCTGCTCGGCTCATTTCTGTAGATTGGTTGCAATCCTCGCCGGTCGACCAGATCAGGATTCCTCCTCTGGGAGCAACCCACAACAATGAGCCCCGAGTCCACACGATTCGAAATCCAGAAGGCATATCTACGACGGATCCGCATCCTCTGGATCTGTGGGATTGTTTTGACTCTCTTGTTTGCCTTCGTAACTGCAAGCAGGCACATCGCGCCGCGCGGCTTCCTGGCTTTTATTCTGGTTCTCGCCGTGCTCCTCGCGGTTGCGGGAGCGGTGATGCGTCGAGAAGCCGTAGCGAAACTACGAGGCCGCCCTGCCGATCCTATGGGAGCCGAGGAGCGAAGGAGCATCCGGCGGATTATCGTTTGCCTTCAGCTCAGCGTCGTCGTGCTCGCACTGGCGCTTTTGAACAGCGTCTGGCGGTTTCGCCATGCTTTTGTCTGGCCGGTGCTCGTCGAAATCGCGGTGAGTCTTCTCATCCAGGCTTTGCTGATTCGAGGCATCCTGCGCTTGAAAAAGCGACTTGCGGCCCAGGCCGATTCCGGTCTTCAGCAGACCAGCCACCAGTCGGATGTCCAAGATTGATGCCCGGTCATGCCGGTCCCCGGCCGGGGGTGCCCGATTCAAGCCGCGCTTTTTTGCGGCTTGAGTGGGGAAGCACGAACCTCAATCAACCGTGCTGGTCTACCCCTGCTTCTTCCCACCCGACATCTGCCAATACACCGAGTACCGCTGATCCGTCACCTGGTAAATCGGCACCAGATCGTACTGCGCACTCTCCCCCGCCGCCTTGAACCGCAACTCGCCGGCGGACTCCGCCTTGATCCATTGGCCCGCCCCGGCGCTTATATCCGCCGCCACCTTCGGCAACGCCTCCGGCTTGGCCAGTCCCTTGGGCACTGTGGAGCCGTCGGGAATTACCCTGCTCGGCCCATCCACCGGCCCTGCGCCCATCTCCTGCGCCAGCACCAGCGGCCCATAGAGCGCCGCCGCCACCGTCTCATCGCCTGCCAGCGGCTCCATCTGCAACTCCATCGGCAGCGTAACGCTGACGATGTCGCCTTCCCTCCACACTCTCCGGATTGCCACGTACGACCCAGGATCCGCAACGGCTTCCAGCGCCCGCCCGTTCACCTTGATCTCCGCCGCCGTTGTCGTCCATCCCGGTATCCTCACGTGAATTGCACGCATCTTCGGAACCGCGCTTGTGATCTTCAGCGTCGTCCCCTGCTCGCGTGGAAAGGCCGTGGTCTGCTCGATCTTCAGCCCCTCATCCTTCCAGTCGAGAGTCGACGCGATGAATTGATTTACATAGACATCGCCGCCGCGGTGGAAGTAGATCGTGTCTGTAAACTTCGCAAACTCCTCCGCGCCCGTCCCTGTGCAGCACCAGAACGAGTCCTCAGCCGAGTTGTAGACGCGCCAATACCCCGTCGCCAGTGGGAAGAAGTACTGCTTCAGTCCCTGCGCATTCTGCGTTCCCAGCCTGCAGTTAAGGAGTGACCGCTCATAGGCGTCCATCCAGCGCGCGTCCCCGGTCCAGCCAAACACCAGCCGCTCCAGCTTCATCAGGTTGTAGGCCACGCAGCACTCCGCGTTCGTATAGCCCAGGCTCCCCTTCAGTTCTCCCGCCGGAGTCGTCCAGTGCTCATCCAGGCTCGTATTCCCGATCGCGTAACTGCGCGCCGCCACCACCTCCCCGAGGAAATACTCCGAAATCTCCCGATACCGGCGCTCACCTGTCACCTCGTACATCCGTGCCGCCCCGATCATCTTCGGCACATTCGTGTTCGCGTGCAGGCCCTGCAACTCATCGCGCCGCGCGGCCAGCGGATCGAGGATGCTCGGCTGCTCAAACAGTCTCGCAGTGTCCAGATACTCCTGTTTCTTCGTCAGCGCGGCCAGGTTCACCAGCGCCTCGTTCATCCCGCCGTACTCGGTCCGCAGCATCCGCTGGCGCTGCTCGTTGCTGATGCCCTCGAAGTAGCCGTTCACCCAATGCGCCATGTCCTCGGCCACCTTCAGTGCATCGGTGTTCCCCGTCAGCACGTACATGTCCAGCATTCCAGCCATGATTTTGTGGTAGGTGTAGAACGGCGCCCACACAGGCTTGCCCTCAACCAGGCGCTCAAACAGAGCGGTCGGAAAGGCGCTCACATAACCGTTGCCGTTTTTCTTCTGGCATTGCGCCAGCCCGCCCACCACCTCATCACCGCGGCTCTTTAGTTCCGAATTTCCCGTCGTGGCAGAACAAAGAGCCACAGCCGACAGGAAATGCCCTCCCGCAAAATGCCCGCGCAATTCAACCGTCGGATCCTCCCAGCCTCCATACGGCTTTGCATTCGAAGAGATGCCCGCAGTCAAGCGGAAGGAGTGCAGCAGCCGATCCACCGCCAGCGAGTCAAGGTAGCGCGCATTGATCTCCGCCTGTTCCGCGAAGATTCCCCGCTCCAGCCGAATTGAACTCAGCGGAAAGGGAACAAGCTTGTCTGAAGCTCCGCCGGACATCTCACCCAGCATCGAACGAGTGAGCGCCGCTGGTGCAACCAGGCCCACTCCGGCTGTTGCCGCACTTATTTTCAGAAAATCACGACGCGAATGCCTTGTCATCGAAAACTCCCCTTTGGCAAAAGGCCGAGGTCTGGTACAAATGCGCATCTCACAGTTGAAACGCGGATGAGTAAACGTTTGCCACGAAGATTAACGCGCTCCCTCGAAGACTGTAAAGCCAACCCCAGTCCGGGCCAGCCTTGGCCGCTTGTCGTATCCTACTCCCGCCTTTTGGTCGCTGCTCAAGAGAACGTTGCGCGGCACCTAGAAGATGGAGAAATTGCCTCGTGGCAATGTTCAGCACTTACTTCGATTCTAGTGGCCATCCAGACGATACCGATGTTTTAACGGTTGCTGGCTTTGTCGCTGACATAAATCAATGGATTGAGTTTGAGCGGAACTGGAAAGCCATCCTGGAACGGGCTGATTTTCAAGTGAGCGGCCTGCATATGAAGGAGTTCTGCCATTCGACTGGCGAATTTTCTGCATGGAAGGGCGATGAGCGGCGGAGACGGAATTTTCTATCTGCTCTTATCGGCATAATCAAATGTCGAATGCGGCACTCATTTGCTCAATCAATCTACCTTCCCGCGTACCATGAGGTTGATAAAGTTTACGAACTCTGCGAGCGAGCAGCGCCGTTCGTCTATTGCGGCACCGGCTGCATAGCCAAAGTACAGAGGTGGGCCCAGAGGTGGAGAATCAGTCAAAACGACCTGGCCTATTTCTTTGAGGATGGCGACAAAGACAAACACAAGCTAAAAGCCGAAACAGAGAAGTACGGAATCAACATTCACTTTATGAAGAAGTGCCAGAGCGTGGCGTTCCAAGCCGCCGATCTGCTGGCTTATGAGAACTTCCGCGCCAATCAAAAATTAGTGCCGCGACCCGGCGTATTTTCGCTTTACGAATTGCGCCATCCTCTACAGGAACTGATGAATGTCCCGAATGGTGATGAAGGTAGTGATTGGGGAATTACCGACCGGACAAACCTTGAGCAATTCTGTGCGGATCAGAACATTCCCCGGCGCTAACCTGTCACGGCCATTTCAGTTTCGCCTTTCTTTCCCAGTCCGTCAGTTATGTTAAAGCCTCCATAACCAATTCAGGATGAAGAATTTACAGCCAGATTCGGGGGGAGTAGGGGGTGGGTGGGATACTCCTGGCAACGAGTTGAGAACGGGTTGCGAGTCACCACAGACAAGGGCCTGCTAGGCCCCTTCCAGTTGCAGCATCAGCTCTTCCCATTCGGCCGAGAGTATCGCAAGTTGCTCACGCAGCGCCGCGGCAAGGTCGGTCAGCCGCTGCGTCTCCGCCGCCGAGATATACACGCCGAGCTGCTCCTCGGTGTGCGCAATCGAGGCCTCGATCCGCGGAATCTCCTCTTCGAGAAACGCGCACCGCTCCTCCATCTGCCTCTGCTTGATCGGATTCAACCGCCGGGTGCGGTTGTTCGCTGCCAATCCATCTGGTTCGCCGGACCCGCCTTCGATGACGATCGTCGTGCCGGCCACGGACTTGGATAGTTCGTGCGATGAGGAACCGGGTGCCCAGGGTCTCGATTCTGAGGCCCGGGTGGACTCTGCGATTGAAGGCTGAACCTCGGCCAAACCAGCCAGAGCGGCAAGCTCTTCCTTCTTCCGCAGGTAATCCTCGTAGTTGCCCTCGTGGGTGGTGATCACGCCGTTCTCCACCTCGATTACGCGCGTCGCCAGCCGATCGATGAAGTAGCGGTCATGCGAAACAAAAACCACGGTGCCCGAAAACGCCGCGATCGCCTCAAGCAGCACATCTTTGGCGCGCATGTCGAGGTGATTCGTCGGCTCGTCAAGCAGAAGGAAATTGGAAGGTGACACCAGGATCCGCGCCAGCGCATACCGGTTCCGCTCGCCGCCCGAAAGGACGCCCAGCGGCTTGAACACATCGTCTCCGGAGAAGAGGAAACACCCCAACAACGAGCGCAACTCCGACTCCGGCACCTTCACGGCGGCCCCGCTGATGTCGTCCAGCATCCGCGCCTCGGGATCGAGCACCTTGTACTGGTCCTGTGCGAAGTACTCGCTGACGACGTTGTGCCCCAGCTTCACAGTGCCGGCCGTCGGCGCTTCAACGCCCGTCAGCAGCCTGATGAGCGTGGACTTTCCGGCGCCGTTCACGCCCACCAGCGCCAGGCGATCTCCGCGCTCAATCGTAAATCGCGCATTGCTGAACACTTGCTTCGGCCCGTAACTCTTGCCCAGCCCGTCGGCCTCTACCACCATTCGCCCCGATGACGCCGGCTGCGGAAATTTGAAATGAATGACCGGCTCTTCTTCGGGAATCTCGATACGCTCGATCTTTTCGAGCTCCTTGATCCGCGACTGAACCTGCCTGGCCTTCGTCGCCTGGTAGCGGAAGCGGCTGATGAACGCCTCGAGATGCTCGATCTGGTCGCGCTGGTTCTTGTACGCGGCCGTCAGTTGCGCGCGCCGCTCATCCTTCTGCGCCAGGTACTTCGTGTAATTGCCCTGGAAGATGGTAAGCCGCTTGTTCCAGATCTCGACGGTGCGATCGATCGTCACGTCGAGAAAGTACCGGTCGTGCGAGATCAGGATGTACCCGAAAGGATAGTTATGCAGGTAGTCCTCGAGCCAGTTGCGCGTCTCGAGATCCAGATGATTCGTGGGCTCGTCCAGCAGGAGCAGGTTCGGCTTCGCCAGCAGCAGCTTTGCAAGCGCAATGCGCATCTGCCAGCCGCCGGAGAACTCGTCAACCTGCCGCGACCAGTCCTCCTTGCCGAATCCAAGTCCGGTCAAAACCGTCCCGACCTGCGCATCGAGCGCATAGCCGTCGAGAGCGTGGAACCGCTCCTGCAGCATCGAGAACCGCTCTGCGGCCGCCTCATATTCAGCGCTCGCATGATCCAGCTCGGAGAGCTGCGCAGCGGTCTGCTCGATCTCCCCCTCCATGGCGCGCAACTCGTCAAAGACGCTCAGACACTCGTCAAACACCGTTCGCCCGGTCAGCCGCAGCCCCTCCTGGGGCAGGTACCCGATGCTCATGCCGCGTGTCTGCTGCATCGTCCCGTAGTCGAGCGATTCCAGGCCCGCCAGCACCTTCATCAGCGTGGACTTGCCGGTCCCGTTGGCGCCCACCAGCGCAGTCTTTTCCTTGCTGCGGATAAGCCAGTTGGCCTCGAGAAACAGCACACGAGGGCCAAACCGCTTTCCGGCATTCTGTAGAGAGAGCATCCCTCTCTTATTTTCGCAGAAGATCTGCTGGAGCTCTCCGCCGGATGGAGAATGTGCGAACCGGTTTCCAGAACTCGTCAATCCCGTCATCGGCTACGGCAATGCAGCCAAGGCCGACACTTCAAGCCATTCCTCTCTGATAAACATCGGCTCTGACACCACTTGGCGGCAGTGCAGTTGTTCATGTAAAACAGGCGACGGGAGCGAATAGTCGCCCGCATTGAATTCCATATTTCCCCATGAATAAGCTCTTCCCCAACGCGAAAGCTGCTCTCCTTGGCATTGTGCGCGATGGAATGCTAATGGCCGTTGGCGGATTCGGCCTTTGCGGAATTCCCGAGGAACTCATCATCGCCGTGCGCGATTCAGGCGTGCGCGACCTCACCATCGCCAGCAACAACGCCGGCGTCGATGGAGCTGGCCTTGGGCTGCTGCTGGAAACGCACCAGATCAGGAAGATGATCTCAAGCTACGTGGGCGAGAACGCCGAATTCGAACGGCAGTTCCTATCCGGCGAAATCGAGGTGGAGTTCTGCCCGCAGGGAACGCTCGCGGAGCGCATGCGCGCCGGTGGAGCAGGAATTCCCGGGTTCTACACGCGCGCCGGCGTCGGCACCATCGTCGCAGAAGGCAAAGAGCAGAAGGAATTCGAGGGCAAGACGTACATTCTCGAGCGTGGTATCCAGGCCGATCTCGCGCTTGTAAAGGCGTGGAGGGGCGATCTGCACGGTAACCTCATCTATCGCCGCACCGCGCGGAACTTCAACCCCAACGCAGCTACCTGCGGCAAGGTCACGGTTGCCGAAGTTGAGGAGCTTGTGCAGCCGGGCGAACTCGATCCGGACGCAATCCACACGCCGGGGATCTTCGTTCACCGCCTCGTACACATTCCGAATCCGAACAAGCGGATCGAGAAGAGAACTACGAGGGAGGGCTGACCCGATGGCATGGACACGCAACCAGATGGCCGCGCGGGCCGCGAAGGAATTGGAGGACGGCTTCTACGTCAACCTCGGCATCGGCATTCCCACCCTGGTCGCCAACTTCATCCCGCAAAGCATGACGGTGGTTCTGCAATCTGAAAATGGCCTGCTCGGCATGGGGCCCTATCCGCGCGAGTCGGAGATTGACGCGGACCTCATCAATGCCGGAAAAGAGACGGTGACATTTGTGCCGGGAGCGGCGACTTTTTCGAGCGCCGACTCCTTCGCCATGATTCGCGGCGGGCACATCAACCTTGCAATTCTTGGCGCCATGCAGGTATCGGAACGCGGCGATCTCGCCAACTGGATGATTCCCGGCAAGCGCGTAAAGGGCATGGGCGGCGCCATGGACCTGGTTTCCGGTGTGCGGCGCGTGATCGTGGTCATGGAGCACGCCACTCCCGATGGCGGTCACAAACTGCTGCGCGAGTGCACGCTGCCGTTGACCGGAAGCGAAGTCGTGCATCGCGTGATCACCGATCTGTGCGTGCTCGATGTTACGGACCGAGGCTTTGAAGTGTTCGAAATCGCGGACGGCGTCACACGCGCAGAGGTCCAGCAGCGCAGCGGCGCTGAAATGCGATTCCGGTAAAGAGCTTCAGCACTTCTTGTGCCAGACCGGCTTGCGCTTTTCGAGAAAAGCCGCAATGCCCTCGCGGAAATCCGCAGCGTCTCGGGATTGCGCATTCGATTCCATCGCGGCGACGATGGCTGCGTCGAGCCAGGGACGGTTCTGCGCGGCAAGCAACGCTTTGGTTGCGGTCAGCGACTGCGGACTGTTAGCAAGCAGGGATTTCGCGAGGGCGAATGCGCGCGGGACCAGCTCATCGGCTTCAACGATTTCATTGACCAACCCCAACTGCAAAGCCTCCTGTGGTCCGAACAGACGGCCGGTGAGAAGAAGATCGCGGCAGCGCTTATCACCGATCTGAAGCGACAAATATGCCGAGACGATCGCGGGAACGAAGCCAATACGAACCTCGGTGTAGCCGAACCGGGTTCCGGGAGTCGCCAGGGTGAAGTCGCAGAGCGTTGCCAGTCCGGTGCCTCCTGCGATCGCGGGCCCATTCACCGCGGCAATCGTGGGCAAGGGGAGTTCATAGAGGGTCACGAAGAGCCGCGCGAGCCTCTCTGCATCGGTGCGATGCTCGGCGGCGGTCTTGTTACGCAGCGTCTGCAATTCCGCGAGATCGAGGCCCGAGCAAAACGCATCTCCGGCTCCCGTGATAATGAGGGCGCAACAGCGATTAGCGGCACTCTCCTCCATTACGCTGATCAACTCGCCCTGCATCTCCTGCGTCATTGCATTGCGGCGCTCTGGGCGATTCAGCGTAACCGTCCGAATTGGAGGATTGTCGGTGACCAGGATCGTCTTGTAACTCAAGCTTCCACCCCTTCCTCGAATGAAGCTCAACTCATTGGACTGTCAAACCGAAACGGTTCAAAATCTCATTCCCTGCCTGGATCAATGGATCAAGGGGTTTAAATGCGGGTATGTCGGCCTTGCAACGCTTCAGCTCGGCCAGGAGGATCTCAGTGGGAATGTTGCCTACGAGCACATCCTGCGCAAAGGGACACCCGCCGAGGCCGCCGATGGCGGCATCAAAGCGCCTGCATCCGCCTTTGAATGCAGCACGAATGCGGGATGCTGCATCAGCCAGCCGTGCGTGCAAGTGCACTCCCACCTCCGTGCTGTCGAATTCCCTGACCACCGCGCTGACAGCTTCTTCAATTCGATCCGGCGTGGCGAGGCCGACGGTATCCGCCAGCGAAATCTGCGCCACTCCGCATTCCGTGATCAGGTCGCACGCCTGTAACACTTCGTCGATGTTCCATGCATCGCCGTAGGGATTGCCAAATGCCATCGAGATGTAAGCCACCACATTCCTGTCCCCGTTCTCGGCCAGGGACTGGACGGCCTGCAGCGTGTCGAGCGCCTCATCGAGCGTCTGATGTTGATTGCGGCGAAGAAATTCCGGGGAGATGGAGTACGGAAAGCCCAACGTCTTCACCCCCTCAACCCGGAGGGCGCGCTGCGCGCCTTTCTCGTTCACCACGATGCCGATGATTTCAACGTCATCGGGCACGGATAGCTGGGCCAGCACCTGCTCTGAATCCGCCATCTGCGGGACAACATTCGGCGAAACGAAGCTGACCGCGTCGATGTGCCTGAATCCCGCATCGATAAGCTTGCGCAGGTAATCGGCTTTGACGTTGGGGTCGATGTGTCCTGGCAGTCCCTGCCACGCATCCCGCGGGCACTCGATGATTTTGACTGCTTCACCCATGCCAATCCCCACGCTTGATCAATCGCCCAGCCGAAGCACTCGCAACAACCATTATCCGCGCGAGGGATGAACCTTGAGAATCTCCCGCGCAATCACCATCCGCTGAATCTCGCTGGTGCCCTCGCCGATGGTGCACAGCTTTACGTCACGATAATACTTCTCGGCGGGATAATCCTTGATGAATCCGTAGCCGCCGAAGAGTTGCACGGCGTCATCGCAGATCCGCACCGCAACTTCACTCGCAAACAGCTTGGCCATGGAGGACTCGCGCGTCACCTTGCGTCCGGCGTCTTTGAGCACGGCAGCCCGTTGCGTAAGCAGGCGAGCGGCGTCCAGTTCGGTTGCCATGTCGGCCAGCTTCCACTGGATTCCCTGAAACTCGGCGATTGTCTTGCCGAATTGCCGGCGCTCCTTCACGTATTTCAGGGCTGCATCCAAAGCTCCGCGACCAATTCCCAGCGCCAGCGCAGCGATGGAGATGCGACCGCCGTCGAGCACACGCATGGCATCGATGAATCCTTCACCCTCCACGCCAAGCAGGTTCTCCTCGGGAATCTTGCAGTCTTCAAAGATCAGTTCGCTGGTGTCACTGGCACGCAGGCCGAGCTTGTTCTCCTTTTTGCCGGGACGGAATCCTAATGTGCCTTTTTCGACTACGAACGCGGAGAGTCCATGCGTGCCTTTGCTCTTGTCCGTCGAAGCGATCACCACGGCAACGTCGGCATAACGCCCGTTGGTGATGAATGTTTTGTTGCCGTTCAGCACATACGAGTCACCCTTCTTGACGGCCGTGGTGCGCGAGTTGCTGGCGTCGGAGCCTGCGCCGGGCTCAGTCAGCCCCCACGCGGCGAGCCACTCTCCGCTGGCGAGCCGGGGGATATATTTCTTCTTCTGCGCTTCATTCCCTGCGAGGAAGATATGATTCGTGCCCAGCGAATTATGCGCAGCAACAATGATCCCAATCGACCCGTCGACCGACGCCAATTCCTCGATGGCCAGGACGTAGTCGACGTAACCATGGCCTGAACCGCCGTATTCCGGAGGGAAGATCACGCCGAGCAGGCCCATCTGGCCGAGCTTTTTCACCACTTCGAGAGGGAATTCGCTTGCCTCATCCCACTTCATCACGTTGGGCGCGATCTCTCGCGCGGCGAATTCGCGAATCTCGCGGCGCAGTTGTTCCTGCTCTTCCGTCAGTACGAAGGGGTACAGGCTGTCGTTTTTTTCGAGCGCAACGCTCATGTTGTTTGGCTCCTGTTCGTCCGGGGATTGACGCCAGCCTCCGCTGCTGACTGGGTAAGATGCCGGTCTATGTGATGACAAAACATCGGCACGATCAACTCATCAGGTTTGCAATACTCCGGGGTTGAACTTTGGAACATCCGGATTCATGGCACAGGCTTCAAGCGCCGTAATCAGAACGTCTCGCGTCTTTGCCGGATCGATGATGGCATCGATCCACAGGCGCGCCGCACCATAGCGCGGATCGGCCTGGGCATCGTAAGTCGATTTGATTTCGTCGTAGATCGCTGAGCGTTCAGCGTCGGAAAGCACCTTGCCTCCGCGTTCCACCTGCTTGGCGCGAACCTCTGCCAGCGTGCCTGCCGCCGATGCGCCGCTCATCACGGCGTAGCGCGCCGTCGGCCACGCGAAGAGGAATCGCGGATCATACGCTTTGCCGCACATTGCATAGTGGCCGGCCCCGAAGCTGCCGCCGATAATTACCGCGATCTTCGGGACCACGCTGGTGCTGACCGCCGACACCATCTTCGCACCGGCGCGGATGATGCCGGACCACTCCGCATCCTTGCCGACCATGAAGCCGTTCACGTCGTGCAGGAAGACAATCGGCACCAGGATCTGGTTGCAATCCATGATGAAGCGGGCGGCCTTCTGCGCACCCTCGGTGTATATGACGCCGCCTACCTCGATTCGCTTTGCACCGGCAGAGGGTCCCATCGCGACGGTCTGGTTCTGGTTGGTCTTCTGGTTGGCCACGATACCCACCGCATAACCGCCGATGCGCGCATACCCGCACAATACTGTCCGGCCAAACTCCGCCTTGTATTCATCGAACTCGCTGCGATCGACAATGCGAGCGATGACATCGCGCATGTCATAGACGTTGCTCGCGCCCGGCGCGGGGCTCAGGAGTCCGTAAACATCTTCGATCGGATATTTCGGCGAATCGCGCTTCGCATCGATTGCGATCCGGCTAAATCGATCTGCGGAAGAGATTCCAGGTTGGCGGGCTCCGAACTTGTCGACCAGCGAACGCAGACGCGCCAGGCAGTGGTGATCGTCGGGCTCCTTGAAGTCGACCGTGCCCGAAATCTCCGCATGCATCGCGGCCCCGCCAAGCTCTTCGGGATCGGATTTCTGGCCGATGGCCGCCTGCACCAGCGACGGGCCGGCGAGGAAAAGCCCTGAACCCTCGGTCATCAACACCGTATCGGTCATGACCGGAAGATAAGCTCCGCCGGCGACGCACATTCCCATGATCGCGGTGATCTGCGGAATGCCCAGCGAACTCATCACCGCGTTGTTGCGAAAGACGCGGCCGAAGTCGTCGGTATCCGGAAAGACGTCCTCCTGCAGGGGAAGAAAGACTCCGGATGAATCGACCAGGTAAAGCGTGGGGATCCGATTCTCCAGCGCAATGTTCTGAGCGTGGAGCACTTTTTTCGCCGTCATCGGGAAGAAGGCGCCGGCCTTTACGGTTGCGTCATTGGCAATGATCATGCACAGGCGGCCGCACACCCGGCCGAGGCCGGTTACAACGCCCGCTCCCGGGGCTCCCCCATACTCGCCATACATGTCATGTGCGGCCCACAGGCCCAACTCGAGGAATTCACTCCCTTCATCGAGCAGAAGCTTCAGGCGTTCACGCACGGTGAGGCGCTTCTTGGCGTGCTGGGCAGCAGCGGCCTTCGGGCCGCCGCCGAGCCGGATGGACCCCTCCTGCGAACGGATCTCGGCAAGCACTTCGAGAAGCGCGGTCCGGTTTGCCTTGGCGCGCGGTGACTGGGGATCGAATCTGGAATCGATCACATTTCGGAGCTTGGAGCTTTCGGCCATTCCTGACTCACACAAACTCGCAGACTATAGCATCTTGGATGGTA